>Ga0180436_10005472_pt1 | contig 11220 bp, 2 predicted proteins | sample SS_ome_2_FD_132434 | JGI IMG/M metagenome (GOLD analysis project Ga0180436, IMG submission 132434) | Hypersaline lake sediment archaeal communities from the Salton Sea, California, USA - SS_3_S_2 metaG | ecosystem: Environmental > Aquatic > Non-marine Saline and Alkaline > Hypersaline > Sediment...
ATCGAACGTGGGCGCGATGTCGACGTCGTCCGCGGGTTTCTTGGCGGCCAGGGGCCGATCGCGATGTTCGATCTCCCTTGGGTGCCGATCTTCGTGGTCTTCGTATACATGTTGCATCCGTTCCTCGGTGCGCTGACACTGGGTGGGGCCGTCGTGCTGACCATCATCGCGATCGCGACCGACGTCGTCAGCCGTCGCCTTACCGGCGAGGCGCATGGCGCCGCCGTTCGGCGTAACGCGTTGGCCGAAAACCATGCGCGGAACGCCGAGGTGATCCGGGCGATGGGTTTCTCCGGCGCGGCGGTCAAGCGCTTCGTCGAGGCAAACGACAAGCATCTGTCTTTGCAGGCCCGTGCCTCGGATCTGTCTGGCACGCTTGGTTCGCTGTCGAAGGTGCTGCGGATGATGCTGCAATCCGCCGTTCTCGGCTTGGGCGCCTATCTTGTCATTCAGGGCGAGATGTCGGCCGGCGCGATCATTGCCGCCTCGGTTGCCTCGGCACGTGCACTGGCGCCAATCGACATGGCGATCGGAAACTGGAAGGGCATGGTTCAGGCCCGTTCCGCCTGGAAGCGCCTGAAGGACACCCTGTCGGCGCTCTCCGACGCGCCCGAACCGATGGATCTGCCGATGCCGGAAAAGAGCTTCTCGGTCGAAGGCGTGACGGTTGCCGCGCCGACCAGCGGCCGGGTGATCTTGTCTGATGTGTCGTTCGAGATCGAGGCTGGCCAGGCGCTGGGCATCATCGGTCCGAGCGGGGGCGGAAAGACCACGCTCATGCGTGCCCTGACCGGCGTGTGGCCGGCGCTGCGCGGCTATGTGCGGATCGACGGCGCAGACCTGTCGCAATGGTCCGAAGCGTCGGTGTCACGGGCATTCGGTTACCTCCCGCAGGATTACGGCCTGTTCGATGCCACGATCGAACGCAACATCTCCCGCCTGCAGGATCCCGACCCGGAGGCCGTGATCCGTGCCGCCAAGGCCGCCGGTGTGCACGAGATGATCCTCCGCCTGCCGGAAGGCTACCAGACCGAACTTGGCCCGAACGGCGCATCGCTGTCGGCTGGTCAGCGTCAGCGGATCGGTCTTGCCCGGGCCCTTTACGGCGAGCCCTTCCTCGTGATGCTGGACGAACCCAATGCCAACCTTGATAGCGAAGGCGAAAAGGCGGTTGCCGCGGCAATTGCCGGGGTCAAGGCACGCGGCGGCATCGCCGTGGTTATCGCCCACCGGCCCAGTGCGCTGAAATCGGTCGACCTGGTCGCGGTCGTCCAGAACGGCAAGCTGGCCAGCTTCGGACCGCGCGACGAGATCCTGCGCGCCCGTCCGGCGGAATCCGCAACATCCGTCCGCCAGGCGGCGGCGCCTGCGCATCCCGCACCGGCGGCGGCAATGGCGACCGCCAACCCCGGCGGGAATATCGCCGGCACGCCCGAGGCGCTGCGCGGTCTGATGTCCGGGCAGGAACCGGCGGCGCCGAAGGCGGCACCGACCGCGCAGGCCGGAGCGATCAAGAAGGCGGCGATGTGATGCTGATTGACGTTCGTTCCCGTGAGGCGGACAAGGCCGCCAGCCCGTCCGAGCGCCTTCAGGCGGACGCGGATCTGGGCAACCTTCGCAAGCCGATGATGGCACTGGGTGTCATGATGGCCGTGACGGGTTACCTTCGCACCTTCCTGTGGGCAGATAGTGCATCGGCAGCGGTGAGGAAGCCGGACCCCGCGAAGCCGGAGGACATGCCCGGAACGGCCAAGGCCGAAACCATGGCCGCAAATACGACCGAGGCACCCTCGGCCTTGGAGGACGAAACGCTGACCGAAGCGGAGCCGGGGCCTAACAGCGCGGCCCCGCCCGGCGGCGGAGGCGGTGCGGCCATCGGCGATGTCAGCTTGTTCCAGCCATCGCCGATCGAACCGGGAGCACTGCCCCCGGAGGTCGACATCCCTACCGATGCGGGACACGCGCCCGCCATCGAGGCTGCGACGCAAGCCGCAGCGGCTTCGCAAGCTGCCGCGAACGAGGCCGGCGCAAGCGACGCATCGGGCGGCGGCGCCAACGAGGAGGATGACGAAGATCGTCTCGCGGAGCTCGAAGGCCCGGTCGCGGGCGATGCTGATGAGGAATCTGCTTCGGCCGCCGCGCCAGGCGATGTGGCACGGTTCCTGGGGACCGACGGTGCCGACAGGATTTCCGCCACCGAACTGGCCGACGAGATCATCGGTCTGGGTGGTGACGACATGATCATCGGCCTTGGCGGCGATGACTTGATCGATGCCGGATCGGGCAATGATCGGATCGCGGCGGGCACGGGAAATGACATCGTGATGGCTGGTTCAGGTGACGATGTGGTTGTTGCGGCCGAAGGCGATGACGTGGTGCTTGCGGGTGCCGGTGACGATCGCGTCTGGGGCGGTGACGGCGCAGATATGCTGGTTGGCGAGGCCGGGGCCGACCTGATCGATGCCGGCGCAGGCGACGATTTCGTATCGGGTGGCGCGGGCAATGACCTGCTGCTGGGCGGCCTGGGCGCCGACGACATTTCTGGCGGAGCCGGCGCCGACTCGATCGAGGGCGGTGACGGCAACGATCGTATCGATGCCGGTGCAGGCGCCGACACGGTGCAGGGCGGCAGCGGCATTGACCTGATCCTGGCTGCAGCCGGCGACGACCTTGTCTATGGCGAAGAGGGCGAGGATGTCATCTTCGGCGGTGCGGGAAACGACACGATTTCCGGCGGCGACGGGAATGACCAGATCGAGGCGGGGCCGGGGGCCGACGTCGTTTTTGCCGACGGCGGCGACGATCTCGTCAAAGCCATCGCCGACTTGTCCGACGACGTGTTCGTCGGCGGTGACGGCGTCGACACGCTCGACTATTCCTCGGTGTCATCCGATCTGACCGTGGATTTCGCGACCGCCAGGGTTTCGGGCGACGAAACGGGGACCGACAGCTTCGCGGAATTCGAGACGGTCGAGACCGGCCAAGGCGACGACACCCTGATCTTCGACGAAACGCCGGTGACCGTGACCGGCGGCGACGGCGACGATTGCTTCGATTTCAGCGCCCTGCCCGAAACCTCGGCTGATCCCGAGCAGTGCCGCTATACGATCACCGATTTCGAGGTCGGCGATCATCTACGGTTCGGACAGTCGCACTACTATCGTGCCTTCGATTTCGACGCGCGCGACGATGACCGCGAAGACGATGACGCGCCATTCGAAGGCTATCGAAAGTACTTCGGCCGAAAAGAAGAAGAGGAATTCGAGGAAGATGGCGTGCGGGTGACCTTCGTTAACCGCACCGAAGCCGATCGGATCGAATCCTATATCCGGCTCGACCTCGACGGTGACGGACGTTGGGATCGCACGATCGACGTCCTTCACGCGGACGCAGACGACCTCAGGGACGAGTTCCAAGACGCATTTGCGGCCTGATCGGGAGAAGTAAGATGACCAAGACCAAGAAATACGCCGAAGCAACCAATGCCTTCCCGATCCGTGGCCGAGTCCTGACCGGTGTTGTCGCGGCAACCTTCCTTATTGCCGGGATCGGCGGTTGGGCAGCCACCGCCAGCCTGTCGGGTGCTGTTATCGTCCAAGGTTCCGTGGCGGTCGACCAGAACTTGAAGGTTATCCAGCATCGCGACGGCGGGATCGTCGGCGACATTCTGGTGCGGACCGGTGACTATGTGACCGAAGGTCAGGTGCTGATCCTTCTGGATGATGCGCAGACGAGGTCGGAATTGTCGATCGTGAGAGGCCAGATCGGCGAATTGCGCGCGCGCAAGGCCAGGCTCGAGGCCGAGCGCGACGGTCTCGAAGAACCGCGTTTTCCTGAAGATCTTCTAGCGAACCCGGACTTGTCCGAAATTGTTGCCGGCGAACGGCGGATTTTCGCAGGAGCTGCCTCGGCAAGGGCGTCTCGCGTTCAGCAACTGGAACTCGGCATACTTCAGATAGAGGACGAGATTGTCGGGCTCGAGGCGCAGCTGAACTCCAAGGAACAGGAGATTGCGCTGGTCGCCGAAGAGGCAGCGAAGCTGGGTCAGTTGTCCGACAAGAAATTGGTAGCGGGCAATCGGCTCTACGGGATCGAACGTGAGCGTGCCCGGCTCGAGGGCGAGCGTGGCGAGATCGTTGCGGCGATTGCCCGGGCCGGCAGCCGGATCGGTGAAATGAAACTGCAGATCCTGACGGTAGAGGAGACGGCACGCACGGATGCTCAGCGCGAACTCGCCCAGGTCGAGACGGCGCTGGCCGAACGCATCGACCGGCGCACCGCCATCGAGGACACGCTGTCACGAACCGAGATCCGTTCACCGGTGGACGGATATGTCAACGAACTGCATGTCCATTCCGTGGGCGGCGTCGTGACCTCGGCCCAGGTTCTTGCCTCGGTCGTGCCGAAGGATGCACGGCTCAAGATCGAGTCCAAGATCCCGCCGGTTTCGATCGAACAGGTGGGCGCAGGACAGGAAGCAAGATTGCGCTTCACGGCCTTCAATCAGCGCACCACGCCCGAAGTGCCCGGCGAGGTTACATTCGTATCGCCGGCCGCAGCCAAGGACAGCGAGCTTGGCGGGTATTTCTACACTGCGGACATCCAGCTTCTGCCCGATGCCTACGGGCTGTTGGGCGATGCCGAGTTGCGACCGGGAATGCCCGTCGAGGTCTATATCCAGACCGAGGAGCGGACGGCGTTGTCATACCTGCTCAAGCCGGTAACCGACCAGTTCGCCAAGGCGATGCGCGAACGCTGAAAAGTCTGTCATTTCAGCTGATTGAAGGGGGCTTCGGCCCCCTTCTTGCGTTTTGGAACCCTCGAGGATGCGGGATTGGACTTTGGTCCCGATTCGCAGGGGCCAAGGTCGCAAACGGGCTTGGACCTCCTGCGCAGCGTATCGCGCCGGTTCTTGGCGATAACCGCTTCATGAAACCGATTCCCGCCCGGCACTGACCGCGGATATTTTTGGAAAGGACGAAGTCATGGTTTACGTGAACAAGAACGACCTGAGCATGATCCTCGATCATATCCGGATCGCAGAGGAACATGCCGCGGGAACGCCGCTGACCGACCTGATTCCCGATCCGCTGCTGCCGATGGGGCTTCGCCTTGTCGACGGAACGATGAACAACCTCACGCCCGGTCGGGAAAACTCCGGTGCCGCCGATCAGACGATGCCGCGCCTGCTGGACTCGACCTTCCTGACCCAGCCCGCGGAAGCGCATGCAGCGGACGTCAACCCGCGGACGCAGCAGCCGACCTCGTATGCGCAGACCTCGGGCTCCGTCTATGACGCCGAGCCGCGCGTCATCTCTAACCTGATCGCCGATCAGACGCTGAACAACCCCGCGGTCATCGCCGCGGCGCTTAAGCATTCCGGCCTGTCGGGCCAGGCGTTGATGGACGCGACGAATGCAATCGCTTCCACCTTCCGCAGCCTCAAGGACGCGCAGTTTGCCGCGAACAACGTCGATGCGGCCCTGGCCCAGCAGCGCAGCGCCGCGCAGCGGGCCGTTGCCGACGCCGAGGCCGCACTTGCCTCGGCCGATGCCGAAGTCGCGACGCTGACGACCGCAAGAAATGACGCCGACGCGGCCTTTGCAGATGCCGAACAGGCTGTGATCGATGCCACCGATGCGATGATCGCGATGCAGAACGCCTCGGGCGTGGGCGCCGCGACGGCGGCGTTGGAGCAGGCGCAGGCCAACCTCGCCACCGCCCGGACCGAGCTGACCAACGCCAATACCGCGCTGTCTGATGCGATTGCGGCGCGCGACACGCTGCTGACCGCCCGTAATGCCAAGCAGACCGAGGTCGAGAACCTGACCGCCGCCAAGAACGACGCCGATGCTGCGCTGGCTTCGGCCGAAGACATTCTGGCGAGTGCGCAGACGGCGCTGGCCGCGGAGGCCGACAACTCGGCCGAAGTGACGGCCGCGCAGACCGCCGTCACCGATGCGGAAGCCGCCGTCAGCACTGCCCAGACGGCCGCCACCAATGCCGCGACCGCGCTCAGCGATGCGCAGACGGAGCTTGCCAACCTCGAAACGCGCCTTGCCGATGCCGAGGCGGCCGTGACCGCCGCCCAAACCCGCGTCAGCGATGCCGAAGCCGCCGCCGTTGCCAGCCAGGCGGCCCTGGATGAGGCCACAACCGCCCAGGCGACGGCGAGCGCCGCCGAATCGAGCCTCTACGCAGAGTTCCTGTCGGCCTTCAATGCATGGCGGGCCGACTTCACCGATGCCGACGCCCGCGCGACCTATTTCGCGGCCGCCGAGGCATGGGGCCAGGCGCGCAACACGCTTGACGCTGCCAACACCTCGCTTTCTTCGGCGGATCAGGCAGATCAGGCGGCTGACCAGGAAGTCATCGATGCCAATGCCGCGCTGACCGCGGCCCGGAACACGGCCACCGACCTGCAGCAGCAGCGCGATGCCGCCATCACGCTGCGCGATCAGCGCCAGACCGAGAAGAACGCTGCCGACCAGGCGCTTAGCGATGCCCAGGCCGCGCTGGCCACGGCTGAATCGAACCTGTCGACCGCAGAGGCTGCGAATGCCGCCTACACCGAAGCGGTTGCTGCGGTCGATGCGGCCCAGGCGGATGTCGACTCGGCCACCGCCGCGGCCAACAACGCTGCGACGAACCTGACCACCGCGGAAGGCGAGCTTGCCCAGGCCAATGACGCCCTGTCGGCCGCCGAGACGCAAGTCACCGACAGCCAGCAGGCGGCGAACACGGCGCAGGCCGCTGCGGACTCGGCGCAGGCCGCTGTCGATACCGCGCAAGGCGACCTTGCCGCTGCGCAGGCGGCCGACCAGGGACTGGCATCGGCCGCACTGGCCGTTCAGCAGGCCGTGACCGCGGCAATGGCGGCCGAGACCGCCGCTTCGCAGGCGGCTACTGAGCTTGCCGCCGCCGAAACCGCCCGCGCGGACGCTCAGGGCGTTCTGGACGCTGCCAATGCCGACATGGCTGCGCTTGATGCGCCGGGTGCGGCCGAGGCGGCCCAGGCCGCGGCCGTGACCGCCGCTGCGGATGCCCAGCTTGCGCTGGATACCGCGCTCGCCACGCACGGGATCGAGATGGACGGCGACAACGTCCGCCTGCCCGACGTTGCACCCGATGAAGGCCTGTCGGCCCCCTACAATTCGTGGATGACGCTGTTCGGGCAGTTCTTCGATCATGGCCTCGACCTGGTCGGCAAGGGCGGCTCGGGCACTGTCTTCATCCCGCTGCAGCCGGACGATCCGCTTTACGACCCGGCGTCGCCGACCAACTTCATGGTCCTGACGCGCGCCACCAATCAGCCCGGCCCCGATGGTGTTCTGGGCACCGAAGACGATGTGCGCGAGCATCTGAACAAGACCACGCCTTGGGTCGACCAGAACCAGACCTACACGTCGCATCCGTCGCATCAGGTTTTCCTGCGTGAGTACGATCTGGTCGATGGTACGCCGGTTGCCAACGGCTATCTGTTGCACGGCGCCACGGGCGGCATGTCGACCTGGGGCGACGTGAAGGCCCAGGCGGCCAGCATGCTGGGCATCCAGCTCAATGACAGCGACGTTCTGGATGGCCCGCTCTTGGCGACCGACCCCTATGGCAACTTCGTCCCCGGTCCGAACGGCCTGCCGCAGTTGGTGGTTCCGAACGCCGAGTTCGGCACCGTCGAGGGCGCACCCGAGCACATCCTGATCGAGGGTGACCTGGCCAACCCGGTGGATGCCAGCCAGGCGTTGCGCAACGGCCATGCCTTCCTCGAGGATATCGCGCACAACGCGGTGCCCGGCACCTTCACCGACCGGGTGACGGGCCAGACGTTCGACAAGACTGCCGATGCCGACACGGAAACCGGCAACGCGATCATCCCCAACCAGTTCGGCCAGAACGAAACCTACGACAACGAGTTGCTGGACCGACACTTCATCGCCGGTGACGGCCGCGGCAACGAGAACTTTGGCCTGACCGCGGTGCATCACGTCTTCCACTCGGAACACAACCGCCAGGTTGCCGAGATGAAGCAGACCATCCTCGACTCGGGCGATCTTGCCTTCATCAACGAATGGTTGAGCACCCCCATCACCGAGGCGGACCTGGCCTCGGTCGCGGTGGCCGACCTGTCGTGGAATGGCGAGCGTCTGTTCCAGGCCGCGAAATTCACGACCGAGATGCAGTACCAGCATCTGGCCTTCGAGGAATTCGGCCGCCGCGTGCAGCCGTCCATTGCCGAGTTCATCGTCAACAGCTCGCTCGAGATCGACGGGGATATCTTCGCCGAATTCGCGCATGTCGTGTACCGCTTCGGCCACTCGATGCTGACCGAGAACGTCCACACGATGACCCCGGACGCGGTCAACACGCCGACCGACCTGATCGGCGCGTTCCTGAACCCGATCGCCTTCGACCAGGATCAGACGCTGACCTCGGATCAGGCGGCAGCAGCCGTTGCGCGCGGCATGTCGCGAGAAACCGGCGCGAATATCGACGAGTTCATCACCAGCGCGCTGCGCGACAACCTTGTCGGCCTGCCGCTTGACCTTGCCGCGCTGAACATCGCGCGTGGCCGCGAAACGGGCGTGCCCTCGCTCAACGAGGCCCGCAAGGTCTTCTTCGAGGCCACCGGCAGCGAAGCGCTGGAGCCCTATGATAGCTGGGTCGATTACGCCGCGAACCTCAAGAACCCGGCCTCGATCGTGAATTTCATCGCGGCCTATGGCAATCACGACACGATCGTGAACGCCACGACCGTCGAGGAAAAGCGCGCTGCGGCGACCGATCTGGTTCTGGGTGGGGCGAATGCGCCGGCCGACCGGCTGGACTTCCTCAACGGCACCGGCGCCTGGGCGAACCAGGAAACCGGCATCAACGAGGTGGAGTTCTGGATCGGTGGCCTGGCCGAGGCGATCATGCCCTTCGGTGGCATGCTCGGTTCGACCTTCGGCTTCGTCTTCCAGCAGCAGATGGAGAACCTGCAGAACGCCGACCGGTTCTACTACCTCGGTCGGACCAACGGGATGAGCATGCTGGGCGAGTTGGAAAACAACTCGTTCGCCTCGATGATCATCCGCAACACCGAGATCAAGGAAGGCGGGGCGCATATCCCGGCCGACATCTTCTCGGCGATGGATGTTTTCCTTGAAGTCGATCAGCGGTTCCAGGCTCAACCTGATCCGACCTCGGAAGAGGTCGACCCGTTCCTGGCCGCGATGGGCACCCAGATGGTCGAACGTGCCACCGGCACGGCGGATGCCCCGCTGGTCGAGGGAGGCAAGAGCTATGACAACATGCTCAAGTTCAATGGCGGCGAACATGCCGTGTTGGGCGGCACGGATCAGCGCGATATCCTTGTCGGCGGCCTTGGCGACGATGCGCTTTGGGGCGGAGAAGGCGACGACCTGTTGATCGGCAGCTCTGGCGTCAACACGTTCCGCGGCGGTGCCGGCAACGACATCATCAAGGACGGCAACGATGTCAGCTTCCTGCATGGCGAGGATGGCGATGACGTCATCTCCGCCGGTGGCGGCGCTGCCGAACTCATCTTTGGCGGCAAGGGCAACGATGCGATCCTGGTGGGTCAGGATGACGCCAAGCATACGTTCGCCGGAGAAGGAAACGACTTCATCTTGGGCGGCAACGGTGCCGACATCGTCGACGGCGGCGAGGGCGACGACTGGATCGAGGGCGGCGACGGCTTCGACTTCCTGGTCGGCGACAACAACGACAACCTCGGTGGGTCGCGCGTTATCGGTCACGATGTTCTCATGGGCGGGCCGAACGACAACGACCTGCATGGCGAGAGCGGCGACGACATCTTGTTCCAGGGTGAAGGCACGCATGTGAACCTGGCCGAGCTTGGCTACGACTGGATCGCGCACAAGAACACCAATGCGGGTGCCGAGGTCGACCTGACCAAGCGTGTCGTGCCCGAGCAGGTCGAGTTCTTCGCAGACCGCTATATCGATGCCGAGGCCGTGTCGGGCTCGCAGCATGACGACCGAATCTGGGGCGACAACCGGATCGGCAACGAAGCGCCGGCCGACGGAGCGATCCTGGACAACGAGTTCACGTTGTTCGGGAACGAATTGACCCAGGAAGGCGTGGACCGGATCGACGGCCTGCGGGAATTCCTTGGCAACCTGATGGGCACCGACCCGGCCGAACTGTTCACCGGAGGCAACATCCTGCTTGGCGGCGGCGGCAGCGACGTGATCAAGGGGCGTGGTGGCGATGACGTCATCGACGGCGACCTGTGGCTGAACGCCCGCATCTCGATCCGCGATCCGGATGACCCGACGGTCGAACTGCGATCGATCGACAGCCTCGAAGAGATCGTCCCGCAACTGCTTGATGGCAGTATCTCGCCCAGCCAGTTGCAGATCGTTCGCGAGATTCTCGATGGTGGCCAGGAAGGTGACGTGGACGTCGCCGAATTCTACGACGTCCGCGACAACTACAGCATCACCGCGAATGCCGATGGCAGCGTGACGGTGCAGCACATTAACGTGACGCCCGGCCCGAACCCGATCGACCCGATCAACGGTGACCAGAACCCGATCGACGGCGATGGTACCGACCGGCTGACCAATATCGAGATCCTGCGCTTCGCGGACCAGGAAATCGATCTGCGGATCAACCCGCCCAGCAACGGCGTGATCCTGGGCTCTCCGGCAGCGGACGAGATCACCGGCAGCAATGGACCCGATGCGATTTTCGCAGGCGCCGGGGCCGACGAAGTCAACGGCGGGGCGGGCAATGACCTGATCTTCACCGAGGCCGGCAACGACACGATCACGTGGGATGCTCCGTTGGGTGGCTACGACGTGGTCCATGGCGGTCAGAACGGAGATGGCACGACCGATATCGACATGGTCGTGATCAACGGCGACGGTACCGAGCAGGCGATCACGATGTACACGGTCGCGGCCTGGCTGGATACCGGCGGCGCGCCTATCACCGACCCGCTGTCGGAAATCGTCATCACCCGCACTGTTGACGGGACCGAGACCCCGATCATGGAAATCCGCGGAATCGAGGAGATCACCGTCAACAACGTTCAGGGCGTGGGCACGATCAACGCGGTGGGCGACTTCTCGACCACCTCGCTGATCCCCGACACGATCTTCGTGAACGGCACCGCGGGCGACGAGGTCATCGACTTCTCGGGCTTCCTGTCGACGCAGCGCATCGTGGTTGATGCGGGCGACGGGCAGGATG
>Ga0180436_10005474_pt1 | contig 11219 bp, 6 predicted proteins | sample SS_ome_2_FD_132434 | JGI IMG/M metagenome (GOLD analysis project Ga0180436, IMG submission 132434) | Hypersaline lake sediment archaeal communities from the Salton Sea, California, USA - SS_3_S_2 metaG | ecosystem: Environmental > Aquatic > Non-marine Saline and Alkaline > Hypersaline > Sediment...
AGCGCCGTCCCCGTTGAAGTCTTCGACATCTGCCCGGTAAGGGCACCCAACTGATTCGTGGTCTATGCCGGGGACATGGTAGTTGATTCCGGTGGGGAAGAGCTGGGCGGCAGGGCACAGGGGCCAGATAAATATCGTAAACGAGGATAGATATATGAGGAGAATACGCAAGCCAATCTCCCTAGAGGCTCCGTTTCCCCCATTGTAAACGAGGATGGTGGGCAAAGCAAACGGGGATATCACCTCGCGGCGATACCCCCGTTTGCATTCATTCGTTGGTTTTTGTTGAGTGCCTACGCCCCCTTGGTGATCTTCGCCACGATCTGGTCGCGGTTCATCCGGGCGATGTTGTTCAGGCTGATCTCCTTGGGGCAGACCGCTTCGCACTCGCCGTGGTTCGTGCAGTTGCCGAAGCCCTCGGCGTCCATCTGGTCCACCATCTTCAGCACCCGGATGTAGCGCTCGGGCTGGCCCTGGGGCAGCAGCGCCAGCTGCGAGATCTTGGCCGAGACGAAGAGCGCGGCCGAGGCGTTGGGGCACTGGGCCACGCAGGCCCCGCAGCCGATGCAGGCCGCGGCGTCCATGGCGAGATCAGCGTTCTCCTTCTTGATCGGGATGGCGTTGGCGTCCTGGGCGCTGCCCGAGTTGACGCTGACGAAGCCGCCGGCCTGGATGATGCGGTCAAAGGCCGAGCGGTCCACCACCAGGTCGCGGATCACGGGGAAGGCCCGGGCCCGCCAGGGCTCGAGGTAGAGCACGTCACCGTCCTTGAAGGTGCGCATGTGCAGCTGGCAGAGGCAGGTGCCGTCCTGGGGGCCGTGGGCCTTGCCGTTGACCACCATGCCGCACATGCCGCAGATGCCCTCGCGGCAGTCGTGGTCGAAGGCGATGGGCTCGTCGCCCTTCTTCAGCAGGTCCTCGTTGACCACGTCGAGCATCTCGAGGAACGACATGTGCTCGCTGATGCCGGAGGCCTGGTACTGAACCAACCGGCCCTTGTCGTTCGCGTCCTTCTGCCGCCAGACAAAGAGTGTGAGGTTCATTATTTGTAGCTCCTCTGGGTCAGCTTGACGTATTCGAAGTCGAGCGGTTCCTTGTGCATCACCGGTGTCTCGCCCGGGCCCTTGAACTCCCAGGCCGAGACGTGGGCGAAGTTCTCGTCGTCCCTGAGCGCCTCGCCTTCCTCGGTCTGGCTCTCCAGCCGGAAGTGGCCGCCGCAGCTCTCGCTGCGCTCGAGGGCGTCGCGCACCATCAGCTCGCCGAACTCGATGAAGTCGGCGAGCCTCAGCGCCTTGACCAGCGTCTGGTTGAAGTCGCCCGGGGCGCCGGGCACGTTGACCGAGGTCTTGAACTCCTCGGCGATGGCCGGCATCTCCTCCAGGGCCTTTTTCAGCCCCGCCTCCTCGCGGGCCATGCCGCAGTGTTCCCACATCAGCAGGCCGAGCTTGCGGTGGATTTCGTCCACCGAGCTCTGGCCCTTGACCGAGAGGATGGTGTTGATCTTGTCGGTGATGCCCTCGATGGCGATGCCGTACTCCGGGTGGTCGGTGCCCGAGAAGCCGGCGCCCTTGTCGGCGAGGTAGTTGCCGATGGTGTAGGGGATGACGAAGTAGCCGTCGGCCAGCCCCTGCATCAGCGCCGAGGCGCCGAGGCGGTTGGCCCCGTGGTCGGAGAAGTTGGCCTCGCCGAGGACGAAGAGCCCGTCGATGGTGCTCATCAGGTTGTAGTCGACCCAGAGCCCGCCCATGGTGTAGTGCAGGGCGGGATAGATGCGCATGGGCACCTTGTAGGGGTTCTCGTCGGTGATCTTCTCGTACATGTGGAAGAGGTTGCCGTACTTGGCCCTGACCACGTCCTCGCCCATGCGCTGGATCGCGTCGGCGAAGTCGAGGTAGACGCCGAGGCCGCCCTCGCCAACGCCGCGGCCCTCGTCGCAGACGTTCTTGGCGTTGCGGCTGGCCACGTCCCGCGGCACGAGGTTGCCGAAGGAGGGGTAGCGCTCCTCGAGGTAGTACTCGCGCTCGTTCTCGGGGATGTCGTTGGGCGCCCGGGTCTCGCCCTTGTTCCGCGGCACCCAGATGCGCCCGTCGTTCCGCAGGCTCTCCGACATCAGGGTCAGCTTCGACTGGTAGTCGCCGCTCACCGGGATGCAGGTGGGGTGGATCTGGGTGAAGCAGGGGTTGGCGAAGGCGGCGCCCTTGCGGTAGGCCTGCCAGGCCGCCGAGACGTTGCAGCCCTTGGCGTTGGTCGAGAGGTAGAAGACGTTGGCGTAGCCGCCGGTGGCCAGCACCACCGCGTCGGCGGCGTGGGCTTCGAGCTCGCCGGTGACCTGGTTCCTGACGATGATCCCCTCGGCGCGGCCGTCCACGAGCACGAGGTCCATCATGTCCCGGCGGGGGAACATCTCCACGGCGCCCTTGCCGATCTGGCGCGCCAGCGCCGAATAGCAGCCGAGCAGCAGCTGCTGGCCGGTCTGGCCCCGGGCGTAGAAGGTGCGGCTGACCTGGGCCCCGCCGAAGGAGCGGTTGTCGAGGTAGCCGCCGTACTCGCGGGCGAAGGGCACGCCCTGGGCCACGCACTGGTCGATGATGTTGTTCGAGACCTGGGCCAGGCGGTAGACGTTGGCCTCGCGGGAGCGGTAGTCGCCGCCCTTGACCGTGTCGTAGAAAAGGCGGTAGATCGAGTCACCGTCCCCCTGGTAGTTCTTGGCCGCGTTGATCCCGCCCTGGGCGGCGATGGAGTGCGCCCGTCGCGGCGAGTCCTGGTAGCAGAAGCACTTCACGTTGTAGCCCAGCTCGGCCATGGTGGCCGCGGCCGAGCCGCCGGCCAGGCCGGAGCCGACCACGATCACGGTGTACTTGCGCTTGTTCGCCGGGTTGACCAGCTTGTTCGAGAACTTGGCGTGGTCCCACTTTTCGGAGATGTGCCCCTCGGGGACGTTCGCGTCGAGTTTCACGGTTCCGTTGCTCATGTCATCCTCCTCACTTGACCCAGCCGGCGAGGACGCCGAGCGGAACCGCGATGAAACCGAGGCCGATGGCCGCGGTGATCACCAGCGCGAAGTTCTTGCGCCACTGGTTGTAGCGCGGGTGGTTGGCCCCCAGCGACTGGAGGAAGCTCCAGGCGCCGTGGTAGAGGTGGAAGACCAGCAGCAGCATCGAGACGATGTAGATGCCGGAGAGCAGCGGGTTGGAGAAGGCCCGCACCACGTTGCCGTAGACATTGTGCGGGTCGAACCAGGGCTGCTGCACGCCCACCGTGAGGTGCAGGACGTGGAACAGGGCGTAGGCCGCGATGATCGGTCCGGTCCAGCGCATGGTGCGCGAGGCGTAGGTCGAGGCGTCCGGCGTCCACTTCTTGTAGTTCACCGGGCGGGCGTTCGCGCTGGTCCGCCAGAGGAGGAACGAGCTCCAGAGGTGAACGAGCAGAATGACCAGCAGCCCGGCGCGGACGGCCCAGAGGCCGGCGCCCAGCGCTTTCAGCGCTTCGGCATAGTGGTTGTAGGCCTCGGCGCCCAGGTAGACCTGGAGGTTGCCGAGCATGTGGCCCACGAGGAAGAGGACGAGCATGATGCCGGTCACCGCCATCACCACCTTCTTCCCCACCGTGGATCGGTAGAAGTCGAGGAACCAGTTCATCGGCGCTCCTGTCGGTAGTTTTGTTGCTGTTGATCAAGTCGGCTCGACGGCCAGCGCTGGCGCTCAGCAGAGGCGTGACGGACCGATGGAGCCGTTTCGTGGTATGAAACCCATCCACTTTCATACGCGCAAATCGGTCACAGAAAGGCGCGAACACCTTAATATATCATTCCCGATTAACATACCGGAAGAAGGGGGTCAAGAGATCACCCTGAGGAGGGACCATTGGCGGTATAATGGTTCTGTTTTCCGTGCAAAACCCACAAAACTCTATCAAAATAGTATATAATTGACCTTCGTCCCGGCTGGCTGCCCGTCCTTGCGAACCACTGACCAGCGGAAGTCGCTGGAAGTAAGCTGAAGGAATAAATGAATAAAGATGGGGTCAGGTCCCATTCATATTCATTTTTTCCCTGACAGGAGACGACCGAAGGTCGTCGACGAAGTGACTCCGTCATCTGGAGCCCGCGAAGCGGGCGACGTGGCGACCTTGTGATCCGACTGATTGACATGGTCACGAAGTCGCTTCGCTGCGCTCGCGATGACGTGAGGGGGCTTGCTGCTCCTTGCGATACAGGGTGGGGTTAAATCCGCTTGTTGCGGTGACAAGAACCAGGTAATGCCGATGCTGCTCAAAAACTGCCGTAAAATCCTGCCGCTGGCCCTGCTGTTTTGCCTGCTGGCCGTCCCGGGGTGGGGTGCGGAGACCGGGGATGAGGAACGGCCTGTTCTCGACGATTCGTCGACCATCGAGGACTACCTGGCCTATGCCGCGCTGAACAACCCGGGTCTGGAGGCGGCCTTCCTCCGCTGGCAGGCGGCGGTGGAGGGGACGGCGCAGGCCGGCACCCTGCCCGACCCCCGGTTCACCTACGGCTACTTCATCCGCGAGGTGGAGACCCGGGTGGGCCCGCAGCGCCACCGCTTCGGCGTCTCGCAGAGCTTCCCCTGGTCGGGCACGCGGCAGCTGCGACGGGACGCCGCGGCCCTGGCCGCCGAGGCCGAGCGGCAGCGCTATGAGGCAGCGAAGCTCGACCTCTTCCGCCGGGTCAAGCTGGCCTTTCACGAGTACGCCTACCTCGCCCGGGCCATCGAGATCACCGGGGAGAGCGTGGAGCTGATGACCTGGTTCGAGCGGGCCGCCCGGGCGCGCTACAAGGTGGGTTCGGCCAACCACGCCGACATCATCAAGGCCCAGGTGGAGCTGGCCCGGCTGGAGGACCGGCTGGTCTCCCTCCGCGACCGGCTCCAGCCGGCGGCGACGAAGCTGAACAGCGAACTGAACCGCGAACGGCGGGCGCCGCTGCCCCTGCCCGGGCCGGGTGATGACGGGCCGGTGGCCATCGACGAAGCGGCCCTCTACGCCGCCATCGGCGAGGCCCCGCGCCTCGAGGTGATCAACAAGTCGGCTGAGCGCGAGCAAGTGGCCGCCGAGCTGGCGCGCAAGGGGCTCTACCCCGGCTTCACCGTGAGCCTCGATTACCTGGAGACCGGGTCGGCCCTCGACCCGTCCACGCCGGACAGCGGCAAGGACCCGCTGATGGCCATGGTCTCGGTAAACATCCCCCTCTGGCGCGAGAGCTCGCGGGCCGCCGAGCGGGAGGCCCGGGCCCGCGAGAACGCGGCGCTGCTCCGCCGCGAAGAGGAGCAGAACCGCCTGGGGGCGAAGCTCGATGAGGCGCTCTTCGCCTTGCGCGACGCCGAACGGAAGATCGCCCTCTACGGCGGATCGCTGCTGCCCAAGGCGCACCAGTCGCTGGAGGTGACGCAGAAGGCGTACTCGGCCGGCAAGGCCGGGTTCATCGACCTCGTCGACGCCCAGCGCACGCTGCTCGACTTCCGTCTGGCCCGCGAACAGGCCGTGGCCGACCGGGCGGTGAGGCTGGCCGAGATCGAGGAGATTGCCGGGGTGGAATTGCCCCGGGGGGGGCTGCCGCCGGACAGCAGGGGCCGGGACGACAACCTGCGGGACGACCGCGAGACGAGACCGGGCGATGCCCTCACCGGGGACACCGCCGCCAATGGCCGTGAGACGAGACCAGGCGACCCGCCAGCCGGGCCGGTCGCCGTTACTGACCACAAGGGAGAAAACCAATGAAGAGAACACTGACCATCATCAGCTGCATCGCACTGGCCGCCGTGCTGGCCTTCGGGTTCAGTGCCATGAGCACCGCCGACGACAAGAAGCCGGAACCAGTGAAAATCGAGGTGAAGAAGTCGCAGACCCACTGCCCGGTGATGGGCAACCCGGTGGACAAGACGGTCCATCACGATTACGACGGCAAGCGGATCTATTTCTGCTGCAAGCCCTGCATCGATAAGTTCAAGCTCGACCCCGAAGGCTACATCAAGAAGATGGAAGACGAGGGCATCACCCTGGAGAAGGTGGGAGAGGATCACGACCATGATCACGACCATGATCACGACCATGATCACGATCACCATCACGACCATGGCTAGATGAACAAGACCCGCACCTGGATCATCCTGCTCGTTGCCGTGATCGCCGCCTTTGCCCTGGGCTACGGGTTGCGCGGCTGCGGGGGGGCGTCCGTCCCGGGGACGGCCGGGCATGAGCACGATGCGTTCGGATCGGCGGCCGCCGAGTACACCTGCTCGATGCACCCGCAGGTCCGCCAGCCGGCGCCCGGCCTCTGCCCCATCTGCGCCATGGACCTCATCCCGGTGACCGGCGGCGACGACGGCCTCGGCCCCGGCGAGCTGAGGCTCTCGCCGGCGGCGCAACGGCTGGCCGGCGTGGTCACCGTGCCCGCCGAGCGCCGTTTCGTCCCTGCCGAGGTGCGGCTCTCGGGCAAGGTGGACTACGACGAGACCCGGCTGGGCCACATCGCCGCCCGGGTGCCCGGCCGCCTCGACCGGCTCTACGTCGACTTCACCGGCATGCGGGTCAGCGAGGGCGACCACCTGGCCGACATCTACAGCCCCGAGCTGATCGCGGCCCAGGAGGAACTGATCCAGGCCCTCGAGGCCGCTGAAGAGCTGAAGGCCAGCGGCCTCGATTCGATCCGCGAAACCGCGCTGGAGACGGTGGAGGCGGTGCGGGAGAAGCTCCGCCTCTGGGGCCTCAAGCCGGAGCAGATCGCCGGGATCGAGGAGCGCGGCAAGACCACCGACCATCTGACGCTCCACGCCCCCATGGGCGGCATCGTCATCGAGCGGCAGGTGACCGAGGGGATGTATGTCGCCACCGGCCAGGAGATCTGCACCATCGCCGACCTCTCCGGCCTCTGGGTCATGCTCGACGCCTATGAATCGGACCTGCCGATGATCAAGTACGGCCAGCCGGTGGCGCTGAGTGCCGAGGCGTATCCCGGTGAGGTCTTCAACGGCACGGTCAGCTTCATCGATCCGGCCCTCGACCCGCGGACGCGCACGATAGGCGTGCGGGTCAACGTGGGCAACCGCGACGGGCGTCTCAAACCCGGGATGTTCGTCCAGGCCCGGCTGGAAGCCGGCGTGGCCGACGGCGGCGCCATCGTGGGCACGAACCTCGCCGGCAAGTGGATCTGCCCCATGCACCCCGAGATCGTGAAGAACCGGCAGGCGCCCTGCGACATCTGCGGCATGGACCTGGTCACCGCGGCCTCCCTCGGCTACACCGACGACGACCCGTCGAAACGGCGGCCCCCGCTGATCATCCCCGCCTCGGCCCCGCTGGTCACCGGCCGGCGTGCCGTTGTCTACGTGGCCTCCAGTGGGGGTGAAGGGGTGTTCGAGGGTCGCGAAGTGGTTCTCGGCCCCAGGGTCGGTGGGTGGTACGTGGTGCGTGAGGGGCTTGAAGAGGGTGAACGCGTGGTGGTGGAGGGGAACTTCAAGATCGACAGCGCGATCCAGATCCTCGCCGGGCCGAGCATGATGAATCCCGGGGTGGACGGCAAGAGCAGTGCGTCAGGCGCCTCGGAGAAAGGCCCGGCCGGACGAACTGCCGCCGGTCCCTTCAGGGCCCCGGCCAGGTTCAAAGAGCAGCTGGACGGGGTCTACACCGCGTATTTCGCCACGTCCACCGCACTGAGCTTCGACGACGTGAAGACGGCCCGGAAAGGGGCGAAAGGGATCAGCGATGCGCTGAAGCAGGTGGACATGACCCTGCTCGATGCCACGGCGCACCTGGCCTGGATGAAGCTTGCCCAGCGCATCGAGCGTGAAGCCGGGGTGATCGCCGCCGCGGACATCACCAGGAGCCGCAAGGCCTTCGAGCCGCTCTCCGGCGCGGTGACCGAGGCGGTGCGTGCCTTCGGCGCCTCGGGCAATGAGCCGATCATCCGTTTCAACTGCCCCATGGCCTTCGACTGGAAGGGCGCCGACTGGCTGCAGAACCGCTCCGGCGTAGAGAACCCCTACTTCGGCTCCGAGATGTACCGCTGCGGCACCGAGGAGGAGACTCTCGTCGCAGGGAAGTAGTCGCTACACCATTGTGAGGACCCCGATAAGCTGCTGCCTCTGTCATTGCGAGGAGCCGAAGGCGACGAAGCAATCTCTCTTCGCCTGTGCCGGAACCGGAGAGATCGCCACGTCGTCAGCTACGCCGACTCCTCGCGATGACAGATAGTGGCTGTAGAGCCTGTTCACATGTCAGCTGTGAAATGAACACATGACAACACCGCCCAGTACAACCGACCGCTTCTCCCTCCTCGACCGGGTGCTCCGTTTCTGCCTCGAGAACCGGCTGATCGTCTTCCTCTTCATCCTCCTCGTGGTGGGCTGGGGCCTGATGGTCGCCCCCTTCGACTGGGACCTCGCCGGCCTGCCCCGCAGCCCGGTGCCGGTGGACGCCATCCCCGACATCGGCGAGAACCAGCAGATCGTTTTCACCGAGTGGCCCGGCCACTCGCCCCGCGATGTGGAGGACCAGGTCTCCTACCCGCTCACCGCCTCGCTGCTCGGCATTCCCGGCGTCAAAACCGTGCGCTCCTTCTCGATGATGGGCTTCTCCTCGGTCTACGTCATCTTCGACGAAGACGTGGAGTTCTACTGGTCCCGCTCACGGGTGCTGGAGAAGCTGGCCAGCCTGCCGCCGGGCGCGCTGCCCGACGGCGTCTCACCCATCCTCGGCCCCGACGCCACCGCCCTGGGCCAGGTCTTCTGGTACACCCTCGAGGGCCGCGACGAGGACGGCAACCCCACCGGCGGCTGGGACCTCGACGAGCTGCGCTCGATCCAGGACTGGCAGGTGCGCTACGCCCTGATGTCGGCCGGCGGGGTGAGCGAGGTGGCCAGCGTGGGCGGTTTTGTCCGGGAATACCAGGTGGATGTGGACCCCGACGCCCTGCGGGCCTACGGGGTGACGCTGCAGGACGTCTTCCGCGCGGTGAAGAAGTCGAACGTCGACGTGGGGGCTCGGACCATCGAAATCAACCGGGTGGAGTACGTGGTCCGCGGCCTCGGCTTTATTGAAGGGCTCGAGGACCTGGAGAACGCCGTGGTGACGGTGCGGGACAACGTGCCGGTCTACGTGCGCGACGTGGCCCGGGTGGTGCTCGGCCCGGCGCTGCGCCGCGGGGCGCTGGACAAGGAGGGCGCCGAGGCGGTGGGCGGCGTGGTGGTGGTGCGCTACGGCGACAACCCGCTGGCCGCGATCAACAACGTCAAGGCCAGGATCGCCGAGATCGCCCCGGGCATGCCCTCGAAGGTGCTGCCCGACGGGCGGATGAGCCGGGTGACCATCGTCCCCTTCTACGACCGCTCGGGCCTGATCCAGGAGACCCTGGGCACGCTGAACACCGCCCTCGTCGAGGAGATCCTCGTCACCGTGATCGTTGTCCTCGTCCTCGTGCTGCACCTCGGCTCGTCCCTGCTCATCGCCGGCCTGCTGCCCCTGGCCGTGCTCATCTGCTTCATCGCCATGCGTGCCTTCGGGGTCGACGCCAACATCGTCGCCCTCTCCGGCATCGCCATCGCCATCGGCACCATGGTCGACATGGGGGTGGTGATGAGCGAGAACATCCTGCGCCACCTGGGCCGGGCCGACCCGGGTGAGCGCCGCCTGGAGGTGATCTTCCGCGCCTCCCGCGAGGTGGGCGGGGCGGTGCTCACCGCCGTGGCCACCACCGTGGTCGGTTTCCTGCCCGTCTTTACCATGGAGGCCGCCGAAGGCAAGCTCTTCCGGCCCCTGGCCTTGACCAAGACATTTGCCCTCATCGCCTCGGTGGTTGTGGCGCTCACCGTGATCCCGGCCTTCGCCCGTTTTTTCATTCGCCGCCGCAAGGCCCTCGCCGATGAACCGCGAAGCCGCCGCCTCTTCCGCGTCGCGCTCACCGCCGTGGCCGTCCTCGTCGTCGGCGTCATCCTCACCCGGCACTGGCTGCCCCTGGGCCCGGAGAAGGGTTTCACCCGCAACTTCCTCTTCGCCGCCCTGCTCATCGGCGGTCTGCTGCTCCTCGTCCACCTCTTCATCCGCGCCTACCCGGCGATGCTCCGCTGGTGCCTCGACCACAAGGGGCTGGCCCTGGTCGTCCCCCTGGTCGTCGTCCTTTTCGGCGGCATGACCTGGCTCGGCTTCGACGCCCTCTTCGGCTGGCTGCCCGGGCCGCTGCTGCGCACGGCCCCCGTGGCCCGCCTGGCCCACGCCTTCCCCGGACTGGGCAAGGAGTTCATGCCGCCGCTCGACGAGGGGTCGTATCTCTGGATGCCCACCACCATGCCCCACGCCTCCATCGGCGAAGTGATGGACGTGCTGAGCAAGCAGGACATGGCGATCAGCGCCATCCCCGAGGTGTCGATGGCGGTGGGCAAGCTGGGCCGGGTGGAGAGCTCCCTCGACCCGGCGCCGGTATCGATGATCGAGACGGTGATCAACTACCACCCGCGCTATCGCCAGGACAAAAGCGGCAAGCGCCTGCGCTTCGCGTGGGACGGCGACGAGAACGACTACTTCCGCAACGAAGCCGGCGACCCGGTGCCCGCCCCGGACGGCGAGCCGTACATCGTCCGCGGCACGTTCGCCAGGGACGAGGCCGGCAAGCTGGTCCCCGACGACGGCGGCCGACCCTTCCGCCTCTGGCGGCCGCCCCTCGACCCGGCGCTCAACGAGGGCCGCCGCGCCTGGGGCGGCATCGAGGAGCCGGACCAGATCTGGGACGAGATCGTTCGGGTTGCCGAGATCCCGGGCACCACCTCGGCGCCGCGGCTCCAGCCCATCGCCGCCCGCATCGTCATGCTGCAGAGCGGCATGCGCGCCCCCATGGGCATGAAGGTCAAGGGGCCCGACCTGGCCTCGATCGAGGCGGTGGGGCTCGAGCTGGAGAAACTGCTGAAAGAAGTGCCTTCCATCGAACCGGCCACGGTCTTCGCCGACCGCATCGTGGGCAAGCCCTATCTCGAGATCGACATCGACCGGCGGGCCATCGCCCGCCACGGCATCATGGTCGAGGACGTGCAGGACGTGATCGAGATCGCGGTGGGCGGCAAGCGCATCACCACCACCGTGGAGGGCCGCGAGCGCTACCCGGTGCGCGTGCGCTACCTGCGCGAGCTGCGGGACAGCATCGAGTCGCTGGGGGAGATCCTCGTGCCCGCTCCCGATGGGGCGCAGATCCCGCTGGGCCAGCTGGCCTCGGTGGA
>Ga0180436_10005476_pt1 | contig 11216 bp, 9 predicted proteins | sample SS_ome_2_FD_132434 | JGI IMG/M metagenome (GOLD analysis project Ga0180436, IMG submission 132434) | Hypersaline lake sediment archaeal communities from the Salton Sea, California, USA - SS_3_S_2 metaG | ecosystem: Environmental > Aquatic > Non-marine Saline and Alkaline > Hypersaline > Sediment...
AAAAGTTGTCACTATTTCCTGGTTTCAGGTGTCGGGTTACGGGTGTCAGGTTAGCCTCTGGCGGTCAGCAAAAAGTTCTAAATTCGATGTTGGACGTTGGATGTTCGATGTTCGATTTTTTTAACACGAAAGAACCAAAGGACGAAAACACGAAGTTGCTCTAAACATTTCGTGCTTTTTAGATTTCGTGTTTTCGTGATTCAATATTTTGACCAACCACAGACCACCGGCTACGGCTCACCATCACACCTTCTTACCTTCTGCTGTTTCCCGACACCCGACACCCGCCTAATCCCTACTGCTTACTCTTTGCATGGATCCTCGGTAATCAGCCAAACGAATGGACCCGCGGCCGCATATTTTCAGGGGCCTGGTGAATAAAAAACTGGTCGGTCATGCCGGCAATGAAATCCCTGACGATCTCCTCGGATTTGTGGCCCATGACATATTCATCATTCTTGCCCTCCAAAAACCCCCTGAAGATGACCGAATCGCGCCGCTCCTGGCGCAGATCCGCCAGAAACCGTTCAAAGAGAAATTCGAACAGGGCATGTATCTTTTTTGACTCGGATTTAATCTTCGGGTTCAGGTAGATGCGTTCGAGGTTGAATTTTTTCAGCGTCTGGAGTGCATCGGATATTCCGGGGCTGAAAGCAACATGATTTTGGTCGTGACTGTTTTGAATGACGTCGGTCACCAGGTTGAACACGATTGTGCCGTTGGTGTCACCCAGGTATTTTTTGCTGGCAGCGGGCAAATCCGATCGTTTGATAATCTTCAGCCGGATGGCATCCTCGATATCCCTGCCAATATAGCTGATGGTGTCAGCCATACGTACCACACAACCTTCCAAGGTCATCGGGGTGAGTTGCAGCGCTGGACTATGCTTTTTATTATATATCTCTTTATCTAATTTATCAAAAGACTTATCTATAATTGGCTCAAGCTTTTGATTATGTATTTCACCATCGTGACAAAGGATGCCGTCCAGGGTCTGCAAACAGAGGTTCCACCCATCTCCCTGACGTTCGACGCGGTCGAGAAACTGAACGCTCTGTACATTGTGGAGGAAATAGCCGATACCGTGATCATGGCAAAGCGCGGTCAAATACCGTTCACCGTCATGTCCAAAGGGGGTGTGCCCGATGTCGTGGCCCAGGGCAATCGCTTCGATGAGATCCTCGTTGAGCCGCAAAAACCGCCCAATGGTTCTGGCGATTTTGGAAACCAGTTGAACATGCAAAACGCGATGGGTAATGTGGTCATCCTTGATAAGCGAAAAAACCTGGGTCTTGTCGATGTAGCGCGTATACGCCTGGGAATGTAAAATGCGGTCGACATCCAATGAAAATGCCTGCCGATAGTCGGTGCCGCTTACCTTTTTGGGACGGCGCCGGATACCCTGGCCTGAAGGAGTTGCATAGCGAGACAGACGCTGGTGCTCCAGCCCGTCCAGTTCATTAATTATTTGATTTATATTGGTATTCATTAGATTTGTATGTGGTGTTTGGTGTTTGGCGTTACGGGTTGCGAGTTGCAGGTTGCGGGTTTCGGTCTGAACAGTAAAGCGGGTTGCTGAATACCGCATTATCAATTAATTTTTAGCAATTGATTATTAATTATTAATGGCCAATTGTGACAAAACCCTCCTTACTGCCTACTCCTTACGCCCTACTAATCGGCCCTCTGTCCCCCGACACACTGTCCGCAGTCAAATCTCCCCCTTGTCGATCATGGTCTCCATGAGACCATAAAAATCGATTTCGGCCGCCCTGAAGCCCTCCTTGCCATACTTCATATTCCCTTCCAGCACGTAAAACTGCCCATCATGCTCGCAAATGTCCAGCCCGACATCGTTCCACCCGCATGCGGAAGCGGTGTGCAACGCCAAATCAAGGGCTTTTCCGGAAACAGGATCCAGTTTCACATCCGCCCCCAAGGCCAGGTTGCTTCGAAACTCCCCTTTGGCAGCTACTCGCCAGTAAGCATGCACTATCTTGCCATTGATAATGACCACCCGCATATCCCTGTCAATGGGCAAATAGTCCTGAATATAGGCCGGTGTATGGCTGTCCAGATATGCATCCAGATCCTGCTTGTTTTGAATAAGAAACACATCCCGGCCCATGGCGGATCCCCTGGCTTTTTTGGCGACAAAGGGATAGGTGAAATACTCCAGGACCCTGGTTTTCTGACGCCGTCCGTAAAATACCCGGGTTTTGGGATGGGGCACACCCACCAGGGCGAATAAAGCCGTCTGTTTTATCTTATCCTGTGAAAATAAGTAGTTGTGTATACTAGGAAATATCTTTTTCCCCATGGCATCCAGAAGTTCCGCATACAATCGTGTGGGGTAGTAGATTTTTTTTGCATTGCGGATCGCGGATTTTTCATGGGCAGTGTAATCGTTGAAATTGGGACGCACCCCCAGTGTCTTCACATTCCGGCAGTTTCGGAGTCTTGCTTCCAAGGCAATGATTTTTTCCATAATAATTCTTGATAAATTTACGGGTTGGCCAACTTGAACAGTTCCGCGGAAACAGGGACATTGGGCCAGAAACGGTCCACCACAAGCTGCAGGCTGGCGTTGTCGCCATTGGAAAGACGCAGTTCCCTGGGCACATCAAACCCGGAGACACGCTGCATGCGCACAAATTCCGCTCGGTACACAAGGATTTCATCCCTGTCATATGCCTCGACCTGGTGAACATTTCCTGATGCCGTATCAATGAAAATCTGTTGGCCACCCTTTTTTCTATCCGTACTTTCCAAAACCAGAACCTGCTGGGATTCCTTTTTTTCCTGGACCGCCATTGGCATAAGATGCGCCTCCAAAGGAATTCGGCCTGCCATGAGGTCGAGACAGGCGCTCACGGTGATAGGCAGCGCGATGAGTTTTTCCAGATTTGCATTGGTTTCCCGTTTGGAATAAAAGCGGTTTTCCGTATGCGATATCAAATAGATCCGTTCACCGTCACTGGCAAAGCTGAATATGGGCTGTCCAATGGTGCCCATTATCTCGAGGCGGAGCTTTTCGTTTTCAAACCCAGCCCACATGAGGCGGACCTGCTGGATCCCCTTGACATCTTTTATCCGCAGCCGTCCGGTTCCTTTGAACGATTGCAAATGGGTGTTTTGGACCTGCAGGCGATTGAAGAGCGCTTCTGCTTCCGGGGAGCTTGCCATGCCAGATGGCCCCTCCTCCCTTGGTCTAAGGGTGGCGCAACCGGTGGTGACAAGGATCAGACCTATTAGAATGGATACAAGATACTTCATGCCTGAATATCCAATAATCATTGGATATAGTTTATTCGTCCTTTGATTGGCTATCCGGCAGCAATGCCTCTATTTTCCGTTTCACTGCCTCAGGGTCGGCATTGCCTTTTTCCAGGGAAATCCGGTAATACTTGACGGCATTCTCATTGTCATTCAGCTTGGCAAAGGCATCCCCCACATGTTCCATGATAATGGGGTCGTCAGGGGTCAATTTAGCCGCCTTTTTAAGATAGGCAAGCGCTTCTTCATAGCGGCCCATTTTAAAATATACCCACCCCAGACTGTCGGTGATGTATCCATCTTCGGGTTTGTGCTTCAAGGCCTCTTTGATAAGCGTCTCGGCCGCCTCCAGGTGAATGCCCATGTCTGCATAGGTATATCCCAAGTAATTCAAAGCACTTGCATTGTCCGGAGCCAGTTCGATCACCTTTTTCATTTCGCGAATAGAGTCGTCTTTGCGTTGCCATTTGTCATACACCACCCCCAGCCGGAATCGCAGCCTGACATGTTCAGGATCGACGGAAAGCCCTTTGAGCAGGGTCTTTTCCGCTTGTTCAAACTGCTCCTTTTCCTCGTACAACGATCCCATGTAAAGCAGAAACTCCGGATTGTCTGGATGCCGCTCTAAAACCGTTCCAAGGTATGCTTGGGCCTGGTCTACCTCCCCCTCTTCCTGGTAAAGGGCGGTAATATGAACCACGGCGTTTTCAAAAAACCGGGAATCGTCTCCGACCTTCTTCAAGTGGTGCACGGCGGTTTCATACTGTTTTTGTCCATCATAGGCCACACCGAGCAGGTAGTGGATATCTGAACTTTGGGGCGCCCCCTGGAGCATGCCCTGAAGAACGATAATCGATTCGTCATACGTTTTGGGATCCAGGTATCCCCGGACAACTTTCCTCAGGATTTCAGGCTCCTGGCTGACTTTTGCGCCAAGCGAGGTTAATATTTGTTTGCTCTCCTGCAGTGCGCCATGGTCGTGGTAATAAAGTGCCAGCGCCATGGACACTTCGATATTATTGGGGTTGTGCTCCAAGATTTCCTGGTACATGCGGAACACCTGATCATCACTTCCTTCTGCCTTATAAATCCGGACCAGTTCGATTCTGGCCTCTTCAAGTTCCGGCTCCAATTCCAGCGCCTTTTCAAATTCCAGCTTGGCTTTGTCCAACGTTCCCTGATTGGCATAGATTTTCCCCAAAAAGAAACGGCCTGCATAAGACCCGGGAAAATGCTGCACCAATTGGGAATAGACCCGAAAAGCGGCAATATCATCACCGGCCTCCATGTAGATACCGCCCAGCATCAGGTATACCCTTTCCTGTTCTGCATCCAGAGAAAGGGCTTTTTCATAAGCCTGCACGGCTGCATCGGTATGCTTCATGTTCTGGTTGATGTTCCCCTGAAGGACAAGTGCGGAAACGTTCTCCGGATGGTCAATCAACACGTTATTTAAAATGTCCAGCGCTTTTTGAGGGTTCTTATTCTTGAGATGCAACTGGGCAAGCTCCACCTGCAGGAAGGGTGTATGGGGGTCCAGTTCGACAGCCATACTCAACTGCTCGATGGCCTCATCCAGCTGGCCCTTTTTCAAGGCTATCTGGGATTGGGTGTAATGATAGTAACTGTTCTGCGGTTGTTCCTGTTCAACAACCTGCGGCGTTGAATCCATATCCCGGGAAACATGCCGGGTGTCGATACAGGCTGCCGAAAAAACCATGACAAGGAGTGCACAACTCAGCGGCCCGCAACAGATCCGAAAGTATGGGAAAATTAACCTGGTGGTGCCTGGTCTGCACTTGTTGCTGATTTGTCTCAAGTATTTTTTCTTTGTTTTTATGTTTTTCATGAGCATGCATGATTTCACTATTTAAATCTCCGGTTGAGCCGATGGTCTATGAAGGGCGGATCAGTCGGCTTTCTCTTCATAGGCATACGCCTCAAAATCCGGGATCTCCCGTTTGAAAAACTCTCTCATTTTCTTGATGACATTCTTTTCGATCTGGCGGACACGCTCCCGGGATATGCCGTATCGATCTCCGATTTCCTGAAGGGTTACCGGAGAATCGGAAAACACGCGCTGCTCAAAAATGACCAACTCACGCTCGGTCATTTTCTTTTTAAATTCAGCTATTTTATTGTGCAGAAGCGCCTCCATCTCTTTTTTTGCCACATGATCTTCAATGGAGTCTGTCTGGGTGCTTAGAAACTCGATTCTTTCGGTGTCTGAGTCATCTTTCAAGGGCGCATCCAGGGAAACGTCCCAGCCGTCCAGGCGTTGATCCATATCCACGATCTCGCGCTCGGATACCCCCAGCCGCTCCGACAAAAGCTTGGGTTTGGGATCAAACCCATCATCGATCAATTTCTGCTTCTCTTTTTTCAGCTTAAAGAAAAGCTTGCGCTGCCCCTGGGTGGTGCCAATCTTAACCAGGCGCCAATTGTCCATGATAAACTTCAAAATATAGGCTTTGATCCAGAACGAGGCATAATAAGAGAACTTGACGTTCTTATAGGGATCGAACTTTTTCACGGCCTGCATGAGTCCGATATTGCCCTCCTGGATCAGGTCCAGCAGATTCTGCATCCAGACCCGCTGAAACTCGAGGGCGATTTTCACCACCAGTCTCAGGTTGGCGGTCACCAGTTGATATGCCGCTTCGGTGTCCCCCTGCTCCTGCACCCTTTTCCCGAGTTCCCGTTCCTGATCGCGGGTAAGGAGTTTGTAATGGCTGATTTCGTTCAGATAGCGCTGCAGCGGATCGAATTTTACCAGCGACTTGTCAGAAGCGGTATCCTTTTTAGGGGCTGCTCTCTTAGGCGCTTTCCGCTTGGGGGCCGCTTTCTTTTTTACAGCAGCCTTCTTTTTGGGAGCAGCCTTCTTTTTAGGGACGGCCTTGGCTTTTGCAGCGGCCTTCTTTTTAGGGGCAGCCTTCTTGGCTGATGCGGCTTTTTTAGGTACTGCTTTTTTTGTATCGGTCTTTTTTGCCATCAACGGTTCTACTTTATTTTTGTGGACAATATTGGGGACATATGGTAATCGGCCTGCACTCACGTCAATTCATGTGCGCCCGTAGCTCAGCCTGGATAGAGCAACGGACTTCTAATCCGTAGGTCGCAGGTTCGAATCCTGCCGGGCGTACCATCACACTGTTAAAAATGACGCCTGGTAAGATCGAGAACCTTTGCACCTTTTCAATGCTGCTGATCTTAAGATCATTATAGAACGTGCAGTCTAACACAATACAGATCCCTTTATCAATACCAACATTAATAATTCAATACAGTGAGTTAACAAATAATCCGGCACACAGCCCTTTCGCGAAACATGTTTTTCTCTTGACAATATGTCATTTATCTTGTCTCTTGTAAGACTCAATAACTCAAGATACGATCCTGTCGAACAGCTCATTGTCAGCTATCATGCGCATCTTAATCGATATTTCCCATCCCGCTCATGTTCACTTTTTTCGAAATGCCATTCAGCTTTTAATAGAAAAGGGCCACTTCGTTTCGGTTGTTTCTCGGGAAAAAGACATCACCATCGAACTCTTAGCGCAATATGGGATCCGACATAAGGTTCTTTCTGCAGCCCCCAAACAGAAAAGCATACCCGCATTTACCAAAGAAATGCTGGTCCACTGTACACGGTTATTTAAAGCTGCCAGACAATTCAAACCAGATATCATGCTGCAAATTGCCGGGACCTTTATCGCTCCCGTAGGAAAGCTGATCAAATGCCCGACAGTCGCCTTTTACGACACCGAATTCGCAATGCTCTCCAACACGATCAGCTATCCGTTGCTTTCGTTTGTCTGCACCCCTGACTGCTATGAAGGCAGCACCCGAAAAAATCAAATCAAGTATCCTGGGTATCACGAATTGGCCTACCTTCATCCAGATCTTTTCAAGCCGGATCCGAGTGTATTTAGTGATAACGGCCTAAAAAAGGATGAAAAATTTTTTATCGTACGGTTTGTAGGGTGGGCGGCACTGCATGATTACCAGGAAGAAGGATTTGATATTAATCACAAAATGGCTCTCATCGAAAAGCTGTCACAATATGGAAAGGTTCTGATCAGCAGTGAAGCCCCCCTTCCAGACAGATTAAGGAAGTATCAATCCACCGTGCCCTACGACAAAATCCACGACATAATGGCATATGCGTCCCTGGTAGTCGGTGAAAGTGCGACAATGGCTTCTGAAGCGGCTGTTATGGGCGTACCCTCCATATTTATTTCCACAACCCCGAGAGGATATACCAATGAGCAGGAAAGCAGGTATGGTTTGGTAAGGAATTTCAAACCGAACCAGCAGGCGGCGTGCCTAGAAACGGCAGAATCCATTGCGTCACTCCCCATTGCCCGCCTTCGTAAGAGCTATCAAACCAGGCAGCACAAATTGTTAAAGGAAAAGGTTAACACGACGCACTGGATGGTTGATTTCATTGCTTCCCAGTTTTCCACCTCCAATAAAGGGATTGCTTAACGTTGTCAAACCATAAAGACCAATTTCGTTTAACCGTTGTGTCGGTGAGCTGGTTCTCATCGGCTTTGCTTGCACGGCTGTTTAGCAATTTATCGGAAAAAGCAAGATATCCCGATGAGATAAGATATCTGGTAATAGACAATACCAACGGAAATGACGATCATGTGGGTAAACTGGAGCAACTTGACAGTTCCATTCATATAAAAGCCATCGACAGTAAAAACTTGAAAGGATCCTGGGCCCACGCGTTCGGGCTGGATTATGCCACCCAGACAATAGAAACACCCTACACCTTGGTCATAGATCCTGACATTCATGTTTTTAAACACCATTGGGATGAATTCCTGGTCAATGAATTGAACAAAGCACAGGCTGTGGCCATCGGCGCCCCCTATCCGTTTTGGAAACTCGGAAAATATCACAATTTTCCAAGCCCGCCTTTCTTGCTGTATAAAACTTCGGTTTTTAAAACCATGGGATTGGATTGGACACCTTTCCCACATGAGCCCCTTCGCCGGCTGTATTATTTCATGGCCCGTCAAATTGTTCGGATGGGGTTGTTCTGTACGCGTCGGCGGCTGTCCCAACGGACAAATCTTAAAAAAATCGCTCAGCAGCTCGAATCCTTTTTTGGTGTTTGTGCGCCGGATACCGGCTGGCGTATTGCCGCCGGCGCCAATGACAACAGCCTGAAAAGCTTGCTATTTGAAGAAGTCGACGGGATGAATACTCAATTCTCACAAATCCCGTATGCAAAGGCATTAGGCGTACTGGCGGATGAATTTGAATTGTATCAATACGAAAACGAACCCATACTCACCCATAAATACTCAACCAGCGGCTATCTCTGGAAAACCGAACGCGGCAGAGACCACCAGTATTGGATCGACGCAATCCAACAGATCGAAGATGAAATGCCCGCTTTCTTGAAAGCCGGTTCAGGTGGGATATGAAGACAATAGAACTTTTAAAACAGAGCCTGGTAAATGAAGGGGTTTGGTTCGCCTGCCTCCGCGTCTTGAAAGCTGCTGCCAGAGCTGCAGACCGCTTTATTCGCAGTATTCCCTATTTCTATACCAGCTTGATAAAAGATGCGGTAACAATTCCTGTTAATGATTACCGCTTAAAAATATTTCTAAAAGATAGAGGTATTGCAAGAGATCTTTTTGTACATCACCAGCGTGAACATCTAGCCAAAGATCTGATCCACTCACATGGTGTCCTCAGAAAAGGCGATATCGTTCTCGATATTGGGGCCAACATCGGCTACTATGCCATTATGGAATCGCGTTTAGTCGGGGAAACCGGATGTGTCTTAGCTGTGGAACCCTCCCCTAAAAATTTCGACCTTTTAAATGAAAACATAAGGTTGAACAGCGTTCAAAATATCAAAACGTACAATTTGGCCATGGGTGAGACCAATGGCAAGGCTGAAATGTATATCTCCAACCGGAGCAATTGGTCTCGACTGGTGGACAAAGACTTAAATGATACGATCAATGAAACCGTCGCGGTAGATATCTCGACGGTTGATGAATTTATAAAAGATCGGCCGTTACCAACCTTTGTCAGGATGGATTTGGAAGGATACGAGATTAACATTCTCCGCGGGATGACAAAATGGATGACAAACGACAATCTCACCATTTTCGTTGAGTTTCATCCACATTTTATGAGCCATGCAGAATGTATGGAATGCTTCGATATACTCAAAGCGGCAGGTTTTAAGCTGACAAAGTGTCTGCTGAATCCGTGTTTGGAGCAAAATTTTGCCGTTAGATTTGCATACGAAAAACTGGAAGAGTTAGACAACTACACCGGGAAAGTGTGGGAGATGTCAATCGATGATGCCCGCGATTGGGTACTAACCCATGATATTAAGCGCATGCCCCATTTTCTTTTTACGAAAAATCTGCACACCAGTACCTGACCGCCAGGCAGCTTTCCATTCGAGCAGGAAAGGAAATTTTTCCCACATTGATCTATCTGATTTATCACTCCTTTCACTCAATATTCTCAGAGTCTTTGTTTCGCATCTGACAAATCTGTTCCGAGATAAGACCCATCATAAAAATGATAATGGAAGTGGAAAAAAGGAGGGCGCTCATATTGGTAAACCGTCGTGATGTTAAAAAGGTATAAAGGTAATACGTTATTCCCGTAGTGAAAAGAAAAAAGCTAACCGGCAAAAACACTCTAAAGGGGGAATATAGCGTACATATTTTTACGATGATAATAAAAAATCGAGATCCATCCCTTAGTACGCCGATATTGCTTTTTCCCTGCTTTCGATTCGTAACGGCGATGGGCACATATTTCAGGGTACGGCCATTCCTTAAAACGCTTAGGGTTATCGTTGTGGGATATGAATATGCGTTTGGAAGTAAATACAAGAATTGTTTTGCGATATCCGCCTTTATAATTCTAAAACCCGAAGTCAAATCCTCAACTTTAAACTTGGCCACATAGGAGGCCAGCCAATTATACACCTTGTTTCCAAAAGCCCTAAACACTGACGCCTGGCCGCTCAGGTCCCGGGAACCTACGACCATGTCATATTCCGGCAGATGAGCCATTAGCCTGTCGATATCGGCAGGATCATGTTGGCCGTCGCCGTCCATGAATACCAAAATACCACCCTTGGCAAGTCGGATCCCGCTTTTGATGGCCGCCCCATTGCCCATATTATACGGATGGTTAATAACTTTTGCGCCGGCTGCTTCGGCAATGTCAGCAGTTGCATCTGCGGAACAATCGTTGACAACCACGACCTCAAAATCAGGATAGCCGGTTTTGATTTTCTGAATAACGCCTGCGATGCTATTTGCTTCATTGTAGGCTGGAATGATGACTGAAACCATAGGATATTCCCATTTCTTTGCTTTTCTTGCGGATATATGCTTCGTGTTTTTTTAGTTTCAGCGTATTATATCATATATCGGTAATTTATCAATGCAAACATCATATTGAACATGCCCGGTTATAGAGCGTCCGGCGCTGGTTTCGCCCCATAGGGGTGGCGTCAGTTTATAAACAATCTATGGAAAATCACTGTACGATGGAAAGCATTGGCGCCTCGTACAAATCATCCGCTATTCTCACCAAGTGTCAACAACGAATACCCCTCCGTTGTAAAAAGCGGTTTTGTATACCTTTTGAAGAATGAGAAAATGACCTTTCTTTCCCTAGGTGTAAAACTTTCGTTATGCCACTGATTAAATAAATCATGCCGCACGATCAGATGAGATATGCCGTGCGCCTTCATTGATGCAGCAATCATCTGGGGCGACACCCTCTCCTTCACCATATCCCTGAACGCGTTATAATCAAAACGCAGGGATCTGTCGCTATAATATCGCCTTTTTCCCAGGAAAAAGCATAAAATGACCGAATCCTGGGGTGTATTGCTGTTTGCGAATTGAATGACAGAATACTCGGGATGAAATCGCTCT
>Ga0180436_10005479_pt1 | contig 11212 bp, 9 predicted proteins | sample SS_ome_2_FD_132434 | JGI IMG/M metagenome (GOLD analysis project Ga0180436, IMG submission 132434) | Hypersaline lake sediment archaeal communities from the Salton Sea, California, USA - SS_3_S_2 metaG | ecosystem: Environmental > Aquatic > Non-marine Saline and Alkaline > Hypersaline > Sediment...
AACAAAAATTGTAATGTTTTCATCCCTGGTAACGATGATCATTACGGTTTTACTTGACGCTGTTTTTGTATCGCCATTGGGTGCTGCAGGCCTTGCATTGGCCATGTCAATTGGTAGTGTTTTCCAGGCGGTCGTTTTATGGAAAGTAATATTGACTTCAATAAATGAAAAACCTCCTTACGCTACTTTCTTTCGAATAGCTTTCTCCACCATGATTGTTGCACTTCTTTTTAACTATTGGGACTGGTTCAGTGTTATCGGGATGTTAGCGGGTGGCATCCTGATATTACTGATCTTCAATGTTTTGTTATGGTTAACTGGTGAAAAAGATCTTCGTTCATTCATACTCCTGTTCAGGTAGGTGGAAAGATGGATTTATCCCGACTCATTATGTCCTTGTCTCGGTATCTTCTTCCCGGAGGTAGCACTTCATTCTGGCATACACCTATAGGGGCTGTAACTTACGATTATTCCAGTCTGGATTATTACTACCTGGATTTGAGTGCCAAAACTGCATATAAAGGTCCCTTTGATAAAGAGGGTATACCGATGCTGGATTACAGAGGGAATATCGGCGTTCAATATAATCCATGCGCAGCATCACAGTATGCCCTTGGTTTGTACCAGCTTTACAGGCAAGGCGACAAAGCTGCTTTAGAACGGTTTTTTAATGTTGCAGACTGGCTTTGTCAAAAGATTGAATTGGATGAGAATAATAATGGTTTATGGGCGTATTATTTTGATCATGATGCCTACGGCCTGAAATCACCCTGGTATTCAGCTCTAGCTCAGGGGCAGGGGGTTTCAGTTTTGCTGAGGGCATATCTTGTTTCAGGAAATGAAGACTATCTACGAACCGCTAAAGCAGCATATTCTGGTATGATTCTACCTGTTGAAAAGGGTGGTTTGCTGCGAAGAGAAGGGGATGATGTTTACCTGGAGGAAGTTGTTGCGGATAGAAAAACGGCGATTTTGGATGGAATGCTGTTTTCTTTGTTTGCTGTTCAGGATTTGTATTTTGTGACCAGGGAAGAGGCTGTCTTGAATTTGCTGATTTCTTGCCTGGATACCATAGAACGCAAGTTGCCAGAATATGATCTCGGTTATTGGTCTAGAGCAGACTTATATCAATCAGATCCTCCAATGGTAGCAAGCCATTTTTATCATAATCTCCATGTGATTCAATTGGGGATATTAGGTGATATGACCGGACGTGCCGTGTTTTCTGAATATTCGAAGCGCTGGCAAGAATATGCAGATTCCAGGTTAAATCGCCTAAATGCCTTTTTGAAAAAAGTCATTTTCAAACTTCGCTATTATTAAAAGTATGGAGTAGCAATATGTCAGCGTATGCCATTACGGACGGCTTGTCAGATTATTTGAAAAATAATACAGAGCGGGTATATAGCGTTTCGTTGATGTTATCAGTCATTGCCTCAATAGCAATTTTTCATGAACTACCGGTATTAAGTAACCTGAGCTACCTCGCTATATGGAGTCTGATGATTGCTGCGTTGTTTAACCCGGCAATCGGTTTGGTGTCTTTATTTCCTGTTCTGTATATTTTGCCTTCTGCTCCAACTGTGTTGGGATGGCCCGAAATATCATTTGCCGCCCTTTTACTGATATCTTCCTTATCAACTGTTGTGCATCATTCGAGAGAACTGGTAAACCTTTTTATCACAAAAAGCAATGTTGTTATTTGGCTCGGACTTGTTTTGACAGGTGCTAATTATTGGGTAGCTATGAGGCATGATATTCCAATTTCAGACTGGATAAGGGGTATCGTACCTTTTTTATTTATATATTTTACGATCATTTTTTTCTTGGTTTTAAAGTCAGACAGGGTTTTTAAGTATTTCTTTGTTATGAGTATCGCTGTAACGGCCCTGTTATTTTCTTTTCGTGTTATTGAGACATATGTCAGTAATTCGTTGTGGGAGCCGTCTAGTTATATCTTTGAATATGGAAAATGGGTTCATATACCTTTAGAAAAACTTGCTAATTACGATGCGGGTAGTGTTTATAATTTTCCAATCCGTGTAACGATATTACTTCAACAGTCGACAGATGTTCTAGTTCCAATCGGGGTTGTCTGGGGTGTCATAGGTGCTGTGCTTTTGTCTAAAAAGAAGCAACGGATATTTTTTGGCTTGCTGGCTGTAACTTCGCTCATTGCAATCATTCTGACTTACACAAGAAGCATGCTTTTATCAGCTGGCATCGTAGTATTTTTTAGCGGACTGTTTTTTCTTTATCTTGGTTGGCCTTTTATAAAAAGATATCTGATCATGCTCTGCATCTTGGGTGTTCTTGCCATCGTTTCGATAAAAATTACTGGGCTGGAGGAGGTCTACAAAAACAGGTTTAACCAGTTAACCAATGTAACAGTTAATAATGATAATGTGGCAGTCAAAGATGACAATCTAACTGCAAGACTAGAAGAATATAAAATTGCCTGGGATATGTTTCTTGAGGCCCCGATTCTTGGGAAAGGCCTGGGCATAAAGCATGAAATGAATTTTTCGGCGGGGTTTGGTGAAATATTAAAACAGAAAGTGGCCTATGTGCATAACTGGGTCTTCTATTTCCTCATGGTCAGTGGAGTGGCGGGTTTTGTTTATTACTCGATTATTCTGGGAGGACCAGCGCTTATCGCGCTCTTTTCCAGTGATGCTTCTGTGTTCTTTCGTATGACGATCCTCGGGACAGTCGGTTTCATGGCGATATACGGGCTATTTTTTGCGGTATTCAGGTTAATACCTTTTAATTTGTTGCTAGCAACCATATTAGCTTATGCCATGCTACAAAAAGCTGAAAAGGCATAAAATTATGTGCGGAATAGCTGGCCTTCTTTCATACAGTCTGCTCCCTATGGGTAATCTATTCAAGATGACGGCTGTCCAGTCACATAGAGGTCCTGACGGTTATGGGCATTTATTTGTCAATAACGATTCTTGTAGGTTTTTGAAGGATGCTGCGCTTAATAACAATCCTGCTGCTTTTTTATCGCTGGGGCATCGACGACTTTCAATTATTGATTGCAGTGAAGCTGGCACTCAGCCCATGGTAGATTCATCAGGCATGTACTGGATTACGTTTAATGGAGAAGTCTACAATTACCTGGAACTGAGAAAAAAGCTTGAAAAGGAGGGGGCAGTTTTTCAAACTTCAACGGATACCGAGGTTGTTCTTACTGCTTATAGGCACTGGGGTGTTGATTGTTTTTCACGTTTTAACGGTATGTGGGGATTGGCTATCTGGGACGCTCGAAAAGACCAGTTGGTGCTTTCCCGAGACCGTTTCGGTGTAAAGCCCTTACATTATGCCAAGGCTGCAAAAGGGTTGGTTTTTGCTTCTGAAATCAAAGGTGTATTGGCATCCGGATGGGTAGAAGCAAAACTTTCTGCCGAAATAGCTTTTGAGTTTCTTAAATGGGGCATGACCAATCATAGAGATGATACCTTCTTTCAGGGTGTTCATGCATTTCCACCAGGATGTTATGCGATTATCAACCCGTCATCACCAAACGATATCAAGCCTGTATCGTACTGGCATCTTCAGCTTCAGCCTGAAAATAAAATGAGTCTGAATGAGGCAGCTGCCAAATTTAATGCCTTGTTTCAATCATCTATTGACTTACGATTACGTAGTGATGTTCCTGTCGGTAGTTGCCTTTCCGGCGGACTGGATTCTTCCGCTATTGTCTGTTCAGCAGTTGCAGGTGGAAATCTGGTGGATTTTTCAACATTTACCGCCAGTGCTGAAGATCCGCGTTTTGATGAAACCTATTGGGCTGACCTGGTCAATAAGTTTGTGCATGCAGATTCACATTTTGTTGTGCCCAGTGAAGAAGGTTTTTTAAAAGAACTAGAACTACTACTTTGGCACCAGGAGGAACCCTTTACAACAACGAGTATCTATGCCCAGTGGTGTATCATGCGCCAGGCCAGGGATTCGAGTGTACCGGTTTTACTGGATGGACAGGGAGCTGATGAAGCATTGTGTGGATACCGAAAATTCGTCTTCTTTTATCTGAAAGAAATGATTTCCAGAAACCAATGGGGAAAGTTTTTATCAGAAATGACTGGTCTACTACGCCAGGGTGATCGCGGTTTGCTTAGGTGGCGAGAGGGTAAGCGTTACTTGCCGGCCTTTATGCGTTCTAAAGTCGCAGGACTGGAGCAGGCCCTAAATTCAAGCTATGAGACCACATGGCTGGAAAATATTCTGGAACTTGGAAGGGGATATGATGTGAGGCAGAGGCAGGTTGATGATATTACCCGTTTCAGTGTTCCCTCTTTACTGCGCTATGAAGATAGAAATTCTATGGCTCACTCAATCGAAAGCCGAGTTCCTTTTCTGGATTACCGCTTGGTTGAATTTCTAGTTAACTTGCCGGCAGATGTAAAAATTAAACATGGTGTGACCAAGGCTGTGATGAGAAGAGCGCTTGATGGGAAAATTCCAGCCAAAGTGCTCAATCGACGCGATAAAATGGGGTTTACCACTGCCCAGGAGCTCTGGATGCACCGATTACTCGGCGAGCAAGTGAAAAATACATTGTTTCATCAAGAGTCGAGAATATCTGAGTTCTTTGATATGACGGTTTTGCACCGAATGTGGCAAGACTTCACAGGAGAGAATAAGGGCCTGTCTTCATCCGATTTTTTCCGTCTTTTTATATTTAATAACTGGTTAGAGCGCTTTGATGTCTCATCGTGAATTGACTTTTGAAAGGCTGGAGAAATGTCCTCTGTGCGGGACAGAAAATCATTCATTCTACGATGAATGTCCAGACTCCCTGGTAAATGATATTAATCGATCGTTGCCTGCAGATGTAGACCAGTTGCCTCAAATCAACAATGTCAGAAGAAAATGTACTGAATGCGGGCTGATTTTTCTGTCTCCAAGGCTGGATAAGGTTTCCCTGCCGATAATTTATGAATATTGGTACAAGTATGCCTATACCAGTGTTTTTTATGATGAGCTGTTGATACACAACCGTCTGCAACAATTCAGAAAATATCACCTAAGTACGCTTAATGATAATGCTACGACGCGAAACACGCTTCTGGATGTAGGGTGTGGAAGCGGATTATTCATGAAAGTTGCACAAGAGTCTGGCTGGTCAGTAGTCGGAGTTGAATTTGATCAGAAAACGGCGGAGGCTGGAAAAGAAGCTTACGGGGTTGAGATCAGGTGCGGGACTATTGATTCATCGATAAAAGACAACGAAACTTTTGATGCTATTACGCTTTTTGATTACCTCGAACATTCATCTACGCCTGCCGAGGATTTACAGTTGTTGATCAGGCATCTTAATGAAGATGGCGTTTTACTGGTGCGTGTTCCCAACATGAAAGGCTGGCAGTCTAAATTTATGGGATGCGGCTGGCTTGCTGTCATTTCCAACCATCTGTCTTATTTTTCAGAGGACGCGCTGAAAAAACACCTTGAATCACTCGGGCTGGAGGTCATTGAAGTTTCTGCAGTCAATTACCAAACCGAGGCAGATATACTCAGTCAGCGTTGGAACTGGTTGAAAAGTAAACTTCAGCGTACATCAACCGCATCACAACAAACAGTGCCTCAGTTGAGGTCGGGTGAGATGAAAGATGGTGTTTTCTCTGCAATCAGAAGACTGCTTTACAGTCTTCTGATTGAACAGGTGGATCATGCTGGTGGACTTTTCAATAAAGGTAATAACCTGATGATCGTGGCCAGAAAGCGATGAGTGCGCTAAGTTATGTCAAGGCTATCGGGCTCGTAGCAGGGCTTACATTAGCTACCAATCTTCTAGGGTTTGTTCGTGAAATTTTTATGGCGCGGGCTTTCGGAACCACAGCAGAGGCCGATGCTTTCGTAACAGCATTTACGATCGTTGCGACTTTTTTCCTATTGTTTTCCGCTGGTACCATTCAGGCTGCCTTTATGCCACTTTATCAGTCTCTTCGACAGGCCGGAAATGCCAATAAAGCCAAGTGGCTGTTTCAGGTGTCTTTTTTCCGGCTCACTTTGCTTCTCCTCGGGATTATCTTGTTGATCGTGTTTGCTAGTGATACCTGGGTACTACTGGTTGTTCCCGGTTTTGAGCAGGAGTTGCGTGATCTTACCTCTCAACTTGTAACATGGATGGCGCCCATGATTTTGCTGCTGGGCACCGGTAGTATGCTGCAGTCACTTTTACATGCCAGAAACCGTTTCGGTCTTCCAGCCACAGTGCCGTTGATTAATAACGTTATTATCATCATAGCCCTGGTCTGGCTGGCACCGGTAATGGGTATTAAGTCTGTGGCATGGGCTTACCTTGCAGGTGCTCTATTGTGGTGGATTATGCTGATTCCTGCAAATCATTCATCATTCTCATTGCGTGATAAAACAGCCTCTCCGGAAAAGTTCAGGGAAATGCTTATCATTTTTTGGCCTTTGATTATCCTGCTTTCAGCCGATCAAATCAGTGCGCTAATTCAGAAAAACCTTGTCTCTGACCTGCAGACAGGCAGCATCGCAGCGTTGAATTATGCTGCTAAGCTTGAGGGGCTGCCTGTTGGTATCTTTGCCATGGCTATAGCCACGGTTTTTTTCCCTGGACTGGTCGCGGCTATCGCTAATAATGATAATAAATCAAAAAAACAACTTTTCAGAAATGGATTGTTAAGCATTGTCTATATATCAGTACCGGTAATGATTGTGCTTTTTTATTACAGTGAATTTCTGGTGCGGCTCCTTTTCGAGCGTGGGGCTTTTGACTCAAAAGCAACAGCTATGACAGCGGATGCGCTTGAACTCTATGTTTTGGGGTTGGTCCCACAAAGCCTCATCGTTTTCCTAAATAGAGTTTATTTTTCTGCCAAGGAGACGCGTATTCCTATGCAAGTAGGGGTTGTTGCAGCAATTTTACACGTGATTTTTTGCTGGTTTGCAGTAGAAGTGATGGGTTACCTCGGGATAGCACTAGGAACCACGTTATATGCCTGGGTCTATGTATATGGCCTGGTTTTTAAATTGAACAAGATTATTGATGTACCAGGTAATGAAGTCATTCGTGGCTTGTGGCCGGTGGTATTGGCTGCCGTGGCAATGCTGTCCATTCTTGCCCTGGCAGGAGCGGAAGCGGGTATTTTGAAGTTTTTAGTTGTGTCAGTCATTTCATTTACCGTTTATCTTGCATTTCTGTATTTTTTTCGGCCATCGTTTTTTTCGATTAAAAATTAATTGTTGTGTTAATTGAAACAGTATCATGCATATTTTTTAGCCACAGTAATGATTGGTTTAATATTTTTCGTCGGATAGTGATATGAAACATGTTTGGATTTTGAATCATTATGCCCAGGAACCTGGTGGTCCTGGCGGTACCAGGCATTTTGGATTAGCAAAGCATCTTCGGGATTATGGTTGGGATGCTAGTATTATCGCTGCCAGCACAGAGTTGAATACAAACCGCCAAAGATTGTCAGAGCATGAGTCTTCTAGAAAGGAGTATTTTGAAGATGTGAGGTTCTTATGGTTGAAAACTCAGCCTTACCAAGGTAATGGTCTCGATCGAATAAAAAACATGTTTCAATATGCAATCAAAGCCATTGCCGTGAATTTGAAAGCTAAGCTGCCCTCGCCGGATATTATCATTGGTTCCAGTGTTCACCCTTTGGCGGCTGTTGCTGGCTTGATATTGGCTCGTCGCTATAGCGTGCCATTTATCTTTGAGGTGAGAGATTTATGGCCAGAAACTCTGATTGCATTGGGGCGTATCAGGAAAGGGGGCTTGCAGGACAGGCTGCTGGGATATATTGAAAAATTACTTTATAAAAAAGCAGAAAAAATTATTACACTGCTTCCTGGTGTTGTGCATTACGTTGAAAAACTCGGTGTCGATGGAAAAAAAGTTGTATGGATACCGAATGGTATTGATGTAACACAATTTAAGGATTACCCATATTCTGAGAATAAAACAACCTTTACCCTGATGTACTTTGGTGCCCATGGTACGGCAAATGGACTGGAAAATTTACTTGAAGCTATTAATGTATTGAATGACAACCCTCATAAAATCAAAATACATTTGCGTCTAATTGGCGATGGTCCTTTTAAAGAAACATTGATGAAAAAATCAATTGAGTTAGGGGTGAGCGAATCTGTCTCATTTGAAGATCCCGTATCTAAAGACCAGATACCTGAATTAGCTTCTCAGGCAGATGCTTTTGTCTTTAATCTCGTAGATGCACCGGTTTTTCAATATGGAATAAGCTCAAACAAGCTTTTTGATTTTATGGCATCTGCCAGACCTACTATTTTTTGTTGTAATGCGTTGAATAACCCAGTTGAGGACGCCGGATCAGGGATAACTGTTCAACCTGAAAACCCTGCTGCATTGGCGAAAGCAATTGAGGAACTAAGTCTGCGTCCTTACCAGGAAAGGCTTGAGATGGGGTATAATGGTCGAAAATATGTATTTGAAAATCACGGCTTCGACAGGTTGGCAAAACGGCTTGCTGGCGTACTGGATGAGCTGTCAACATAAATGCTATGGACAATAAAAGGTTATTTGATTTATTTGTTTCCTTTGTATCTATCATTGTTTTGTTACCAGTATTTCTTCTGTTGATTCTATTGATCAGGCTGTTCCTGGGAAGTCCTGTTTTCTTTATTCAAAAAAGACCGGGTATCAACGGAGAACTGTTCAACATGGTCAAGTTTAGGACGATGAAAGATGCTTTTGATGCAGATGGTAAACCATTGCCTGATTCACAAAGAATGACGCCTCTTGGAAGGATTCTGAGAAAATTAAGCCTGGATGAGTTGCCCGAAATCTGGAATGTACTTAAAGGTGATATGAGTCTTGTCGGTCCCAGACCGTTATTAATAGAATACTTACCGCTTTATAATAAAATACAGGCACGTCGTCATGAGGTTCGTCCAGGCATTACCGGCTGGGCACAAGTCAATGGTAGAAATGCTATTTCCTGGGAGCAAAAATTTGAACTTGATGTCTGGTATGTGGATAACAGATCACTTTGGTTGGATATTAAAATTTTGCTTCTGACTGTGGTTAAGGTTTTCAAGCGAGAAGGCATTACTCAGCATGGTAATGTCACCACGGAAAAGTTTACCGGTTCTGAATGATGGCAAGCAGATTACTGATAATTGGAGCGGGTGGGCATGGTCGGGTAGTAGCAGATGCAGCAGAGGTCTCAGGTCAATGGGCTAAGATAGCTTTTGTAGATGACCAGTATCCTGACTTGTCATCATCTGGCTTTTGGCCTGTGATCGGCCGTGTTGATGACCTTGAAAAACTCAGGTCAGAATGGCAGCATGCCATTGTTGGAGTTGGAAATAACAGCTTGCGCTCAAAGCTGATTAATAGCTGTAAAGCTCTGGGGTATTCTGTTGCTACGATCATTCACCCGTCTGCTGTGATCGCAAACAATTCTACGATCGGAGAGGGTGCGGTTATTTTCGCTAATGCTGTTGTCAACACCGGATCGGCAATCGGGCGAGGTGTGGTTATCAATACAGCTGCTACAGTTGATCATGACTGTACACTCGGAGAGTCTGTACATCTGTCACCGGGAGTTCGTCTAGGTGGTTCAGTAAAAATAGGAAATCACTCGTGGTTGGGTGTTGGTGCATCCGTGATAAATAATTGCACTTTAGGTTCTGCTGTTACTGTAGGTGCAGGGGCTGTAGTAATTGATGATGTGGCTGATAGCACAAAGGTCGTTGGCGTACCTGCAAAACCTGTTAAGAAGTAAAATATGTCTATAGATTGTTCCCCGTGGCCTAATTATGATGCTGATGAAATAGAAGCGGTTTCTTCAGTTCTTGCTTCTGGCAAAGTCAATTACTGGACTGGTACTGAAGGAAGAGAGTTTGAAAAGGAGTTTGCCGACTTCTGTGGGGCGGAGCATGCAGTTGCTCTCTCTAACGGTACTGTTGCGCTCGAACTGGCCCTTAGGATTTTAGATATTGGCCCCGGTGACGAAGTCATTGTTACCCCAAGAACTTTCATTGCTTCAATCAGTTGTATTGTTATGGTTGGTGCAAAACCAGTGTTTGCCGATATTGATCCAGACTCACAAAATATTACTGCTGAAACCGTTGCACGAGTAATTACTGGAAAAACTAAAGCCATCATAGCTGTACATCTTGCAGGCTGGCCTTGTGATATGGATGCAATCATGGGCTTGGCAAGGCAGCATGACCTGAAAGTCATTGAAGACTGTGCTCAGGCGCATGGTGCTGTTTACAAAGGTAAGCCTGTTGGCGCAATTGGTGATGTTGGAGCCTGGTCGTTTTGTCAGGATAAGATTATGACCACCGGTGGTGAAGGTGGCATGCTGACAACCAATGATAAAAAGCTGTGGGAAAGGGCTTGGGCATTCAAGGATCATGGTAAATCCTACGATGCTGTTTATAATCGTGACCACCCGCCAGGGTTTCGTTGGTTGCATGAGTCGTTCGGTACCAACTGGCGCATGACTGAGATGCAATCCGCTATAGGGCGTATTCAGATTAAAAAAATGCCGGATTGGCATGAGGCGCGCAAGCGTAATGCTCAGGCATTGATTGAAGTGTGTGAAAAGCATCAAAAAGCTTTACGTGTACCATTTCCTCCTGAGAATATTGAGCATGCCTGGTATAAATTCTATGTTTTTGTAAAGCCTGAAGGACTGAATGAAGGCTGGAATCGTGACCGTATAATGGAACAGATAAACCTTGCAGGTATTCCCTGTTTTTCAGGCTCATGTTCCGAGGTTTACCTGGAGAAGGCGTTTGACGAAACGGAGTTTCGACCTGACGAACGCTTGCCCATAGCTAAAGAACTTGCGGAGACTAGTTTAATGTTCCTGGTGCATCCGACACTTACGGCTACAGATATGCAAAAGACCTGTGAAGTGATTCATTTGGTTATGCTGCAGGCCAAACGTAATTAAAATGCGATTGATGAAACATTTAATAATTTCCTTAGTTTTTTTATTAGCCAGCCCGATTTATGCATCGGATCTTGTTCTAGATGGTAAATTCATCCAAGGCAGCCTTATCAGAGGGACTGTACTGCCAGGTACCAAAATTATTCATGATGGCAAACCTGTCCGAGTTTCAGAAACCGGAAACTTCGCCATCGGCTTTGGTCGTGACAACAAGCCCGATTCAAAACTTGAAATAACATTTCCTGACGGCACCAAGCTCACCGAAAACCTTAAGGTCAAGC
>Ga0180436_10005480_pt1 | contig 11212 bp, 6 predicted proteins | sample SS_ome_2_FD_132434 | JGI IMG/M metagenome (GOLD analysis project Ga0180436, IMG submission 132434) | Hypersaline lake sediment archaeal communities from the Salton Sea, California, USA - SS_3_S_2 metaG | ecosystem: Environmental > Aquatic > Non-marine Saline and Alkaline > Hypersaline > Sediment...
CTCCCGCGCCGCGGCTCGCACCCGGCCGTACTGGACCGGCACGAAGTCCAGCGCGGGGAAGGCGAGGTTGAACTCGTCGGCGAAGCGTGCCGCCAGTGCCGGCGTGCGCCGCGCCCCGCCTCCACCGATGACGATCGGCGGCCGCGGTTGCTGGGCGGGCTTGGGCAGGGCGGGGGAGTCGGCGACCGTGTAGTGCTCACCGCGGTAGTCGAAGGTGCTCGCCGGGGGGGTGGCCCACAGCCCGGTGATGATCTCCAGTTGTTCGGTCAGCCTGTCGAACCGTTCGCCGAGCGGGGGGAACGGGATCGCGTAGGCCCGGTGCTCGGCCTCGAACCAGCCCGCGCCGATCCCGAACTCCGCCCGGCCGCCGCTCATCTGGTCGACCTGGGCGACCGAGATGGCCAGCGGTCCGGGATAGCGGAAGGTCGCCGAAGTCACCAGCGTGCCCAGCCGGATTGACGAGGTTTCCCGGGCCAGGCCGGCAAGGGTTACCCAGGAGTCGGTGGGTCCGGGCTGGCCGTCACCGCTCATCGCCAGGTAGTGATCGGATCTGAAGAAGGCCGAAAATCCCAGGGCTTCGGCGGCTTTGGCGACGGCCAGTTGCCGGCGGTAGCTGGCGCCCTGCTGGGGTTCGACGAAAATCCGGAAGTCCACCAGATCAGCCCATTCTCAGAAGAAGTCGACCTGGTCGGTGCTCACGAACATGCCGTGCCCGGTCGCGTCGTTGATGAAGCGGGTACCGCTGCTGTCGGCCTCGATGGTCCAGCCGACCGCCCTGTAGGTGTCGTACCCGATCGTGACAGTCGGCATCGCTCCGAGGTTGCCGACCACCCAGCGGTTGCTGCCGCTGGCGGACACCTCGACGCCGGTGGCCTGCTCGCCGTCGATGGTGGGTGCATCGCTGAACTGCGACTCACAGCCGACGTTGCCCGACGAGATCTGGCAGCGGGTCTTGCCCGAGGAGGTCTCGATGTAGACGTACCCGGCGGCGTTGGGGGCCAGCGTTCCGTCCCCCGGTTCGGGCTGCACCGGAGTCGAGGTGTCCGGCGAGGGGGTGGTGGGTCGGGTGGTCGGGAAGTCCGGCTCGGAGGCGGTGCCGCACCCGGGGCAGGTCGCCACTCCGTCGACGGTGCTGCTGCATCCCGCCGCCGCGCCGGCGGCCAGCAGCCACACGGCCGCTATGCCGACGGTCACGCGGTGGGGTGTGCGCACCGGTCAAGGGTACGCAATGAGTTACAGGAGTTACCGGTGTGACTCGCGGGATGTCACTCGACCGTGACGCTGACGGTGAACGTCCAGCTCTCCTGTTCGCCGCCCTCCCAAGGCCGGCCGTAGCTGGTCGAGGCGCTGGCGGTGCCCGGGCCCATGGCCTGCAGCGCCCAGACTTCGCTGCCCGGCGCTCCCGGGACCCGGTCGGCCGAGGCGACCGCCTGATGGCCGGCCTGCTCGAGCACCGCGGTATCCGAGATCTGCATCTGTGGCTCCCAGCGGTAGCCGGTGGAGGGGTTGGCCCCCAGGCTGACCTGCAGGGTGTCTCCGACGGCCAGGGTGGCGCTGCGGGTGATGGTCTTCTGGTTCAGCAGCTCGTCGTAGGACACCACGATGGTGGTGGTCTGCGGACCTTGTGGCGCCGGCTCCTCGGCCTTGGCCGAACAGCCGGCCACCGAGTAGGCCGCCAGCGCGGTCAAGAGCACCGCCGGCCAGGCCCGGAGTGTGGTCATCGTGGTTTCCTTTCGCTGAATTCCCGGGTGCGGCGCAGATAGGACCACAGCCGACGGGCCGGCACCGGCCGGGGCCAGTCGTCGGCCCGGAAATAGGCGTCCGATCCGCCATCGACGAAGACGATGCTCCCGCAGAGGAAGTCGGCGGCATCGGAGAGCATGAACACCACCCAATCGGCCAGTTGGCCGGCGTCGCCGAACCCGCCGATCGGGACGGGGAACTCGCGCACCTGCCTGGCCTCGGCGGGGGTGGCCAGTTGCCGCTCCAGCATCGGGGTCATGATGGCGCCCGGAGCGATCGCGTTGAGCCGTATCCCCGCACCGGCCCAATCGGCGGTCACAGCGTGGCGGCGCACCCAGCGGCTGATCGCGATCTTGGAGGCCGCGTAGGCGATCGGTGGCGCATAGCGGCCGAAGATCCGGTAGCCGCGCAGTGCCTTCTCGCCATCGCCCGCCAACAGCGCGCGCACCGCCCGGCCCGGGACGGCGGGGACGGTGGTGGTGGAATTACTGGCGAAGACAACCACTTTCGCGTTCCCGGCGGCGGCCAGTGCCGGCCGCCAGGCCTTCAGCAGGTCGACGACGCCGAAGTAGTTGACTTCGGTGATGCGCCGCTGCGCACCGGGAGTGGGGCCCAGACCGGCGGCAAGCACCGCGCCATCGAGCCGTCCCGCGCAGGCACCGAGTACGTCGTCGGCGGCGGCGCGACGGCCGGCCGGGCTCGACAGGTCGGCGACGACGTCCGCGGCGCTGATGTCGACGGTGATGACGGTGTGGCCCCCGGCGCGCAGTCGTTCGACGACCGCGCTACCCATCCCGGAGGCAGACCCGGTGACGGCGTAAGTGCCCACCGGCCAAGTATCCACCTGCGCGCCGGACTGCCGGTGGGCTACACCAGGCTGCCGGCGCCCGATGTGGTCACGCCATCCCAGAACTCGTTGAGCGGGGCGGCGAACTTGTCGTTGTTGGTCAGCGGCGGCAGGCCCAGGGCATCCTCGATGAACCGCAGCAGGCTGTAGTGGTTGTAGTGGTCGGTCGCGTTGAAGGCGCCACTGCGCATCCCGGCCGCCACCGCGCCGGGCGAGGGGATGACCACGAACACGACTTGGTTGCCTTCGTTGCCGAAGCCCAGCGAGGTGTTGTTGTTGTCCTCGTCGAAGGTGACGATCAGCGCCGATTTGCGGGTGGGGTCCTGCCACACCGCTGAATTCAGCACCACCGGCACGGTCTCGGAGAGGAACTGGTCGAGTGCGGGAATGTTGTAGGGATTGCCGGGCTCGAGCTGGCTGAGGGCGAACTTCAGGATGCCCCAGGGGAAGTCGATCGGTCCTTCCCCGTTGAAGTTCTCATTCGCGGCGAACCAGGCGTAGTTCGGGGCGGTTTCCGGCGAACTGAGGTCGACCGCCATCTGCTCGAGCGGCTTGACCAGGACCGCGCGCGCCGGGTCGTTGGCGATGCTGCTGAAGGCGAAGAACGGCAGTTGGTCCGGCGAGTAGTCGCCGGAGGGCTCCAGTGTTCCGGGTGCGGGCATGCTCTGGGCGTACCCAGACCAGGTCTTACCCGCCGCCTCGATGTTGGAGACCAGTGTCGTCTCGGCGTCGATGCACGGCGTCGCGCAGTTGTAGGTCAGCCCGAAGTCGGTGCCGCCGATGACCGGGTAGTAGTTCGGCAGGCTCGGGTGGGTCAGACCGTGGTACTGGGTGGCGCTGCCGTAGGCGTTGATGAGGCTGTTCAGGAAGGGCGCCCTGGTGCTGCCGACGATGTCGTTGTAGCCCTTGTTCTCCATGTAGACCATGAAGACGTGGTCGAGTTCCCCGACCGCCGACACCGGCGGGGTCGGGTCCGGCGGGGCGGGCAGATCGGTGCCGATGGTGAAGGAGATGTTGTCGGCGAAGGCGTTGTTGTAGTCGAAGTCCACCCCACCGAGCAGCCAGGGGATCCCGAAGGTCACGAAGTTGCGGTCTTCGAGGGTGAGCACGACTTGCGCGTAGCGGGTGCCGATCGGCAGCGTGCCCGCGGTGGAGCGCTGCTTGAAGCCGGTCTGGAACCAGCGTTCGAGGGCGCCGACGCGACTGAGTTCGGCGCTGCCCAGGTAGGTCTTGTTGTCGTCGAGGAAGGTGACCTTCACCGAGGATCCAGAGGAGTCGAACAGGTAGCCGCCCAGCCAGGCGCTGAAGTTGAACGGCGTGGTGCCCTGGTCGATGTCGGCGGCGGCTCCGCGCAGATCGACGGTCTGGGTCAGTGTGCCGGTCGCGACATCGCCACCGCCGAAGAACTGGTTGCCGCCGTCGGCGGGTCCGCTGCCCACCTGGGGGAATCCCAGGAAGGACGGCAGGTCCGGCATCGGGAAAGAGGTTCCGATCGGCCAGAGGTTGCGGGGCGCCCCGTACTGGATCACCGTCGGGGTCCCGGTCAGCGTCCAGCCCGGGATCGTGACGGCGCTGTACCCGGACAGTGACGGGTCACCGAATTCCGCGCCCGGGTTGACCAGCAGATTGGGGCTCTCGGTGACCAGGGCGGTCTGCGCCGCGGTGAGGACGACCCGCGCCGGGTCCGCGGGCGGCGCCGGCAGTGGCGGATCGGTCGGTGCGATGGTTCCCGCGCCGGTGAGGTAGCCGACGGTCCGGGCGACCGCTTGGGTGATCCCGACCAGCACGTCGCCGACGACCTGGACGACGAACTCGGCCGCCCCGGCCAGTGGGCTCAGCAGGAAGATGCCCTGGTCGACGATGGCCTGCAGCTGTTCGGTGATATCGGTGACGAAACCGTTCAGGAAGTAGGGGATCGACGCGAACACCGTCCGCAGGCCGAGGGCGATATCGGTGCCCACATCGGGGAAGCCGAACATGCCGATCGCATCCGACAGGGCCTGCGTGAGGTTATCGGGGGTCACCAGGCCGTCCAGCACCGACTGGTTGGACTGCATCGGGACACCATCGAAGTCCGAACGCTGCGGCACCCCGAACAGGCTGACGATCGTGGGGGTGATGTCCGCGGTCGTGTAGCCGAGGTTCTGCCGGCCGTCGTTGGCGCCGTCGCCCTCAAGATCGAAGATGACGAACGAGGAGGTCTCCGCAGGCGACTGGAACCCGTGGCCGAAGCCCACCTGCGGCTGGTGGCCGTGATCGGTGGTGGTGATCACGGTCCATTCCTGGCCGGGGTTGGCGGCCTCCCAGGCGTCGACCGCGCCGAGGATCGCCGCGATGTTCTCGCTGGTGTTGATCAGGGCGGCCTGGTACTCCGGCGAGTCCCCGCCGGCGGCGTGGCCGGCCTCGTCGACGGCCACCTGGTAAGAGAAGATGAACGCCGAGTCGGTGGCCTGCGTGCTGTTGATCAGTGCGATGGTCCGGGCGGCCACCTCGTCGTCGGTGTCCTCCCAGCTGGTGTCGAACTCGACGAACTCGTTGACGTCGGCCGGGTAGCCGCCGGCCGCGGCCATGTCGTTCATGTACTGCCAGTTGGCGACGATCGCGGTGTCCACGCTGGGCTGGTGGTACTCGATGAGGTTGAACACCGTCGGCCAGCTGTCGTAGGGCGCCGGGTTGAAGATGTTGTTGATCACCCCGGTTTTGGTGTCCCATGCCCCGGTGAGGATCGTGCTCCACGACGGGCCCGAGATGGTGGTGTGCCCCACCAGGCTGGTGGCGCCGGTGACGCCGTCGTCCATCAGCATCCGGAAGCCCGACGCCGGGTCGTCGTAGGCGTACTCGAGGACTTTGCTCAGGTTCGTGCCGTCGGTGCCGATCAGCAGCACGTGGGTCGGCTCGGGCGGGTCGCCGATCTGTGACGCCGTGGCGGCGGCGCTGCGGGCGCGGCTGGTGGACGTCGAGGCGCTGACGGCGACCGCGCTCGCGGGAGCGGCCGGGGTCACCGGTGCGGTGGGCGGCGGCAGCGCCGGAAGGAGCGGCGCGAGCGGAGTCGGGTCAGGGGTGGCTGCAACGGCAGGGGGTGCCGCGACGGCCGCGACAGCCTGTCCCGCCGTCGAGACGGGGGCGGCATCCGCCGCGGCGACCGGGTCGGCGGCCGGTCTCACGGCAGCGGGGGCCGCGGCTTCCGTCGGTGTGGTGATGCTGGCCCGTTGCGCGGCCGCCGTGCCCACCGGGGGGGCCGTGGTGCCGCGCGCGGCCTCGGCGACCGGTGTGCGCGCCCCGCTGTCGTTGCTGGGGTTGGGTTCGGGATCGGACAGTCGCGCGGAACCTCGCTCAGCGGCTGCCGCCCGAGGGGAATCGTCGGTGCGGCCGGCCCGCACCAACGCGCCGGACCGGCGGCGATCGGCTGCCCGCGTGCCGCGCACCTCGCGCTCGGCCGGTGCGGACTCGGCAGCTGACGCGGTGGCGTCGGCGCTGTCGGTCGCCCGAGGCTCTCCGTAGGCGACCGCGCATCCGAGCACCGAACCGGCCCCGGCCACCGCACCCGCAACCGCGACGCCGAGGCAGATGTCTTTGACGGTCTTCACATTGCTCCGATCACCGGTGGTCCGTTTCTCCCGAGACTAGGGCTAATGACCGGACTTCAGGCCGTTTTGCTGCCCAGATCCGCTCCCGCGTTTCTCGATGCATGGGAGGCCGCCCGGGGACTCGATCCCGCCGTGGCCAACACCAACGGGCGCACCCTGTCGAGCGCCGGGTACACCGACCTGGAGATCTACCTTCAGGAATTGTCGGCAAGCCGGATCAACGGCACTGCGCTGTGACGTCCGGCCGCGGTCAGCGGGCCTGACGAGGGGCCGTTTTCTTGGCCGGGATTTTCCCGGCGGATGCTTTTTTGGCCGCTGTTCTTTTGGCCGCTGTCTTTGTCGCAGCGGTCTTTTTCGCGGCGGTCTTTGTCGCGGTGGTCTTCTTCGCCGGGGATTGCTTGGCCGCTGTTTTCTTGGCCGCTGTTTTCTCGGCTGCAGCCTTCTTCGCCGCTGTCTTTTTCGCGGGCGCGGGCGCGGTCGCGGCCGGGGTCGTGGGCGGGGCCGCCCGTACCTGCTCCTCCAGTTCGGCCTCGCGGGCCTCCACGTCGGAGAGGTGCCGGGAGACGACCGCCGAGCCGACGCCCATCGCCACCGCTACCGGCCAGTCGATGAGCTCCAGCGCCGCCAGCCCGGCCAGCACGCCGTAGAAGGCCAGCTGATCCGGAGGTGGAAGCCGCACCGTGCCCAGGACCGGCAGCCGGACCGAGAACCGGCGGCCGGCGGCGACCCGCCGCGCGGCGTCCTGCTGGGCGGCTACCAGGGACCGCGTTTTTGACAACATGTTGGTCTCCTGTTCATTTCGATGAACCGTTGCGGTCATCCGGCGTGGTTCTCTTGGAGGTGTGAGCGACTTTCTTCGCGGCACCGGACCGGATGCGCTGGTTTCCGTTGGTGTCCGCTTGCTGACGCCGCCGGTCCGCCAGGTCTACGCCCTGCTGGTCACCGCCGGCATCGTCGTCATCGACGACTGAGCCGGCGGACGCCGGTTGGTCCGGGGTGGTGTTCTGCGGCCCCGAACCCAGCCGTGCCACGACTCCCGGTGCCAGCGCGGCTACCGCGGAGGCCACCGCGGTCGCCAGCAGCGCCTGCCCCCAGCCCAGCGGATCGAGCGGGGTGCACCCGAAGATCTGGCTGATACCGGGAGTGCTGACGATCCCGGCGAGCACCAGCAGCGACCCGGCGGCCGTCGCCACCACCAGCGGGTCGTGGGAGTCGGCCAGGGTCTGGACCAGCTGAGTGCACACCAGTCCGATCAACGCGATCGTGCCGGCCCGGTCGCGCGGTCCGGTCAGCCGGCCCATCGTCCAAGCCAGGCTGGCGCCCACCGTGGTCGCGGCGCCCCGGACCGCGATCGCCCGCCACATCGCCGCCTCGTCCCGGCCCGACTGCGCCGTGCCGTCCTGAGCGCTGACTGCCAGCGCGGCCGCCGGCAGAGCGTCGGTGAGCATGTTGATCAGCAGCATCTGCCTGGCGTTGAGGGCCGAACGGCCGGTGAGCAGGCTGGTGATCAGGGCGAAGGCCACCTCGCCGGCGTTCCCGCCGAGGAGCACCGAGACCGCCGACTGCACCCGGCGCCACAGCTGCTCGCCCTCGTCGAGGGCATCCAGCAGCGCCTCGATCCGGCCGTCGAGCAGGATGATGTCAGCGGCGGTGCGGGCCGGGTCGCTGCCCGTGGCGGCCACTCCGAGACCCACACTGGCGGCGCGGATCGCCGCCGCGTCGTTGGCGCCGTCGCCGACCATGGCGGTCACCTGCCCGGAGCGCTCCAGTGCCTGTACCACCTCGACCTTGTGCTCCGGGGACATCCGCGCGAACACCAGGCGGGAGGTCACCGCGGCGGTCCGCTCGTCGGCCGACATCGTCTCCCAGTCGGTGCCGGTGATCACCTCGGACTCAGCGACCGGGAAGCCGAGTTCGCCGGCGATAACCGCCGCGGTCACCGGGTGGTCGCCGGTGATCAGCCGCACCCCGATGCCGCGCTCGGCGAGTCCGGCAAGCAGCGGGGCGGCGGCCGGGCGCAGGGTGTCGGCCAGGCCGATCACCCCGATCGGGGTGAGCTTGCCGGCGCACAGTCGCTCCATGGCCGCCGGGTCGTCGGCGGCTCGTGCCGCCTGCCGCGCGGTCAGTGTCCGCTCGGCGACCGCCAGCACCCGAAGCCCGTCGGCGGCGAGTTCGGCGATGATCGGCTGCAAGTCCGCCGCCCCGCCGTCCAGCCAGCCCGACAGCACCTCCGGGGCGCCTTTGACGGTGAGCCGGTTCCCGCTCAGCGCGGCGGCGAAGGGCCGGCCGGACTGGAACGGCAGCAACGCGTCGGCCGGTGCCGCGTCGCCGTCGGCGTACTGTCGGATCGCCTCGTCGGTGGCATGCGCGACGCGGCCGCCGCCGTCCGGGACGGTGGTCAGGGCGGCGTCGGTGACCTGCCTGGCCGTCCGGCCCCGCACCGCGAGCACGCGCTTGACCACCAGACGGTTCTCGCTGAGCGTGCCGGTCTTGTCGAAGCACACCACGTCCAGGCGGGCCAGCGCCTCCACGGAGTTGGCGTTGCGGATCAGCACACAACGGCCGCTGAGCTTGCGTGCCGCCGCGACCTGGGCCAGCGTCGCCACCAAGGGCAGGCCCTCCGGAACGGCGGCGACGGTGACCGAGACCGCGCTGCCGACCGCCTCGCGCAGCGGTGTCCCGCGGGCCACGCTGAGTGCGCCGACAAGCGCGCCGCCGGCCAGACTCCACGGCAGCGCGCGCCCGGTGATCCCGGCCAGTTGGCGTTGCAGACCGATCTGGCGGCTGGAGCGGGGGGCCATCGCCAGCGCGCGCTTGATCTCGGTGCCGCGCCCGACCGCGGTCACCACCGCCAGCGCGGTGCCGGCCACCATGGTGGTGCCGGCATAGACCATGCAGGAGCGTTCGGCCAGCGGGACCCCGGGGGTGGCGGCGGTCTGTTTGGGAACCGGCAGTGACTCTCCGGTCAGCGTCGACTCGTCCACCTCGACGTTGACCGCCTCGATCAGCCGGGCATCGGCCGGAACCAGTTCCCCGGCGTGCACCTCGATGATGTCGCCCGGGCGCAGCGACCGGGCCGGGACGTCCTCGGTGCGCTGCTGGGTCAAGGGGCCGACCCTGCGCCAGGCCGGCGGATCCTGCACCGCCAGCAGCCGGCGCAGCACCCGCTCGGCGTGCAACTGCTGCTGGGCCGACAGCGCGGCGTTGGTCAGCAGCACCCCGCCGACCAGAACGGCGTCCAGGGGCGAGCCCAGCAGTGCGCTGGCCACCGCGCCGGTGGCCAGGATCGGGGTGATCGGGTCGGCCAGATCAGCGCGCATCTCCTCGAGGAACTCACCGGCCAGCGACCAGCCCGCGGCCCCTGCTCGCCACAGCGTCCGCACCGGTGCCAGCAGCGCCGGTGGCGGCCCCTCTGAGGCGGCCGGGTCGTCGGGTGGGCGCGGCAGTAGCCTGCGCACCTCCTCCGGCGGCAGCGCATGCCAGTCGTGTCCGGGTTCGGCGACCGGAGCCGCGTCGCCGAACACCGCGTTGCCGGTGCGCAGACCCGACCACAGTCCGCCGAGCACGCCGAGGTTGACCGACTCCGGGCCGTACCCCGGCACCCCGGGAATCAACATCAGGGTGCCGATCGCGGTGCTGGACAGGGAAAGCCGGACCCCGCTGGAGGCGGCCTTCCGGGCGGCCGGGATCGACCGGAGGATCCGCCACACCGCCGGCAGGTCGGGGACGAAAATGTCGGCGCCCCAGGGTGGCATCGCATCCCGGGCGACGCCGATGGTGATGTCGGCCCGGTGCGCGGCGGCCATCTCCGGGGTGGTCACCAGCGCCACCGTCACGCCCTCGGCCCGGGCTTCGGAGATCACCTCGGACAGGGCCTCGTCCAGAGAGCCGGTGACCGGGTGCAGCGCGTCGAAACCCTGCGCCAGCGAGCGCAGGCCGTCGTCGTCGACGGAGAGCACCCGGACCCCGGCCCGGCGGGCTTCGGCGACCACGGCGGTGGCGAACGGGTCGCGGACCGGGCTGATGAGAGCCGATCCGCCGGAGCCCGCGCCGGGGATCGACGCCAGGCGGTGCCAGCCGGGGGTGAGCCGCCCGTCGGCCAGTGCCGCGCGAGCGGCCTCCCAGGCCTGAGCCCGCCGGCCGTTGTCGACCCCTCGGACCCGGCTGACCATCAGGGTGTCGGTGTAGAGACTGCGGGGGTCCAGCACGATGACGTCCACCCGGTCCAACGCCCGCAGCGCGCGGGGACGCAGCACCAGAGCGTCGTGGTGCTCGATGAGTCCGCGGGTCATCGCGCAGCCGAACGCCTCGCGCACCGCGCGACTCGGCTTGGGCGCCGCGACCAGGGCCGCCGCCCCACCGACGGCCGGGTTGCCCGAGACCGCCCCGGCCAGCAGCGCGGCCGCCACGCCGATCCGGCCCGCCCGGTTCGCGTACTGCTCGCCCACTCCGTCGGCGAAGATCTCGGTGCCGTGCGCCGGAGCGCGGCGCTGCGGCGGGTGCTGGGCCAGCCCCGGCTCGTGGCGGTGCCAGGCCAGCCGCGCATCCCAGGCCTCCACGGTCAGCATGGCCCGGGTCGCCGCCTCCGCCGCGGCGGCGGTCGGGGACAGCGTCAGTGCCGCTCCCGCCGAGTTGAGCACCGAGAACAACAGGTCCGTGCCGTCGCTGCCCAGCCTGCGCTGGAGGCGCTGGCGGACCGCTGGAACGGTGTCGGCCAGTGTGGGCGCCACCGCGATGACATTGGGCAGTCCCGGGAGCCGCATCGCGGCGCCGGCCAGCGACACCCCGAAGGCGGCCGTCGCGGCGGCGGCGCTGACCGCCCTGGTCACCACGGCCGTGTCGTCGCCGGGCAGGTTCAGCGGCCGGTGGCGTGCCGCGGCCTCACCCCGGGCCGCGGGGGTGCGGGCCCGGTGCTCGGCGGCGGCGACCACGCCGACCAGATCCGCGGCCGGACCGCCGGGGGCCACGGTGATGACCACCCGCGTGACTGAGGTGTTCAGGTGCGCGTCCTGAACTCCCGGCACCGCCCGCACAG
>Ga0180436_10005484_pt1 | contig 11206 bp, 10 predicted proteins | sample SS_ome_2_FD_132434 | JGI IMG/M metagenome (GOLD analysis project Ga0180436, IMG submission 132434) | Hypersaline lake sediment archaeal communities from the Salton Sea, California, USA - SS_3_S_2 metaG | ecosystem: Environmental > Aquatic > Non-marine Saline and Alkaline > Hypersaline >...
AGCCTGATCAAGCAACACCCCGGCAAGGAAAGCAATATCATGAAACGCCGCATGGCCGCCTGGAGTGTCGACTTCCTGATGCAAGTCCTTACCGGAAAACACACTTAGTGTGCGCTGGCCCTGCGTTTATGGCAACGCCATATTCCTCGGCTAGGTAGTTGATAATTCGCTCCGTGCTGTCGTCGAGTTCGCCTGAAACGAGCACCAGTTCATGCGCCTCATTGATCGCCTCGGGCATCGACTCGACGCTGAACTTCTCGCAGAAGGCTTGGTCGAGCGACTTGTCGGCGCAGCCCGGAGAATACTTCTTGAGGAAGGCCTCGAAGATGCTAGCAACGTCACTGTCATCGAGGTTTCGTGCCCACGAACCGTAGTCGAGCAGTTGGGCGACGACTTCACGGGGCGTCCGGTCCCGCTTCAGCTCAAGGACGGCCAAGTTCGCTTCCGAATCGAGCGCCAACAGGTCGATATACTTTCCGTACGCCGTCGGCACCTGTCGGCCAATTAGCAGCAGGCCGGGATCCACGATCGACAGGTCGTCGGCTAGAATCTGTTCAAGGCGTTCTTCGGTTTCTATGGACCCGAAGTCCACCCGCTTGGGCTGGTCACCTAGTCTCCAAATTCCGATCTCGACCGGCATCGTTGGCTCCCCTTTCGTCACGGCTGTCGTTGCTAAATACTGCAGGTACACACCCAGTTGCCGTCAACTCGACGCGCTCTTCACGTCGACAACATGCAACGTTCCACTCTGCTCCTCCAGCTCGCCGTGGGCAAGCAACCAATCCACCTCGCGTTCGATGACTTGCCGCAGCTTGGAACTGGTCGTACGAAAACCAAAAAGCCGGGCGGCCTCTGTTACCGCTTCATCGCGCGCTACGCCTAAATGGACCTCCACAATCGCCGCAATCGCCTTGCGGATTTCGGCCGGTGGCAGCATCTTCGGCTGCCGGAGCGTGCCACACGCCACGTCGCTTCGGTCACGAACGGGCACCTCATGCTGGCCGTTGCCAGAATAGAAAAGCCCATCTTTGACGACACCGGTATCTTTCGCCGCCACGCGGAGTGCCTTCGTGACTGCCTCTCGAATTCGACTGCCGGTGCGCTGAAGACCCCAAAGTTGCGTCACTCGTCGGGCGATCTCGTCCCGATGAATGGGACCCTCGATCTCGATCACCTTGGCCACGACGCGGGCTAATTCGCTCGGCGTCAACTCGTGGATTTCCTTACCGGTTCGAATGGAAAAAGAGGCGACTTCGTATGGAAGGTTCGGGCAGCCAGCGCCTTCGCAACCGTTGCCATTGCACTCTGCGCGGTCGATCTCGACTGGCTCGGTGGCGAGTGTTTCGGGCTGGTCATCCTCGCCATTCTCCCGACCGGCACAATCGATCTTCGCCTGTTCGACCGCTGCCAGGACCTTTCGCAATTCTCCGTCGGGCCGGTGGAACCAGTCCGTGCTCCAGATGCGATGAATGATCCATCCTCGGTCCTCCAAGACTGCCTGCCGGATGCGGTCTCTATCACGGGCCGAGCGCGAGCGATGGTAGTTAGCGCCGTCGCACTCGATACCCATCAGGTAACGCCCAGGCCGCTCGGGGTCAACTACCGCCAAGTCGATGAAGAACCCTGCCACACCCACTTGCGGATGAGTTTCGAGGCCATGTTCCCTGAGCGCGGCTGCGACCTGACGCTCAAACTCCGAATCATGCCCCCGACCGGAAGCGGTGCCTGTGTCGAGTTGACCCGTCTGAGCATACTTCAAGTACGCCTTAAGCACGCGCGGTCCTTCCTTCCGAGCGCGCGCTAGGTCGATGTCATCGGGTAGAATCGACGAGTAGACCGAACAGCATTCCCGGGCCCGGGTGATCAGAACGTTCAGGCGCCGCTCTCCGCCATCGTTGGATAGGGGGCCGAAGTTCATCGCCATGTACCCGGATGCATCCTTGCCATATCCCACTGAAATGAAAATCACATCCCGTTCATCGCCTTGGATGTTCTCCAGATTCTTCACGAAGAAGGGCTCTGGCCTACCGGTGGTGAAGAACGGCTCAAGCGATGGGTCCGACCTTCGTAGGAGTTCAAGCTCGTCGAGGATTGCATCCCGCTGGGATACGGAAAACGTCCCGACACCCAACGACTTATCCGGACACACGCTCGCGTGTGACATCACGGCCTCGGCCACTCGACGGGCCTCCACGCGATTCGTAGCACTACCCCCGCGGTCGAAGAGGCCGTCCTTGACGAAGTGAAAAGTCACGCCCTGTCCGGGACATGCCTCCGCCGGACTCGGAATGACATACAACTGATCGTTGTAAAACTCACGATTTGATGTCGCGATCAACGTATGGTGGCGACTGCGGTAGTGCCAATTAAGCATTCGCTGAGGCGTGCCCTGAGCACAACACAGACTCAGAATGCTCTCCATATCACCGGCTGACACTTGCTGGTTATCGTCCTCCTCCTCGCCATCGTCCCCGATCACGCGGCTGAAGAACGAAGTGGGCGGGAGCTGCTTACTGTCCCCCACAACGACGATCTGACCGCAGCGGGCGATGGCACCCAGGGCATCGACAGGCTGTACCTGGCTTGCTTCGTCGATCAAAAGCAGGTCGAAATCAATCGCGCCAGGCTCAAGGTATTGCGCCACGGAGATTGGGCTCATCATGAAGACCGGCTTGATGGCCTGGACAGCGCGACCGGCGTTTGCCAGCAGTTTGCGGATCGCGAGATGGCGACGCTTCTTCTGAATTTCTCGACGAACCAAGCCGACTTCACCGACGCCGGAACCGCCCGTGGGAAGCCTTTCGAAGTGCGCCATCGCGACCTCTTGTCGCGCTAAGTCGATTCGTGCAATATCGAGCTGTTGGAATTTCCGCAAGAGCTGCTCGTGCGAGTCACCGTCGAAGATTCCAATCTCAGGGTGCCGACGAAAAGTGTCGCGAATGACCTCTTCGTAGTAGGCCATCTCGAAACGGGCCACCGCTTCCGAAGCGGCCGTCTGTCCCGAATCAATCTCGGATGCTAATTCGGCAAGCCCCGCCACCATGATGTTGCGATGCCGGACATGATAGCCAACCCACCGGGACAACGCTTCCGGACATTCCCTCCAACGCTGCAGCCGTGAGAGGAGCTGCTGCAAGGGAACGGCGGCCACATCGGCATGCCCCAAGGCCGTGTCGACGTTGAGGCAAACCACCTGGAACAATTCCCGGAGTTCTTGTACCGCCGGTCGAAGGTCGTTACAGAGCCTCTTGAGCAACGAGGGAAGGTCTGCCCCTTCGTCCATGCCTGCAAAGATTTGGCGAAACTGCGGGTTGATCTTCTGCTCGCGACATTCCTTTTCCCACTCAGCGATGGCTGACAGGTCCGACCACTTGGACACGCTTCCGCTCCACCTCGCCCCGAACGCTTGCCGTCCTATCTCGTCGGCAGATGTCCCTTGGACGAAGTCTCTCGCTTTTTGGCCTTCGATCAGTCTGTCCAAGATGGAAAGCCGTCCAGCGACTGATTGGGGTGGGGGATCACAAAGGATGCCGCGTAGCGTCGCCTGGGCCGCGCGATAGTTACTGTAGAACAGGCGGAACCATGAACTGCCGTACGCGGCAATGTCTCGACGCACGAGGACGACCGTTGTCTCCCAAGCAGCGTCAGTGACCACGCCGGAGAGTTGCGAACAGCACTCCTCGTACTTTTGCCCAGCCGACAGTAAGTTGTCGATATGGTGGCGCTGCTCACTCCATACTGGACTCCTCAAGCCAGCGCGGTCCATCGGCGGCGCCTTGTCGAGGTGCCGTGCAAGCTGTGCCAGTCGCACGAAATCCTGGGCACTCTCCGGCTTGGAAACACGTAGGGCTCCCGCCAACTCGGAGCCGGTCGCAATCAAACGCTCCAGCCGTGTCACGATGCCGGGCAACTTACCCATCACACGGTCAACATCCATGGGCAAAACGTGATCGCGTTCCACGCCCCGCCAGGGATGGTCCTGCGGTACGCCCACGTGGTCCACGTGCTCGGCGAGATCGCGTAGCAAGTTCCGCCGCTTCTGAAAGTCATGCCGTGACCATTCCAGGGGGCTTGTCAAAGAAAACGCCGGTGGGCGGGTGTTCTGGGCGCGCAGCCGCACCAGTTCGCCCACCACCTGGTACGGCGTGATGCCGCCGGGCTGGATTGGGGTGTGGATCACCTCCACGTGCTGATTCAGTCGCTCGCGACAGAGCTGCAACTCCTGGCAGTGACGCTGCACATCGGCAACCTCTGGCCGCCCTAGTTGGAGCGTCTGACCCAAGTCCTGCAACACCGTCCGTTTGTTTGCTTTGTTGCTGTGCAGCTCCAGGCACATGTCTCCCAGGTCGACGTGTTGGAGGCGGCGACGGACCACCTCCAAGGCGGCCATTTTCTCGGCGACGAAGAGCACCGTTTTCCCCGCCTTGACAGCTGCCGCGATCATGTTGGCAATCGTTTGCGACTTGCCCGTTCCCGGCGGTCCTTGAATCACAAGATTCCTACCACGCTTGACTTCTTCGACTGCGATGGACTGAGAGCTGTCCGCGTCGAGCACGTGGATCATGTCCAGCGGCTGAATGACCTTGTCAATCGGCTCGTTATCACCACACAAGGGCGGATCACCCCGAAAACCGTCCTGCAGCAGTCCGCGAATCACGGTGTGCTTGCCAAGCTGGCGATCCTTCGGCCAAACCTTCGGATCGAGGTCCCGGTACATCAAAAACTTGGAGAACGAGAAAAACCAAAGCACGATGTCGTTGGGTCGCACCTCCCAGCGCGATTGTCCTGCGACGGCTCGTGCCACGGCCTGATAGTAGGCGGTGGGCGCAAGCTCCTCGACCTCCGGCACCTCGGGCAAGACGACGCCAAAGTCATCTTTGAGCCTCGCTTGCAGCGACAGGTTCGTCGTTATTTCGTCTTCGGCAAAGAGTATTTTGAACCTCGACGTGGCGGACTGACGGTCCAGCGCCACGGGCACCAGGATCAGGGGCGCGTAACGCTCCCGGTCTGAATTCTCACCCTCGTACCACTTGAGGAATCCGAGCGCGAGGTAGAGGATGTTGACGCCCTGTTCTTCCTGGTAAGTTCGGGCGTCGTAGTAGAGCTTCAATAGCCTCTTCTGCAGGCGATCTGATGTCAGTTGCGTTTGGAGCTTGTCGTCCGTGTGCCGCGCGGACAGCTCGGCATCCTCGTCTCCCGGCTGGATAAGCAACCCGTGTTTCTCGCCCTCCTCGTCATCGAATTCTTCTTCCTTGACTGGCAAGAATGTCATCGACTTCTGATCGGTCACGAGACGGCGGAAAACCTCCTCCGACAACTCGTCCACGATCTCCAGCCGGCTGGAACGGGTGCTGCTGCGCGAGGTGCTGATCAAGCGGTTGCGGGTCGACAAGTCCAGCAATTCCCGGCGTGCATTTTCAAGAATCGCCTCCAACGCTGCATCGGATGACATGCTCACCTCCTTCGCCCTCGGACGGTGCCCCAGTCGAGCGACGCGAACCGAGAAGACTCATTGTCAGCGTGGTTTCCGCCGGTGACTGGTCGTTTCCGGTTTTCGCCACCCAGTTGGATATGCGCCGGACTCAATGATTTGGCGCAGCACTGTCTCCAGATCGTCGCGCTTGAAAAGCCGATAGTTGCTGATCGGGTGTCGGTAGACCGGAATCTTTTTGTCCCGGTCCCAGTTGCGCAGCGTATTGGGGGCGACGCCGAGAAACTCGGCCGCCTGCTTAACGGTCAAGAACTCATCCAGCTTCGCCATCTGGAACCCTTCGATCAAGCGGTGATTCCCCCTCCCTGAGGGTCCTCTGCAAACATTACCAATTCTACCGGACGCTGTAAAGCCCCCCCTCCCCGGTGGGCGGAGTGAGACCTCGATTTGCGATTCTGCCACGGTAAACGGGCAGTTATGGGACTCAATGGCGCGATCCCGGGCTCCCGTCGGTGGATCCCTGCGCTGGAGGCCGAGATTCGATGCCTTTGGGCACCCTAGCGGTCACTGCATGGAACTAGCTGGCTCTGTGACCTTCGCTGCTCTCTGATGTTTGTGGCGAAGGTTGTCTCTTGCTACGCAAACGGGGCTTCATCCACGTCGGTCCGGGTGCAGCACTAAGACCTAAGCCGAGCGATCAGCACTTGCTGGATTCCCATTTACCAAGTGTCCAGCATGGGCGGTTACGGGGAATGCTGGTAGGCGCAAGTTCTTTCCATATAATTGTTTGCGAAATGCTTCCTGCCCCAGGGTAGGAAGCTTCACCCGGCGGTACAATCCGTTGACAATCCCAATTCCGGCCCCCTTTTTTCAGGAGATTGCCATGGCAATGACGTTGCTCCACGGACGCTTTCCTTCGACGTGCTGCAGCAGGGCTCAAACCACAATCGTTTTAAGTCGCCCAAACGGGTTCGTTACCCAGAATTGCAGCTGCTGTGGAAAACCGAGAAGTGTTCGGCCGACCGACCTGCCTGAGCGTTACTGTCTGCGCTGCGAGGTGAGGCTTGATGTGGGGTACAAGTGGAACAACTACGTCTATCGGTGCCCTGCCTGCGGCGACGAGTCGGAGGTGGCCAAATTGGTTCCAAAGTGGAATGAAATGTTCGACTACCAAGGCTATGGGCTTGACAGTGACGGCGCGATGTTGGCACGCACGTAAACGCAATCGCCGCGTTGTGAGCTCAGGCGATCCCGGCGGGCCCAGTGATTCATTGTTTTTTACGCCGTTGGCCGGGGGCAGCCCGGAGAAAGGCAAGCGGTGATGGATTCGTGCAAATGCGTGCCTACCCTTCGATTCCCCGAAAGCTGTGAGAAGGACCATCTTCTTCAGCTTTTCACCGTTGCCCATCATTGCTTAGAGAATGTGATGGGGCTCTGCTGCCTGAGTTGGGATGGCCCAGTGTTTGACGACCAACTGCATTGGGAGCATGATCTGGCGCACGACTTGGGAATGCGTCTCGGCAAGCTGATAGCGCTTACGGAAGACGGTTGGCGACTGATGCGGCGGTTTCGGACGGAACTGACCATTGCGGCGGATGGCGTGGTGTCGATTTGCGGGATAGAGGCCCCGACGGCGCACGAAGCAATGCTACGGCTTGCTGACCAAATACCCTGCGAGATGCTCGGCACGTCTTGCATCACACCCCCCGAAGAATACAGGGGACCGCACGTCGCCCCCGATAATCGGTTTGCCGAAACCTCTTTGCAGACACTCCTGGAGCCCGAAAGAGCTTCCAAAGAGGGGAAACGGCTTGTCGAGCTTTACAGGAAGAGATGGGAGCGGCGGCTGAGCCATGTCCAGCGCCGAGGAATTGAAACCCTCCAGTCGCTGATTCAGCGCGAATACACGATTGCGAAAGGTCGGCGTAAAGAAGGGAAACCGCGCGCTGACTTGGCGTCCGAGTCCGAGCCTGCGACCGCGATTACATGCACCCAGCCGGCCGGGAAAAGCAAGCGAAGCACGGCCCGAGGGGATGCCCGGTTGAAGATTATCGCAGCCCTGACGAAGCACCACCGATACGCCCAAGGGAGCCTCTTGAATCAAGAGCCGATGGGCGTTGTCGAACTGGAAAGGGTGGCCGGGGTGAGCCGGAGCACGGCAAGCGGTTTCTTTACAGCCGAGTTCAAGGGGCACGCAGCATACAAGCGAACTTGCCGCGACAAGGGCCGACTGATTGCGGCCCTAAAGCTGTTGAACGGCGAGTTCTCGCCCAGCCTTCTCTACGGTTCGGACCCGGAAGGCACGCCCGAAGACGACTGACGCCGGGCCGTTCGTTCTATCGTTCGATAGCGTTTACCGAACGCCCGGAAACTTTTCTTGATACGGCCAAGCCGTTATATTGTTGGCACTTACGGCGATTCTCTACGCCGGTTTGCCCCCGTTCGCCTGCGAGTTATCGAACGCCAGCCCCTACGGGTGTACGGCCGCATGTCGCGGCTGAAGCACGAACCCATAGGGAAATCGAAATGACCACGGCGACACAAGTTGAACTGTTGACGCTGACCGAGGCCGCGACGCTGATGGGCGTCGGTCCGAGGACGTTTCATCGGTGGGCGGCTGAAGGCCGGGCCCCTCGGGGAGTGAAGCTGACGCCGGGGAGACGTGGTGCCCGTCGGTGGAGCCGGTCCGAGTTGCTCCGGTGGATTGATGCCGGCTGCCCCGACCTGCGAGAGACGACAAGCAGGCAACTGCGAACAACGGGAGGTGAACAGCGATGAACACCCAAAACACCACTCCTGCCCTTTTGACGACAAAGCAAGCCGCCCAGCTAGCTGGCTGCGGGGAACGCACTTGGTGGCGCTGGAGCCGATCAGGCTTGGCACCCCGCCCGGTCAAGATCGGGCGAGGAACGCGGGCAGCAACAAGGTACAGGCGGCAAGAAATCCTGGCATGGATCGACGGCGGCTGCAAGCCGGTTGGGCGGAAAGGGGGAGAGCGATGACCGAACACATACTCCCGAAGTCTGAGGACGGCATGATCCTGGACCTACTTGGCGCCCTGGCAGACAACGACTTGCCGGCCTGTCGCAACATACTGGACGCGATGGCAATGCCGCACGACACCTACCTCATGTTTGGCTACCAACTCCCCTCCCCAACCCGAAAGGACTCGACATGGCCGACGAATCGACCCAAGTGACCCTGGACGTCAGACCGACGGGCCGCAACGGCATGGCCGTGGTATCGGCGGCGGTGGACGGCGATACGATCCACCTGGATGAGTTCGACCTCGCGAAGGCAGCGCGGCGGGATCGGTTCGCGGCGACAGTGGCCGAGGGGCGGGACGGCATCGAGCCGGAGCACATCGCGGCCGAGTTGCTTCAGCATGCAGCGGTGCTGGCGGCCGGCGAGCAGGGCCAACAGCCCGAGGACGCGCAGCCCCACGCCGTCGAAGGGCCCGAGGTGGACCTGTCGCGGATCATCCGGCCCGAGCGGTTCATCCTCCCCGAAGGTAACGGCGTGGCGATCCCGACGATGACGGCGACCGGCGATCGGGTGGCTGGCCGGTGGTCATTGTACGTTCGATGGGCCGATGGCCGGCGTGAACAACGAGCAATCGGTCCGACCCTAGACCTGCCCGACGGCACCCGGCTTTGGGTGCATCCCCAGCCGACCGAGCCATCCCCGACGATGCGCCCCGGGTGGTCGGCCGAAGCGCGACGGCGATGGTTGGGCGGTGAGCCGGCCCCGAACGCGGCCGATGTGTTTCAGCGGCTGGCCGAGCGGATCGAGTACTTCCTAGAGTTCCCGGCGGCGCACGCCCCGGGCACGACGACCACCCTGGCGTGCTGGACGGTACTGTCCTACTGCTATCATGCTTTTCCGGTCTTGCCGTATCTGTATGTGGGTGGGCCGTTGGGTAGCGGGAAATCGCGTGTCTTCGAGGTGCTGAGCCGGCTGGTCTTCCGGCCGTTGTCGTCGAGCAACATGACGGCGGCGGCCCTGTTCCGCACTTTGCATAGTCGCGGCGGTTGCCTTTTGTTGGATGAGGCCGAACGGCTGAAGCAAACGAAGGACCCCGACGTCGCGCAGTTGTTGTCGATGCTGCTGGCGGGTTACAAGCAGGGCGGCCGAGCGTCACGCTTGGAAGCGGTGGGGGACAGTTTCCGGCCCGTGGAGTTCGACGTCTATGGGCCGAAAGCACAGGCATGCATCGAGGGCGTACCGCCGGCCCTGGCTTCCCGGTCGATCTGCCTGATGATGTTCCGCGCGCCGCGCGAATCGGAGAAGCCGAAGCGGCGGATCGACGCTGACCCGGACGGGTGGCAGCGGTTGCGCGATGATCTTCACTCCCTCGCTCTGGAGCACGGGCCAACATGGCTGGAGCTGGCCGACCGGACCGACGTGGTGCCCGACGATCTGAGTGGCCGCGATTATGAGTTGTGGCAGCCCTTGCTCGCGATTACCTCATTCATCGAGGCCGCCGGCATGGATGGGCTACTCGCCTTGTCGCAGGAGCATGCCTTGGCCGTGACCGACTCGGCGAAGGATGAGGCGATCCCCCATCACGATGCGGTTCTGCTGCGATCCCTGGCGGCTGAGATTCGGTCAGGGCGATGCCCGACACCCGGAGAGGTGTTAGACCTCGCACGGGCTGCCGATCCCGACGGCTTCAGGAAATGGCGCGCGAGGGCGGTGACGAGCCACCTGAAACGCTACAACATTGCCACGCCGATCAAGAGCGGTAACCGGCGCGAGTTCCGCCAGGTGGCCACCGAGCACTTAGAGCGAATCGAGCGGTCGTATGGGATCGACCTGGACGCTGGCGAATAATCGGTGGCGATCAGGTGGACGGTAGGGATGGTGCGGATGGTTGCCGGCCCCAGCGGAGCCGACCCCGAGGGGCTTCAGGGACGGTAGGGACGGTGCGGACGGTTGCCAGCGGCGGGAGGTGACCAGACGATGAGCCCGAATGCGCGAGAGTTCTTGACGGCGATCTTCAATTCTCCCCCCCCTCGACAGAGCGACCCAACCGTCCCAACCGTCCCAACCGTCCCAACCGACCCGAGACCGGCAACGATATAGCGGCCCGGCCGGTACACCCGGAGCCCCAGGACGGTGACCTGTTTCCCGCCCGAATGATTCGATCCCGAGCGATGGGGCTGGCGGCAAGACGTCGGTGGCCGGTGGGGATTGGAGCGGATCGACCTGCCCGAGTGGGCGCGGCGCGATTTCGACGAACTACTCGAGCCGGCGCGGAAGTGACAAAAGTCGATCGGCGCAGCAAGGCGAGAGAGCGGCGTCTGGGCAACGTCTGGAGTGGCTTCTGCCCCCTTGCGGATTGCCCACTGCTGCCCCCGGCATTTTTGAAGGAGGGCAAGGGGTGCCAGCTTGACAACACTCAAGTACGAGCATAGAATCGACCGCTGCTTGGTTCCGCCTCACGTGTTCGGACGCTCTATTGAGAAAGGAAGAACGATGGGACAAACCAAGGTTTACCGCTGCGACCGTCGCTACCTGCGGGTCTGCTTGGCCATCCAGCTCGTTCTAATTCTCATCATCTCATTCGGCATCAGTTTCGCGTCGATTCTCGTCGCATCTGTGTTCGCAGTATGTTCTGTTGCCGCTGCTGTTTTCATGTCGTGGGTGCACCGTAACTTCTCAATAACCCCGTGAAACTGGTCTTTACACGGAGGTTGGTTTTGGGGTTTCTTGTAGGGCATGGATGGATCCAAGCCGATCAAGATTGCGGGTATCGAAGTGCCGGCGGGAGAA
>Ga0180436_10005485_pt1 | contig 11205 bp, 7 predicted proteins | sample SS_ome_2_FD_132434 | JGI IMG/M metagenome (GOLD analysis project Ga0180436, IMG submission 132434) | Hypersaline lake sediment archaeal communities from the Salton Sea, California, USA - SS_3_S_2 metaG | ecosystem: Environmental > Aquatic > Non-marine Saline and Alkaline > Hypersaline > Sediment...
AGTTGTTTTTCAGAAGGGGACACAAGCGTCCAGTGTGGGTCGGGGTGCCCATGCCCTGTCGCCGGACACTCGCTCTCGGCCCTCCAGGCCTTCGCTCGTTCGAAGCTGCCTGCGCTCCGCCATGCATGGCTCCACTGGCAACAGCCAGCGGAGTCCACGCCAGATCCGCCACCCGCGTCCGGACCTTGTCTAGAGCGCTTGCCCGCTGCCCGCGGACGCGGGCGAACAAAGCCCACTTGAACGACACCAGGCGAGCAGCACCGCCCCCAGCCCCGTCCCGAACAGGGCCAGCGTCGAGGGTTCGGGCACAGCAACGACGAAGCTGAGATTCATGGTGTCTGTGGGGTCGTCCCAGGTGATGGATGGGCTGGAGATGTTTTCAGCATTGAGATAGGTGAAATTTGCACCCGTAGTTGTCCCATTACCCTGAAAGGTGGCGTTGGTCATGCCGGTTGCATCGTTGGCGAAATCCATCAGCGTGATGCTGTAGGAGCCCGCACCTCCGGTGAATGCTGCGAAATCCACCACGTAGGTGGCGTTGTGGATGTCGGCTGGGATTCCGGAGCCGCCGAGACGGAACGTGCCCGGGGTGAGGGTGGTGAAGCCGGAGGCGCCCAACTGATAGGTAAAGGTATTGATGCCCTTCTGTTCCCAGTTGGCCATCGTGGCGATGGCCCCATCGGCAAACGTGATCGAGGCCTCATTGAGATCCCAGAACGTACCCACCAAACCCGATCCGGAGCCGACGTTGATTGTGCTGCGAGCCAGGCGGATGACGTTGGCTTGGGTGCTCAGGCTGGAGTTCCCGGTCAGATTGATGGTTGTTCCATTCGGGAGGTTGTTTTCATGCTCGACCGTAGCCCCGGTGCCGATGTTCAGCGTGTCTCCGCCGACCGGAGCCTGGCTGGGGTTCCAGTTGGCCGCGTTGGAAAGCAGCGAGTTCCCACCGTTCCCGACCCAGGTCAGCGTGGCCGCGCGGGCGGAAGTGATCAAAGGAAGGACGGCAAGAACGGCGACGGCTATCTGCGGCTGCACAGATTTCACGGCAGATTTCTTGTTCATGATTCAGTGCCCGGAAAGTTCTTGATCAGTCGCCACGAAGCGCCACGAAGCGCCACGAACGGGCGACCCCCACCAATATGTTAATTTTAACGCTCCCGGCACGTCTCGGCAACCCGATTCCCGGTTTTTGTGTGCGGCCTCATCCAGGCCGTCACACAAGCCTCTTGGCTGCGAGCCGGGGGGCCGCGCGGGCGGCCTCTGGGAGACACTCAAGGCCGCTGAACCCGCTCATCCGCCGGGCGGTGGCTGACGGAGAGCTGGCTGCACCGCCGGCGGCCCCAGGCCGGCCTTGGGCGGGCGGGCGGGTGTCTCATGGGTGACGGGCACCACGCCGTGCTCCTCTTCGGCGGAGGGGATGCCCGCGAGTGGCTCGGCGGCCGGGGCTCGGGACGGGGCTTCCGGCAGAGCGGTTGCGTCGCCATCGGGCGGGGGCAGCAGTTGCGGCTCGCCGTCGACCGGCATCGCCGGGGCCGGCGTTGGCACTCCCTCGGCCGGCATCGGCTCTTCGCGGGTGGCCGGGTCGCGGGGCGGCAGCTGCCGCGGCCGGGCATCGGCTCCGAGCGACTCGAAGTCTTGGGTGATCGATCCACGGCTGAAGACGCCAGGCTGGGAGTGGCCGTAGTCGAGGTAGATGCTCGCGTCACGCTGCCGCGCCCGGCGGTGGGCGTCGAAATAGGCCTTGGCCGGCCAGGGACCCTCGGCGAGAAAAATGCCGTTGTATTCAAGCAGGGATCCTTTGCGGAAGTGGAGCTGTGAAATCGAGCGGTTGTAATCGACCAGGGACCGGGCGTAGGCACTCTCCGCCTCGGCCAGTCGTCGTTGGGCGTCGAGCAGCTGGTCGAAGGTCACCGTGCCGGCATCGTAGGCGGCCTGCACCGCTTCCACCTGCCGTGCCGCAGCCACGCGTCGGTTGAAGTTGGTCTGGGTCAGGGCGTAGTTGGTATCGACGTTGCGAACCGCCTCGACGAGGGCATGGGAGACCTCGAGTTCCTCGTCCTGCAGCCGAGCCCGCTCCCTGGCCACCCGCAGCTGGAAGTTGCGGACGGTCGAAAGTTCGCGGCGGAAGCCGATCGGCATCAGGAATTGTGCCCCCACCTGCCACTCCTGGAATTTGCCGCTGAAGAGCGTGGAGTAGGCGTCGGTGCCGAAGAGCGGGTCGGCTCCGCCGGCGTTGTAGGGCTGGTAGTTTTGATTGATGAGGTCCTGGCCCATGCCGAGGAAGCGGTAGGTGCCCAGCAGGTCGAGCCGGGGCAGGACCAGGTTTTTCGCGGCGATCAGTTCGAGTTCCCGCTGCTTGACCCGCCACTTCTGGCGGCGGAGTTCGGCCGAGCGTGAGAGAGCCTCCACGAGGGCCTGCTGCCAGTCGAAAGCGATCCTGGCGGTGGTCGGTTCGTCGGCCGGACGGATCAATCGCCCGTCGCTCGCGGAGATGCCCATCATGTACCGCAGGCGGTCCTCGCTGCGGTAGACGTCGGCGAGGGCCTGCTCGACTTCCGCCCGGAAGAAGAAATACTGCTCGCGGGCCTGGGCCTCCTTGTCGGCCTCACCGCCGCGAGACTGCTCGACGTAGAGGGCGTGTACCCGCCGCCAGGCCTCGAGGGCCGAATCACGGCCGGCCTTCCGGGCCTCGAGGTTGCGGTAGGAGAAATAGAGCTCCCAATAGGCCTGCTCCACGTCGCTGACCATGTTGCGGACACCCGCCTCGAAATCGGCCAGCGAGATGTCGGCGTCGATCCTTGCCAGCAGCACACCGCGGAAGTTGGGCCGGCCGAAGATGTTCTCGAAGGCGTCGGGCCCGGCGATGCGGTTGTAGTTGAGCCCTCCGCCCTGCAGCAGCGGCTGGTTGAAGGAGAAGTCGTAGTTGGTCGTCCAGGTCGAGGGCACGATGACCTGCCCGGTGACCGGATCACGCTGGCGGATCGGGGAGTTGTTGTTGTCGTAGAAGGTGAGGTTGGAGAAGGTGAAGGTGGCACCGGTGGCGGTGGTCTTGCTGATCGCGGTCTGCCAGTTGCCGGTATCGCCCTCGAGCTGCTGCTGGAAGATCTGGGTGCCGATGCCGCCGACGTTCTGCGGGCGGCTCTGGCGGTCCCAGGTGAGCGAGGTGGAGAGCTGGGCGTCAAAGCTGGCCAGGGCGCTTTCAACGCCGCGGAAGGGGTCGGTTTCGGTGACTGCCGGGTCGTAGACCGTGGGCGTCAGTTCGGGCGCGGTCAGCAGCGAGACCGGGGGCTCGCCGGTCTGGGGTCGCGGGCCGCCGAAGCTGGCAAAGCGACCGCCGAGGTTGCGGAGCACCTTGCCGTTCTCCAGGGCGATCCGGACAGCCTCCTCGAGGGAGAGTTCCCAGATCTCCTCGACCTGCGGCTGCGAGAGGGTGAAGGGTTCCCGCGTCCCGGCTGCCTCGGCGAGCGGTTCCTGATCGATGTCGGGATATTCGAGCTTCTGCACCACGCCGGTGTAGTGCGAGAGGTCGCCGTCTTCGAAGAAGTAGAACGGCTGCCGCGGCGCGCACCCGGAAGCTGCGAGCGAGATGCTCAGAGCCGCCACGCAGGTGGTGCGGAAGGTGCGAGTCACGTTCCAGGAGCTGCTCAAGGGTGTCGGGTCGATGGGAGGGGTATCGACCGCCTGAGCCGCAAAACTGGAACAATCGTCACAGCTTCACAAAAGCCGGGCAGGCTGGGAAGGCGAGGGAATTTGAAAGAAGCCGCTGGGGGCGGGTCCGCTGGAAACGGCGTACGGCTGGAGCCGGTGCGGGCCGCGGGAGGAGCCGGTGCGGCCAGCAGGAAGAGCCGGTGCGGGCCGCACCGGCCTACGGGCTGTGTGGTGTCAGGGTCAGGTCCTTGATTGAAAGGCCCTTGACCTCGACCTCCTGAGGCACGCCCTGCCGTGAGAACTCGAGGGTGTTTTCACCCTTCTCGAGCGTGACCGTCACCGGCTGCGTGGTCTCCCACAGCCCGACGGTGTGCGGGAGTTCGATGTCGATCGGCGTCTTCGATTCATTGACCGTCAGCCGAATCCGCTGCTTCTGCCCGGGACTGACCAGTCGTAGCGAGAGGGCGTAGCGTCCGCCCTGGGGAACCTCGACGGAATAGCTGAAGTCCTCGTCCCCGCCGGTGCGGCTGTAGTGCAGCTGCTTGCCGCCGAGCACGCTGTCGAGAAAGAGAATCTTGCCGGTGCTTTTCGTTGGGCTGCTCGTTGCCGCAGCGGGGATCGTGATCACGCCGGTTTGGTCCACCCTGATCGCACGGTCAGCCTCCGTCACCGTCGGTGACTCAAAGGGGTAGCGGACGGTCGACTCATTGGCCTCGCCGAGCTCCTCGCCGACTGCGTCGAGTATTTTCGTACCGGCCTGCTGCACCAGCCGGTCCCGCTCGATGAGGGCCACGGTGTTCCAAAAGTCGGGCCGGGTCTTGCCGCCGAAGCCGTAGACCCGTGGCTCACCCGCCACGTCGCCGATCCAGCGTGCCCGTTCAACCCGCATGAATCGTGCTCCCAGCCCGCGGGCCTGGGCGTCGGCGAGAAAGTTGAGGTCGTCGCCGTAGCGGGTTTTGGTGAAGCCGCTGCCCCAGCCCGCGCCGAGACAGACAACCCAGCCATCTTGAGTGGCGTGGGCCAAGGCGGCGTGGCCCCGCTGAGGCCTGGCGATCGTGGGCACCCCGAAGGCCCGCAGGATGAAACGGCCGAAGAAGGCCCGTCGGCCGCAGACGCCACCGTTGGTGAGGATGTTCTGGAAAAACTGCAGCTCGTCCTTGTCGTTCTTGTTTTCCTGGGAGCCGTAGCGGACATCGGTGCGAACGATCGCCACGTACCGCCAGCGGTCGTCTTTGGTGGTGATGTGGTCGGGGCGGTAGTTGCGGAGCATCTCCCGGCCCCAGGCGAGGGTTTCATCGGGCTCATCACCGTTGACGACGAACCGCAGTTCCCAGGTGGAGCGGTCGGCGAAGGAAGGGTCGAGCTCACCGGCGAGGTAGGCCCGCTCAAAGTGGCGATAGCGGGCCAAGGGGTCGATGGTCGTCGGAGCATCACTGACGGCCTTCGGATTCTGCTGCTTGATCGGTGTGGCATGTTCCAGGGCGATCGCCAGGGCCAGCCGCCCGAGCACGGCCTCCTTGGCCCGCGGGTTGGCGGCCAGGATCGCCTCGTAGATTTCCATCGCCCGGCCGTAGTGGCCGTCGACCGCGCCATCGGCGACCACCATCTCCACAAGCAAAGGCCCGTCGGAGAGGAGTCTGTCGACGAGCCGGGCATGGGTGTCGCTTTCCTGCGCGAAGGCGGCCAGCCCGCGCGGCGTCGCCTCCCGGAGCACGACCAGCTTCGCCAGCCGGGGGTCGAGGCGGTCGCTGTCGAGCAGCCTGTCGAGATCGAGCCCCTCGAGGGCGGCAACAAGCCGACTGCCGGCCTTCTCGAGGGCCGCCCGGGCCTGCTCGACCTGCTGTTTCCGGGCCGGCTCGTCTTGGCTGGCCTCGTCGAAGGCGGCCTGGCGTTCGGCCAACGCCTCGAGACCCGCCTGGCGGTTGTCCTTCCACTTGGCCAGCTCCGCCTCGGCCGCCTTGCGTTGAGCCGGAGTCTTGGCCGCCCGCAGATCAGCCTCAGCCTTGGCGATGCCCCGCTCGGCCTTGGGAATCCAGTGATTCTTGGCATGGCCGATGAGGCCCTTGGCGGCGGCGGCTTCACCAAGCTTCTTCTCGGCAGACACAACCGCATCCGCCGCCTCGCGTTCGGCGGCTCGCGCCGCCTCGAAGGCCGCCCGGGCCTTTGCGTTGATTGCCGGGATCTCGGCGGCCAACTCGGCCTGCAGCGACGAAAGCATTTCCGCGTAGCGTTGCTCGAGCCGCTCGCCGTTCTCGGAGAGTTCGATCGCCGGAGGCTTCGGCTTGGCAGCCACAGCAGGACTGAACACTGCCGCAATTGCAGCGATCCCCATCAAGACCAGCAGCCCAAGCCTGGGCATCGTTCGCAGGAGGAAAATCGTGACCATCGCAGGGGTCCTCGCAAGAGTGGCGGGTAGCTCGCGGCAGAAGCGACAAACGGACTGTTTGATTCGCGGGCTGTTTCTTGACGCTATTTATTGTCGCTCGGATGGTGTCCGGGGCCAACGCCCGGATCGCTTTTTCATGATGGTTTGTCCTTCAAGCCAGACAAACCTCGCTGCGGTTCCGGGAGTTTTCTCAATCAAAGCCAGGCCTTCGGCCGGCCCGAGCACGCTCGCGGCGGTGGCCAGGGCGTCGGCGGTGGTGGCGTCGGCGGCGATCACGGTCACCGCGGTGGGGCCGCGGACTCCCAGCCCTGTGCGGGGATCGACCACGTGGCTGTAGCGAACCCCGTCGATCTCCACCGCCTGAGACGCGTCACCCGAGGTGGTCACAGCGGCGTTGACGAGATCGAGGAATTCGTCGGGGCCCTCGGGATCGCGGGGGTCGAGCGGTGCGACGGCCACCCGCCAGGCGTGCCGGCCCGGAGGTGCCGCCGAAACGGCGATGTCGCCGGAGGCATCGACCATCGCCGAGGTGATGCCCCGACGGGCAAGCAGTCGCATCGCCGCGTCGATCGCGTAGCCCATGCCGATTCCCCCGAAGTCGAGTCGCGTGCCGGCCCGGGGCAGTTCCACTTCGCGAAGTGGTTTGCCTTCGGGCCGCGGTGTTTCGTGGAGCACGACGGCACCCGCCCCAGCCGTGGCCAAAGCCGCCTCGAGCTTTTCCTCTCGCGGCAGCCGTCCGGTCTTTCGCGACTGTCGCCACAGCGCGGTCAGCCGGCCAACCGCCGGGTCGAATCCCCCCTCGGAAGCCTCGAGAAAGCGACGGCTCGCCGCGAGCACCTCCCAGAGGTCGTCGCTCACCTCCCGTCGCACCGGTGCCGCCGCCGAGAGACGGGAGCATTCGCTCTGGGGATCGTAGTCGGAGAGGATTCCCTCCAGGCGGGCCACCTCGTCGAGGGCCGCCTCGGCTGCCTGCTCCGCCTGGGGGTGCGTGGCCGCATGCACCGTCACCTTCCAGGAAACGCCCATCAGCCGCCGGCTGGCGGTGAGGCCAACTGTCTCGCCCTCGGCATCGCTCCCCGCCCGAGGTGGCGAGCAGCCGAAGCCCGTCGCCAGCATTGCCAGCATCACCAGCACGACCAGCGGCAGCCCTGCGGTGACGGCGGGCCGTTTCGGATAGGCTGGGGTGATCATGAATGTCGAAGTTCCTCCGTCCACGCATGTCTCCTTCGACTGCCTGCCGCTGCGGAGCCTCGGTCGGCTCGACATCCCGATCGATGCCTCGCCCGCCTTCCGCCGCCGGCTCGAACGGCTCCAGCAGGCCGTGGCCAGGCACGGCACCCGCAACAGTTATTATCTGAGCAATGCCGTCTGCCGGTTTCACCTGACGAGCGACCCGGCGCTCGGCATGGTGGAGTTTACCGTCGAGGGCACGGTGCTCACCGATGAGTCTGACACCCGCACCGTCGGCAGTGATCTCGAGATCGGCCTTGCTCGGGAGACCTGCGACTGGCTCACCCAGCCGGCGGTTGACTGGCTCACCCTCTCGGCCAAGAGGGCGGTGGAGGTCGAGTTTGACCGGTACATCGCCGCCGGTGATCTCTCCCGCGCCGTGGCCCGCATGGAGCAGGAACAGCGGCAGATCGACGACTCCGGCGGATTCCTGGGGATGAACCTCTGAGGCTTCATCGGCCTCAAATCAGCTTGGGTCACTCGCGGCCGCGGCTGCGAATTTCCAAAAGCACGCTCTCGTTGTCGCTGCCGCGGATCGGCCAGGCGGCGACGCGGCGGATCGTGACGAGTTTGCCGAACCCGTGGTGCCTTGCCTCCCCCTTCTCCGCCTCCCAGCGTGGGCCCTTGATCACCAGCATCCGCCCGAAGCGGTCGGCGAGTGGCTCGAACCAGGCGAGCAGTTTTCGCAACGGCGCCACCGCCCGCACCACCAGCGTGTCGAACGACCGCTCCCGCACCACGGCCTGCCCGGCGAGGGCGTGCACGGGAATCACCAGATCGATTTCCTCGACGATGCGGCTTACGGCGGCGGCCCGTTTGCCGACGCTCTCGGCGAGTTCCACTCGGAGATCGGGCCGCAGGATCGCCAGCAGCACTCCTGGCACGCCGCCGCCGGTTCCGACATCGAGCAGGCGTTCACCCGGCTCGAGGCAGCCGGCGATCGCCACGGCATCGGCGACGTCCCGCGACACGAAGCGGGCCACGTCGCTGTGGCGGGTGAGGTTGAGCCGCTCGTTCCATCGCCAGAGACTCGCGGCGTAGGCGGCCAGCCCCGGCAATCGCGATTGGTCGACATCCACGTTGAGCCGTCGGCATTCTGCGGCGATCTCGCCGGCAAGGTCGGGCTGCATGGGAGACTGGGCCGAGAGTGCTAGCGAGCGGCGGTGGCGGAGCCGGAGGGGAATTCGGCGGCCACCCCGGCAGCCCGCAGGCTCTGCACCGCCGCCTGCAGGTAGGGATCCTCGGCCGACGGACCTGCGGCCGCTCCCGGGAGGGGCTTCATGGCAGTCCGCACCGCGACGTCGGGCTCGACGCCGATCCGGCTGAAGGAACCACCCCGCGGCGAGTAGAACTTGGCCGTCGTCAGACGCATACCCATCCCGCCGATCTCCAGCGGGAAAATGCCCTGCACCGAGCCCTTGCCGTAGCTCCGGGAGCCGACGATCACCCCCCGGCGATGATCGCGGATCGCTCCGGCGAAAATTTCACTGGCACTCGCGGAGTCGCCGTCGATGACCACCGCGATCGGCATCCGCCGGGTGCCGGGGCGTGTGGCAAGGTAGTTGAAGTCTTCCTCGGGGCTGCGGCCGCGGGTGGCCACCACGAGCCCTGAGTCGAGGAACAAGTCGGCTGCGTCGACGCCGGCAGAGAGCAGCCCGCCGGGGTTGCCGCGCAGGTCGATCACCAGTGACCGCATGCCTGCCGCCTCGAGCCGACGCAAGGCCGCCTCGAGGTCGGCGGCGGTCGTCTTCTGAAACGACGTGATTCGCAGGTAGCCGATCCCGCCGGCCTTCTCGAGCATGCGGACCTCCTCGATGCTCGGCACTTCGACATGCTCGCGGCGGACGGTGACCGCCCGGGCCGGGCCGCGACCACGAAGAATCGCGAGGGTCACCAGCGATCCTTCGGGGCCCTCCAGCAAGGACGCAGCCTCATCCACCCCCAGCCCGCCGATCGAACGGCCGCCCACGCCCACCAGGTGGTCGCCGGCCCGCAGGCCCGACCGCTCAGCCGGGCTGCCGGGGATCACGTGCACGATCAGCAGGCCGTCGTCGGCTGGCTTGAGTTCCACACCAAGGCCGACGAAGTTGCCGTCGATCTGGGCGTAGAGGTCGTCGAGCTGTCCGCTGGTGAGGAAGGCCGAGTATTCGTCGAGACCTCCCATCGCCGCCGCGGCAAACTCCATCATCGTCACCGAGGGCGGAATTCGGAGTGTGGCCTGAGCCAGGCGGGCGATCCAGGTGGCCGCCGACTCCGCTTCGGCCGGGGAGGCGATCCGCCGCTGCCTGAGGTTGGCCGTTGCCTGCTGACGGAACAGCTCCACCCGCTCCATGGTCGGGGTGATGCCGAGGTGCCGCAGGAAACAATCGTCGCAGATGGCCGCCTCCAACGCCCGGCAGCCGCGGCCGACGAGATGGCGGTAGTCGGGCTGATCGACATGGTGGGAAGCGATCCGGCCGAGCAGTTCCGTGTAGAGCCGCGTCGCATCCCGCTCGCTCATCCCGGCGAGATCCTCTCGGAAGCTCCGCTCGGCATACCGTCGCTCGATGTCGCAGTGGATGCGGGCGAGGTCGTAGTGCTCGTGGAGGCGAGCTGGGAGGGTACCCTCGCGGACGGCCGGCTCATAAAGCCGCACGATCTCGTGCCAGCGTCCTTCGCTTGCCAGGGCGGAGGCCTGCACGAGCAGGTCGTCCTGAGCGGCGGGACGGGTGGAGGGTTCGCGACCGGCAGAAAACGCTTCAGCCGCAGGAATCGGACCGGCCGGCTTCCACCGCAGCGACGATGCGTCATCAGCCGCGGCCGGGCGGAGCAGTCCGCCGGCGAGCAGCCCCAAGAGCATCGCCGTCGCGCCGAGACGGGTGAGCCTCCAGCGCGGGGCTGGTTGGCGGCGGCAAAGCGGAGGGATTCCTGCGGGGAGATTCAAAGGGGCGTTCCGTTCGCGGTATGCCGCACTCCGGGGCGGTGGCGGGCGGCCGCTCCTTTGGCCGCCGGCAACTATGGCCCACGAACCGCGGCCGGTCAAAAAACCCTGCTGTCGCTGCTCGCTGGCGTGCGGAACCTTTTGGCGGCCCTGCAAGGTCGGTCTGCGGGTCGTGACAGTCGTGACGGTCGCACGATTTCGCTGCCGATTGCGATTGCGTCGGGATTCAGACAGGTGGCGAGGGCTGGCGTTGGGAGCGGGCACGGTCCCGATGGTACGATTGGCAGGTGTGAACGGTTCGCCTGCAGAGTTCCGCCCGGCGTTGTTCCATCTGCGGTTTTGTGCCCCGTTTCCAAGGAAGCCCGCCCGCGTGCCCGAGCCCGAAGCGTCTCCCGCGAGCCAGCCTCCCCAGGGCACCGTCGACCCGCAAGCCACCCAGGTGCTCCTCGAGCAGGTTCGACGGGGCGATCGTGGGGCGGTCGACAACCTCCTGCAGCGACACCGCGACGCCCTGCGGAGGATGATCGCCATGCGGATGGACCGTGGCGTTCGGCAGCGGGTCGATGCCAGCGACATCGTGCAGGACGTGATGGTTGAGGCCAACCGTCGCTTAGGCGACTACCTCGCCAATCCCACGATGCCTTTCCGGCTGTGGCTGCGACACATGGCCCGCGACCGCCTGATCGACGCCCACCGCCGGCACCGCGTGGCGGCCAGCCGCAGCGTCGACCGGGAGGTTTCGATCGATGCGGGCGACGCGGGCGACCGCGATGCGGGCCAGCAAGGCGGCGGCCTGGTCGATCGCGAGATGACCCCGGCCGCCGCGGCGACCTGGCGGGAGCTGGAGCGGCGGTTCGCCGAGGCGGTTGAGAAGCTCGAGCCTCAGGATCGCGAGATCGTGCTCCTGCGGCATTTCGAACACCTCAGCACCGCCGAGGCCGCCGAATGCCTCGGCCTCTCCAAGCCGGCTGCGGGCATGCGATACCTGCGGGCGATGCGGCGGCTGCGGGCCCTTCTCGAG
>Ga0180436_10005486_pt1 | contig 11205 bp, 7 predicted proteins | sample SS_ome_2_FD_132434 | JGI IMG/M metagenome (GOLD analysis project Ga0180436, IMG submission 132434) | Hypersaline lake sediment archaeal communities from the Salton Sea, California, USA - SS_3_S_2 metaG | ecosystem: Environmental > Aquatic > Non-marine Saline and Alkaline > Hypersaline > Sediment...
AGGTCGCCACCGAGATGGCGGCCCTCGCCTACCTCCCCTCGGCCATGGGCGTCGTGGAGGTGGCCCAGCGCACGGGCACGGCGCTCTCCGAGGTCGGCAAGCTGTTCTTCGCGCTCGGCGAGCGCCTGCGGCTCGGTTGGCTGCGCGACCACCTGCGCGCCCTGCCGGTCGCCGACGCCTGGTCGACGATCGCGGTCGGCGGCCTGGTCATGGACCTGCGCCAGGTGCAGCGCGACCTCACCGAACGCTACGTGCGCGCCCGCGCCGACGAGCCCAAGCTGGGTGTCGACGCCTTCCTGCAGCGCACGCCCAACGTCATCCGCCGCTACGGCGACGCCATCGCCCGCATCGAGGCGGACGAGGCCCTGTCGCTGGCGTCGGCGGGGGTGGTGGTGAGGTTGCTGGGGCAGGCGCGCTGATTCGTGGGCGCCGCCGACGGATCGACGGGTGAGGCGGCGCGGCCGCGCCGCCTCACCCGCCCTCGCCGAAGAACCCCCGCAGCACCCCGTTGAGCACCCGTACCCCGGCCCGCGTCGCCCGCAGGCGCGGGCCCTCCCGTTCCAGCAGCCCGTGCCGCAGCGCGGTGGCCAGCGCCTCGGGGAAGGCCGCCGCGACCTCGACCCCGGTGCTCGAGCGCAGCTCGTGGAGGTCGACGCCCTCGACCGTCCGCAGCCCGGTCATGAGCTTCTCCAGCGCGAACTCGCGCCCCGTCAGCGGCGTGCGCTCGGGCGGGTCGCCGCGCAGCCAGGCCTTGATCGGCGGGTTCATCGTCCTTGCCGCCACGGTGCCGACCGGGTCGGAGGGCCCCGGCGGCAGCAGCCCCGCCGCCCCGGGCCCCAGCGCCAGGCATGCCTCCCCGCGCCAGTAGACCGGGTTGTGGCGCGAGCGGTGCCCGGGCCGCGCGTGGTTGCTGACCTCGTAGCGCTCGAAGCCGTGCTCGGCCAGCACGGCCTCGGCGAGGTCGTAGTCGTCGGCGGCGCGGTCGTCGTCGACGGCCACGCCGCGGCGGGCGAAGGGGGTGTGAGGCTCGATCGTCAGCGTGTAGACGGAGACGTGGTTCGCCCCGCCGGCGCCGCCGGCGGACCCGCTCGCCGCGACCGCGCGCAGGTCGCGCTCGGCGTCCTGACCGGGCACGGCGGTGATGACGTCGGCGGAGACCTCGAGGCCGGCGGCGCGGGCGTCGGCGATCGCCTGCAGGCCGTCGCCGCCGCGGTGGCTGCGGCCCAGGAAGCGCAGGACGTCGTCCTGCGTGGACTGGACGCCGATCGACAGCCGCGTGATCCCCTGGGCGCGCCAGCGCTCGGCGCGCGCGCGGTCGAAGGTGAGGGGGTCGGCCTCCAGCGTCGTCTCCACGGCGCCCAGCCCGCCCCAGCCGCGCGCGATCGCGCCCAACACCGCGTCGAGCTCGGCATCGGTGAGGTGCGACGGGGTGCCGCCCCCCAGGTAGACGGTGTCGAGCGGGCCGGGCCAACGCGCCGCGGTCGCGGCGGCCTCGTCCGCGATCCGGGCGACGTACGCCGCCACGAGTCCCTGGGCGCGCCGCATCTTGTGGAAGTCGCAGTAGGGGCACACCTGCGGGCAGAAGGGCACGTGCAGGTAGAGCGCGCGCGGAGGCGCGAGGGGGTGCACGGGCGGGGCGGCCGGGGGCGAGGGGACCGAGCCGATCATCGCGGCCACGCTACCGCGCATTGCGGGGCGTTCACCTGGCGGCGCGGTCACGCGCTGGCGGACCGGCGCCAAGCGTCGGGCGCCGCGACCCGAAGGCCGCGGCGCCCGCCACGCGCAGGTACGGTGCGCGGGTCAGTCGATCTCGGCGAGCTGCTCGTCGAGCAGCGCGTTCGCCTCGACGTTGGCCGCCGCGAGGGTGGCCTCCACCTCGGCCCCGTCGATGATCGCCGCCATCTCGCCGGCGATGAGGTTGCGCACGAAGTCGTAGCCCGGGACGGGCGGCTCGGAGACGCCGTACTGCAGCAGCGCGAAGGCGGTCTCGTAGGCCGGGTCGGCCTCGAAGTAGTCGCCGAGGTCGGCGGCGGCGCTGGCGCGGACCGGGAAGTAGTTCGACGCCTGCGCCCAGTCGGCCTGCACCTCGGGGCTGGTGTAGTACTTGAGGAAGATCCAGGTGGCCAGCTCCTCCTCCGGCGTGTGGCCGGCCGGCATGCTCACCGAGGCGCCGTAGACGTTGAGGACGGGCTCCTCGGTCACGTACGGCACGGGCGCGACGCTCCACTCGAAGGTGGCGCCGGCCTCGATCGCCTGGCGGTAGAAGGGGAAACCGGAGCTGGAGCCGATGGTGAAGAGCAGGTTGCCGGTGCCGAAGTCGGTCTGGTCGCCGAAGCGCTCGGTGACGATGCTCATGCAGCCGCGTTCGGTCAGGTCCTGGAGGAAGTTCATCGCGGCGACGGCGGCCTCGGAGTCGTAGGTGTAGCGGCCGGTCTCGTAGTCGAACACGTCGCCGCCGAAGGCGAAGGTCCAGCTGGCGAAGCGGCTGGCGTCGATCGAGAGCTGGTAGCCGAGGCTGCGGCCCTCCACACTACGGCCGGAGAAGGGCTGCTCGACGGCCTTGCAGGCCATCTCGGCGAACTCGTCGGGGGTGGTGGGCGGGCCGTCGTAGCCCATCTCCTGCAGCCAGGTGAGGTTGTAGTACATGACCTCGGCCGAGCGGTTCGGCGGGAAGCCGAGGCGCTGGTTGCCGAAGGTCGGGTTCACGTCGGACTGCAGGAAGCCCTGGAAGAAGTCGGCCAGCTCGTCCTCGCCGTAGCCCCACTCGGGGTCGCGCACGAGCGGCTCCATGTCGATGAGGCCGTCGGCGACCTGGTAGGTGGCGGCCTGGTTCTGGTACGCCACGACCAGGTTCGGCGTGTCGGCGGTGCCGAGAAGGACCAGCATCTTGTTGAAGATGTCGCCGTAGCCGCCCTGGTTCTCCTCGACGACGGTGATCCCGTACGGGTTGCTGGCGTTGAACGCGTCGACGATCTCGACGAGCATGTCCTGCCGGATGCCGGAGTGCTGGTGCCAGAAGGTGACCGTCTGACCGCTGGGGTCGATGTTCTCGTAGCCCTTGGCGAACGCCGAGGCGGCGAGCACGAGCGCGGCGAGGAGGACGAGGGTGCGCTTCATGGGAGAGCTCCTTCCGAACGGGGGCGATCTGGGTCGACCACGGGCGCTGCGCCCAACGGGTCCAGGATACGAGGTTGCCTCGGGGCGGTCATGGGGTCGTCAGCCGGCGCGCCCACGCGACCTTCATGCACCAGCGTCAACCCTTGAGGCCCGAAGTGGCGATGCCCTCGGTGAACTGCCGTTGGGTGAAGAAGTACAGGATCAGCACCGGCACGATCGTGATGACCGAGCCCGCCATGAGCAGGTGCGTCTGGGGGCCGGCGTCGTCGATGAAGTTCGCCAGGCCGACGGCCAGCGGGCGCCAGGTGGGGTTGGTCGTCACCAGCAGGGGCCACAGGAACTCGTTCCACGAGGCCACGAAGGTGAGCAGCGTGCCGGTGATGAGCACCGGGCGGCTCATCGGCACCACCACGGTGGTGAGGAAGCGCAGGTGGCCGGCGCCGTCCATGCGGGCGGCGTCCCACAGCTCGGTGGGGATCTGGGCGAAGAACTGGCGGAAGAGGAAGATGATGAAGGCCGTCGACAGGAAGGGCACGGTCAGAGCGGGCAGGGTGTTGAGCCACGAGCCCCAGGGGATGACGTCGCCGCGCACCAGGAGGAAGCCGGGGATGAAGGTGACCGTTCCCGGGATCATGAGGGTCGTCAGCAGGACGGCGAAGAGCACGTCGCGCCCCGGGAAGCGGATGCGGGCGAAGGCGTAGCCGGCGAGGGTGCAGGTGACGAGCATGCCCACGATCGTGGTGCCGGTGATGATGACGCTGTTGCGGAAGTAGAGGCCGAAGTCGGCGTCGGACCAGGCCTGCCCGTAGTTCGTCCACTGGGCCTCGGCGGGCAGGGCGGCCCGCGTCACCGTCTCGCCGAGGGTCATGAGCGACTGCGCGCCCATGACCAGGAACGGCGTCATGGAGACGAGTGCGCCGATCGTCAGCGCCAGGTAGATCGGCAGCTGCGACCAGCGGAACTCGGGCGCCTCCGGTGCGGGGACGCGGCCGGCGGCGGCGACGCCGCGGCGGGAGCGCATCTGGGGCTCAGCCACGCAGCGCCCTCCGTCCGAAGAGCCGGTTCTGCAGCAGCGTCATCGCCAGGATGATGAGGAACAGGACGACCGACTGCGCCGCCGCGGTGCCGAAGTCGTTGCGCGCGTAGAAGGTGTCGAAGATGACGAGCGACGCCGTGTCGACGGCGTCGCGCACGGCCGGCTCGCGCATGACGTAGAGGTGGGTGAAGGCCTGGAAGGTGCCGATGAAGCCGAGCACCGTGAGGTAGAACGTCACCGGCGCCAGCAGCGGCACGGTGATGTGCGCGAAGCGCTGGGTGCCGCTGGCGCCGTCGATCTCGGCGGCCTCGTAGAGCTCCTTGGGGATGCCGCCGAGCCCGGCCAGGAAGATCACCGCGTTGTAGCCGGTGTAGGTCCAGATGCCGAACAGGATGATCGACAGCAGCGCCAGGCTGGGCCCGGCCCAGAAGCCGGCGACCTCGATCCCGAAGCGACCGAGGAGGTCGCCGAACAGCAGCTCGCCGACGGGCCGGGTCTCGAACAGCCAGCGCTGCGGCTCGATGCTCAGCCAGGAGAGCACGGTGTTGGCGAGCCGCTCCTCGCGCGGGTTGAAGATGCTGCGGAAGACGGCCGCGCCGGCCACCACCGGCGTGACGTAGGGGAGGAAGAAGAGCATGCGGTAGAGCTCCTTGCCGCGGATCCGCTGGTAGAGCAGGCTGGCGAGGACGAGGGCCAGGGCGATCTGCACCGGCACGCTGAGGAAGCCGTAGTAGAAGGTGCGCGTGAGGCCCAGCAGGAAGCGGGCGTCGCCCGCCTCGCGCATGCCCTGCCAGCCGAGGGCGAAGGCGATGCCGGCGAAGAGCAGGACGGTGGCGGCCAACGCGCGCGCCAGCATCGGTGCCAGCGCCCGGCCCTTGAAGGCGTCGGTCCACAGCCAGTGGGCGACGCCGATGAGCGCGATGCCGCCGAGGAAGACGCCGAAGGCGAGGAGGTCGCCGACGGTGCGCTCGTACTGCTGCAGGCCGAGGTAGGCGCCCTGGCGGATGCGCCAGCGGTGCACGCTCATGTACAGCGCGTAGAAGATCGGGAAGAGGCCGAACACGCCGATGACGAGCGTCGCGGGTAGCACGAACGCGTAGCCGGTGAGCCACTCACCCCAGGGGCGCCGATGGGGCCGCGCGGGCGCCGGGCGTGGGGTCGCGTCGAGGGCGGCCATGGGCCCTACCAGGGTACCAGGGCGGGTCATGTCCCTGTCAGGTGCCGGCCGCCCGGGCCGTCCGGAGCGGTCTCGCGGGCGCGTAGGATGCGGTGTGGCACCCCCATCGGCTCGCCACCGTCGAGGCGCCGGGCCGCGTCGCCCGACCGCGGTCGGGCTGGACGTCGAGATCGCCTGCCTGCCCGGGTTGAGCGACGTCGTCGTGCGCGAGCTGCACGCCCGGCTAGGCGGCGGCAGCGCGCTGCGCCGCGACCCGGCCCGGGTGCTGGGTCGGCCGGGTCGCGAGGACGCCGTGGCCCTGCGCGTGCCGCGCCCGTCGCTGGCGGCGCTGCACGAGCTGCGGACGGTGGTGGCGGTGCAGCGCGTGCTGCGCTACCCGGTCCCGCGGCCGAAGGCGCTGCTGGGTGACGCGCTGCGCCGGCGGCTGGCCGCCGACCTCGCCGAGGCGGTGGCCGACGCGACGGCCGTGACGGGCGCCGGCTTCGCCGCGCTGCGGCTCGAGGCGGCCGGCCGCGACAGCGAGGTCATGCGGCGGCTGGCCGCCGCGCTGGCCGAGGGCGTCGAGTTGCCGGTCGACCCCGAGGACGGCGACCTGGTGGTGCGGGCGCGGCCCGAGGCGGAGGGCTGGGCGCTGCTCGTGCGGACCACCCCGCGGCCGCTGGCCACGCGCGCCTGGCGCGTTTGCGACCGCCCGGGCGGGCTCAACGCCAGCCTGGCGGCGGCGCTGGGCTGGCTGGCGGGCCCGCCCGCGGGCGCCAGCGTCGCGAACCCCTTCGTCGGGTCCGGCACGTTGGCGATCGAGCTGGCGCTGGCCGACCGGCGGGCGCGCGTGACGGGCTTCGACCTCGACCCCGAGGCGGTCGACTGTGCCCGCCGCAACGCGGAGGCCGCGGGCGTGGCCGGCCGCGTGCGGCTCGCGGAGGGCGACGCGACCGCCTGGCGCTGCGAGAGCGGCGCGCTCGACCTGGTGCTGGCCGACCCGCCGTGGGGCGACGCCGTCGGGAGCCGCGAGCGCAACCGGGTGCTCTACCCTCGGTTCCTCGCCGAGGCGGCGCGCTGCCTGCGGCCCGGCGGCCGGCTCGCCTGGGTGACGCACGAGATCGAGCTCACGCGCGCCCTCCTGGCCGATCCGGGTCCCTGGCGCGTCGTGCACGAGCGGCGCGTGTGGCACGGCGGGCACCACCCGTGGGTGCTGGTCCTGGAGCACCGCCGCCGGTGCTAGGCTGGCTTCCATGCGCGACGCGCGGCCCGGGCCGAAGCTCGGTTGGATCCTGCTCATCTCGTTGTTCGCCTACGCGGTCGTCGCGTCGGTCGGCTGGCGCGGCGCGGTCGTCGAGCTGCGCGAGGCGCGGCTGCAGCTGGCGGGCGTCGAGCCGGCGGCCGGGCCCCCCGCGGCCGCCACCCTCGCCGCGACGCGGGCCGAGGGCGCGGCCGCGGCCGCACCCCTCGGGAACGACGCGCCGGCCGCCGCTCACGCCGCCCTCGCGGGCGACGTCGGGCTGTGGTTCCCCGTCCCCGGCGCCGGCGTGCCCGACGACGACGCCCACCTGCCGGGCGCCCCCCGCGCGTACCGCTCGGGCGTGAGCGAGGGCTTCGTGTTCTGGCCCGACGGCGCCGGCGTGCCGCTGGCGTTCGGGACCCCGGTCGTCGCCGCCGGCTCGGGCGAGGTCGTGCGGGTGGACGAACCCTACGCCGAACTCGACGAGGCGGCCTGGGAGGCGCTGCTCGCCGCCGTGACCGACGGCGCGGAGGAGGACGAGCTCGACGCCCTGCGCGGCCGGCAGGTGTGGATCCGGCTCGACGACGGCCGCGTGCTGCGCTACGGCCACCTCAGCGGCGTGCGCCCGGGGCTGGACGTCGGCCAGCGCGTCGCCCGCGGGCGGGTCATCGGCTTCGCCGGCAACTCGGGGACCCTCGACGGCGTGTTGGGCCGTACCACCAACGCCCGCCTCCACTTCGAGATCCGCGACGGCGACGCCTTCGTGGGTCAGGGGCTCGACCCCGACGGCGTGCGGCTGTTGGCCGCGTCGCTGTTCACGGGGCCCTGATGGCACGCCGGTTGGCGCCCCCGCGCGGGCCGAACGAGGTCACGGCCATCGAGACGCTGTGGCGCAACGCCTGGGTGCGGGGCCTGTCCTACCTGGTGCTGGCCGGCCTGGTCCTGTTCTTCCTCGTGACCCAGCGCGGCGCCTACGCCTTCGCCCTGCAGGTCGCGGTGGCCGGCTTCCTCATCGCCTACGTCCTCAACCCGCTCGTCGACCTGCTCGGCCGCGTGCGCATCGGCCGCGGACTGGCGGTCACCCTCGTGTTCCTCTTCGCGGCGCAGGCCATCGTCGTCGGATCGGTCCTGCTGTCGCAGGTGGTGGTGGAGACCGCGCGCTTCGCCAACCTGTTGCCCGCGGCCCTCAGCAACCTGGGGGACACGCTGAGCGCCGCGACCGGCTGGCTCGGGCGCATCGGCGAGGCGCTGCCCGACGTGCTGCGCGAGCGCTTCGGGATCGAGGCGGGCGGCGAGGAGTTCGCCGCCCAGGTGCAGGCGCAGGTCGCCGCCTGGCTGACGGCCGCCGCGCAGAGCCTCACGGGCTTCCTCGAGCGGCTCGTCGCCGAGGGGCCGCAGGCGGTGTGGGCGGGCGCCACCAGCATCGTCAGCGGCGCCTTCCAGGTCCTGCTCATCGCCATCGCGTCGGCCTACATCCTCTACGACTTCCCGCGCCTGACGGCCAACTTCCGCCGCTTCGTGCCGGTCCGCTACCGCGGCCTCTACGGCGACCTGATCGCCAAGGCCGACCACGCCATCGGCGGCTACCTGCGCGGCCAGGTGCTCATCGCCATCCTGCTCGGGTTCCTCATCTGGATCGGCCTCTCGCTCGTCGGCGTCCCGTTGGCGACGGCGATCAGCGTCCTGGCGGCCGCCTTCAACCTGGTGCCCTACCTGGGGCCCATCGTGGCCACCGTCCCCGCCGTGCTGCTCGGTTTCACGGTCTCGCCGCTGACGGCGCTGCTGGCGCTCATCGTGTTCGTGGCCGTGAACCAACTCGAGGGCCACGTGCTGAGTCCGCTCATCCTGGGCCGCTCCACCGATCTGCACCCGTTGACGGTGCTCGTGTCCATCCTCGTGGGCGTGGGCTTCCTCGGCCTGCTCGGCGCCTTCCTGGCGGTGCCGGTGGTGGCGCTGGTCAAGGTCGTACTCGAGGAGTACCTGCTGACGCGCCCGCCCTACCAGGAGGGCGCCGACGGGCGGGCGCCGCCGGGGTCCGGCCGCGGACCGGCCGACGGCGCCGCGCCCGGCGACGGGCCCGCGGACGCCGAGGCGCCGGAGGGCGGGCCCCCCGCGCCGACGACCGCGACCTGATGGGGTCAACCCGTCAGGGGCGCCCGGGCGGACGCGGGTAGACTGGGACCCGTGGCCAAGCGGGCTGTCAGAGACGAGCGCAAGCGCGGCGGCGGTCGGTCGGCGCGGCGGCGGCCGCGGTCGGCCGCACGCTCGCTCGACCTCGAGGCCGTCGGGTTGGTCCTGCTGGCCCTGGGGACCGCCCTGCTGCTCGTGCTGCTGCCGCGCTTCCCGTCCGGCGAGGTCGGCGTGTGGCTGCGCGCGTACCTGGCGGACCCGATCGGCTGGGGCGCGTGGGCGTGGCCGTGGCCGTTCCTGATCCTGGGCGGCCTCTTCCTGCTGCGCCGCAGCCCGCCGCGCTGGCCGCGCGTGCTGGTCGGCTACCTCATCGCCGCCGCCGGCGGCTGGTCGCTGCTCATGCTGCTCGCCCCGGCCGAGGCCGGCACCTGGGGCGCGGCGCTGCGGGGTTCCCTGGCGGGCGCGGCCGGCGTGCTCGCCTTCGTGCCCGCCGTGCTCCTGTTGGGCCTGGGCATCGAGCTGATGCTCGGCTGGCGCCCGAGCACGATCCTGCGCACGGTGCTGCGGACGCTGGTCCGGGTGCTGCGTGCGGTGTCTCGCGGGTTGTGGCAGGCGCGGGTGCGCGCCCGGGCGCGGGCCGCGTTCCGGGCCGACGTGGCGCGGGTGCGGCGCGAGCTGCGTGAGCTCGACCGCGACCTGGCCGCGTTGGCCTCGCTCTACCCGGGCAGCGGGGAGCTCGACCGCTGGCGCGCGAGCGTGCAGGAGACGGTGGTCTCCCTGCGCGACGCCGATGCCGCGGCGCTGGACGTCGCGCGTACGGACGTCGCGGCCTGGCGGGGGGCGGTCGGCGATTTCGCGCGCGACCGGGCGCGCGAGCTCGGGCACCAGCTGCGGGCCGAGGGCGTGCGGCCGCCGCTGGGCGCCGGCGACGACGACGACTACCGCGGCGAGGGGTTCGAGGGCTGGGCCCGTCACGAGCGGTCCCTGCTCGACGAGGCGTTGGCGGGCCCGGGCCGCGGCGCGCTGCGCTCGGTGGTCGCGGCCGAGGCGGTGCGCAAGGCGCTCGCGCTCGACCTCACCGGCCTCGGCGACCGGCATCGGCGACTCATGCGCGAGCGCGACCTGGCCGAGGCCGGGCTCGCCGACGCGCGCCCGCGCGACCTCGCGCCGGTGGCGCAGGCGCACGCCGAGCGCGTGGCGGCCCTGCGGGCGGTGGAGGACGACGCCGGGCTGCTGGCGGCCGACGCGCGCACGCTGGACGACTGGCGCGAGCTGCTCGAGACGCTCGCGCGGCTGGCCGACGCCTACCCGGACGACGACGAGCTGGCGGCGTGGGACGCCTCGCTGGCCGAGGCGCTGCGGGCGGAGGGGCGGACGGAGTTGTCGCGCCACGCCACCTGGGGCGAGGCCCTGCGCGAGGTGGAGCGGGCGGCGCGCGAGCGGGCGACCGCCCGCGCCGACACGGACGGCGTCGACGTCGCGGCCGAGGGTCCGCCGCGGGCCGATGCCGCGACCCCGCTCGAGGACCTGCTGCTCGACGACGGCAGCTTCGAGGTGCCCGCGGGCGCCGAGCCGCCGTTCGCCAGCGACCCGGATGCGCCCCCCTGGGAGGTCGCGCCGGCCGCCGCCCCAGCGGGACGCGTCGCCGGCGGAGCCGCCGCGACGGCCGGCGCGCCCGGCCGGGCCCCCGCCGGGGTGGCCGGGCGGGCGGCCGAGCCCGTCGGCGGCCTCCCCATCCAGCTGCCGCCCCTGGACCTGCTCGATCCGCCCGACCCCCCCGAGGAGGACGCGTCGACGCTGGTGCGCGAGCAGCGCGAGCGCGTGCGACGCATCGACGCCACCCTCGCCAGCTTCAAGCTGGAGGGCCGGGTGGTCGCCAGCGTGCGCGGCCCCACGGTCACCCGCTTCGAGGTGGAGCCGGCGCAGGGCGAGAAGATCAGCCGCTTCGCCAACCTGGCCGACGACCTCGCGCTGGCGATGGCGGTCGCCTCGGTGCGCATCGAGGCGCCCATCCCGGGCAAGAGCGTCATCGGGCTGGAGGTGCCCAACACCGTCAAGGAGCTCATCCGCTTCCGCGAGGGCGTCGAGTCCGCCGCCTTCCGCCGCAGCAAGGCGCGCCTGCCGATCGTGCTGGGTAAGTCGATCGACGGCGAGATCCTGGTCGGCGACCTCGTGCGCATGCCGCACCTGCTCATCGCCGGCTCGACCGGCTCGGGCAAGTCGATCGCCGTGAACACGCTGGTCGCCAGCCTGCTCTACCGCTTCCTGCCGACCGAGTTGCGCTTCCTCATGATCGACCCGAAGATGGTCGAGCTCACGCCCTTCGACGGCATCCCGCACCTCATCCGGCCGGTGGTCACCAACCCCGGCGAGGCGGCCGGGGTGCTGCTCGGCGCCGTGGCCCACATGGAGCGGCGCTACAAGATGATGAGCCGCATCGGGGTCAAGAACCTCGACCAGTACAACGCCAAGGCACGCAACCTCGACCTGCCCGAGCTGCCGTTCATCATCGTCGTCATCGACGAG
>Ga0180436_10005487_pt1 | contig 11205 bp, 14 predicted proteins | sample SS_ome_2_FD_132434 | JGI IMG/M metagenome (GOLD analysis project Ga0180436, IMG submission 132434) | Hypersaline lake sediment archaeal communities from the Salton Sea, California, USA - SS_3_S_2 metaG | ecosystem: Environmental > Aquatic > Non-marine Saline and Alkaline > Hypersaline >...
ATTTAAAGTTAATCTTAAATTTACAAATAAAAGCGGAACTTCCGTCGGAAAAGCAACAGCTACAATAGTTAAAAAAGGAAATAAGTTTTCTATATCTCAAATTACAGGAGCTACAGGATTAAATAGACCATCTCAAAGATTATTGAATTTAGGCGAATTAGGAATTAAATCTCAAAAACAAATATTAAAAATGTCTCCTAAAACTGCGAAAAATTATTTTAAAAATCTTGAAAAAGTTTTAAGCAAAAAAGAAATAAACAACTTAAAAAAAATAAGAAGTTTTGCAGGTAGAAGTTCAGCGTTTACAACCAGAAGAATTATAAAAACACCTAGAATAAAAACTGCTAAAATTGATTTATCAAAACGACGAGTTGATATTATAACAAAGAAAAAAAAATTAAAAAACTTCTTTGATTCTTTTATGAAAGGTAGAGTTATATCTGCTCAAGGTTTAGGTTTAAGATCTAAACCAGTTTTGAAAATAGGAGGATTGAAGAAAGTTAAAAAGAAAGTTGATTTAGATGATTTTATTTCTATTGCAAGTCAAATAAGCCCAAAAAAATTAAATTATATTATTGGTAAAACAATAACTAAAAAAGGAAATAAAGCGGAGTTTATTGGATTTATAAGAAATATCAAAAATCCAAAAAATATAAGCAATATATCTTCTGGTGCTTTAACCTTAAAACAAAAATCCCAATATAAAAAGGCATTAAAACAAGTTATGGCTGTTATTTCTACAGCAGTTATAAAATCTAGGAGAACTCCAGCGTTAAAAAGTGTAGGTGTTGTTAATTCTTCTGCGAGATTAATTAATGCTACAAAACTAAAAGGAAAAAGTCTGCCTCAAATGGTTAAAAGTGTAGCAACAAAAAAAATAACTCCTGTTTCTTTTCCAGTTTCAACAATAAAATTAAAACAAGAATTATCAAAAAAAACAGGAACTAGGACATCTCAAAGAACAATACAAGTTCAATCTCCAAGAACTAGGACAGCTCAAAGAACAATACAAGTTCAATCTCCAAGAACTAGGACAGCTCAAAGAACAAGACAAGCTCAATCTCCAAGAACTAGGACAGCTCAAAGAACAAGACAAGCTCAAAAATTAAGACTAAAACAAAGTAGTAAATTAAGAACAACTAAAATAAAAAAACCTGTAACTCCTAATATTCCAACACGTTTTAGAGGTTTTAAGATACCTAAATTTGAATTTCCAAAAAGAAAAATAATAAAAAAGTCTTCAATTAAAAGAAGAAAATTAATGAGTAAATTTGATGTTTATGCTCGACCTGTAGGTTCAAAGAAGTTTAGAAAAATTAATTATAAAGGTTTGACTAAATCCAAAGCTCAGGACTTAGGAGCTTATGCTGTTGATAATTCTTTATCTAGAACCTTTAAGGTTGTTCCTAAAGGTTCTAAAGTTAAAAATTCAATAAGAAAACCAGTTAATAAACCTTTGAAAGTTGCTGCTGGATATTATAATAAGATTAAGAAAAAGTTAAGACCTTATAGAATTATCAAAGGCAGAAGAAAACCAATCTTATCAAGAATTGAAAAGAATAAATATTTGTTAGATACTTCAAGAGAGAAAAGAAAAATTACTCTGGAGAAATTGTTGTCTGCAAAAAGACAACCTAAGAAAAAGGTTATATCTTCTGCACAGAGAAAGATTTTATTAAAAAGATTAAAAAAAGCTAGAAAAGTTTTAGCTAGGAAGAAAAGATGAAAGGAGGTAAAATAAATAATGGCTTATAAAAAACAAAAATCTATTGCACAACTTAGAAAGGAGATAGAAAATGTCAAGAAAAAAAGAATGGAAGAAGAAGAAAGAAAGAAACTTGAAAGAGAGTTAGTTATGTTAAAAAGAAGAGCTACAAGAATAGGAAAAACAGTTAATTCTCCTGTAGTACGAAAAACATGGTCAGGTTTTGTAAATGCAATGAATCGTGCATCAAGAAATATGGATATTTAGGAAAAATTAGAATGAAAAGATTAAAGATAACCAAGAAAGCTAAGGCAAGAGCAAGAAAAGCACTAGAAATTAGAGAAAAACTTCCTAAATATAAAAGGTTTGGATTAAGCAAAGAAAAAGCAAGAAAATTAGGAATTACTTCAGGAGTTGCAAGAGCAGAACAATTAATTAAAAATGATTATATTGATTATAAAGGAGCCTCAGATATAGCAAGATTCAGTCGTTGGTTATCAAGACCAAGAACTAAAAAAATACAAGGATCTATAGATTTATGGGGTGGAGAAGATTTTATTAAAAAAGCCAAACAATTTGTAAAAAGAAAAAATAAAAATGAATGAAGAACAAGAAGAACAGGAAAATCCAGAAGATCTTATAGAAGAATTAATAAAACAGAATAAAGAATTACAGGGTCAAAACGTCGGATTAAAAGCTGATTTATCCTCTTTCTCTGCGAGTTCTAAACCTGATAGAAATAATGCACAATATCAAATAGATACAGATTCATTACTAGAAAGATTAGAACATTTTTACAAAGGAGAATATCTCGGTTATGATAATGAAGGTAATCAGATTTGGAAAAAACCAAAAGATAAAGATCAAATTCCATTTAATGATTTTGGAGTATCATCTTTAATGGAGATTGTTTCTAAATATATTGATAAAAATACTGTTTTATCTTATTATAAAGAAGAAAGAATCTATGAGATACTTGCAGACTTAGGAGAAGAATTAACATTATTTATTTTATGTAATTATGAAAGATTAGGTATGGATACTTATTTTAAAAAAACAAAATTCAGAACTATAGTTGTTACAACATTACACCTTATTGAATCTACCTACAGAAGATCTTTAGGAGGAAAAACTTTAGAGGAGGTTAATCAGTCAAGAATAGTAACGGATAATTATGGAAATAAAATACAAATACCAACAGAATTTCCACAAAAAAGACATACAAAATGGACTCCTTGGTAAACAAAAAAAAAGGATAGTATTTTTAATTTTACTAATCGTAGTTATGTTTTCTAATTTTGTTAATTCATGTGGAGAGGGTGTTCCAGTAAATCAAGATATAAACCTTATTTTTCAAAGTAATTCAACAGCGTTAAATATTTCTATTGAATATATAAATCAAACTGGATTCTGGATTAAAAATGAACCAATGACAAAAGAACAAAATGTTTTTAATTATACTTTTCTGAATAATTCAGAAATAGGAACATTAAGATTTTTTGCTTGTGATGGGGAAGGAACTTGTTACTGGTGCTCTAAAGAAGTAACTCCATCAGGAAGATTACTTTCAACATCTGAATCTATAATTTATGTTATGATTAGTTTATTTATATTCGGTATTTTTGCTTTTTTTTTAACTCTTGGATTAAAATCAGAATGGAAAAACGAAGTAGATGATAAAGGAAATATAAAAGAAGTTAGTAAAAGAAAATATGCTAAATTATTATACCTTTGGCTTTCATTTGGATTTTTTATGTGGGCAGTACAAATAATCTCATTGATAACAAATAGCTATGTGGAACTTTCATCTGCGAGAAATTGGATAACAAGATTATTTCTTTACTCTGGAAATTTATCTTTTGGTGTAACTATGTTATTTTTAATGTTGTTCATTATTCTTGTATGGAAAGATATGCTTTTAAGTAAACAGCTTAGAACTTATGGAAAAGTTTTAGGGCAGGGAAGAGGAAGAATATGAAACAAGGATTATCCTTAAAATCTTTTAAAGAATCACATGAAAGAAGCGGAATACATTGGAAACTATTAGTTGAAGAAACAATAACAGAACTTACCTATAAACATAAATTAAGAAGACCTATATCATTTTCAAAAGTAAGTAATTTATTTGCAAGAAATAATAAAGTTAAATTAGCAAAAGAGGATATACTTAATTTAAGTTTAGATGATATTGAGAGGTTTAAAGAATGAGATCTATAATGTTAATTCCTATATTATTTATAGGATTTTTTGTTATTACAATAGTTCTTTTTGCTTCTCTTTATGTTGCAAATACTGTTGATGATTTAATGAATGATATAGATTTTAGTGTTGCAGAAGGAACTTTACAAAATAGAACTTTTATACAGGTTTACAATGACACTCTTGGAGAAGGTGTTCATACTATACAGGAAAATTCGGATAATTGGGGAATGTTTTTATTATTAGGTATGGTTCTACTTATGTTTATTTGTGGATTTACATTTAATGAAAATCAAAAATTATGGTTAATCCTTGAATTCGTTATATTGATAGTAGCTTTTATTTTCGCAATAACATTTTCATTTATGCATAATGAATTAATACACACAGATACAGAATTTTTAGACATATACTCAAATGATCTTCAAAAATCTTCAACATTTATGCTTACACTTCCAGTTATTATTCCAGTAGTTTGGATGATAATGATGATATTAACTTATGGAAGATTCAAAAAACAAAGTTTCAAAGAAGCGAATACGTCTGTTCAGGGGGTGGGATTTTAAAATGGATTCTGAAGAAACAAATAAGAAATTATTTTTTTTAATTATAGTAATTTTAATTATGATTACATCTTTTATTTTAGGATATTTTTTGAAAGGAGAATGTATATGTACTCCAATAATATATAATTGTTCAGGATGAAAAAGACTATTTTAACCTATATAATATTATTAATATTTATGATAAACTTAGTTAACCTTAGTGCATTTGAATTTGACAATGTAAAACAAAAGCTAACAATAGAAAAAGGACAGGCGTTAACTATTGGTGAAAAAGAATTAAGTTATAATAAACTCTGGAAAAAATATGAACCTGTTGAAATTAAAAATAATTTTGGATTAGGTTCAACATTATTTAAAGGAGCAATAACAGAACATACTGATTTCTGTTTGAATAATTGTAATTCTAATATGATTGTTGAAATAAAAGAAAGAAGTCAGTTAATTCAAGATATTTCTTTTTACAAATTAAAATATAATCAATGGATTAGTGGAAATATTTTAATAGAAACAAATGTAGATTATAGTTTATATTATAAAGATGAAGTCAAATGGACTAAATTCAACATTAGAGATATCTTTGATGCAGGAACTTATGAGATAAAGATAGAAGGTTATAAATCTCCTTATGAGAAAATAGACTGGGTTATTAAAACTCAAGGAGAGACTTTAGATGAATGGGCAGTTTGGGATACCTTTACAATAGGATTAACAGAAGAGAATTTAACTTTTACAGGAACTGAATCAATAATAAGAAATTTAAGTATTCCAGATGAAACTTTTTTAATAAATGCGAGTATAACTTTAACTGGTTATCAGGATGGTTCAGGTAATTATCCAAACAATGCAAGTTTATATATAAATGATACTCATGTTTGGAATGGAAGTTCAAGTTTATGGACAGAGGATATTTGGACAGAGGATATTTTGGCTTATTATGATTTTGACGGAGATGTTACAGACTCAACTGTAAACGGATATGACGGAACAGATATAGGAACTACAAATAATAATTCAGGAATACTTAATCAGGCAAGACAATTTGACGGAACTTCTGATATGGTAAATGTTACTTATTCAGATTTGCAATTTACAAACCAAAACTTCTCAGTAAATTTATGGGTTAATCCTTTGAATAACGGATTAACTTTTACAACTTTAGTGGGAGGAAATTCAGGAGCAATGTCATTTTATTTCTATTCAAATGATAATTACAGACTTGCATTTGGAAAAGCAGGAGGTGCTGAAGTAAGAGCAAACTATTCCAACCTCACAGGATTTAATACAGGATGGTATATGACAACTGTTGTTTACGACCAGTCAAATAATAAAGTTTATTTTTATTTAAACGGAACAGCGGATGCAGGTAATCCTTATCCATATTCAACTGAGTTTACACAAAACCAGACTTTAATCGGAGGAACTGGAAGTTCATTTGCAGAAGGAACATTTGATGAAATAGGTTTTTGGAATAGAACTTTAACAGATGATGAAGTTACTGAATTATGGAATAGTGGAAGTGCATCAGAGTTCGGAGGTTCAGGAGGATTCAGAAGAACACAGAAAACAGATTTAACTACAATATTAAATAATTATATATCAATCTGCACAGCAGTTTCAGGAAATTGCACAATACCTTTTAATTTTAGTTCTATAAATGGGAAATTAGGTTATAGTTCTTTGTTGTTTACTAATGATGGATTTATTGAGAATTCACAGTCATTTAATAATGAAGCAATAGAAGGAAATAATGAAGAATTTAAAATAAATATTTCTCTTGATTTCAGTGGATTTTCCACAGTTATTTATTTAAATTATGATGGAACAAATTATTTTGCATCAACTTCTGATACAGGAAATATAAGGGAATATTCAAGATCAATTAGAATACCATCAGTTACAGGAACTACAAATAAAACATTTTACTGGAATGTAGGTTTAACAAATTCAACAGGAACATATTATTTTAATTCAACATTTAACAATCAGACAGTTAAAAATTTAGACTTTGATAATTGTTCTGCTTATTCACAAGTATTATATAATTTTACAGTATTAGATGAAGAACTTCAAATAAATTTAGAAAATACAAGTTTAGATGTTTCTATTAATGTTTATGATTCCTCTGGAGAAAATTTAATTACAAACTTTTCAACATCAAGCGGAGATAATCCTTCTACTTTTTGTCTTAACCAAAACCTTACAGAAGATATAAATTATTTATTGGATGCTACTATAAAATATGAAGCAGATGATTTTGCTACGGAATATTATAATATCCAAAATTTTAATCTTACAAATTCAACATCAAACCAAAAAATAAACTTATATGATTTAAATTCTTCAGATGCCACAAGCTTTAAAATTAAATTTACAGGTGTTGATTCTCTTCCTCTTGAAAATGCATTAATATATATTGATCGTCAATATCTTGGGGAGAATGCATTTAAGACCGTTGAAATTCCTAAAACTGATTCTAATGGAGAAACAATAGGAAATTTTGTTAGAAATGATATAGTTTATAATTTACGAGTTACTAAAAATGGAGTATTACTTGCAACTTTTGAAAATATCAGGGCTTTCTGCAGTGACTTCACTATTGGAAACTGTGAAATAAATCTTGACGCACTTGCTTCTGCTGATGAATTATTTACTTATAATAATGTTCTTGGAATAATATTTGAAACTAATCCTACTTACAATTCTACAACAGATACTATAAGTTTTAGTTTTACTTCTTCAAATGGAGATCCAAAAACAATAAATATGCAAGTTGAAAGGAATGATATTTTTGGGAATAGAAGTATATGCAACTCAACATTATTTTCTGCAAGTGGAACATTATCTTGTTCTATTGGAGATCTAACCGATACAACGTTAATTACTAAAGTTTATATTGATAATTATCTTATTTCAACAACAAGCATTAATATTTCAGACAAAGCTCCTTATGGAGATATAGGTTATGTTGCATGGTTTATTTTAACCTTGATATTAGTACTTGTTTCAAACGATAAAACATGGATCTTAGTCGGAATGTCTTTATCTTATATTGGAGCTGTTATATTAGGTTTAGTTGAAGGAACAATAATCGGACTAGGATCTGCTGGTGTTTGGTTATTGTCAATTACTATAATCGGAGTATGGAAATTAAATAAGGAGAATCCTCAATAATGGCTGATAATATTATAGATTTTTTTTCTAGATTTGGATTAGTTGCACTTATAGTTTTTGGATTGTTCTCGTTTATCGTTATTGTACAATCAGATAATTCAGCAGTTCAGCCATTAACCGAAGATTCAAGATTTAGCGATTCATTTTCAAACATTTCAGAAGAACTTGCAGATTTAGAAGATACTAGCCAAGATCAATGGGATGCATTGAAACAGGAAAAATCAATAGTAGGTTTTGGTTCTATTGTTTTATTTACCCCAGTTAATATAGGAAAAACCTTTGGATCTTTAGTTTTTGCGATGTTTGAGTTAATAATTAAATTACCAGTTATAATATTAGGGATACCATTGACAGTAACAAGCGTTTTATTATCATGGCTTATTATAAGTATTGTATCTGCTCTCTGGATATTCTGGAAATTAGGAGGTTAAATGGTATGTGAATTAATTTCAAACATAGAAACAATAGGAGATTTACTAGTTTATCCAACAGGGTGTAATTATTATTTTTACCTTTATTTTGTTGCGACTATTTGGGCTATTATTGGTTTTTCTTCTTATTTTGTAGATAAAGAGAAATACATAAAAGGAGATATTATAAGTTCTTTTGGAATTGCTTCAGTTGTTTCTGTTTTTTTAAGTACAATTATGACCTTAATAAAAAATCAGCAGAACATTCCAATGCTTCAACAAGATTTATTTATGTACATTTTGGGCTTTTGTATAGTATTTATTGGAATTTGGATTTTTAAAAAATAATTGTTAACAATGTTAACAATGTTAACAATTATTTAAAAACTCTTATAGATTATTTTTTTTATGTATATATCATTGAAAGGAGGAAAAAGTAACAAATGCAAACGCAAAAAGTAGTAATGTCTTTTGCAATGATCGTTTTCATCCTTTTAGGAATCCTTTTCGGAGCTCAGATCATGACTTTCATTTTTGCTCAGTTAGGACCTACACAAGCAGGTTTGACATCTTCAGATACTGGTTATAATGAAAGCCTAACTATTCAAAATGATTCCTTATATGCTATTACCAAATACACAGGTCAGAGTGATACACAGTTCCTTGTAGTTGCTATATCTATAACTTTACTTGTATTGATAGCACTTTTCATTGTATTCTGGAAATATTTCATGACTGATACAATAGGAAAAATGGGTGGAAGCAAAAGCGGAAGCAGTTTTGGATAAATTTATTTTTTATTTTATTTTTTATTTTATTTTTTATATTAAAAAACTCTGAAAGGAGGCAAAGAAAAATGAAACAAGTAAAACAAGTAATGCAGTTTGGAACAATAATATTCTTACTTTTAGGAATATTATTTGGAGCTTTGATAATGACCTTTATTTTTGGGAATATGGGTAATATTGATATTCTTGAAGATTCTATAGGAACAGTTTCAAATGAATCAGGGGCTTATGTAAATTCAACAGGATATACTCTTGCACAATCATCAGTAAGGGGTTTTTCAAATCCTTCAATAACTGGTGCAATTAATGCTACAAGTGGAGTAGTTATATCATTGGGAAATATTTCTGTTTCTTCAAATGGAATAGTAACTAATGCATCTACATATCAATGGGATAATGTAAACATAAGTTATACTTATAATTATTATTCAGATGCAGAAATTAACTCGAGAGATGTAAATAATCAAAGTCTTAATGCATTATCACAATATTCAAACCAATCAGATACGCAGTTTCTTATAGTTGCGATATCAATAACGTTATTAATATTAATAGGATTATTTATTTTATTCTGGAAATATTTCATGACAGATACTATAAATAAAACTATGAATACAAAAGCTAATAAATTTGGTTAAAAATAAATATTTTATTTTTTATTTTATTTTTTATATTAAAAAACTCTGAAAGGAGGCAAAGAAACAAAATGACAATAACAATTAAAATTGATGGATTAGAAGATTTGATAAACTTAATTAAAATTAACTATGATGAGGAAGATGAAGAAGTTGATTTAGATGAAAATGATAAAGAGGAAGATGATGAATCTCTAAAAATAGAAGATTTCAACTTAAAAATTAAAAATGGCTAAAAAAAAAGGAAAGAAAAAAAGATAATCTATAGATAGATTTAAAAATAAGTTTTTCTTATCTATAGAATGGATATAGGAAGTTTTAATCCTTTTAAAGATATAGATATAGGTAATCTAATCAATAATATTTTAATTTTTTTTCTCGTTATAGTTGTTGCAGTAATTATAGGTGGAATTACATTTTTTCTAGTTAAAAAAAAGAAAGAGGCTAATATACCAAAACAATCTATCATCTGGTGGGAAGAAACAGCAGAATCGCAAATCCAACTAGGAAGAGATGAACTTGTTGAGATCATCCATCCAGGAACTAGATTAAGAGCATTCTACATAAAAAAGAAAGATATGTGGCTTCCTAGATTCACTAAATCTGTACAACCAGGATTATATTATGTTACCATAACTCCTCAAAGAGAACTGGTTAACTGGATTCCAACAAAACTCTCTGATGATATGAAAAAGATGGGTTTGAAGTATGATCATACTGATATGCTTTGGGCGTCTGAAAATTTACGAGAGTTTGTTAAAAGAAATTACCGAGATAAATCGATTAAATGGTGGCAGGCTTATCAACAAGTAATTACAACAGTCATATATTTGATTATATTAACTGCAAGTTTTGCAATTATAATCTATTTACTGAAAGGTATTGTTACCGATATAGGAAATATAGGAAATCAATTAGGACAAATAATTAAAGATATGGAAACTTGTAAACCTACAAGTGGGATAGTTCCAGCTTAAAATGACTTTATTAACATCTCCTTTATTTTATGTATTTGCACTAATTATTTTTATAGTTTCTTATATCATATCAAAAAAATACGCAGATAAGAAAATTCCTGATAATCCTTATTTATCTGATCCAAAAATAAGAGAAGTCTTAGAAAATCCTGAAAAGTTAAAAGAAAAATTAAGTCAAGCTGAAGTTATTTTATCTGACGGAAAAGAACATAAAATAACAAAATTTTTTGATAACGGAAAAGAAATTAAGCTATAGAAAAATAATTAAATCTTATTTTTCTATATAAATTAAAATGAAATGTTACTTATATATATTTTTACTTCTATTATCAATTACTTTCGTATCTGCTGGAATATACTCAGATGAAACAATATACGGAGTTTCAACAGCAGAAACTACAACTACAACAGGAGGCGGAGGAGAAGAAATAACTTGTGAAGACTGCGACGATAGATTTGTAAACACTGACGGTGATACAATGACAGGAAACTTAACACTAGATTCTGATTTGGTTTTCGATGGTTCTCAGGTTATAGATGTGAAGGATGTAGAAAGCCCAACGACAATTAATTTTATCAATTCATTAAATGATTTGATAGGATATTTTCACGGAACTTTCGGAGTTATAGGAGATTTTATAGCAACAGGAACAGGAATATTCGGAGATGATGTATATGTTGGAATTGAAGGAGAATCAGAAGCTGATATAATAGTTAATGGAAATGTAACAGCAGATTATTTCTTCGGAGATGG
>Ga0180436_10005488_pt1 | contig 11205 bp, 10 predicted proteins | sample SS_ome_2_FD_132434 | JGI IMG/M metagenome (GOLD analysis project Ga0180436, IMG submission 132434) | Hypersaline lake sediment archaeal communities from the Salton Sea, California, USA - SS_3_S_2 metaG | ecosystem: Environmental > Aquatic > Non-marine Saline and Alkaline > Hypersaline >...
CAATGTCGAGCTGCCACTGCGTTATTCGGGCCTTAAAACGGATCGCAAAGAAAAAGTGGTCGCAGCTTTGCAGGCGGTGGGGCTGGGTGACCGTGTTAACCATAAACCGACAGAGCTATCCGGGGGCCAACAGCAGCGTGTCGCACTGGCGAGGGCCATTATAAACAACCCTTCGATCATCATGGCGGATGAGCCCACAGGCAACCTGGATTCGAAATCAGGCAAGGAGATCATGCAGCTTCTGCTCAATCTTAATAAGGAATTTGGTACAACACTTATTATCGTTACGCATGATCCCAAAATTGCTAAACAAACGGAGCGGGTGATTGAGCTCTATGACGGAAAAGTAAAGGGTAAGAAATAATATGAATGTTGCACAATCCATCCGTGAAGCGCTTGAAAGTCTTGCTGCTAATAAATTGAGGGCAGGTTTGACCATTCTTGGTATTGTGATCGGTGTTGCCGCTGTGATCGCAATGCTTGCTGTTGGCACTGGCGCCCAGGATACGATTCTTGGTTCCATCAGCGGCATCGGTACCAACTTGTTATTTGTTTTTCAGGGAAATTTCCAGCAGGATGTTCCTAATGAGCAGCCTCTGACCTTGGGTGATGTACAGGCATTTTCCGATGTCTTCCAGGCGCCCCATATTGAAGCAACCGCGCCGATCATTTCAAGTAACCTTGATGTTGTATATGAAGGCAAACAAACCCAACCGGAAGTGACCGGCGTTACTCCTGAATATGAACCGGTTCGCAATTACGGTTTGCTGGAAGGTGAATTTATCAATGACGAACATGTCAATGGACGCGCTTCTGTTGCCCTGATCGGGCCGGAAGTGGCGGATAAACTGTTTGACCGCCGTGAATTTATCACCGGCGAAACCATTCGCATCGATGGACAGCCATTTCGTGTGATCGGCGTGCTTGAGCCGAAGGGCGGCGGTTCATTTGGCAGCCAGGATAATGTGGTACTTGTTCCAATGACAACAGCCCGCGCGCGCCTGATTAGCCGAGAACGCGACCATGTGGACGTGATTTATGTGCAGGCCATTGATGCCGCCTCTGTCCCACTCGCGCGTGAAGAAATTGCGCAGATTTTACGCACCCGCCATCGCACTGAATTGGGGGCTGATGATTTTACGGTATTCACCCAGGAGGATTTTCTTTCTGTTGCCGGCACGATCACGAACGTCTTCACCATCTTCCTCGGAGGAATCGCAGCGATTTCCCTGCTGGTTGGCGGGATCGGAATCATGAATATTATGCTTGTCTCTGTCACAGAAAGGACCAAGGAGATTGGTTTGCGCAAAGCAGTAGGAGCAAGAAAAATGGATATTTTGATCCAGTTCTTAACTGAATCGATTCTTCTCAGCCTGTTTGGCGGCATAATCGGTATTATCTTTGGTTGGATTATTTCTGCAGTTGTAGGACGCATCGCCGCTGCCAGTGGCACCCCGTTCACGCCGGCTGTTGGCCTTAATGCCATCCTGTTGGCGACATTGTTCTCATCAGCAGTGGGCCTTTTCTTTGGTATCTATCCAGCCAACCGTGCCGCTTCGCTTGAACCTGTTGAAGCGCTGAGGTATGAATAGCAGCCAGAATTGCTGAAGGTCAGTTTCCAATACGGAATATGCCAATTGTTTTGGAAAAGTAGACATTTGTATACTCAACAAATTTTCGATTCTTTATTAGAATGATGGTAATCATAAAATAAGGAGAGAAAATTTCATGGGTAAATTCCGAATCTTATTAACGGACGGTCTGGAGCAGCCTGGAAAAGATCTGATCGCTGCCAACCATGAATTTGTTGACAGAAAGGGAATTTCTGCTGACGAACTGGTTGCGGAGCTGCCTGATTTTGATGCGGTCATCGTGCGTGGTCGTACCAAGATGACACGCGAAGTCATAAAATCCACCCCGAAGTTGAAGGTGATTGGCCGTTGTGGTGTGGGTGTCGATAACATTGACCTTGATGCTGCCCGTGAACACGGGGTCACGGTTGTTAATGCGCCAGTTGCAACAACAACATCGGTGGCTGAACTGACGATGGGTTTGATCTATTCCCTCGCCCGCGAGATTCCCCGTGCATCCGCAGGGATGAAAGCAGGTGAGTGGCTGAAGAAGTCACTGGTAGGCATGGAATTATCTGGCAAAACGCTGGGAATAATCGGCTATGGCCGCATCGGCGCTATGGTAGGTAAATTGGCTTCCAGCACAGGTATGCGCATCAATGCCTATGATCCATGTTTAACCCCGCAAACCACATTCGTTGATGGTGGTGAGATCATGCCATACGAGCAGGTCCTGCGCGATTCAGATTTCATTACTATTCATACACCTTTGAACGGGGACACGAAACATATGATCAATGACGCGGCGATTTCTCTAATGAAAGATGGTGTGCGCATTGTATGTGCGGCCCGCGGCGGGATCCTTGATGAGGATGCGTTGCTGGCAGCGTTGAATTCCGGCAAGGTCGCTGGGGTGGCATTGGATGTCTTTGAAACAGAACCGCCAGTGAACCGTGAACTGATCGAACATCCTAATCTGATCGCAACACCGCATATTGGCGGACAAACGGAAGACGCCCAGCTGCGCGCTTCACAGGACATTGCCACCGAAGTATTGGCTGCCCTCAATGGTGAAGAGCTCCACTGGAAAATCGTATAAACAAAAAGAGGTATTGATGAAAGAAAAATTAGCATTATTAAAAGAAAAATTATCCGAAATCGCGGACTTGCGCGCAGCCAGCGCTGTATTGGGGTGGGACCAACTGGTGAATATGCCTGAGGGTGCGGCACAGGACCGTGGCGAGCAAATCGCAACGCTTGAAAATATCATGCATACCAAGGCAACATCCGATGAGATCGGAAAACTGCTTGATGACTTGCAGGGCTATATGGGAGAATTGGGACCAGATTCGGATGACGCCCGTTTGATCAAGGTTGCCAAACGCGATTATGATAAACAGACAAAGGTGCCTTCTGAATTCGTCGTTCGTTTTGCGCGCGCGACAACCGTCGGACAATCAGTCTGGGAAAAAGCGAAGGTTGCTTCAGATTTTTCCATTTTTAAACCAAACCTCGAGCAATTGGTTGAATTACGCAGGGAATATGCGGAATTTTTCAAACCCTGGGACCATGTCTACGATCCCTTGCTGGATGATTTTGAACCAGGTATGAAAACTGCAGAGGTGCAGGCTATTTTTGAAAAACTGCGCCCGGAACAGGTTGCCCTGATTAAAACGATTGCTGAAAAAGAGAAAGTGGATCGCTCATTCTTATTCCTCGAATATCCCGAGAAAGGTCAGTGGGATTTCGGTGAAGAGGTTATCACCCAATTCGGTTATGACTGGAAACACGGGCGTCAGGATAAATCCGCGCACCCATTCACCACCAGTTTTGGTATTCATGACGTGCGTATCACAACCCGTGTGAAAGAGAATTATTTACCAACTGCAATGTTTGGCACATTCCATGAATGCGGCCACGCCCTGTATGAGATGGGTGTTTCACCAGGACTTAATCGTTCGCCGCTGGCGGATGGTGCATCCATGGCGGTGCATGAATCCCAATCACGCATGTGGGAAAATATCATTGGGCGTTCCAAAGAATTTTGGACGCGTTATTACCCCCGCTTACAGGAATACTACCCAACACAGTTGGGTAATGTGTCATTGGATGCTTTTTATCGTGGTGTGAATGCGGTTGAACCGTCTCTCATTCGCGTGGAGGCCGATGAAGCGACATACAACTTGCATATCATGTTGCGTCTTGAACTTGAGATCGCGCTTATGGAAGGCAGTCTGGCTGTCAAGGATGCCCCCCAGGCCTGGAATGAGAAATTTGAAGAATATCTCGGGATCGTTCCGCCCAATGATGCTGATGGTGTGTTGCAGGATGTTCACTGGTCGTTTGGCGGTTTCGGTTATTTCCCGACCTATGCGCTTGGAAACCTCGTTTCAGCCCAGTTATGGGAGAAAATGTCTGAAGATATCGACGATATTGATGGCAAAGTTGCCGCTGCGGATTTCACACCCATTTTGGCGTGGCTGCGTGAACACATCCATGTCCATGGCGCGAAATTCGAACCGCAGGAATTGGTTGAAAAGGTGACTGGTTCAAAGATCACGCCAGAACCGTTCATCAGGTACCTCAAAAAGAAATTTGGTGCTATTTACAACCTGTAGAATTTCCACTGTTTGTAAGCCCCCGTTCCCGCGGGGGCTTTTTTTAATTATACGAAATACCTCTAATACATCATTAATAACAAATGATCGGTTTTCCATATAACATAATCTAAATTATTGGAGATTTGTGATGAAAAACAGATTCGCTTATTTGAGTATTTTAATTGTATCTGCTACATTACTGGCTGCTTGCAGCCCTGGCCAGGCAGATATGGAAGAACCGGCGGTTATAGTAGAAGAAGCGCCGGAGCAGGAATTGGCAGTGCAGGAAGAAGCGCCTGTCGTGACAGAAGAACAAAGTGAGCCCGCGGCCCCGCAATATCCTGCCTGGTACAGTGCAACATTGACCGATGTCAATACAGGCCAGGTGTTTACAATTCAGGATAACATTGGCAAAGTGTATCTGGTTGAAACGCTTGCTACGTGGTGCTCCAACTGTCTGAAACAGCAGCAAGAGGTCAAGCGTTTTCATGATCTTTTAGGTGAGCGGGAGGATTTCGAGAGTCTGGGTGTGAATATTGATCCCAACGAAGATACCGCATTGCTGACAGGTTATGTGCAGCAGAATGGCTTCGATTGGCTTTACGTGGTAGCAAGCAACGAGATGATTGATGAGATCAGCGCTCTTTATGGTCCCCAATTTCTCAATCCACCCTCAACGCCAATGCTGATCATCGATCGTAATGGTAATCCTCACCCGCTCGGTTTCGGAATTAAAAGCGCGGAAGAATTACTCGAAGCAGTTACACCGTTTCTGTAGGGCTTATAGATGAATATCAGCAATATCCTTACATCAATCGGTATTGGTTTGCTCGCCACCACCAGCCCATGCGTCTTTCCGCTCTATCCGGGCTATCTGGCATACCTCAGCGCCACGGGTGAAAAAGCTGGCGGAAAGAAAAGGCAGCAATATTTTCTCGGTTTCTTTGTGCTGCTTGGGGTGTTGGTAATGATGTTGGCGATCGGAGCAGTTATTGCGCTGTTCTCCCTTTCGATCGGGCGAGCGCTGGCCGTAGTTGTGCCCATCGCAGATGTCATACTCATTATTTTAGGATTGTTACTCATTTTTGACCGTAATCCTTTTAAACAACTGCCTCAGATACAGATTCCTGCGGTTTCGCATCCTTATGCCAATGCGTTTTTGTATGGGCTTCTGTATGGTCCGATAGCGCTGCCTTGCTCAGGCCCGCTGGTTGTTTCTATTTTTGCCATAAGCTTGCAAAGTGCGGCTTTCATTTCGAGGCTGAGTACTTTTCTCTGGTTCGGGCTTGGATTCGGCTTGCCCCTTTTCGCGCTTTCATTCCTTGGCGGTGCTTTACAGAAACCGATCACGCGTTTCTTCGCGCGGCATTCCCGCTGGGTGAATCTCTTTAGCGGTTTGCTGATTTTAGGTCTGGGTATTTATGACCTGTGGGTTAATTGGCCCTTTATCGCTGCAGGACTGGGTATTTAGAAAAAGTGCGGCGATTTGATTACGCCGCACTTGCATTTTCACTAAAAAGCTGCACTCCCTTCATAGAAAGACGGATCTGTAGGTGTATTTCCGCTTGGATCCCAAACATACACCCAGTCACCGACCTCCGCCCATTCAAAAAGCCATGCGGAGTCGCCAACGGAAAGATTAACGCAACCGTGTGAGAGTTCATACCCATATCGCTGGCGCCAATATGCGCCATGCAGCGCGCGCGGCCCGTCATAATACATCGTCCAGGGCACATTTTCCAGGAAGTAATAATCCGCTTTGCCCGTTTCAAACGCACCGGTCATGGTTTCTAATTCCTTTTTCTCATAAATCTGGAACAGACCGGGTTGTGTATAGTAAGGATCGTAACCTGTTCCCACCAGCGTGGCAAAAACCAGCCGGTTGTTCTCATAAACAGTGAGTGTTTGCTCGTACAGGTTGACCTCGATCCAGCGTCCATCTTCAACCCCCTCGGGGGGAGATAAACGTGGATAGACAGCGCGGATCGAGCGCCGGTCAACCCACTCGCCAAAACCGATCATATACCAAGTTGTACCTTCCGCTTCGGTTTCGTCATAGATCTGCACAACGGATTGCGTAGGCAGGGTTTTATTCACAACCTGGGCGTAAACCGAGGGTTCCCGCCGCGGCTGGGTTTGATCCACGATCCACCCAAAGGTGCCTTCCACCGGCCTATCAAATATCAAACCCTGGAAATTGGAATAGGTGGTAGGTGAAGCGCGGATCCATTCCCCGCGCGCATTCGCGACATACGGGTTACCCGCGTGATAAGCGACGTTTTCATAGGCAACATACAATGTTTCTCCTGGCGGCAGCGTGCTCAGTGCACCAAAACCTTGTACTGCTGATTCAATGTTGGGGTAATAGGATGCCTGCACGCCGGGAAGCAAGTTCAATTTGGCATATTGCTGATCTAATTCGACGTAACTTGCGGGTGGTTTGCGCGCCTGCAGTGGTTTGAGCGGGACAGATAGCCCCTTTTCTGCCCAATCAGTTAATTGATAAGAAGGCCCGACTGGAAGGCAATCATCCGGCGCGAGAATATATACATCCGGTGCGCAAATTGGCAGTCCCTCGTATGTTTCTTCATAATCAGGAAGCGTTGGTTCATCGTTTTCCTGTGCGTATATCACCTTTGCATCCAGAAATGAGATGGGAAGCATGATCGACAGAAACAGTAGCCAACGCAATATACTACGCATAAGTAACCTCTTCAACATCAAACGCGCATAATTGTACATGATAATCGCTGTGCTATAATGCCAGAAAATTATTCCCTTTATGTGAAAAACAATGAGATTTCTGATTACAGGCGCAGCAGGTTTCTTAGGGGCTCCATTAGCGAATAGTCTTACAGCGGATGGTCATCGCGTGGTGGGACTAGATGACCTTTCCACAGGTGACCCAGACCGCCTATCCCCAGATGTACACCTTGTGCGCGGGGATATCAATGACCGGCCGAAATTATGGTCATTGCTGCAGGACGTGGATTGTGTTTATCATCTGGCTGCGCGGGTGATTGTCCCGGAATCTATGCTTTATCCGCGGGAATATAACCAGGTCAATGTGGGCGGTACGGTTACGTTAATGGAAGCCATGCGGGATGTGGGGGTCAAGCGTGTTATTTTCATTTCATCTGGTACGATCTACGGTAATCAGCGTAACCAGCCATTAAGTGAACGTTGCCGGCCGAACCCGCGTTCACCTTATGCGGTTTCAAAGTTATCTGCAGAATACTACATCCGCACGATTGGTGACCTGTGGGGCATCGAAACAGTCTGTTTAAGGGTGTTTAACGCCTATGGCCCTGGCCAGCCATTGCCGCCTTCGCATGCACCGGTTATACCGTATTGTTTCCGCCAGGCTGTTGAGAAGGGCACGATCGTTATACATGGCAGCGGGAATCAGACTCGCGATTACGTTTATATCGATGACGTTGTTAGCGCGATGAAAGCGGTTTCTTACGCCGAAAAGATCAATCGCATGATTATCAATGTTGGCAGCGGTGTCGAGACCTCTGTGCATGAGATCGTGAAAACTGTTATTGCCACAACCGAAACGAATCCGGAGGTCGTTATTAATAAATCGCATGACAGCGGTCCATCGCGTATGTGTGCTGACCTGACGCTCGCAAAGAAGAAATTGGGTTATGAACCCCAGGTCAAGCTGGCGGATGGCTTTAAGCAGGTGTTTGAAGAGGACCCGCGTTTTAATAAAAAACCTTGAACCCAAACATGCAAAGCAATCTTCCCGAGCGCCTTAATCATCCTGATACCACAGCAAATCGTAAAGCGTTTATTGCGAATAAGCCATTCATGCATCAAATATATGTTGAATGGTACCAATTGATCAAACAGCATCTTCCCGATCTAAATGGGGTAATGGTTGAATTGGGTTCAGGTCCTGGTTTCCTGGATGAGGAAGTTCCCGGGGTCATCACATCAGATCTGCTTTTTCTTCCATACCTGGATGCCCTTATGAATGGCAGATACCTGCCTTTTATGCAGAACGGTGTGGATAGCATCATGATGGTGGATGTATTTCATCATATCTCTGATGCGGTTGCTTTCTTTGATGAGGTTAACCGTGTTCTAAAAATCGGTGGCCGTTTGATCATGATCGAGCCCTGGATGACCCCTTGGTCAAGGTGGATTTACACACGCTTCCATCATGAACCCGTCGATATGGATGTGATTGATTGGAAATTTAAACCGAGCGGACCGCTGACAGGCGCAAACCAGGCGTTACCATGGGTTGTTTTTCAAAGGGATCGTGAACGTTTTGAGCAAAGATTCCCAGGTTTGCAAATTAAAAAGATTCAACCCATCATGCCGATCACCTATCTACTGGGTGGAGGTTTCGCCATGCGTACGTCATTACCTGGCTTTTTCTACGGGGTTATGCGCAAACTTGAATCAAGGCTGATCAAACCTGAAAAAGCGGGCATGTTTGCCTTGATTGTAGTCGAAAAGGTTAAATGAATTTCAGCCGCAGCGCGGCAAACGCAACCATACGCAGGAGCAGCCAGCCATGTCGCCAGCGCTGAATGTTTGTCTCACCGTATACCCGCTCGGTGTAGCGTATCGGCATGTCAACGATCTTTAGATTCAGTTTTGCTGCCCCAAATAGCAGGTCAAAATCCCCGAACGGGTCAAAATCACCAAAATAACTGCGGTTCCTGGCGATTTCTTCGTAATCACTGCGTTTCAGTACTTTTGTGCCGCACAAAGTGTCTTTTACTGGCTGCCCGAGCAGGTAGGTGAACACCACGCTGAAAAATTTGTTGCCGATCAGGTTAAAAAAGCGCATTGCGTCTTTTTCCATCGGATACACCAGCCGTACACCGTTGATAAATTCGCCAACCCCATTCACAATCGCGTCGTAAAAGCGCGGCAGGTTTTCCGGCGGCATGGTCAGGTCTGCATCCAGGATCATAAGGATGTCCCCGCTGGCTTTTGAGAACCCAAGCCGAACCGCGTCGCCTTTGCCTTTTCCCTCTTGTACAAGCAAGGATGCATTGATATGCGGGTGTGCTTTGATCTGTTTTTTGATTTCGTCCAATGTGTTATCACTTGAGTGCCCTTCAACAAAAACCAGCTCTACATCCTTGAAGGATGGCGGTATGCGCGCGAAGATTGAAGCAATATTTCCTGCTTCATTGCGGGCAGGGACAACAATCGATACGGATGGTTGCGCCTTGGTAGGTTGCAGATGCGGTTTTGGCCGGGCAACCAAAAAATAGGTCATCGCTAGATGCCTGAAGGGCCACAGGCGCACCAAAAATTTGTTGAATAGCGGGGTGACTAATGGAATCGAGAAAGGAAAAATCACTTCTTCCCATGCTTTGATAGTTTCAAACCCAGCCAGATCAAGCAGGTTCTTCGCATCATCGACTGTCAACCAGTTTTGAATCAAATTGGGTTTTGCAAAGCTGAATAATTCGGCTATTTTAAGCGGAAATTCCCACAATCGATTATAAAAGTTTATGATCAGGCGTCCGTCATGTTTCAATACGCGCGCAATATTTTCGAGTGTCGCTTGAACATCATAAAGATCATTGATCGTATCCGACATGACCACAAAGTCGAATTGTTCATCGATCTCGAAATTGACGGCATCCATCTGCTTGAATTCCAACTCTGGGTGGACCTCCTGGGCGAGAGCGATCATGCCATCAGAGATATCAATACCCAATCCGCGTTTTGGATTGAGCGAAGAAAGTAGTTTCCCGCTTCCTGTGCCTACTTCAAGCACCGATTCGTTTTCCGGTATATTGAAGCGGTAAATTTGGCTGACGCGTGCGTTGTAATATTTCCCCAAACCACGCCAATGGCGTAGTTTGTCTGCCACTTTATTCCAGTGTGCGATTCTTCGTTGATTGTATTTTTCCATTATTCCCGCATTTAAATATATCCAAAAGTATAGCATTATCATAAAAAAACCATAGCTTGACCCAAACTATCGTCAGGTTTATAATTCAATACCTGAATATTGATAACATGGACACACATTTTAAACCCTCTGAAGCCGACCTGACCATTCTCCAGCATATCGAAGAAGAACCAGACACCACGCAAGCGACGCTGGCTGCGCGCTTGGGTGTGGCTGTTGGTACGGTCAACTGGCATCTTAAACGTTTGATCGAGAAGGGATATGTCAAGGTTAAAAGGGCCCAGCGAAAAAAATTGCGTTATATCATCACACCAGAGGGCATCGCCTTGCGGGCACGGTTGCTGGTTGATTTCATTCATTCATCCATGGAAATGTACCGCCTGGTACGCAAACGCTCTGCAAACGCCATCAAAGATATTAAAGCAGCTGGGTATTCAGCCGCACGCATTGAAGGCAGCGGAGACGTGGCGGAAATACTTGAATTGACCTGTGTCGAGCACGGTATAGATATCGTGCATGACAGCAATGCACCAAAACTGAAGATTGTTGGTCTAAAAATCTTTACCGAATTCGAGGCGATAATAAAAAATGCTAACTAATCCATTCTGGTCAGGAAAACGGGTATGCGTTACCGGAGGTTCCGGTTTTTTAGGAAGCGTAGTGGTACGAAAACTGCAGGAACGCGGCGCTAAGGACGTTTTCATTCCACACTATGAGGACTACGACCTCACCCGGGCGGAACATATTGATCGCATGCTGCGAGATTCAAAGCCCGATTTGATCATTCATCTGGCAGCGCAGGTAGGCGGGATAGGTGCCAACCGTAAATATCCTGCTGAATTTTTCTATAACAACCTGATGATGGGCGTGCAGTTATTGCATAAGGCTTGGGAAACTGGTGTAGAGAAGTTTGTCGCCATCGGAACGATCTGCGCCTATCCAAAATTTACGCCTGTTCCTTTCAAAGAAGAATATTTATGGGAAGGATATCCTGAAGAGACGAATGCGCCTTATGGATTGGCAAAGAAAATGTTGCTGGTCCAGGCTCAGGCTTACCGCCAGCAGTACGGTTACAATGCGCTCTTTCTTCTTCCAGTGAACTTATACGGTCCCGGGGACAACTTTGATCCCACATCATCGC
>Ga0180436_10005489_pt1 | contig 11202 bp, 12 predicted proteins | sample SS_ome_2_FD_132434 | JGI IMG/M metagenome (GOLD analysis project Ga0180436, IMG submission 132434) | Hypersaline lake sediment archaeal communities from the Salton Sea, California, USA - SS_3_S_2 metaG | ecosystem: Environmental > Aquatic > Non-marine Saline and Alkaline > Hypersaline >...
CCGGGATCGCGTGCGCAGGCGCGGCCGGGGGCACCGGTGGCGCCCCGAGGGTCACCAGCGGTAGTGCCGGATGTGCTCGCCGCGCGCGTCGATTTGGCTCATCGCCTCGATGCCGATCTCGATGTGCGTGTCCGTGAAGCGGCGGAACACCGCGCGGGCGCTCTCGCGCGTCTTCACCCCGCCCTCGCGCAGCGGCAGGTCGGAGACCAGCAGCAGCGCGCCGATCGGCACCTTGCTGGCGAAGCCGACCGAGAAGAGCGTGGCGCTCTCCATGTCGATCGCCAGCGCGCGCTCCTCGTAGAGCTGCGCCTTGAAGCGCTCGTCGAACTCCCAGAAGCGGTAGTCGGTCGTGTGCACGACCCCCGTGCGGTAGTCGAGGCCGCGCTCCACGACGATCTGCGACACGAACTTCTGGATCTTGAAGGTCGGCAACGCCGGCACCTGAGGCGGCATGAAGTGCTTGCTGGAGCCCTCGTCGCGGATGGCCGCGGTCGGCAGCACGAAGTCGCCGATCTCCAGCGAGCGGTGGAGCCCGCCGCAGATGCCCAGGAACAGCGTCGCCTTGGGATCGGCGGTCGCCAGCACCTCGATGATGAGGGCCGCGACCGGCGAGCCGATCGAGAAGTCGATGATGGAGACCCCGAGGCGGTCGCTGTGCGAGGCCGTCATGGCGGACCCCTCGGTGCGGCGGGCGTCGCCGGCGATCGCCTCGAAGCGCTCGAGGTAGTGGTGGAAGTTCGTCAAGACGATCTGCTTGTGGAACGCCTCGGGTTCGGTGCCGGTGTAGCGCGCCAGGAACTCCCGCCCGATGCGCCACTTCTCCGGGTTGGCGTAGATGTGGTTGGTGGTGCCCCGCGCGGCGGCGGGCGCCGCCGGGGCGGCCGGGCCCACGGCGTCGGCAGGCTCGCCGTCGGCGGCACGCCGGATCGGGGTGAGACCGTCGTCGGGCACCATGCCGGCATCGTAGCGCGCGCACCCGGCCGGCACCGGCGGCGCGTCCCCGCCGCTACCAGCCCAGGCGCTCGAGGAAGCCCAGCACGGCCGCGTTGAAGGCGTCGGCGCGCTCCTCGTTGGGCAGCAGCGCGGCGTCGCGCAGGACGAGCAGCTGGGCGTCCGGTCGCGCCAGGACGAAGTCCTCGGCGTCCGCGTAGGAGCTGAATCCCGGCGCGCTGCCCCACACCAGCAGCGCCTCCTGGGTCGTCGCCGGCCACAGCTCGGACACGTCCTGGTCGAGGTTGCCGCTGACGAACGAGAAGACGATCCAGCGCGCGTCGGCGACGCGCAGGTTGCGGTCGTAGCTCGTCCGCACCTCGGGCGTGAGGCTCTCCCGATCGGCGTAGGCGTCGAGCAGGAAGAACTCCTGGGCCGCCGGCGACAGCAGCGCGCCGGCGAACGCCTCGCCGATCACGGGGTTGGCCAGCAGCTCGTAGGTGCGCACGCGAGAGTCGTCCTGGGGACGGTTGAGGCTGCGGTAGCCGGTGGGGGCGATGAGCACGAGGCCGGCCACGAGGTCGGGGCGCTCGGCGGCGACGCGGATCGCGTGGGCGGCGGCGAGGCCGTTGGCGACGACCACGGCCGGCTCGCGCACGACCTCCTCGAGGAACGAGGTGACCTGGGCGACGAGCAGGTCCTGGGTGCTGCGGATGGCCGGGCGGGACGAGCGGCCGAAGCCCAGCAGGTCGAGCGCGTACACGGTGTGGCCGGCGTCGGCGACGGCGGGGGCGTTCAGCCGGTACTGGAAGAGGCTCGAGCCGCCGCCGATGCCGTGGACCATGACGACGGGGGACCCGCGCCCGAGGGTCTCGAAACCGGTCGCGTAGGTCGCGCCCGAGGCCGGGTCGACGAACGGGGCGGTGGCGAAGCGGGCGCCCGGGATGATCGCCTCGGGTCCCTCGGCCTCGAGGGCGGGGACGCAGGCGGCGAGCAGCAGGAACAGCGGCAGGACGAGCGAGAGAGGGCGATGCATGCCCCACGGTACGCCCCCGGACCCGGGCGTGTCCGGGGTCCGGGCCCCCGTTCCGCGTTCAGCGCACCGTCGTGGCGATCGGCGTCTCGTGACTCAGCACGCGGTGCACCGGGCAGCGCGAGGCGATGCGGGTGAGTTCCGCGCGCATCTTCTCGTCGAGCGGGCCCCGCAGGGTCACCTGCACGTCGAAGGTGTCGCGCGGCCGCGCCCCCTCGACCGGCTCCTTGACGATCTGCACCTCGGTGTCGACGCCCTCCAGCGGCCAACCCTTGCGCTGCGCGACCATGCGCAGGGTGATCGAGATGCAGCCGGCCAGCGCCCCGGCGACCATCTCCATCGGCGTGGGCCCGGTGTCGCTGCCGCCGACCTCGACGGGCTCGTCGGCGACCAGCAGGTGGCGGCCCAGCCTGGTGACGGTGCGGTAGCCGCTCTCGCCCATCGACGACGCGGCTCGCCGCGGCCCGCCCGCGTGAGCGGGCGCGCTCACGCGACGACCTCGGCGATCCGCTCGAGCGCCGTGCGCACCTGGTCGAGCGAGCAGGCATACGACATGCGCACGAAGCCGGGCGCCCCGAAATCCGTGCCGGGCACGACGGCGACCCGGGCCCGCTCCAGGAGGACGGCACCGGCGACGTTCTCGTCGGGGTCGATCGTGCGCGTATCGGCCATGACGTAGAAGGCCCCCTGCGGCGTGGGCGTCGGCAGGCCCAGCGCGTTGAGCCCCGCGACGATCACGTCGCGCCGCTCGCGATAGGCCGCGCGGGTCATCGCCTGGAAGGCGGCCGTCGCCTCCACCGCGTTGAGCGCCGCCTGGGTGGCGTACTGGGCGACGGCGTTGGCGTTGCTCGTCACCTGCCCCTGCAGCCGGTTCATCGCCTTGATCACCTCGGCGGGACCGCACCCCCAGCCGATGCGCCAGCCCGTGAGCGCGTAGCCCTTGCTCGCCCCGTGCACCAGGAGCGTGCGCTCCGGGTACCACTGCGCGACCGGCGTGAACGCCCCCTCGTAGACCATGTGCTCGTAGAGCTCGTCGCTGATGAGCCACAGGTCGTGACGCTCGGCCAGGTCGGCGATCGCCCGCAGGACGTCCTCCGGGATCACCGCGCCGGTGGGGTTGCTCGGCGAATTGACGAGGATCGCGCGCGTGCGCGGCGTGATGGCGGCGGCGATGGCCTCGGGATCCGGCACGAAGCCGTCCTCGGCGCGCGTCGCCACGGTGACGGTGACGCCCCCGGCCAGCTCGATCTGCGGCGGGTAGCTGACCCAGTACGGCGCCGGCAGGATGACCTCGTCGCCGGGGTTGAGGATGGCCATGAACGCGTTGTAGAGCACCTGCTTGCCGCCGGTGGAGACGCTGACCTGCTCCGGCGCGTAGTGCAGGCCGTTCTCGCGCAGGTGCTTGGCGGCGATCGCCTCGCGCAGCTCGAGGGTGCCCTGGACGGCGGTGTACTTCGTCAGGCCGAGGTCGATCGCCTCGTGAGCGGCGGCCAGCACGTGGGCCGGCGGCTGGAAGTCGGGTTCGCCGGCCGTCATGGCGATGACGTCGACGCCGGCGCGCCGGAGCTCGAGCGCCTTGGCGTTCAACGCGACCGTCGACGAGGTCTTGAGGGCGCGGATGGCGTCGGACAGCTGGGGCATGCGATCACCTCGTGGGCTGCGGGGTCGGCGGCGTCGCGTCGCCGGGCGCGCGGCCTCAGGTTACCCGAACGGCCGGGGGCGTTCACCCCCGGCCGTCGGCAGTGGCTGCGGGTCCTCGTGCGGTCAGTCGATGAGCTCGGACGGGTCGAAGAAGATGCCGATCTCGCGCTCCGCCGTCGCGGCGCCGTCGGAACCGTGCGCCACGTTGTGGTCGATGGTGCTGGCGAGATCGCCGCGGATCGTGCCGGGCGCGGCGTCCTTCGGGTTGGTGGCGCCCATCATCTTGCGCCACTCCGCGATGGCGTTCTCGCCCTCGAGCACCATCGCGACGACGGGACCGCTGGTGATGAACGCCACGAGGCCCTCGAAGAAGGGCTTGCCGACGTGCTCGCCGTAGTGGCGCTCGGCCGTGGCGCGCGGGATGTGCATGAGCTTCATCCCGACGATGCGGAACCCCTTCGCCTCGATGCGGGAGACGATCTCCCCCACCAGGTTGCGCTGGACCCCGTCGGGCTTGATCATCGCGTAGGTGCGTTCGGTGGCCATAGGGGGCCAAGCTACCACGCGGCGACGGGCCGCCCGCCGCCGTGCGGAGGCGTGGGGTCGGGCCGTCGTCCCTTCAGCCCAACAGCGTCGCCAGCCGGTCGAGGTGACGCAGGTCGTGCGCCGCCAGGGTGCGCACCACGTCGTCCGCGCTCTCGCGCCCGACGCCCTCGGCGTCGACGCGCTCCGGGTGCACGACGTCGCACAGCCAGTCGTCGAGGTCGAAGGTCGCCAACAGCGCGAGGTTCCACGCGCGCGCCGCGCGCAGCATCTCCAGGGCCAGGCTGGGATCGAGACGCGGGTAGCGCCGGGCCCAGGCGTCCTGGTCGAAGGCCTGCGCGGTCGCCTGCCCGGCGACGGCCTGGCGGAGGCGGAAGCCCATGGCGAGCTCGACGTCCGCGAGGTGCGCCAGCGTCTCGCCGAAGCTCCACCCGCCGGGCGTGGCGCGGGCGTCCCAACCGTCGGGGCCGAGGCGCTCGGCCAACTCGCTGAGGCGGGCGGGGGTGGCCTGCAGCACGGCGATGGGGTCTTCGTCGCCGAGTCGTTCCAGCAACGAGGCGGTGTACGGGTCCATCGGACGAGGGTACCCCGCCCGCGCCCGACGGGGCCCGCGGCCGCGTCCACCCGGCGCCGCTCGGCCGGCGCTCGGCCGACGCGTGTCGGGGCCCCTCGACACGCGAGGGGCCCCGGGGGAGGGTCGGTGATCGCGGCGGCGGCTCGGGATCAGAAGCCCGCCGACCACCAGGGCGCCCGGGCGATCCAGTCGAGCCAGAGCCCGGGGAACACCCCCAGCACCAGCGTCGCGGCCACGCCGAGCGCCATCACCACGGCCGTGCGCCGGCGCACCGGGCGCGTGGCCGGCGTGTGGGCGTCCGGCTCGCGCAGGTACATGGTCATGACCACGCGGGCGTAGAACACGACGGCCACCACCGCGGTCGCGATGCCGAGCACCGCCAGCGAGGCGTGCCCGGCGGCGATCGCGGCCTGGAAGACGACCGCCTTGCCGACGAAGCCCGCGAACGGCGGGAAGCCGGCCAGGCTCAGCATGACGACCGCCAACGCGGCCGCCAGCCACGGCCGTCGGCGGCCGAGGCCCGCGAGGCGTTCGAGCCGGTCCCCGCGATCGTCGTCGTCCATGAGCGAGAGGAGCACGGCGAAGGCCGCCACGCTCGTGAAGGTGTAGGTCAGCAGGTAGTACGAGGCGGCCTGGATGCCGGCCGCGCCGCCCACCAGCACCGCCAGGCCGACGTAGCCGGCGTGGGCCACGGCGGAGTAGGCGAGCATCCGCTTGACGCCGCTCTGCAGGAGCGCGCCGAAGTTGCCGACCACCATCGTCAGGCCGACCGACACGGCCAGCACGGCCGGCAGCACCTCGCCGATCGCCCCGACGCCGAGCGGCTCGACGAGGCTGCCGGTCGTCCGCAGCAGCGCGCCGAACGCCGCGGTCTTGACCACGACGCTCATGAAGGCCGTCACCGGCGTCGGCGCCCCGGTGTAGACGTCGGGCAACCACTGGTGGAAGGGCGCGAAGGCGACCTTGAAGGCGAGGCCCACCAGCAGCAGCAGCGCGCCCAGCAGCAGCAGACCGCGCGCGGCGAAATCCGGCGCGGCGGCCGCGACCGCGATGCCCGCGAAGTCGAAGTGGCCGGTCGCGCCGAAGGTCAGCGCGATGCCGTACACGAGCACCGCGGACGCGAAGGCGCCGAGCAGGAAGTACTTCATGCCCGCCTCCTCGCTCACGCGCGAGCGCTCGCGCCAGGCGGCGAGGACGTAGACCGCCAACGACATGATCTCCAGGCCGAGGAGCGCCGTCACCAGGTCGCCGGCGGACACCAGCACGAGGCCGCCCGCGGCCGCCAGCAGCAGCAGCGGATGGAACTCCGGCTGGTCGAGGTGTAGGCGGACGCGGTGCCCGTCGGCCAGCACCAGGGCGAGGCCGGCACCCACGAGGATGATGAACGAGAAGGCGAACGCCAGGGCGTCCCCGCGGAAGGCCCCGCCGAGGGCGACGACGGGGGCGCCGGCCGCGCGGGCGTCGAGCCACAGGAAGACGGTGAACGCCAGCGCCGCGATCACGCCGGTGAGCGCGAGCCCGGCGAGGGCGGCCCGCTCCCGCGTGAAGACGCCGAACAGCAGGGTCAGCGAGGCGAACACCACCAGCGTGACGACGGGCAGGAGCACCGTGAGATCACCCATGGTCGGCGGCAGGCTCATCGCGCACCTCCCGAGGCCTCAGCGTCGGCCGGCGGGACGAGCGGCGCCGCGGCGACCTCGGCCGCTCCGGCCTCGCGTTCGAAGGCGGCGAGGTTGGCGGCCGGCGCCACGCCCAGCCACAGGGTGAGGGCCACGATCGGCGCGAACACCGCGACCTCGAGCGGCTTGATCTCGGTCGCGCGCTCCCTGGCCTCCCCCTGGAAGACGCGCTGGTAGAGGCCGACCGCGAAGGCGCCGAGCGCGATGCTCGCGAGGACGGCCACGACGGCCGCCGCGGGCGCCGACTGGAAGGCGCCGAGTAGGGACAGGAACTCGCCCGGGAAGTTGGCCAGGCCCGGGACCCCGACGGACGCGAACAGCACCACGAGGGTGACGGCCGCGAGCGCGGGCGCGCCGCGGGCCAGGCCACCGAAGGCGTCGAGCTCGAAGCTGCCGCGGCGATCGTGCAGCATCCCGCTGACGAGGAACATGCCGCCCGTCGTGACCATCTGCGCCGCGAGTAGCGCCATCGAACCGGACTGGCCGGCCAAGTGCAGCGAGAACAGGCCGACGGCCACGATGCCCATGTGCGACAGCGAGGCGTAGGCCAGCGCGCGCTTGAGGTGCGCGTGGCGGGTGGCGATCATGGCGGCGTAGACCGCGGTGAAGGCGCCCAGCGCCAGGCCCAGCGGCGCCAGGGCGTCGGCGCCCTCCGGCAGCAGCGGCATGGCCCAGGCGAAGAGCCCGAAGCCGCCGACCTTGTACAGCGTCCCCGCGACGTCGGCGGCGCCGCTCGGGTGGTTCTGCTCGTGGACGTCGATGAGCCACGCGTGCAGCGGGAAGATCGGCAGCTTGATCGCGAAGGCGAAGGCGAAGCCCGCAAAGATCCACGCTTGGGTCAGCGGGTCGAGGAGCGGCGCGGCGGCCAGGAGCTGGTCGAAGCGGTAGCCCTCGGCCCCGGACAGCGGCCTGATCGCGAGCACCGAGAGGAACATGGCGAAGGAGCCGGCCACGGCGTAGAGCAGGTACTTGACGGTCGCGGCGCGTCGGTGCGTCAGCCCCCAGCCGGCCAGCATCGCCAGGGCCGGCAGCAGCGTCAACTCCCAGAAGACGTAGAAGAGGACGAGATCGCGCGCGAGGAAGATCCCGGTCAGGCCGGCGAGGGTGGCCAGCAGCCAGGCCAGGAAGAGCTGCGGCCGGTCGTCGACGCGCGCGCCGGCCCACAACACCGTGGGCAGCATGACGGCCGCGGCGATCCGGGCCAGGACCCCGCCGGCGCCCGTCGCGTCGACCGCGAACCAGGTCCCCAGGGCGGGCACCCAGGAGACCTCGAGGCTGCCGGCGTCGCCCGTGGCGAGCACCCCCAGCACCAGGGTCGCTGCGACCCCGACCACGGCCAGCGGCCGATGGACCTCCGGGCGCTTCGCCCATGGCAGCGCCAGCGCGACCGCCAAGGGCAGCAAGACCATCAGGGCAGCGATCACGGGCGACCTCCCACGACGGCCGCGACGACCGCGACGGCCGCCAAGCCGAGGAACATGGCCAGGGCGTAGAGGCGGACGTAGCCCGACTGCCAGGCGGCGACCGCGCGGCCGATCCAGCTTGAGGTGGTCACGCCCGCGGCGATGCCGCGGTCGAGCAGGTCACGATCGGCGACCGCCAGCCCGGCGGCCACCCCCTCCGCGGGGCCGATGGCGGCCGCCCGGTAGGCGGCGTCGAAGCCGAGGCCGCCCTCGGCGAAGCGGCCGAGCGCCCCGCCGCCGGCCTTGGCGGCGAGGGCGCCCTTGCCCCGCTCGTAGATCCACCAGCCGGCCGCCAGGCCCGCGCCGGCCACGACGATCGACGCGAGGACCAACAGCCACTCGACCCACAGCGGCGGGTGCAGCGTGGACACTTGCGCGAGCGCGGGGGCCAGCCACGCCTTGAACCAGTTGGGGAAGGCGAACGCCGGCAGCCCGAGGAAGCCGGCGAACGCGGCGAACGCCGCCAGCAGCAGGAGCGGGAGGGTCATCAGCGGCGACGACTCGTGCAGCTTGGCCGCGGCGTCCTTCGTCAGCCGCGAGGGCCCGGCGAACACGCGGTGGTACCAGCGGAACATGTAGAAGGCGGTCAGGCCGGCGGTACCCAGCAGCAGGACGAACAGCACCCGGCTGCCGTAGTCCTCCACCAGCGTCGAGTTCCAGGTGCCGCCGAGGATCGCCTCCTTGCTGAAGAAACCCGACAGCAGCGGGACGCCCGAGATCGCCAGGGTCCCGATCAGGGCGCTGGTGCCCGTCAGCCGCATGCGGCGGCCGAGGCCGCCCATGCGGCGCACGTCCTGCTCGCCGTGCAGCGCGTGGATCACGGAGCCGGCGGCGAGGAACAGCAGCGCCTTGAAGAAGGCGTGGGTGAACACGTGGAAGACCGCGGCGGCGTAGGCGCCGACCCCGATGGCGACGAACATGAAGCCCAGCTGGCTGATCGTCGAGAACGCCAGGATGCGCTTGATGTCGGTCTGCGCCATCGCCGCGAGGGCGGCGATGAGGGCCGTCAGGACCCCCACCCAGGCGACGACCGCGGAGGCCTCGGGGGCCTGGGCGTAGAGCGGGCTGAGGCGGGCGATGAGGTAGACCCCGGCGGTGACCATCGTCGCCGCGTGGATGAGGGCCGAGACCGGGGTCGGGCCAGCCATCGCGTCGGGGAGCCAGACGTGCAGCGGGAACTGCGCGCTCTTGCCGGTCGCCGCCACCAGGAAGAGCAGCCCGATCGTGGTGAGCGCGGCGGCGCCGTAGGCGAAGGTCCCGGCCTGCGCGTTGACCTCGGAGATCGTCAGGCTGCCGAAGGTGGCGGCCGTCAGGAAGCTCGCGAGCACGAACCCGGCGTCACCGATGCGGTTGACGATGAAGGCCTTGCGGCCGGCGTCGGCGTTGGCCTTGCGGCGGAACCAGAAGCCGATCAGCAGGTACGAGCAGACGCCGACGCCCTCCCAGCCGACGAAGAGCAGCACCAGCGAGTCCGCCAGCACGAGGACCAGCATGGCGGCGACGAACAGGTTCAGCAGGGCGAAGTAGCGGGCGTTCTCCTCGTCGTCGCGCATGTAGTCGATGGAGTAGACGTGGATGAGCAGGCCCACGCCGGTGATGACCAGCATGAAGGTGGCCGAGAGCGCGTCGACGACGACGCCCACCGACACGTCGAGGCCGGCGACGGGCAGGAACGACCAGAGGGTCAGCGCCAGGCCGCCGTCCCGTCCGAGCAGGGCGAAGAAGCCGACCAACGAGACCAGGAAGGCGGCCGCGACCGCCAGGACGGCCACGACCCCAGGCACGGGCTCCGGCAGGCGACGGCCGAAGAGGCCGTTGAGGAGCGCCCCGGCGAGCGCGAGGAGCGGGGCCAGCGCGGCCCAGGCGAGCGGATCCGACCAGGTCCCGTTCACAGCCGCACCTCCGCGAGCCCATCGACGTCGCTGCTGGCGCGGTCGCGGAAGATCGCGACCAGGATCGCCAGGCCGACGGCGACCTCGGCCGCCGCCACCGCTAGCACGATGAACACGACCGTCTGCCCGCTGAGGCCGGCCAGCGCGTCGAAGCCGGCCCAGTGGCGGGCGTACGCGACGATCGCCAGGTTGGCGGCGTTGAGCATGAGCTCGACGTTGAGGAACACCATGATCGCGCTACGGCGCACGAGCACGCCCGCCGCGCCGATCGCGAACAGGACGCCGGAGAGGGCGACGTAGGCTTCGGTGGGCACGTTCATCGTGATCCTCCCGAGCCGAGGGCGGGTGCCTTGGGATCGGTCGCGTCGCGTCCGGCCGGCAGGCCGCTGCCCTTGGGGGCGCCATGGGCGGACTCCGCCCGCCGCTGGACGAGCGCGACGGCGCCGACGACGCCGGTGAGCAGCAACACCCCCACGAGGTGGAAGGCGAGCAGCAGCTCACCGAACAGCGCGTCGCCGATCCCGCCGGCCGAACCGCCCTGCAGGTTGAGCGACGCCACCGCCGGATCGGGCGCGGGTCGGCCGTCCCAGAAGGCGACGGCCGCGACGGCCGCCGCCGTGACGACCGCCGTGGCGTAGGCCGCCCAGCGCACGCCGGGGAGCGAGCGGCGCGGCCCCGTGTCCTGCACGTTGAGCAGCATGAGCACGAAGAGGAAGAGCACCATGATCGCGCCCGCGTAGACGATCACCTGCACGGCCGCGAGGAAGTGGGCCTCGAGCGTGACGTAGGTGACCGCCAGGGCGAGCAGCGTGCCGACGAGCGAGAGGGCGGCATGGACGGGCTGCCGGAGCAGGACGACGCCCAGGGCGCCGGCGATCATGACGACCGCGAGGACGACGAAGGTGGCCATCAGTAGTCCACGCCCTCGAGCTCGGGACGCGGCGGGGCGGTGAAGCCCAGCTCGACGTCCTTGCCCTTGGCGGCGGCCTCGCGCCGCTGCCACTTGGCGCCCTTGACGCCGACCAGCATGTCCTCCTTGCCGTACACGAAGTCCTGGTAGCGGAAGTCGGCCAACTCGAACTCGTGACCCAGCACGACCGCCCCCGTGGGGCAGGCCTCCTCGCACATGCCGCAGAAGATGCAGCGCAGCATGTTGATCTCGTAGATCGAAGCGTAGCGTTCGCCCGCCGAGGTGGGGTTGGCCGGGTCGTTCTCGGCGGCCTCGACGTAGATGGCGTAGGCGGGGCAGGCGGCGGCGCAGAGGCTGCAGCCGATGCACTTCTCGAGGCCCGTGTCGGGGTGCCGCAGCAGGTGGTGCCGTCCTCGGAAGCGGGCCTGGACGGGCGCCTTCTGCTCCGGGTACTGGACGGTCATCGGCTTCTTGAACAGGTGGCCGAGGGTCACGCCCATCCCCTTGGCGATGTCGAGCACGCTCATCGTTCGCCTC
>Ga0180436_10005491_pt1 | contig 11202 bp, 6 predicted proteins | sample SS_ome_2_FD_132434 | JGI IMG/M metagenome (GOLD analysis project Ga0180436, IMG submission 132434) | Hypersaline lake sediment archaeal communities from the Salton Sea, California, USA - SS_3_S_2 metaG | ecosystem: Environmental > Aquatic > Non-marine Saline and Alkaline > Hypersaline > Sediment...
ATGGGTTGGCTGCGGCCGCGCATCGCCCGGGATCCACGTGTGGAAGCGGCAGGCCAATGCCCGGCAGAAGCGAGCGGCTGATCACCTTCCTGCAGCGGCTGCACGCCCTCTCCCACAAGACCGGTCTTCGCTACACCGACGAGGAGACGGTGATCTATCTTGACGGCCTGCCCGCCGGCTCGCCGCTGATCGCCTCGCCCTACTTCCGCCCCCCGGCCGACGACGCCCCGCGGACATCATGGCTGAGCCTCTACACCCGCCAGACGCCCCCGCTGCCGCCGCCGCCGGAGTCGCTGGCTTCCTGGATCGATCCGGCCGACCTCGCGCGGATTGATACCGAGCCGATGCTCCGGCAAACGGCCGAGGTCTTCGCCACCTGCAGCGAGCCGGACGGCCCGCTGCCAACGACGGCGAGCCTCGCTGATCATCCACAGCTCGAGGCCGACTGGGAAAACTATCTTCATCGCCATTGGCGGCCGTGGGCCGAGCAGGCACGGGCCTGGGCTGCCGTCAGCGACCTCTACACGCGGCTTGACCATGTCCGCCGCGAAGCTTCCGCCGCCGCCGACCGCTTCGAACTCGTCTTCGCCTTCGGTCTGCTCCGCTGGCAGCAGCCCGACGGCAGCCAGATCGAGCGGCACCTCGTCACCGGCCCGGCCGAGATCACCCTCGATGTCGACCGCGGCATCCTCGCGGTCGGCCCGCCAGTCGATTTCGAGTGCTTTCGTCTCGAGACCGATCTTGTCCCTCCGGAGCGACACGCCGCGATCGACATCGATGAACTGCTTGCCGAGGTCGACCTCGACGGCTGGAACCGGCAGCTCGTCGAGCCGGCGTTGACCCGGCTGGCCAACCAGTGGGATGCCGGGAGAGTCGGCGTGGATGCCGCCGGCCGACCGGTCGGGCCGCTGCCTGTGCACCCGCAGATCTCCTTCGCGCCGGCGATCGTGCTGCGGTCGCGACGGACTTCCGGCTATCAGACAACCCTCGCCAGACTGGCAAGCCTGACCCGCAGCCACGACGACACCGCCGGCCCGCTGGCCGCCGCCTGGGAGCGGCTCCTCGGGCCGCCCGCCGAGCCGGGCTCGCTCTCACCGCAGGAGCCTGCCGAGGCCGAGCCGGGCGAGCCGCCGGAGCTGCTCTTTCCGCTGCCGGTCAACGCCGAGCAGCAGACGATCGCCAAGGCCCTTGGCGAAACCCCCTGCGTGCTCGTCAAGGGTCCACCGGGAACCGGCAAGAGCCACACGATTGCCAACCTGATCTGCCACCTGCTGGCCACCGGCGACCGCGTGCTGATCACCGCCCAGGCGGCCAAGGCCCTCGATGTGCTGCGGGAGAAACTGCCCAAGCCGCTGCAGCGGCTGTGCGTGACCCTGATGGGTTCCTCGCGGTCCGACCGGCGAATGCTCGAGGAGAGCGTGGGAGGCATCCTCGAACAGATCGACCGCTGGAACAGCGACGAGGCGGCCACCAAGATCCGTCATCACCGCAAGCAGCGTGCCGCCATTATCGCCAGCCTCGCGAAGATCGACCGGGCGCTGCTTGAGCTGCGTGAACGCGAACTCATCACCCATCGGCTCGACCCGCCTTACGAGGGCACCGCCGCGGCGATCGCCCAGAGCCTCGCGGGCGATGCCCCGCGGTTTTCCTGGTTCCCCTGGAAGAACCTCCAAGGCGAGCAGTGCCCGCTCTCCGAGGCCCGGCTCGCCCGGCTTGCCGAGGCCGTCGCCACGCTCTCGCCGCAGGCGGTCACCGAAGTGGCCGGTGAACTCGGGCCACCGCTGCCTGCGGCTGATCGGTTCGCCGCGGTGGCAGCGGCAATCACCCGGATCGAGGTGGCCCTGCCCACCGCCGACTCAAGGATGCAGGTGATCCGCCGGGCGGCATCGCAGGATGCCGACCTGCCCAAGCGGCTGCACGCTGCAATCAAGGCGATCGAGGCTGCCGCGACCCGCGGCAAGCGATCGCTCGGCGACGAGGCGGCGAACGTGATCGGCGATTTGCTTGCCGGGCGGGGCGAGGTCTGGCAGACGCGGCTCGACATGCTGCAAAGCCGGCTCGAGGAGGCGGCAACACTGCTCCCGCTCGTCGCTCGGCATGTCGCCAGCGTGCCGGCCGGGATCCCGCCGGCCGCGCTCGATCATGCCCTGGCCGGCCGCATCGCCCACCACGAGGCCGGCGGTGGCCGTGGCTTTTGGCCGTTCCGCCCGCGGGCGGTGCGGGAGACGTCCCACCTCGACAAGCTCTGCCGCCTCGACGGCCGGCCGCCGCGGTCGCTCGATGACTTCCGGGCCCTGCATGCCCACGTGCGGCTGGGACTGCTCAGCGAGGCGTTGGCAGCCAGCTGGCCCGCCGTCGCAGAGGCCGCCCGCGGCGACGACGCGGTCCCGGCGGCGGCCGTGGCCCGCTGGCGGGAGTTCCGCGACGAGCTTGCCGCGATCATGAAGGCGTGTGCCGCGATCGATCCCCCCGCGGTCGCCGCGGTGCCCCCGGCGGCCCGCGGCGAGCTGGCCGATCGCGAGGGCCGCCGCCGTTGGGCGGAGGCAGCCGTCCATGCCACGGCCGCGAATCGGGCGGCCGGCTATCGCCGGAAGTGCGACGACCTGTACCGGGCGCTCTGTGAGTCGGCCGGCCGCAGCGACGCCCATCCGCTCCTCGCCCGGCTCGCCGAAGCGGTCGCCAGCCGCGATGCCACCGCCTATGCCCTGCATGCCGAGCCACTCGAGGGCCTCCGCCGGCGTGCCAAGACGGTGGCCTTTCTCGAAGACTGCCTGGGCAGGCTCGAGGCGGCCGCCCCCGGTCTGGCAGCCACCATCCGCGGCCATCTCGGCGATGCGGCTTTTGCATCGCGGCTCGCCGAGCTGCCCCGGGCCTGGGCCTGGGCCCGGGCGAAGGTGTGGGTCGGCCGGTTTGCCCATCACGAGGATCACGACGCCCTCGCCTCCCGTCGCACGCGGCTCAGCCGGGAGCTTGCCGGCCACACCGAAGACCTCGTCGCCCTCGAGGCCTGGGGGCGGTTTTTTGCCCGGCTTGGCGACTCGACCCGGCGGCACCTGATCGCCTGGCAGCAGGCGATGACCAGGCTCGGCCGCGGCACCGGCAAGTATGCCAATCAGCACCGCCGCGAGGCCCGCCGCCACCTGATGGCCTGCATCCCGGCGATTCCCGTGTGGATCATGCCGCTGCACGACCTTTGGAACACCGTCGAGGCGGAGGCCGATCTGTTCGACACGATCATCATCGACGAGGCCTCGCAGGCCGGCCTGGATGCCCTGCCCCTGCTGCTGCTCGGCAAGCGGGTGGTGGTGATCGGCGACGACAAGCAGAACAGCCCCCAGGCGGTGGGCGTCGATCGGGCGGTCGTCCGCCAGCAGATCGAGGGCCTGCTGGGGGATTTTCCGTTTCGCGATTCCTTCCAGCCCGAATCGAGCCTCTTCGATCATGCCCGGCTGGCCTTCGACTCCCAGGTCACGCTCCGCGAGCACTTCCGCTGCGTGCCGGAGATCATCCGTTTTTCCAACACCCACTTCTACGAGCAGAAGCTCGTGCCGCTCCGCCAGCCCGATCCGGGCAGCCTGCCGCCGTTGGTGACGGTGTTCGTGCCCGAGGCTCACTGCAGCGGCAGCGGCACGCGGATTCGCAACGAGGCGGAGGCCGAGGCGATCGTGGAGACGATCTGCCGCTTGGTCCGCGACGAGGCCTACGAGGGTAAGTCGATGGGCGTGATCGCCCTGCAGGGCAAGGGGCAGGCCGATTTCGTGGAGCGGAGGCTCGCCGAACGACTCACGCCCCGGGAGATCGAACAGCGGAGGCTTGTCTGCGGCGAGCCGGCCGGCTTCCAGGGCGATGAACGCGACGTGATCTTCCTCTCGCTGGTGGTTGCCGACAACCACAACTTCATGGCCCAGACCCGCGCCGAGGCCGAGCGTCGCTACAACGTGGCGATGAGCCGGGCCAAGGATCAGGCCTGGCTGTTTCACAGCGTGCCGGCGAGCCGGCTCTCGCAGCACGACCTGCGGGCCAAGCTGCTGACCCATTTCACCGCGAGGCCACCGGCCGCAGGCGGGAGCTTCGAGCCGGAGTGGTTCGAGGCCCAGGCGGGCCGGCGGCGGGAGCTGGGCAGCCAGCCGGAGCCTTTCGACAGCTGGTTCGAGTTTGACGTCTGCCGCCAGCTCTGTCTGCGTGGCTACCTGCTGCATGCCCAGCACGAGGTGGCCGGCCGCCGGATCGATCTGGTGATCGAGGGCGCCGACAAGCGGCTGGCGGTGGAATGCGACGGCGACTTCTGGCATGCCGCGGAGCACATGGCCGACGACATGCACCGCCAGCGGCAGCTCGAGCGGGTCGGCTGGACCTTCGTGCGGGTTCGGGAATCCGACTACTACGTCGATCCCGAGGCGGCCATCGCAAGGATCGCCGCGGCCTGCGAGGCGATGGGGATCGTGCCGGCCGGCCGCGGTCCCACCGGATGGTGAACGGGATCAGGGCTTTTGAGCGGGCCGAGGCGGTGGCAGCTCGAAGGTCGCCAGAATCGGGCGATGGTCGCTCGTCGTTTCGTCGTCGGGAAAGTCGCCCGGCCGCACGATCACCCGCGACTCGCCGTTCCAGGAGCGGGCCTCGTGGGCCACGAACACGAAATCGAGGATCGAGTCGGGGTAGCGGTCGCGGCTGGGGTCGTCGCGGTCGCCGGCCCAGTTGGAATCAATCAGCGGATCGGGCTCGAGCCACTCCCAGGTGCCGCCGGCGGTCATCGCGTCGAAGCCGCCGTTGCCGCGGCGGGTGTGGAAGTCCCAGTCGAAGTTGAAGTCGCCAGCCGCAACCAGCGGGCCGGGCGTGGCCTTGGCCCAGGCCAGAAGCATCCGGCCCTGATCGGTCCGCAGCTCCTCCTCGCCGCGGGCCAGGTGCACCGCCACGAGACGAAACTCCGTTGCCGTCTCCCGCTCCCGCAGCCGCAGCACCAAAGGCGAACGGGCCCGCACCCGGCCCTGTTCGCTCGAGCCCTCGTCGTCGACGTTGAAGTTGCCTCTGATCCCCGCGAAGCGATGCAATTCGCAGGCGTCGAGAATCTCAAACCGCTCCTTGTCGACGACCACCAGCAGCGAGTCGGCATCGCGAAACCCGCCGGAGGCCGAGGTCAGAAAATCGACATCGGCCCCGAGCCCTCGCGCCACCGCCTTGCGGTAGGTGTGCACATCCTCGGGGGCGACTTCGCTGAGCACCACGACCTGTGCCCGCGTGGCAGCTTCGCCGAGCAGCGAGACAAGCTGGCCCGCGATCACCTGCGGGTCGCTTGTGGGCGGGGAGCCGGGGCGGTTGCTCTCCACGTTCCAGGCGAGCAGGCGAAAGGGCTCGGCCGAGACCGGCTGCAGCGCGGTCGTCCCCACCGCGACGACCGCGGCGAGTGTGAGGGACTTCACTATTCTGCTTTGCGACGAGTTGGAGGGCATCAAGGCTGCTCGCTGAGATGGTGGAGGCAAAGGCCGCACGCCAGGCAGTATACCGCCCGCACCGGCCTAATGACCCTCGGTTGGCGGCGATTGGCCCCGCCGAAACAAGCTCACCGCCGGCGGGTCGCCTTTCCTGAATCCCTCTCGATGGGGTAGACTCCCCCATTGACAGACGGCGGGTCACCGCCCGCACCGCCCACGACCGTCCATCTGTGAGCACGACATGACCCGCTGCCCTCGCCGAACCGGCCTGCTTCCCGCCTTGGCGACGGCTCTGCTGCTCGCTTCAGGACTCACCGCCGTGGCGGACCCCCCACGGCTGCTCGTTGCCGGCGACCTTTCGATCGGCCGGCAGCCGCAGGAACGCGCCGAGGCGTTCCGCAAGGAGATGCAAACCCGCCTCGAGAGTGCCGCAACCGCTGCGAGCACGGAGAATCTCGAGCACTTCCTCGGCCACTTCACCGAGTCGACCGCCCGTCGGATGCGGCGACGGCTGGCGATGCTCTTTGCGACCCACGAGGTGAGCCTTGAAATCCTCGACTGTCAGGTGATGAATTGTCGCGACGAGCGAGCGGAAGTCGCCGTGCAGTATCGCGTGGGCCTTTCACATGAGCGGGCCGACGTTGTGGCCAGGCTCCAGCTCACGCGAATCGACGGCGATTGGCGGATCAATGCGGAGCGGGTGCAATCAATCGCAGACGCGCCGTCAAGCCGATTCAATTCCGGCGGTCCGGCCGGCTGCGGCGTGCTCGGCGGGTGTGCCGGCGGCCGCTGCCCGGTGGATTAGCAGACTGTGAACCACGTCTGCCGCCGCAGGATGCGGCGATCGGCGACCCCCAAAAACCTTGCTGGGGCTTTGGGCGGATAGCATGCAGCACGCCGGCTGGTTCACGACGAACTGTCGCCGAAGAGCCTGCCCTGGAGGGCGAGGGGGGCGATGCACTCCGGCCCGTCGTGCCTGACATTGTTGACCCGCGTGCTCACCGGGCGGACCGCAAGCAGGCCCGATGGCGGCTGGAGCACCTGCTGGAGCACCGCCGGCTCCGGTGGATCCGCCGCAAGCCACGCCGCAAACAGTTCGGGGGCGACGATCACCGGCATCCGTTCGTGGAATGGCCGCATGAATTCGTCTGCCTCGCGGGTGAGGATCGTACAGGTTTCCAGCGGCTCGCCCTGCTTGTCCCAACGCTCCCAAAGACCGGCGAACCCGAAGGGACCGCCTGAGTGAAGCGAGAAGTAACAGGGCTGCCTGCGGCCGTCGATGACCTGCCACTCGTAGAAGCCGTCGGCCACCACCAGACAGCGGCGGTGGCGGAAGGCGGCCCGGAAGGCAGGCTTGCTTGCGGCAGTTTCCGAACGGGCATTGACCAGACGGTTGCCGATCGCCGCCTCATCGGCCCAAAAGGGCACCAGCCCCCATCGCAGGCCGACGAGCTCCCGTTCGCCTGCGGGTCGTTCCCGCACGGCAAGCACATCCTGCGAGGGCGCGATGTTGTACCGCCGTGGCAGTCCCGCAGGCACACTCACGCCGAAGCGACGTGCGATCGCCTCGGAGTCTGCGGCGAGGGTGTAACGTCCGCACATTTCGGGATTGTAAGCAGGCGGGCGGCGTCCGGGTCTCGGCCGGCCTCTCCAGCCGGCCTCTACCGCCGTGATCTTTCGAGCAGTTCCCGCATGCCGCGACCCATCGCCTGGCCGACGTTGAGGTAGGTCTCGGCGTTTTGGTTGTAGTGATAGCCCTGGTTCTTGGGCGATTCCTCGGCCGGATGCCAGAAGTCGCGGGTATCCACGCTCTTGACGGTGCCGGCAAACTCCGGGTGCTTCCCCGTCACCCCGTCCACAGCCAGTTGGGCCTCGGCGATCTTCAGGAAGTTGCCCTCCATCGCCCGCCCGTCAAAGCCGATCGTGGCCACCACAAAGGGAGCCTGGGGGGCATTGAAATCCTTCCGCAGTGCCGCAATCAGTTGCACCAGGTTTTTCTCGTAGTTCGCGGTGTGGACATCGCTGCCGGAGTCTTTGTGGCCCTGCCACCAGCCGAAGCCCGCGATCTCGTAGCCCCGGCCCTTCCAGTGGGGAAAGTTCTCATCGAAGTTGGCAAGCACCTCCTTGGCGGCATTGAAGCAGTCGTCGTACTGTTTGCCGGCGTACCAGTCGATCTTCTCGGGCTGAGTGCCCTTTTCCCACCGCGGTGCCGGATCTTTGTAGCCGGCGTAGATCCAGGTCGTGCCGTCGTCGTCGGTCTGTTCAAACCGTTCGCTGCCCGGCGGGAGGAAATCCCAGGCGAGTGAGCGGTTGCCCTGGGAGGCCTTGAGCACGAGCACCGGGCGGTCGTGGAAGTCGCCCATCACCCAGCCAAAGCCGAGTTCGGGGCCGATCTGGCCGCCAGACGCTCCGCAGCCGACGCTGAGCCACTTGTTGGCTCCGGCGGTTACCACGCCCTTGTACCAGACATCACTCCGCGAGGCCCAGTTGCCATCGGCATCGAGCAGTTCGGGATACCTGCCCTCCTGCTTGACGACGGTGGTCAAGGTTCCGGGGATGTCCTGCCGGGCATACCAGCCAAGGCCGTTGGCCTGGCTGTTGAGGTAGATGATTCTGAAGGGCACCTCCGCCTCGGCCTCGAGTTTGATCGGCGTCGAGCTTGCGGTGCCACCGGGCTCCTTGCGGTGAACTTCCCGGCCGGCGACGTGCATGATGTTTTCAGTCGAACTGCCGTAGCCGGGTCGGAATTCATAGACCCCGCGCTGCGGCATCCGGATTCGGCCGCGGACCACCTGCACGCCCCCACCGGGATAGGGCGAGGGATCGACACCGCCAAAACGCTCGAGCTTCAGCGTCGTCGTCGGCTCGAGCCGATCGTAGTCGGCCTTGGCGTCGTACTCGCCTGGGTAGACCGAGAGCACCGGTTCGATGAACTCGCTGCTCCAGCGGACCCCGCCCCCATCGACCTGGCCGATCCCGACCATGTTGGACTGCCCGGAAAGGATGTAGACGAGCACCGGGCCGTCAGCCGGGGGCTCCGCCGCGGCGGAATCGGCCGCGAAAGCCGGCTGCCCGATCGCAAAGGCGACAAGGAGGCAGGCGACAGCGAGGGGTGCCGGGCCGGGGCGACACCGAAAGGCCGCGGAACATGGAAAAAACACTGAGCCGACCGACCGGCCGGCCCGCGGCAGAATCGAGAACATGTGGTATCAGCTCCAGGCAGAGGGCGGGGGCACGCTGCCAGCGGCAGGTGCTTCGAGACACGGAGTATCGACTCGCAACGATGGCCACGCAATTGCCAAAGATCCTGTTTTCGCGACATTGTGTCCTTGTTTTCAAAAATCCGGAGCTTCCCGGCCCGGGAAATGCGGCCTCACGAAATCCTCACAAAACGCGGCCCTTTTTCACGGAAAATTCATTCGGTTTGGGTGGTGACTCTGGCTAGATTCTCGCTGTGTGATGGCTGTCGCTATCCGACACGTTCTGGAACTCATCCGGTGCGATTGTTCACGCTCCTACCGCGGCCTGCCCAAGTTGTGTGCTTCGCTGTCGCGTTGACCGCCGTGTTGTCGGCGACCGGCCGCGGAGCAACGCTCTACTCGCTCGACGTTTCGCAAGACGCCACGAGTGACTTCCGCCTGGCTCAGATCGGCAACAACATCGGCGGCCAGGGCGATCAGGCACATCAAAACTTCACCCACAACGCCTCGGATTCGGCCCTCGAACTGACCGGCCGATACAACCAGGACCGCACGGTGGTTCTCGACGTGCCCCTCGACACGCCGCCGAGCGGCTGGCTGCCGGGCTACATCGCCGGCGACGTGGCGGTGGCGATGACCTTCGGCTATGCAAATGCGTCAGGTGCTTCGAATTCCGACGTCATCCTTTCGCTGCGTCAAGCGGTGGGAAACACGAGCACCGGAGCGGGATTCAACACCTATCCCAACTACTTCGTCCGCCTGCTCGACAACGAAACGTTCACGCTCAATCGCTACAACGGCTACAACACCATCGTCGAACTCGCCTCGCAGTCGATCAGCGGGCTGTCCGGCTCATCGAGCTACGACCTGACGTTTTCCGCGATTGACGATGGTGGCTCGGTGGTGCTCACGGCGGAACTCTTCGAGGACGGCAGTTCCCGCAGCAAACTCTCGTTCACCGACAGTTCGCCGATCGCCGGCGGCTACGTGGGCATCGGCGGCGGCCAAGGGTCGGTCAACAATGGCACCTTCGAGGGAATTCTCGTGAGCGGGTTCGACGTGTCGACGGTGGCGGCCGTCCCCGAACCGGCGAGTCTTGGCCTGCTGCTTGCCGCCGCCGCCATGGCCTGCGTGTGCCGGCGTCGATGGTGAACCACCGCGGTGGGCGGTTTGCTCTTCCGGTGTGACACTGGTGCTCACCCTCGGCCGATCCGCTTCCGGCCGGCATGCGGCCGCCTGTGAGCTTCCCCCGTCCGCCCACGCGTCGAGAACGGCCCGAGCCTCCGGCAGGCTCAGGAACCGCTCGCAATCGAGCATCCCGCTGCGACGCTCGAGCCAGGTCCGCACCGCAGCGGTACGTCGGCAGCGGAGAAAAATTTGTTCCGATGGGTGCCCGTCGAGAGTAGACTCTCGGGATTCGCTTCAATTCTTGCAGCGAAAGGCACGACACCATGACCACACACTTGTCGATTGCCGTCGGCTGCGCCGCTCGCATCGCCGTCGCGACGCTTGCCCTCATGGCGACGGCGGTGTCGGCCAACGAGATTGCCTACCCGGCCGCCGACTTCGCCAAGCTCGACACCTTTGAGGCCCTCAACATCGAGGAAGCCGACAAGCTCTTCGCCAAGGGTGACTTCACGGGGGCCTACGCCGGCTACCGAGCCCATTCGCTCGAATACACGAAGAGCGCGGCCCTCCCCTACGTGCTCTTGCGGATGGGCCGCTGTCTCCACCGGCTCGACAAGCGCAACGCGGCGATCAAGGCCTATCAAGACGTGATCGACTATTTCCCAAACGACGTCGTCTACGCGGCCGCGGCGCTCTACCGCATCGGCGAGTGCCACGGGCAAAACGGCGAGGATGCGAAGCAGACCGCGGCCTGGGCGAAGCTCGTCAAAGACGACGACTACGTGTCGCAGCCCCAGGCTGGCTCGGCCCTCACATTCCTCGCCAAGCGGATGGCCGGGCTCGGCAAGTTTGACGAGGCGGTGGAGTATCAGTGGCGGACAGCCGTCACCTTCCTGAAGTCAAATCCGCAGGCCGCCGAACAGGGGCGGCGGGAAGTGATTCACCATTATGCGATCCGTTCACCGAATCATGACAAACTCAAGGAGTTTTACACGGCGGCCGGCGGGTTTGATGGCCGGGCACAGAAGGTCGACGATCCTGAGAACGATGCTCGCTATTGGAGTACTGTGCTAGCCACCGCCACCGGTGCGGCCGGCGATCTCCGCGAGCAGGCCTGCCGCTACTGGACGTCCAAAATCGGCAGCCGGTTTCCCGAGGATGACAAACTGCGGAAACTGGCCTGCGACGTTCAGCTTGGCAGCGACAACGACTCGGCGGGCTGGCTGGCTCGCATGGAAAAGCAATTCGCCTCCAAGCCGGCCACCCTCGACCGGGTGTTTCAGTGGTGCGAGTGGCTCCGCCGCGACCCGAAGATGGCACAGGATTTTTACGCCAAGCACGGTCGGCCACTCACCTCAGCCCTCACCGATCAGGCCAGCCGATTGGACGCGATGAATCGGCTTCGCCGTCTCAGGCTCGACGATGAGGCTGTCGAGATCCTGCGG
>Ga0180436_10005494_pt1 | contig 11199 bp, 7 predicted proteins | sample SS_ome_2_FD_132434 | JGI IMG/M metagenome (GOLD analysis project Ga0180436, IMG submission 132434) | Hypersaline lake sediment archaeal communities from the Salton Sea, California, USA - SS_3_S_2 metaG | ecosystem: Environmental > Aquatic > Non-marine Saline and Alkaline > Hypersaline > Sediment...
CGCAATGTGGTCGTCTTCCCGCACCCGCTGGGTCCCAGCAGCGTCAGCATTTCGCCTTTTTCTATCTCGAGCTGGATACGATTTATCGCCACGACATCTTTAAAACATTTGTACAGGTTTTTTATCTCTATAAAAGACATACAGACTGTCTCCTTCGGGTTTCCACGCAATCTGAACTTTTTGAAATATCTTACACTTGCCTACTAATTTCTTAGTCGGCCGCACCCCAGGCGGCCTTGAGGACACCGCCGCTGATTCTGGATATAATCAGGAGAAGGATGAATGTGATGACGATCATTAAAAAGGCCATGGCGGCCGCGATGCCGAATTCCATGCCGCGATGCCAATTCAAATAGATACCGATGGGCAGGGTCTCCCATCCGCCTCGATACAGAAAAACCGCTGTCGAGATCTCCTGGAACGCCATAATGAAAAACATCACCACACCCACCAGAACGCCTTTGAGTAATAAAGGAAGCGAAATCTTAAAAAAAGTGCGTACTTTACCGGCGCCTGAAACTTCGGAGGCCTCTTCGAGGGATGGGTCCAGCTGTAAATAGGACGAGTGTGCCATGCGCAGGAAATAGGGCAGCCGTCTTGCAAAGAGGGCCAAGGGCATGATGATCCAATGCGTGGCCAGAGGGATGGTATCCCAGAACGCTAAGAGGTAACTGACACCAATGGCAATACCTGGAAAAGCCAGCATCAGAGTGATCACGAAGTCAAGGGCATCTTTACCCCATACTCGGGTTCTAACGATAATGTAGGCTACCGGAAGCCCAAATGCCACGCCTAGAATCAAGGCAATACCGCTAAAAAGGAATGAGTTTTTTATCAGGCCTGGACTTTGCAGCAGGATTACCCTGAAGTTTTCGAGCGTCCAGTAGCTTGGAAAGGCCTCAAATACCCACCTCCTTGAAAATGCGGACAGGCCTAAAACGATGGGAATCAATAACACCAGAAACGCTACAAACACCATATATACATAGGCACAGGCTTTGATGACGGGACCCGGGTTGACCACGCGCCCCTCTGACGTCGTACCCTTGGAAAGACCGGTATATTTGCGCTTTTCAACCCACCAGCGGGCAAGCAGAAATAACGAGATACATACGATGGCCGACACCACCACCGCTATAATTCCCATGTATTTGCGGTTCATATCGGTAAAATGATAGGCAATATTAATATAAGACACAGAGGGTAAGATATCCACCTGCCCCAAGATTAGGGGTGTTAGCCAGTCTGTAAAGGGCCATAAAAATACCAGTACTGCACCGGCCAGATAACTGGGTGAACACAGCGGCAGGGAGATGGTAAAAAATCGGCGTATCCCGCCGGCCCCTTCGACTTCGGCGGCTTCCTCAAAAGATGGGTCAATGTTGGTGAACCCGGCGGAAAGACCTAAAACAATAAACGGCAGCATGTGTATTGACTGGATAAATACCAGCCCATGGATTCCGTAGATGAAGTTGATAGGCTCCTTGGTCAACCCCAAATCCATCAGCAGCAGATTTAGGGTGCCGTATTTACCAAAAAAAATTATAAATGCGAAAACACCCGCAAAAGCCGGCAACACAATGGGCAACAGAATCAACGCCGTGAAAATGGTCTTTCCCCAGTGTCGGTAACGAGCCAAAATATAGGCCAGCGGGATCCCGAACACGGTAGTGGTCAGCAGCAATAATGTGCTAAGAAGCAACGTGTTGCCAAAACACTTTAAATAATAGGTGTCTTTAAAAAAGGCCAGATAATTGTCCAAGCCCAGGGTATCTGTTCCTGATATCTTAAAGCTTTCCGCCACCAGGATGGCCAAGGGGTAGATCACCAGAAAAGCAATCACCAGCCAAAGGAATGACGCTAAATAAGTATGACCACGAAACATATTGGTTCCTTCAATTTCAGCAAAAAGTCTGTGTGGACAAGCCAACGCTTGTCCACACAGCTGTCTCCGAAAAAGAACACGGGGTTTCTTGAAATCTTACGGCGCTACCAGCAGCGCACGCGCCTTGGACGCAGCCAGCCTTGCCGCTGCGTATTTACCTTGATATTCGAACAGGTCCCGGGCTTCCTTGATTTTTGCGTCTGCTTTGGCCACACTCATGTTCTCAGCTTTGGCCGCTGCTATTTCTCCTTCCACTTCTTCTATCAAGAACAGACTGCTTTTTAACTCTCCCCATTTACGATAGATTTCATATTCGTATTTTTTATTGACCTCGTCCCATCTTGATGCAGCCAGATCAAGGTCGTATTCAATAAATCCGACTTTCAGATCCCAAAACGAATCGACACCCAAGGCTTTCTTGGCGTGCGTTGCCATTTCCAGACCCTCTTTCTCCCATGCCGAAAATGAGATGTCGTTGCGGGCGGCGAAATACCGACCATCCAGGACAGCCTTTTGCCCGTCCATGCTGAAAAGCCAGTCCAGAAAGATCTTTCCCATTTTTTCATTGGGTGCGCCTTTCAACAAGGCTACTGCTTCCGGAACCAGGATGGTTTTCTCAGGAAGCAAATCACGCACCGGGTAACCGTCTTTTCGCGCTGCCATGGCATTCATCTGGGGCTGGGCAATTCCAATCGGGGCTTCGCCGCGTGCGGTGAGCTGGGTTGTATCGGTACTGCCGGTTGAAAAACGGGCTAATTGCGCAGCCAAAAGCCGCAGGTATTTCCAAGCTTCCTTTTCTCCAAAGGCCTGGATAAGAATTTCTATGGTTTCATGCATGGTTCCGGAAGCATACGGCAGCGTATGCACAATGTTTCCCCGGTATATGGGATTCAGCAGGTCCCCCCAGGTCTTGGGTGGCGGCAGTCTCAATTTTTTCAACACCTTCTCATTGTAAAGATTGGTAACAATCCAGGGTGCAAAACAGGTCCAGTAATCGTCCTGATCTTTTACTTTCATGCCGCCCCATTTAGCCGGTACTTTATCCCAATCTTTGGGTCTATAAGGTACGATCAGTCCTTCCTTCTTGGCGATTTCATGTGCCGGGGCGCCTGCACCAAGGAATATGTCGGCATCCGGCTTTCCGCCCCACAATCTTACTTTATCCAGACAAACCGGCCATCCGCCTGGTTTAACAAAGGTGATTTCCACATCTTTGCCATAGGCTTTTTTGTAATAAGCCTTAAACCCGCGCTCCAGGCTCTCGGCCAGTTCCGTATAAACGGGCCCAACCCAACCGAGTTTGTCTGCCGCCTGTATCTCCTGCATGGGTAAAGCAAGACACAATAGCGCAGCGGACATGAAAATAAGACAGATTTTTCCTGTGTTGATCATCTTCATGGTAACCTCCTTTTCTTTGGATGTCGCATTTCAGGAACAAACAAAGGGTTCCGTTCTAAGACCATAAAAGGTCTGAATTTTTTAGGAACACTCATTTCTCCCTGATTGTTCAACCACCACCGATCTGTATAAAGGATTGCTAATAAAGCGCTCGCGAATCATCGCTGTACGCATTGGGAAATGGAACTAAGAACTGAAACGTCTCGAGTGCATAATGATGTCAACTACTATACCCTGAGGTAATTTTTTGTCAAAGAAAAAAATGATACTGCCACCCGGACAGCCACCTTGTTTCTAATGTTAGCCCTGGGGGTTAATCTGCTTGATTTATAGCAAATGTATGCTATGTGAATAGAATCCCAAGGATGGCTTCACTCAACTGGAGATTTTCGCGTGCAATCCTATCGAATCGGAAGGCTTTTTTTGGAATCCATCCCTGTTGATTCTGATTTGATTGACTATATACAGCGCCTGTGTCTGAACCAGTCGATCCAAACCGCCAGATTTAATATTGTCGGAATGGTTGGTTCCGCCATGATTGGTGTATATGACCGAACGCAGCAGGTATATGTAACCCATCTCGAGAAACGCGCCACCGAAGTGATTTCCTGTGGTGGCCATGTAACCTGGAATGAAGACAATCCCCAGGTCGCAGCTAAAATAATTCTTGCAGATCATCACGGCCAGGTGACAGGTGGTCACCTCTTCTCCCCGACCTTGGTCCAATTTGCTGAAATCGATCTACAAGAGCTGATAGAAATAAATAACGAAGGAGGATATGATGCAAATAACCGTCACGCAGGCCCAAACCCTCAAACCCAAACCAGACGAGACCAAGCTCGGCTTCGGAACCATATTCACCGATCACATGTTCAACATGGATTACAGCGTTGAAAAGGGATGGCATAATCCCAGAATCGAACCCTACGGCGCCATTGCCATGGATCCATCCACCATGGTGTTGCATTACGGCCAGGGCGTATTTGAAGGATTAAAAGCTTACCGGAACGATGCCGGCGGCATCCAGCTTTTCAGACCCCTGGACAACTTTAAACGCATGAACCGTTCCTCCCAACTCCTCTGTATTCCCGGACACGATGACGCATTTGCCCTGGAAGCGCTAAAACAATTGCTTACCCTGGAAAAAGATTGGGTGCCCAGCGAACCCGGAACCAGTTTGTATATCCGCCCGACCATCGTGGCCACCGATCCCTTTCTGGGTGTGCGCGCCTCTTTTACCTACCGATTTTTTATCATTTTATCACCCGTGGGCGCGTATTATCCCGAAGGTTTCAATCCGGTTAAAATCCTGGTTTCCAAGGACCATGTCCGTGCCGTACGTGGTGGCGTGGGCGAAGCCAAAACACCGGGAAATTATGCCGCCAGCCTGCTGGCCGGAGACAAAGCCCATGAAGAGGGCTATACCCAGGTTCTCTGGTTGGACGGCGTCGAGCAAAAATATATTGAAGAAGTCGGTTCCATGAATATCTTTTTCGTAATCGATGACGAAATTATTACCCCCATGCTCACCGGCAGTATCCTGCCTGGAATTACCCGTAATTCCGTCATTCAACTGGCCCAGCACTGGGGTATGACGGTCAGTGAAAGAAAAATCAGCATCGACGAAGTCATGCAGGCCCACGCTTCGGGCAAACTGACCGAAATCTTCGGCTCCGGTACGGCCGCTGTTGTCTCCCCGGTGGGTGAACTTAAATATGGTGATAAAATTATTACCGTTGGCGATGGCAACGTGGGACCCGTGGCCCAACGACTGTTTGATGCCATCCAGGACATCCAGTATGGCAAGGCTGAGGATCCTATGGCGTGGGTCGTTCCTGTCTGCTAAAAACCATCTCAAAAAAGTCTTTTGACCCAAACTCGGTGTTGAAAACAGATTTCAACGACTCAAAATAAGACAGTATTGCTGCAAATTGAAATCTGTTTCCGCCTTGATAGCGGCTAAGCATGATGAAACCAGAGAATAAGTTCATAGAGAAAATGGAAAAGGAAGGTCTGCCACCGACGGTAATTGATTGCTTTTCGCATTATTACCGGCAACTGGCTGCCGGTGAATCCGGCCTGATTTCCGATGTGGATCTCGAGCCCATCTCCCCGAAAGATATCCTGGATGCCGCCAGCCTGCAGGCCTATGCCGCTAGCGGGCAGGCCGCCATGTCTAACGCCGTGTCGATCGTCTTAAACGGCGGTTTGGGTACCAGCATGGGGCTTACCAAGGCAAAATCCCTGATTCCAGTTAAGGACGGCCAGACGTTTCTGGACATCAAACTGAAGCAAGCCCAACACCGGGGCTCCCAACTGGCGTTTATGAACAGTTTCAATACCCATGCCGATACCCTGGCGGCCGTAACAGCGGCGGCTGCCAGTTTGGAACCGGCCTTTTTTATTCAAAATAAATTTCCCAAGGTGTTGGCCGATTCTCTCGAGCCAGTGGACTGGCCGGATGATCCCAATCTGGAATGGAATCCACCCGGTCATGGGGATGTCTATGCGGCCTTGTATGCCTCCGGATTACTGGATCGCCTGCTTAACAATGGGATCGAATACGCCTTTATCGCCAATTCCGACAACCTGGGCGCCACCCTGGATGAAGGGCTTTTGGGTTACTTTGTGGATCATAACTTTCCATTTATGATGGAAGTGGCCCAAAGAACACCCGCAGATCTAAAAGGCGGTCACCTGGCGCGTCACAAAAACGGCAACCTCATCCTGCGGGAAATCGCCCAGTGTCCCGAAGATGAAATCGCCGCCTTTCAGGACATCGCGCGCTATCGGTATTTCAACACCAATAGTCTATGGGTCAATCTCACCTACCTGCAAGCTCTCTTTGAAGAAAAGGGTGCCCTTTTCCTGCCCATGATCGTCAACCCCAAAACGGTGAATCCCAGGTTGGCAGACAGTCCGGCTGCTATCCAGATCGAATCGGCCATGGGTGCGGCCATTTCACTGTTTCCGGGCGCCACTGCGGTTCAGGTGGGTGTTGATCGGTTTATGCCGGTAAAAAAATGCCCCGAACTTCTCGCCATTCGCTCGGATTGCTACCAATTAACGAAAAACCACGAGCTTGTTATCAATCCTGCGCGTCAGATGCCGGCGCCGCACATCAGGCTAGACACCCGGTATTTTGGTCATTTGGATGCCTTTGATCAACGGTTTCAGTGGATACCGAGCCTGGTCAATTGCCGATCGTTGACGATCCATGGCAACCTTTTTTTCGATAACGATGTTGTCATCTCTGGAAATGTGACCATTCGACATGACGGTGACGATCCCGCCAGGGTTCCCGCTGGAAGCATCGTCGATTCAGATCTCAATATATAGAGCAGTTGTCACAAATATGTTCCGATTCAAATTCACGATAAAGGCGTCTCGGTGTTTTTCAAGTGGACATTGGATCGGAAACTGGATATATTACACACATAGCTCACCCGTTGAATCGAAGCGCAGCTCGACCACAAGCGAATCCACAGTACCTCCCGCTACCGGCGCAATCTTTTTTGAACGGTTCTGTCCAAATCGCCCTGTCTTGATAGTTATTCTCACAAATTGAATTCATTCCGCACTGAATGACGCGGTGATTACAAATTTAAGGAGGAAGCCTATCATGAAAATCAATTTCAACCATGTTTTGTGCGCTACCGACTTATCTGGTATTTCCGGGATTGCCATTTCCTCTGGCGTGGCTTTGGCGAAAGAATTCAATGCCAAACTGTATGTCTGCCATATTGTGGACCTCAGCGCCACCGCTGCCTACGGAGATCTCATCTTCGCCCCCTTGGAAATTCAAAACAAAACCATCGGATATACCCATGAACAACTCGACCAGATCATGCAACAATATAATATCGACTGGACCCCCTTGGTTACCGCCGGGAATCCACCGGACGAAATTTCAAAATTTGTGGCCACGCATCAGATCGATTTGGTGGTTGCCGCAACCCACGGACGCAGTGGATTAAAACGGGTATTTTTGGGTTCGGTTACGGAAAGATTGATGCGAACACTCGCTTGTCCCCTGTTGATCGTCCGCAGTACCGAAGACCTTGATCTGGTCAGAGACAAGGCTTCAATATTTTTTAAAAAAATATTGGTGGGTTGTGATTTTTCTTCCTTTTCGGATCTGGCCGTTGAATACGGCCTGAGTTTGGCCCAGGAATTTGAGTCAGAATTGCACCTTATCCATGTTATCGAAACGCCGATCTACAAAGACATTCTAAAAACCAATACCGCTTCAGGCAACACCCCGGAAGCTGCCCTGTATGATCAGTTGAATGCAAAACTTTCTCAAAAGATACCCGATGAGTCGGCCTTGTGGTGCCGACCCAAAACAAGCCTTTTAGCAGGCAAACCCTATGAAGAAATTGTCAAATATGCGTTGTTGAATTCGGTTGACCTAATCATACTGGGCATTCGTGGCCGCAACCTCATCGAAGTGCTTTTAACGGGATCCACCACCGACCGGATTGTCCGACAGGGTCCGTGCCCGGTTTTGTCGGTCTGTCCAATTGCCAAATAACTGCGTGGTCACCCGGTTATGAATGCATTATCTGTAACCATACAACGGATACCACCACCAGTAGACCCCCAAAAATCTGTAACAGAGCCATATGCTCACCCAAAAACATGGCGGCGACAAGCCCTGCGGCGATGGGCTCCAATGTAGCGGTGATACTGGCATAGGTCGGCTTGATGCGTTTGATACCCTCAAAATAGAGACCAAAGGGCACAATCGTCCCCCCCAGACCGATATACAGAATCATAAGCCACTGTTGGCGTGAATAGTCTGGGCGAAAAGCTTCCAGGGGCGGAAACAGCACATGCCAAACAAGGGCGGCAAATAGCATACCATACAGCACAACCGTCCAGGACGAGTACTTTTTCATGCCATGGGCACTAAGCAGGGAATAGGTGGCAAAGGCCATGGCCGCCAAGATCCCCCCCACAATGCCCACCCGGTTTAACGAAAGCATTTCCAAATCATAGGCACCCACCACAAAATAACTGCCCACCAGCGTCCCCACCATGGCAGCCAGTACTTTGGAACTGACCGCCTGGCGTTGAATACATGCCGTATACAGGGCCACAAAAACGGGTCCCGTATAGTGGAGCAGTATGGCCGCGGCCACATTGATCTTGCTGATGGCAAATAAATAGAAAAACTGGGCCGCCCCGATACCAAACACGCCAAGACAGATAAAATAGGGTAAATCTGAAAGTGATATTTTTAGATGACTCGGATTCCTGATGGCCAACCAAAGAATCAAACCCATAAAAGCCAACGTGGTCCGAAGTTGAATCAATTGATAGGCGGTAACCCCGGCATTAAAAAGTGCTTTGGCACACGCGCCTGAAATTGCAAATAAAATGGCGGCTAGCGCCACCAAAAGATAACCTGTCTGGTTTTGATTTATGCTGATCATGAGCGCTTTCTATAGAGATAAAAAAATTCCATCACCTTTTTAACATAATTTTGGGTTTCTTCAATCGGGGGAATATCTTTGTATTTTTCAACCATATTGGGACCGGCATTGTACGCCGCCAAAGCCAATGGCAGTTTTCCATCAAAGCGATCAATCATGGCTTTAAAATACCGGGCACCCCCCATAATGTTTTGCTTGGGATCAAAGGGATCGCCAATATCTAACGATTCTAAATTATTCGGCATTACCTGCATCAATCCCAGGGCTCCTTTGTGAGATACAGCGTTGGTGTTAAAGTTCGATTCGACTCTGATCATGGCTTTTAACAAGGAAAAAGACAAACCATACCGATTGGAGGCCTCTTTGATAATGGCATCAAATGCCTTGGTGGCAGGAGATGGCTTGGGACGTTCCTTTATATACAGTTTGTACTGGGACGATGTGGGTGCATTGGTAAAATGAAGAACGCCTTCACTGTCGATATACATAAATATATCGGCCAGGACTGGTGCCGGTGTTGTCCATATCAAACCGGAGAGCAGGAAATTAAAGATCCATTTTACGTTCATTGGGTTTTTTTATTCTCATTCTGCAAATAGAGCCAATTGGGTCTGACGCTTGCGCTCGGACTTATGACCCGAATTCTGATTTATCTGTTTAAGGTTTTGTTCCACGTCGGTCACAAAGGGTGAAATGGTTTGAATCTCGATTTTCCCATGAACCCTTCTTTTTTTTGCATGGCTTAAATAGAGTTCTTGCTTGGCCCGCGTCATGGCGACATAAAACAAACGTCGTTCCTCATTAATATCATTGTATTTATTTTCTTTAGGGATAAATGGAATCAAACCATTTTCACATCCGCTAACAAAGACCACCGGAAATTCGAGTCCTTTGGAGGCGTGTATGGTCATTAAACTGACCTTTTCCACCCGGGAATCGTATTGATCAGTTTCTGTCTGCAATGCCAATCTATTTAGAAATGCTGGCAGATCACCATCAAACCCATTGGCCTTCTGTTTTAATTCTTCCAATTGCTGATGCCACCGGGAATCATCTTTTGCCGGTATTCCCAATGACGTTTGCTTTAAAATGGTGTCAATTGTTTCACCCGGATCTTCAATGGAACTCTGGGATTGGACAGTAGCCAACACTTTTGCCATGGTTGCCAACTTTGTTTGACTTCTTTGCCGTAACGTTGCAATGGGAACCGTTTTCAGACTATTTAACGCCGCATACACATTTTGGCCCTGTCGGTAGGCCCAAAATTTCCAGTTATCAAAGGTTTTCTTGCCGATGCCTGTTTGTAAATAGGGTAGAATTCGATAGAGGTCAGCATAGGAACCATTGCCTGAAAGCATCTTCAGAAAGGACACCGTTGTCTCCATTTTGGGACAAGATTGGGTGGTATTTTTAATGGCGAGCTGAATCGGTATCCCGGCCGCTGATAGCGTTTCTGCTATTATTTTAGATTGTTGGGCCGTTCGATATAGAATCGCAAAATCGGAAAAGGTGCGCTCCTCATGGGATTCCGTTAAACTGGTTTTTCCAAAATCAACGGAGTAAAACCCCACGCCACCAACCAGGGATTCGATCATTTTGCCAATGGTCACAGCCTCATGTTTTTCGTTCTGGCATGCGAGGATGCCCACTTTTTGGGTCCCCGGCGTTTCTGTAACCAGTTTCGGTGCCGGTAAACGGTCCGGTGTTTTTTGAATCATCCGCTGGGCAACATTTAAAATTATTTGGGTTGAACGGTAATTTTGCTGCAGCTGAATCCGCTCAGCTCCGGGATAATCTTCTTGGAATCGATGAAAATAGCGCACATGCGACCCACGGAATCCATAAATCGATTGATCCGGGTCGCCAATGACACATATTTTTGTCTGGGGACACACCAAATTCTTAAGCAAGCGATACTGTCCTGTGTTGATATCCTGATATTCATCAACAAAAACATATGGATACTGCTTTTGAATCGTGGTACGCACCATATGATCGTTTTCAAAAAGTCGGATGACGTTTCCGATCAAGTCCTCAAAATCTACCAAACCGATTATGTTTACGATCTGTTGATAGAATTGGTAGATCGTATTAACAGCCTCTTTTTCGGCGGATGTGAGTTGATCCAGTTTGGCGGCATCCGCATAAAATTCCTGTTTGATCATGCCGATGGCATCCGCCACCTGCTCTTGACGCATCGACACGTCCACCCCTGAAAACATTGCCATGGTTTTGGCATCTTTGATGGTTTCCATTCGATCCCGGTCATCAATAACAGCGTTGGTCTGGTTTTTATTGCCTTTCTGGATGATCCCCAAACAAAAAGAATGAAATGTTGTCACCAATGGCAGTTCTTTTTCCTGTGGCAAAATCCGCCTCAGCCGATCGCGCATTTCTCCGGCGGCATGGTTCGTAAATGTCAGGCCCAGTATCTTTGAGGCCGCAACATGTCTGTTTTTTATCAGATGGGCGATTCGA
>Ga0180436_10005496_pt1 | contig 11199 bp, 6 predicted proteins | sample SS_ome_2_FD_132434 | JGI IMG/M metagenome (GOLD analysis project Ga0180436, IMG submission 132434) | Hypersaline lake sediment archaeal communities from the Salton Sea, California, USA - SS_3_S_2 metaG | ecosystem: Environmental > Aquatic > Non-marine Saline and Alkaline > Hypersaline > Sediment...
AAAGATCGAGAAGTGCATGACCATCGGCCTAAGGGAGAAGGTCGATGCGCGCTTCATCCGACTGGTCTGCCTGTCGGATTTCTGGTCCACGTACTTCAGCTCCATCGGGGAACTGGACGTGTATGGGTTCGCGCCCCAGCAGGCGCATGACTGATCAGCAGTCTCTGGGAACGAAGTGTGCGACGTAGTGTGCGGTTATTATTAATGGCTGTAGTATTACCAGCAAGAACGGATAGCCGAATGGGAAACTCGCGGACGGAGCACAACCTCCAGACCATCGGGCGGCATCAGAAGCAATTCACGGTATCGGCCGAGTACTTGATTCTGCCCATTCAGAACGGCGGCACGGAGGGCAAGTTCTACCTCGATATCAATGACAGGCGCGTACTGGACTACGACGTCGCACTCGCTCCGAGTCCCGAGGAAGCCGACTGGCACGCATTCTTCTCGATAGGCCGCTACAGGGGAAAGAGCGCCCGCGTGGAGGCCGCGGCGGCCACCGACTCCGGCTTCGCGCTGGTGAAGCAGTCCGACACGATTCCCGGCGAGAAGAATTTCTACAGGGAGAAGCTGCGTCCCAGCTTTCACTTCACGGCAAAGACCGGATGGCTGAACGATCCCAACGGCCTTATCTACTACAATGGCCGGTACCACATGTACTACCAGCACAACCAGGTTTCCGTTGAGTGGGGCAACATGACCTGGGGCCACGCCGTCAGCACCGACATGGTTCACTGGAAGGAACAGCCCAGAGTCCTGTTCCCGGACGCGAAGACCGGCGCCTGTTTCTCCGGCGCGGCTTTCATCGACAGGTGGAACCAGCTCGGCCGCAAGACAGGGAAAGAGGACGTGATCGTCGCGTTCTACCTGCGCACAAAAATCGGCCTGGCGCTGGCCTATTCCAACGATGGAGGCATGACGTTTACAGATTACGAGGAGAATCCCGTCATAAAGCACGAAGGCGCGCGGATCGACACACCACGGCCCTTCCGGTACGAGCCGACAAAGCGCTGGATTGCGCCGACCTACGATCACTTCGTCAACCAACAGGGGGAGAGACTGCGCTGCGTGGGCTTCTACAGCTCCGATAACCTGAAGGACTGGCAATACGAGAGCCGCGTCGAACAGGACAAGTGGGGAGACGAGTTGTGCGGCTGCGTCGACTTCTTCCAACTGCCGCTCGACGGCGACCCCGAACGCAGGAAATGGGTGATGATCTTTATCGACGGCAGCTATATCGTCGGCACCTTTGACGGGCACAGGTTCTGCACTCTCGAAGGTAAACCGGCAACGACTTCGGACCGCACATGCTCACTGGTCATCCAGGGCAATTACTATGCAACCATGACCTGGCACGACATGCCGGACGACCGCCGGGTGCAGATTACCTGGATGCAGAAACCGGGAGAGTACCCCGGCATGCCTTTCAATCAGCAGATGACAGCGCCCTCGGAGCTAACGCTGCACTCAAGCGGCGAAGGTCCGCGCCTGCGCATGAATCCGATCCGGGAACTCGAGTCGCTGCGTATCGGGACCCGCGAATGGAAGGACCTGGCGTTGAAGGCGGGCGAAAACGCGCTGGACGGGATCGAGGGAGATCTCTTCGACCTGGAAGTTGAGTTCGAGCCGGCTGCCGGATCGGAGACTGTGTTAGAGCTGCGCGGCATGAAGGTCTCGTACGATTGCGATGCGCGCACAATGCTGTGCGGCGACGTCCGTACAACACTCGAACCGGTTGATGGCGCGATAAGCCTGCGGATCCTGCTGGACCGCGCTTCTGTTGAGGTTTACGGCAACAACGGCCGGATCTACATACCGCAGGTTTTCTTCCCGGCGGAGCAGGATCTCTCTTTGAAGGCGGCCTGCGGCAGGGGCGAAGTCAGGGTCAGGCACCTGCGTCTGCACGAATTGAAGTCGAGCTGGGAATAGCCGTCCCCTCCGTAATTGCCGCAGCAAGAACAATACCAAACAAGAGGATGAAGATGCCCCTGTATAAATCGCTTCTCATGCTTGCCGCCGTTGTGTTGCCCTTTCTGTCGGGTGCCGCGGAATGTCCGGTCTTTCCCATACCCAAGGAGTACCGCGTGAATGATGCGGATGCCGTCGCCCTGAGCGACAGGACAGCCATCGTCCTTGGTGCGAAGGCCGGGGAACCGGAAAAGTATGCCGCCTCGCGCCTGACCTACATCTTGAAGAAGCGCTTCGGAATCGACGCTCCGACGGTGACGGAAGAGGCCGTTCCGGTAGAGGCCGGCACGCTCCTGGTTCTCGGCACGCTCGACAGCAACACTCTTCTCAAGTCCCTCAAGGACAAACACGCCGTCAACCTTGGCTCGCTGCAAGGCAAGGACCAAATGCAGGACGCCTTTGCCCTGGAGAACATCGAGGACGGCGACAAACAGGTTGTGCTGATGATCGGGGCCGCGCCGCGTTCGGTCATCTATGCCCAGTACGTCTTTCTGGAGACCTTGACGCGCGAGGGAGGCAAGGTCCTGTGCCCGGACGGTCTATCAGTGCGCGACTGGTCGGGACTGCGCTACCGCGACTGGTGGCCGGGAAATCCGGCCTACATTACAGAAACTCCAGACGCCCTGGACCAGGTGACACACGCTCGCGCGAACATGACACAGTTCCGCACGTTCAACAGCGCCGAGGTCAGCGAGGATCTCGTTAACGAGTGCTGGAAGCGCGGGTTGAAGCCGTACGGCGTCATCAACGGCGCAGTCGCCCGCGACGGCCATGCGTACGCCGAGCAGGAGACGCGGTCGTGGCTGGAGAAGGGCTGCTACGGCATCTATGTCTCCTTCGACGACTTCGGCATGGGCGAGGATCCCGAGGCGCTGTGCGGCAAGGTTACCGGCATCATCAAGGAACATTGCGGCGAGGTCGGAGACCGCATCGCCGTAATTGCCGGGGCGGACTACGATTACCTCAACTCGTACAACAACAAGCGGATGGCCAAATTCAAGGATTTTGAAGAGGCGATTTTTTATATTACCGGCCCCCCGCACGATGTATTCAGCACGAAGCGCCACTATGACGACGCCAGAGCGGTGGGCATCAAGAACTACATCTGGTGGCACAACTTCGCCATGGGCGCCACGTGCTTCTACGCGCCGGTTCCGGTGCGCCGGTACTTCGCGCAGATGCCGTTCAACCAAAAATGCTGGGGGCGCTTCACCTTTGACGATCTGCGTGAGGGCGACAAGCATATGACCGGCTATTGCGCCCAGAACGACGGCTTCGACATCGCCGCCATACAGCTCTTCTGGGCGTGGGATCCCGTTCACTACGATTACGAAAAGGCGCGGGGGGCAACCTACCGCCAGAGGCACGGCGACGCGGCGGTGGAAGCCATGCGCAAGCTGGACGACAACATGTACGGGCTGACCGAGTACTACCGCATAATGTGGCGCCATTCCGCCATGACGGAATGGCTGCTGAAGGACGTCTCAAAGCGCGAAGATGTCCTGGCACTGATCGATCGGATGCAGGAGCAGTTCAGGATTGCCAGGGCGGGCAGGAATATTTCGTATATGTCGGAGAAGGGCTATGACGAGTATTTTGCCAGGCCTCTGGAAGCCCACCTGGACGCCGCCGGAAGGCTGGCTTCGCTCGATTTTCCCGACTATGCCGTGCAGAAGCGGGAAGGCTTCGGCGACAAGGGCGGGCCGGACCTGCTGGAGACGTACGCTGCCTTCTCGTTGAGGGAGAAAATGGTCAACCTGCTCCTCGCCGGCAGAATGAACGAGGCCGAGGCTTACCTCACCGACCTGCGCAAGGAAGCCCTGCCGATGCTGGACATCCTGGAGAAGGAGCTTTCGGACATGTGGTACACGGAGGAGTACGTGCAGGGCTGGCGCGGCATGCTGACGCTGGAGCACTGGGAATCGTATGCCTCGGATGCCTTTACCGGGCAGGTCAGGCTCAATATCCGGCGCGATGCCGACGGGCTGGTGGTAATGGAGTCTTCCGGCGGCGGAGACTGCGAGATCCTTTTCACAGTTGACGGTCCGGCCCCGGCGGTCGGCGCTGCCGAAGTCTACGACGGGCCGCTCTCCATTCCCGGATCGCACGTTGTGCGGGCCGTAGTCCGTCGCAAGGACTGCGGATTGACCACCCACGTGTTCGAACACTGCCTCGGCCGTTCCAAGAAAGGCTGGAAGGTGGTCTACACGGACAGCGACGACGGCAAGGACGCGACGGGCGCCAACTTGATCGACGGTAACCTTGACACCTTCTGGTTCTCGGACAGGACCAACACCAAGCCCCCCCACCCTCACGAGATTCAAATCGATATGGGCCGTGAGAACCCTATACAGGCCATCCTGCTGTACCCGCGCGCGAACAACGGGCGCGGCGTGCCGAAGAAATACGAAGTGTACGTAAGCGCCGACGGCAAGGCATGGGGCGAGGCGCTGACCGCCGGCGAGTTCGGACGGATCGAGAGCCCGATGATCGTCGCGCTGGGCAGTACGGTCAGCACCCGTTTTTTGCGGCTTGTCTTTCTGTCCGATTTCCGTTCGATCCATTTCAGCGCGGTGGCGGAAGTGGACGTGCTGGACTTGCCGCAACGTGCTGCGGTCGATCCCGAGGGAGCGCTGCGCTCCGGACTGCGGTACCGCTACTACGAGACCGGCGCGCTACCGCGCTGGCGCCCCCCCCGGGAGAACGAGGTGCGCGCATCCGGCGTCATCGCCTCCCCCACCCTCGATCTTGATGGTCGGCGCGAAGACAACTTCGCGGCGCTTTACGAGGGATACCTAAAGGTTCCCGAAGACGGGCTTTACGTGTTTTCGGTGCTGTCCGGCGACGGTTCAGTGCTCTGGATTGACGGCGAGCCGATCGTTGACAACGACGGGCGACACGGCCACATCGAACGCAGCGGCAGCGTCGGCCTGGCCGAGGGATACCACACGTTCAGGCTGGCCTATTTTCAGTGGCTCAAGAGCAAGATCCTGAACGTCTCCTGGCAGCCGCCGGGAGAAAAGAAGCAGCCATTGCCCGCGGAAGTTCTATTTCACGAAAAAGACATGGCACAGCGTAACCCCAACTAAAGAGTAAGCAACCACGGATTGCACTGATAACACGGATAGGCGGGCGACCAGCCGTTGACATCCTAAACCAGGCCGCCTGCAAAAGCCAACACCCCACAACGCCCCGCCAGGCCCTCTCCTCTCTTGGCACTTGCCGCCCGCCACTCGCCACTGCGGCGATTCTTCGCAGGCTCAACATCGGTGCCTCTTGACATTTGCGCCTTGTGGTGAGATATCTTCCCGATCGGAGAACGGGAGCGAATGAAGTACACCGATGATTACTCGGCAAAATACGGTATCTGGGCCAGAGAGAACAAGGTGATTCGCCTGCCTCAAGCCCAGGGCTTGCCCAGATTCAATTCGAGGAAATTCAGCTCCTATGGCGAGTTCAACGCATGGAAGAGGAATCTGCTCGATCGGATAGCTCTGCAGGGAGGGGTGCGATGGACGAAGTGATCGGGCGTTTCAACAGTGCCTGCATACGCTACCTCCTGATTGGCGGTCAAGCCTTGCGCCTCGAGGGAATGCCGCGCTTCTCGATGGATTGGGATATCTTTATTCCGCCGCGCGACCAGGGCAATATCGACAAAATCAACGAACTGATGGGCGAGGCATTCGATGTCCCTCTGCTTTCCCTGGGTTCACGCGGCGAGAACTTCGTACAGACCTACCAGACGCCGTGGGGAATTCTTCAGTTCCACTTGGGCGGCCCGGGACTGCCGTCTTTCGATGAAGCCGAGGCCCGCGGAGTCATGAACCGGACCGAGAACGGCACTAAAGTGCATTGTCTCGCACTGCAGGACCTGCTTGAGAGCAAACGTCGCGCCGACCGTCCGGAGGATCAGGCGGACATTCGCTACCTTGAGGTCAAGCTGGGAATTCTTAGCGCCGAGTAGAATTCTTCAGATCGGCACAATGACGTTTCCGAACCGGCGCCGACGCGCCGTTACGCTTACGGCGAATCTTTCCGCTGACGTGCGCGGATGGTCTTGAGGGCGTCAGAAAGAACCGGAAGCGCCGGCTTGTCCTTCCGGCGCGGTGGCCCGTCTTGCTCTTGACAATTCGCTCCAGTGAAAGCAGCCTGACCCGGAACCGTCCCAGGGGCGCCTTTAGGTGTGCTGCTTCTCCTTGTCGTATCTTTCGAGACCGCGCATGTGGGTTACGATGTCAAACAGGCTTACGGCCTCACCGGCGAAGATGGGTGGATGCAGCATGACGGGAGGCACATAAGTGCCGCCGACCTTCTTAAGGGCCCGTCGAATTCCCGGATCGGCAAGGTCTCTGAACCAGAGGTCTACATCCTGGGTAAAGGAGCCCCCTGCAGGGCCGCCGCGGCCAGTCCTACGACCATGAAATCCACCTTCTGTCGGATCAGCTCTTTGAGGAGTTCGGCTTCCTCAGGACTGAATATGGATTCCTCTGCCACGTCGCAATGCCCTCCTCAAGCGCGATACCGGTGTTTCTTCAAGTAACAGCAACGTATGTTGCACGTTGTCGCGATCCACATCGTGATGCATCCGCGCAATCCTGTCGACCTCGGCACGAAGGCGACGCGCTTTCGAAACAGCGGGGGGATCTTCCTCCAGAAGCTCGCTCGGCGGCACACCCAGGGCATCGGCAAACAACTTCAGCGAAGCCGGCAAGACCGACGGTTTCCGTGCCAGCGAATAGTAGGCGTTCCTGCTGACACCGGCCCGGTCCACGGTGCCTTCGGGGGTACTATCGCAAGCCGTCTACAGGGCTCGCTGGCCTTATTGACCGGACAGCCGGTCTTTGCCGCCGTGAAGCTGCGGATAGGCGCTGCACCCGTAATGAACGGGAACGTCGTCGAATTCGAGCTCGAGGACGGTCACGTTGCAGATCGGATCGCGCAGCGTTTCCGGCCGGGGATCGACCGTGATGCGACGATCGGTCTGGACAAATCCGATCTCTTTGCCGCCGGGCAAGGTGCGGATCGCCTTGAGCTTCGTTTCGAAGCCGCCGAAGATGAGGGCATCGCTCCAGATCCACTGCCAGAAGTAGACCTTGTTGCCGCGCCGCGTAAACGCGCCGGTTCCGCTGGCGCTTCCCACTCCGCAAGGGTCGAGCTTGCCGTAGACGGCGTCGCCGTGCGCCGCCAGCCATTTGCCCACGGTCTGGAGCGGTTCGACGGCCTCGGCCGGGACGTCGCCCTCGACGGTCGGGCCGATGTTCAGGAGCAGGTTGCCACACTTGCCGCAGACGGTATGAAGCATGCGCAGGATGCCGTGGGCGTTGTAGCTGTAGGGGGCGACCTGGGCGCTGTCGAGGTAGCCCCAACTGATGCGGTTGAAGGTCATGCAGGATTCCCAGCCGCGACCGGCTTCGGCGGCGGTAAGGTGTTCCTCGGGCGTAGAGAAGTCTTCAGCCAGGTACGAGCGGTTGTTAATGATAATGTGCGGCTGCATCTCCCGCACCATCTGGTTCATCTGCAGTGAGCCCCAACCTTCGTGCGACTCCATGGGGCGCGACACGTCGTACCACAGAACATCGATCTTGCCGTAGTCGCCGCCCAGCAGCTCGCGCAGCATTCCCCGGATGAACTCCAGGAACCGGGCGCGCGCTTCGGGGTCGAACGCCGCGCGCCACGAATCCGGATGATGCCAGTCCATCAACGAGAAATAGAGACCGACACCGAGATCGAACTCACGACAGGATTCGATGAACTCCCTGACGACGTCAAGGCCGCCCGGGCAGCAGTTCACCGTGTTGTACGGATTGGTCTTGCTGTCCCACAGGCTGAAGCCCTCGTGGTGGCGGGAGGTCAGGACCATGTACTTCATGCCGGCTTCTTTGGCGAGCTGCGCCCATTTACGGGTGCAGCCGGGCTGGGGACGGAACTGCTCCGCCAGCTTCTCGTACTCCGAGATCTCCCAGTTTTCGATCGCCATCGCCCACTCGTTTCGGCCGAGCACCGTGTGCAGGCCGTAGTGAATGAACATGCCGAAACGCGCGTCCTTCCACCACTGCATACGTTCGTCGCGGGTTGCGGCAATTTGGGCTTCGTAATCCGGACGGCTTACCAATTGGGTCATTGTTCCATTCCTCCAGTTATCATTCATACCTGTAATTGCTTTCCCGGCAGTTCACCAGGCACCTGACCGAAGATCCCTCTTCCCTGCAGAAATTCCGCAAGAAAACCGGTTCCGTGCTCAAGATCCGGTCTGATATCACAATGTGGCCCGCGGGTGCAACCGAATCCGACGTAAATTCAATGCCTGTCTGGGGTGTTGACTGGTTTGGTTCTCCGCCGCCGTGGACATCATTGCATGGGTCAGCAACAATACAATTGCCGCAACGACGCTTCTCATCGCCTCTTCGTCGTCTCGAACCGGATCTTCCCGGGGATTCTCGGCACAACGACCGTGACAGACTTCGCCACGCCCGGCAGCAGGTCGAAGTAGTTGTCCGACAGTATCCCCCTGCCCTCGTCTGCCGCATGCACACCGTGACAGTAGGTCTTGCTGACGAGCCGGATGGTCCTGCCCTTGGCCGTGACACGGATCTCCGGCTCAGGAACCGACAGCTCGCGATACGGCGCGAGCGGCCAGATCGAAGGAGCCGCATCCAGGGAACGGTGAGCCAGGTACGCGGCGTAAATCCAATCGTGCGGATCCAGCGCCCTGGCGGCGGGAATCGTGTCGCTCCCGATCTCGACCATGCTGTTCGCGCCGAGGCGGACGGCGCGCGACTTCATTTTCGTGTCCGAACCGTCGATGCGCATCCAGCCGTAATGGACGACAGGCCGCCACTCTTTCATGGTGTCGTTCACCGCCCGCGTCACCAGCCTCCTGCCCCGCCGGCGCACGATCGCCTTCACCGGGGTGTTCGCGTTGCGCAGCCAATAATAGGATGGCTTCCGCCGCAGGTAGTAATCGATCGGCGTCCAGCCGATCTCCCCCCAGTTGTCGTTGTACATCCAGATCAGCGCCCCCTGGCAGTCGTCGCGCGGGTCGTGTTTCCGGAAGCGCATGGCCTCCATCAAACGGCCGTACATCGTCGCCTGGAACATCTGCGAATACAGGATATAGTCCTTCAGATCGAGCCCCTCCGGGTCCGCGTAGTGCGTGCGAATCGCGGTCTCGATCGTAATCCCTTTGTCAAAGGTGTTCTTGTGTTCTTTCCATACCCGTGAGTCCATGCGCGGCTCTCCGGGGCCGAGGTACTGCTTCATCGACGCCAGGTGCGGGGCGCCGAGCACGCCGCTCTCGCTCACGAACCGGGCCCGGCATTCGTCGTAGACCTCGTGATTGACTCGGCGGTTGACGTCCGGGTTCATGGTGCACCCGCGCCACCAGTGGCAGTCGCCGATGGTCTCGTCGTTCGGATCGTCGCCGCCGGCCGGACTGCTCGGCCAGTAGAAACGCTCGGGGTCGAGCGCGCGGCAGACGTCCGGCAGGATATGGTTGAAGATGAGACTCCCGCCGATGTCGAGATCCTTGTCGCCGAACTTCTTGCCTCGATTGCCGCCCCACCCCGCGAAGGACTGCAGGCTTTCGTTGTTCCCGCTCCAGAGCGCGATGCAGGGGTGATGCCGCAGCAGCATCACGGCCGTCTCGGCCTCCTTGCGGACGGCATCGCGGAACTCCTCGGGGCGATCCGGATACCGGCCGCAAAACGCGAAATCCTGGTAGATCAGGATGCCCGCGCGGTCGCAGGCGCTGTAGAAGTCGTTCGACTCGTAGATTCCTCCGCCCCAGACACGAAGCATGCTCATGTTGGCGTTGCGCGCCTCCGCGATCAGCGCCTCGTGCTTCTTCCGGCCGGCCCGGGCCATGATGGCGTCCGCCGGAACCCAGTTCCCGCCCCGGCAAAAGACGTCCTCGCCGTTCACACGCACGCAGAACCGGCTGCCTCCGGCCGCAATCGGCGAGCGGTCGACCTCCACCGTTCTCAGGCCGATGTCCATCTCGCGCTCGTCGCAGATTCGCCCCTCGCGCATAACGCGCGCCGTCACGTGATAGAGCGGCTGCTCCCCCATGCCGTTCGGCCACCAGAGCCGCGGTTTTGGTATTTTCAGCCTGAAGGCGATCGGCGACCGCCCGACCTGCGCGCTCAAGGTCACCTTGTGAGTGATCTTCTTATCGTCCGGAGACGCCACGACAAGATCGAGCAGGCCTGCCCGTTCGCTCCACGCGTGGAGGTTCTCGACGATGATGTTGGCGTCCAGGAACACGGCCTTGCCCTCGATCCGGGTATCGAGACGGACGTCGCGCAGAACTATCCCTGAGTGTCCCTCGATTCGCACGCCGCGCCAGATCCCGATGTTGGGGAGCGCGTCTACCCAGTCGAAACCGTAGCAGAAAGAAGGCTTGCGCAAGTGCGGGAGGCCACGGAACTTGCCGCGCGCGCCGTAGACGGTCTTGTCCGGCGGTCTCGGCTGGAATTCCGCGGGCGCCAGCTCCGCCCCCACGGTCAACCGCACGACCAGCGTGTTGACGCCTTTACCGAGCACGTGGCGCACGTCGAAGACCTGCGGCACGAAGGCATTCTTCGCCTCGCCCACGAGGGTGTCGTTCAGGAAAACCTGCGCGTAGAGATCCAGTCCTTCAAAGACGACCTGTTGGCGCTCGTACTTCAGGAAAGAGGCATCGACTTTGAAAGACGTCTTGAACCACCAGGACCGTTTCTCGGGCCAGCGGCTTTTTCTCGTGTTGAGACCGACCAGCGGCTCCGCCATACGCCCCGCGCGAATCAGGTCCAGATGGATCTCACCGGGGACCATTGCAGACATCCAGCCCGAGCGTTTCTTCTTCACCTTCTTGAGCCCCGGCAGACCTTTGCACGAGAGGCTTTCGTCCCGAACTTTCCAGTTGCCGTCAAGCGATCTTATGATCATCAGATCCTCACACGTTGCTTATCCGTCATCTTAAGGCTCAACATCCAATAACCGACAAGAAACAGCACATCGAGACCGCGCGGCGGCCTCGCTTCCGGCCCTTTTCCAGATCATTGCATACCCCGCCGCAGCGTGCCAAGTCCTTTGCCTGGTCGGATATCAAACATTGAATTCCTTTTCCCCTCGCTACTCGCGATCACGGCTTTTTTTCCTCGCGAAAGATTGAAGACGCGGCGCCGCGGGATCGAGCAAGACCTGGCCACAGGGGGTTGCTTGCCCGCCTTAGTCCCGACCGCGAAGCTGGTC
>Ga0180436_10005497_pt1 | contig 11199 bp, 10 predicted proteins | sample SS_ome_2_FD_132434 | JGI IMG/M metagenome (GOLD analysis project Ga0180436, IMG submission 132434) | Hypersaline lake sediment archaeal communities from the Salton Sea, California, USA - SS_3_S_2 metaG | ecosystem: Environmental > Aquatic > Non-marine Saline and Alkaline > Hypersaline >...
ACGAGGGTCGCGGTCCGCTTCACATCGCCCATGATCAGGGCTTCTGCAATCCAGGCAAGGGGCACGACGGTGGAGCGGCGGATGGCTCGTCCGATGACCCGCTTGCGCCAGTCATCCTTTCTGTGGGTCACTATGGAATCCCGGCGGTCGCCGCGGGCCGTGCAATGATAGATCGCTCCCGCAAACTCGATTCTCACTTGGCGCGGCAGCCGCCCAATTCCGCAGATTCCCGATTTCCGGGCAACGTGAAACGTTGACTGACCCCATCTTCTGCTCTTGGTTTCTGCTTCATTTTCCTTTCTCTCCCGGTAATGGCGGGTTCCCCCCCCGTGTCTTGTCCGATGCCGGGCTCACCTCTCGATACGAATCCCGAGGCGCGGCCGCCGCCGCCGGGTTTTCCGGGACATTAGAGTTCCCACGTCTGTTCGGCCTGCCCATAGTCCCGCCGTGACCGAACCGGAGGCTCTCATCGCCTTGAACATGCTGCCCCGTCTGGGTCCGGTCAGGATCGGCCGCCTCCTCGAACGCTTCGGAAGCGCCCCGGCGGTGCTCGGCGCGCCCGCCGCCAGAACGCAGGCCGTGAACGGGATCGGGCCCGAGCTGGCGCGGATCCTTCATCGCTGGGAGGACCACGCCGACCTTGCCGGCGAGCTGCGGAGGATTCGCACGCGGGGACTGCAGCTTCTCACCGCGGAGGATGCGGACTGGCCGGAGGCCTTCCGTCACATGCCGGACGCTCCGGTGGTCCTCTACGTCTGGGGCCGGCTCGCCGCGCGCGACCGCCATGCCTTCGCGATCGTGGGCTCCCGCCGCGCCACCAACTACGGCCGCACCTGCGCCCGGAAGTTTTCGTTTCAACTGGCCCATGCCGGATTCACCATCATTTCCGGGCTGGCCCGCGGGATTGACACCGCCGCGCACGAGGGGGCCCTCGCGGCGCGGGGGCGCACCGTGGCGGTCCTCGGCTCGGGCCTCGGCCAGCTCTATCCTCCGGAGAACATGCCCCTCGCGGAGCGCATTGCCGAGGGAAGCGGGGCGGTGGTCTCGGAGTTCCCGATCGACACCCCTCCGGACCAGCAGACCTTTCCGCAGCGCAACCGGATCGTGGCGGGCTGGTGCGAAGGCCTCATGGTGGTGGAATGCCCGCGGAAGTCGGGGGCCATCATCACCGCCAACCTTGCGGGCGAGTACGGCCGTCACGTCTTCGCGATTCCCGGCCCCATCGACCAGCCGCAGTCGGAGGGATGCCATGCCCTGATCCGCACCGGGGCGACCCTCGTCACGGACGGAGCCCAGGTCCTTGATGAACTCTCGCAGCTCCCCCTCGAGGCGCGGAGCGATCCTCCCCTCGCCCAACCCGCGGGTCCCGCCGCGGAAACCCATCTTTCCGATGCCGAACAAGCGATCCTTGCACAACTGGGCAGCCGGGAGCGCAACATCGACGAGCTCGTTACCGCGGCCGGACTTCCCGCCTCGGTGGTGGCCACCACCCTGCTGCGGCTCGAAATGAAAAGTCTGGTCAAGCAGCTTCCCGGCTCCTACTTTGTGAGGGAGTCCTGAGGGGCAGGATACTCCTTTGAATGTTCAATTCCGCGGTTCAGCTCACCTTTCCCTGCCCGGCCTGCGGCGGGTTTCTCACCTTGCGGACATTCCGGGCCATGGGTCCCTGTCCGACCTGCGGCACGCAACTCGAGGTGAGCCTGCACGTGCGCCCCATCGTGCCCCAGATCACGCCGTCGAACAGCGACTCCGCTTCCGGCAGGAAGTTCGACGAGCGCCGGTTCCGGCCTTCTCCGCAAAGCCCTTAGACGCTGAATTTCCGGCAGGCCAAATCGATCTTGCGGCGGGTGATCCGCAAAAATCCCTTTTCAAATCGGTCTTCTGCCGCGTATTTGGCCCCGCCCCATGGCCAAGACCCTGATCATTGCGGAGAAGCCTTCCGTCGCCGCCGATCTCTCCCGCGCGCTCGCCCGAATCCTCGGAAAGTTCGAGCGGAAAGGGAAATCCCGCGACTCCCACTCCTTCGAAAACGACCGCGCCATCATCACCTCGGCGGTCGGTCACCTCGTGGAACTCAAGATGCCCACCGGGCCGAACGGGAAAAAACTCCCGTGGAAATTCGACGTGCTGCCCGCCATCCCGAGCCGGTTCGAACTCGAACCCGTCCCAAGCTCGGAGGGGCGGCTGAGACACGTCCTCAAGCAGGCCCGGCGCAAGGATGTCGACCTGATCGTCAACGCCTGCGACGCCGGCCGCGAAGGCGAACTCATCTTCCAGTACATCATGGACATCGGACGCGTCGACAAACCCGTCAAGCGGCTCTGGATGCAGTCCATGACCACCACCGCCATCCAGGAAGCATGGCGGTCGCTCCGCGACGGCGCGGAGATGGAGAACCTCGCGAACGCCGCCAAGTGCCGCTCGGAATCCGACTGGCTGGTGGGCCTCAACTCGACCCGCGCCCTGACGTGTTTCCGCTCCCGGCACGGCGGGTTCAACATCACCGCCGCGGGGCGCGTCCAGACGCCCACCCTCGCCATCCTCGCCAAGCGCGAGCGCGAAATCCGCGCCTTCCGGGCGGCCCCCTACGCCGAAGTCCACGCCTCGTTCGCGGTGGCCGCCGGGACCTACGACGCCCGCTGGATCGACCCGGACTGGAAAAAGGACGACTCGAACCCGCACTCGCGGCCCGAGCGCCTCTGGGACCGGGAGCGCGCCGAGGCCATCCGCGCTCGCTGCGACGGCCGGACCGGGGCCGTCCGCGAGCAGAAAAAGCCGCAGAAGCAGGCCCCTCCCCAGCTTTACGACCTGACCACCCTCCAGCGCGGGGCCCCGTTCACGGCCCGCCAGACGCTCCAGATCGCCCAAGCCCTCTACGAGCGGCACAAGATGATCACCTATCCGCGCACCGACTCGCGCTACCTGCCCGGGGACTATCTGGCGAACGTCCGCCGAACCACCGAAGAGCTGGCCAATTCGCAGCACCCCGTGGCGCGATGGGCGGCGGACTCGCTCCGGAACGATCGCGTCTCGTTCCAGAGGCGCGTCTTCAACGACGCCAAGGTCTCCGACCACTTCGCGATCATTCCGACCGGGCGCATGGTGAGGCTCAGCGACGCCGAGGCGAAGGTCTACGACCTGATCGTGAAGCGTTTCGTGGCGGTGTTCTTTCCCCACGCCGAATTCGAGATCACCCAGCGGTTCACGACCATCGATCACGGGGACGGGAAGGACACCTTCCGGACCGACGGGAAGGTCCTCGTCAATCCGGGCTGGCTCGCGGTTTACGGACGCACTCCCGGCCGCTCGAACGGCGGGGACGAGCTGGTGGCGGTCACGGAGGGCGAAGCGGCGCGGGTGACGCGCATCGAGATCCTCGACAAGGAGACCACTCCGCCCGCCCGCTACACCGAGGCCACCCTGCTGTCCGCCATGGAGGGGGCCGGAAAGCTCGTCGAGGACGAGGAACTGCGGGAGGCCATGGCGGAACGCGGCCTCGGAACCCCCGCCACGCGCGCCGCCATCATCGAGGGCCTCCTCCGCCAGAAATACATCGCCCGGGAAGGCCGCGACCTCCACGTCACCGGCAAAGGGCTGAGCCTCGTCAAACTCCTCGAAGCCATGGAGATCGAGCCCCTGACCTCCCCGTCGATGACGGGCGACTGGGAGGCCAAACTCCACCGCATGGAACACGGCCGGCTCGACCGCGAATCGTTCATGAAGGAAATCAAGGGCTTCACCGAAGAAGTGGTGGCCAAAGCCCGGCGCCACTACCGCGAGGCCGTCAACCGCGTCTTTCCCGACCTCGAATGCCCCTGCCCGTCCTGCGGCGCGCCCACCCTGAAGCAGACCGACGCCACTTACGAGTGCCACAACCAGGATTGCAGCTTCCGCATCTCGAAATACATCGCCGGCCGCAGGCTCACCGAGGAAGAGGCCTGCGAACTCTTCACCAGAAATTTCCTGCCTCCAAGGGAAGGCTTCGTCTCGCGCTTCAACAAACCCTTCGAGGCCGGCCTCGAACTCGTCCAGGAGGAGACCAAGACCGGCCGGAAGGGGAAGTTCAAGACCAACTTCGTCTTCGACGGGGACGAACCCGAGTCGACCGCCGACCTCGGCGAGGAGCACCTCGTGACTGATCTCACCCTCGCCGACGGAACCCGCGCCCAGTTGTTCGAGACCGAAAAGGCCTACCATGTCCCCGACCTCAAACCGCCCGGCAACCCCGACGGATTCCGCCTCGGCAAAACCATCCTCCAGAAACAACTCGACCACCAGACGGTCCGCAAACTCCTCACCGAGGGAAAAACCAACCTCGTCCGCGGGTTCGTCTCCAAACGCACCAAGCGGCCGTTCAACGCCCGCCTCACCCTCGACTTCGACACCGGCAAGATCGGCTTCGAATTCGAACCCCGCAAACAGGCCAGGAAAAAGTCCGCCCGCAGCAGGGAAGAGTAAAAACCCCACCCCCCGCAAGGCTGGTCGCGGGGGGCATGGGGGGGCAGAGGGCGCCGTAGCCGACTGACCATGGGCTCCCACGACACAAGGTCGTGGGGGGCCTTCGGGGCAGCCCCTTGGGAACGCCCCCAACAGGCTTGTCCCGTTGGCGCGCATGGCCAATCAGTTGCAGCGGAAGGAGTGCCGCCGGGGTAGCCGACTGACCACTGGCTCCCACGACACAAGGTCGTGGGGGGCCTTCGGGGGGAGAGGGCGCCGCTGCCCCCGACGCCGCCGGGACGGCGGCGTCCACCAGAAGGCCTCTCCACGCTCCGCTTGCCCTCGCGGCCCCCGGCCCCTAGCGTCCCGGCGTGATCCATTTCCGTTTGTTCGGCATCCCGGTGACGGTTCAGCCATGGTTCTGGCTGACGGCGGCCTTCCTCGGAGGGGCCTTTCGCATCAAGACCTCCGCGGATCTGTTGGAGGTCGGCCTCTTCATGTTGGCGGCCTTCATCTCGATCATGGTGCATGAGCTGGGCCACGCCCTGACGATTCGCCATTTCCGCCTGCCGACGGAAATCGTTCTGCAGGCTTTTGGCGGGTATGCGGCCTACCCGGCGGGGGTCCTCAACCGGCCGAGGTCGTTCCTCGTCACGGCGGCCGGTCCCGCGATTCAGGTTGTCCTTGGAGCGGCCGCGTTGCTCGTCCTGATCTTTGTTTCGCTGCCTCCGACCCACATTCAGTTGTTCGTTTACTTCCTGATGTGGGTCAGTTTCGCGTGGGCGATCCTGAACTGCTTTCCGATCTACCCGCTCGACGGGGGCCGCATGCTGGAATCGATTCTCGGCCCGCGGCGTCAGAAGCTGCTCTTCGGGATCGGGTTCGGGACGGCTGTGATCCTCGGCCTTTTCGCGATCCTGAACAGCTTCCTGTTTCTCGCCATCTTCATGGGCCTCTTTGCGTGGACGAACTATCAGCACATGAGCCGGGCCGTTTCGTAGACCCTCGCGGGACACCCGTCAAAAAAACACCAGCCGCCCTCCCGCCACGATCGCGAAGACGATCACCAGCCACTCGAAGACACGCTGCGAGACGGCCTGCACGAGGCGGCGGCCGATCAGCACCCCCAGCAGGATGAGCGGAGCCAGCCTGGCATTGAAGAGGAGGCTCTCGGCAGTCGTGAAGCTCAATCCTCCCATGAAGGGCAGCTTCAGGATGTTGACCAGCAGAAAGAGGCGCGCTCCCACCCCCACAAGGTCCATCTTCTCAAAACGCCGCGAGAGCAGGAAGAGCTGGACCACCGGGCCGGCGGCGTTCGCCATCATGGTGGCCACCCCGCCCGCCACTCCGGCCCCCGCTCCGAAGCTTCGCGAGTGCGCGAGCCGGTCGAACCACTCCGTGGCGAATCGCCGGAAGAGCTGCAGGAAGACCATCAGCAGAATGATCCCCCCGATCACCGGCCGCGCCCACTCCGCCGGAATGCGGTCCAGCAGAAAAAACCCGATCGCCAGCCCCGCCATCATCGGGGGCATCAGCCGCCACACCGGCTTCCACGAGGCATACCGCCGAAACAGCGGATAAACCGAAAGATCCGCCAGAACCAGCATCGGCAGGAGGATCCCCACCGAGGGCTTCCCGAACAGGTCCGCCATGAGGAAGACCGCGATCAACCCGATCCCGCCGAAGCCCGTCTTCGAGATCCCCACCGTCAGGGCCGCCACCCCCGCAAGAATCCACTCCGCCGCCGACAGCTCCGGGAAATCCATCCGGACGCTTTCTCCAACACATCGCCCCGCTTGACAAGGACCGCGACGGACTCACCCGGAAGAGGGAATGGTCCCCGGGGCGTGAATCCCTCTTGAGCTTGCAGCCATCCTCCCGTATCTGCTCGCTCCGGCGCCTCCTGCGGGGCCGGGCCCTTCCTCCAACAACCAACCTCGATCCCGAACCGATGAAGATAGTCGTCGCCTATTCCGGAGGACTCGACACCTCCGTCATTCTCAAGTGGCTTCAGGAGACCTGCGCCGCGGAGGTCATCGCGTTCTGCGCCGATGTCGGCCAGGGCGAGGAACTCGACGGACTCGAAGAGAAAGCCCTCAATACCGGGGCCTCGAAATGCGTCATCAGCGACCTGCGCGAGGAGTTCGCCCGGGACTTCATCTTCCCGATGCTCCAGTCCAACGCCCTTTACGAGGGACGCTACCTCCTCGGAACCTCCATCGCGCGGCCATGCATCGCAAAGGGGATGATCGAGGTGGCCGAACGGGAGAAGGCCGACGCCATCGCCCACGGCGCCACCGGCAAGGGCAACGACCAGGTGCGCTTCGAACTCTCCGCCGCCAGCCTCGCCCCCCGCATCAAGGTCATCGCCCCATGGCGCCAGGCCCGCTTCCGCGAGCAGTTCCCCGGCCGTTCCGAGATGATCGCATACGCCGAGGCGAACGACATCCCGGTCAAGGCGTCCATGAAGAAACCCTACTCGATGGACCGCAACCTCCTGCACATCTCGTTCGAGGCCGGGATGCTCGAAGACCCATGGCACGACGCCTCCGCCGAGGCCGGCCGCGACATGTATGTTCTCTCGGTCTCGCCGGAGGAAGCCCCGGACCAACCCGAATACCTGCAACTCCTCTTCGAACACGGCGACCCCGTCGGCGTCATGGGCGAGGGCGTGCCCGCCGTCCTCGAGTCCCTGCCGGACGTCGCCCCCCGAGGCGAACGCGACGGATACTTCCTCCTCTCCCCCTACGGCATGATGCGCGTCCTGAACACCCTCGGCGGCCGGCACGGCATCGGACGCATCGACATCGTCGAAAACCGCTTCGTCGGCATGAAGTCCCGGGGCGTCTACGAGACCCCCGGCGGCACGATCGTTCTGGCGGCCCACCGCGACCTCGAAGCCCTCACCGTGGACCGCGAAGCGATGCACCTCCGCGACAGCCTCATCCCGCAATACGCCCAGCTCGTCTACAACGGCTTCTGGTTCGCTCCCGAGCGCCTCGCCCTGCAGGCCCTCGTCACCGAGACCCAGCGGCAGGTCACCGGCGAGGTCCGCCTCAAACTCTACAAGGGCAATGTTATCCTCGCCGGGCGGCGTTCGCCCTGCTCGCTCTACGAGGAGGACGTCGCCACCATGGAAGGCGGGGCGGAGACCGCCTACAATCAGGACGACGCCTCCGGCTTCATCGCCCTCCATGCCCTCCGCCTCCGGGCCGCCGCCCGCCGCAACCGGCGCGGACCGTAGCCTCGCTCACTCCGCCGTGATCCGATACTCGGTGCGGTTCGCAGCCTCCGGACCGATCTTCCGCACCTCCATGCGGCCATCCCTCACGAGCGCTTCAATCGCAAGCGTCGCCCGGGACCGGCTCAGCCCCCACAAGACCGCGAACTGGTCCAACGACCTCCACGCCGGCACGGGGCCGAAACTCCATGGAATGCGTTCGCGCTTCATTTCCATCTCCCTTCTACCGAATAAGACGATTCAGCCCGCAATTTAATCAGTGCATTTTTCACGATTCCGCAGGAACCCTGAAAGCGAGCCGGCCGGCCGGCCGGCGTCCACCAGTCTTTCCCCTCCCCCCGCCCCTCTCCTCGTGGATGGCGCCGCCTGCCTTGGCGTCGCCTTGGCGATGACCGGTCACTCGCGCCATCAGGCCCGCCGGACCGAGGGGCACGGATCCTGATGCGCCGGGCCTAAGTGGACCGGCCCCCGGACTGCGGCCGCGGCCCGGTGCTGGCGTCCCTCGACTGCCGGGGTTGTTCCCGGTGCAACCGTTCGCGGCGCAGCTTCCGCAGCATGCCGAGCATCTCTTCCGAAAACAACCAGCCCATCTCGGCATCGGAGATCGCGCCGCCCGTCGCGGCTTCCCGGCTGAGCCTCGAACGGCAGGACCAACCGATGGCGCGCGGGCCGTTCTCACCGGCTTCCGCCATGACCGGCTCAAGCTGCCGGAATTCGATCCGCTCCGGCGCGCTGGCCGGCACGACCCGTTGGCCCTCTTCGTCGACGAAGGAAAGCAGGATCAGCTCGTGCCCGACTCCCCGCAGCCTCTCAAGACGATCGTCGTAGGGATGGACCATCAGCTCGTAGTCCAAGGTTCGACCCTCCCACCGGTATTTCAGCCGATACTTCAGGTCGGTCCAGCCACTGCCCAATTCCCCCTCGATCACTTTGTAGACGATCTCCGGTTCGGCGGCAGGCGGGTCGCCCTCGCCGCCATTCCCGCCCCCCTTCGCAAGAATGAACAGCAAAACCAACACCACCAGCAGGAGGAGAAACACGAAGCGAACCAAATTCCATAGCGCTCCGCCAAAGGCGCTTCCCGTAGCCATCGTCGTCTGTTTTTCGGTGCTCTCGCAGCCAAACATCCGGTTTCCGAATATTCAGCAAGACCCAATCGTTGAAACCTTATAAACATTCGGCCGCCTGCAAGGCAATATTATTCACCCCCCCGGACCGGCCTCGCCCGCCGTCGTTTCCCTCCCTGCGCGAGGAATTTTGCAGAGCCCGCAACCCGGGGCAACGAAAACGGCAAGGAAATTAAGAATTCCTGATGATTTGGCTTGCATAATTTTAAACAAAGTGTGAAATTCTTGCCATCGCACAACATTTGATGTCATGAAATCGCTCCTGATCTCGGCCCTGTCCGGGATGGCGGTCGCGCACAGCGGCGCCTTCCTGACCGTGTGGGAGCTTCCCTACGTCGAGGAACATCTGACCTACCGCGACGTGGGGCGGAAACTGAACAAGGTGTTCAAGCTTGACGAAAGGTTCGACGCGCTTCGCGATCACCGGGACGCGATGCGCCGCAAGAACGAGGAGATCTTCGCCGCCCGCCCCACCATGCCGGATGTGGCGGCGCGGCGCCTGTCCTGCAACACGACCGCCTCGCGGATCACCACCTCTGCTCCCCGCTGAGGTCTACTTCCCGAGCGGCAGGATCTCGACCGACTTGAACTGGACCGGGTGACTCTCGGATTGGAGGGAAATGGACCCCTTTTCGAGGAGGGTTCCGTTGTCCAGTTGGGGTTTTTCGTATTCGATGACCTCCTTGCCGTTCACGAAGTGGCGGATCACCTCGCTGCCGCGGACCTCGATTTCGACGGTGACCCATTGGTCGCCGCGGAAGGTGCCGGATTCGGATTCGATGCAGTGTCGTTTGTCGAGTTTCCCCTTGTAGAAGACATGGGTGCCGGGCGTGCAGAGGTTGGCGGTGCTCCGCTCGCCGCTCTCTCCGCCGCCGAGCAACTGCACCTCGATCGAGTCGGGAAACTTCTGATCCTGTTTCATGCTTTCGGGCGACTGCCCGTGAATCATGATGCCGCTGTTGCGCAGCGCCCAGCCGGGCCCTCCCTTGAGTTGCTCGCCGACAAACCGGTAGACGACGCGGAGCCGGTATCGCGAGTACGCCTTCTCGTGGAAGAGGTGCCCGAACCGGTTGTTCCACTGATCATACTGGTCGTAGTTCACGGTGAGGAGGCCGTCCACCACCCGGAAGGTCTTCCCGAAGTTCTCGCCAAGCTCGTAGCCCCGGATCTTCGGGACCCAGCCCTTGAGATCCTTGCCGTTGAACAGGCTGACCCACTCCTCTCCCGCCGCTGGCAGCACGGAAACCGCCACCAGAAACGCCGCCATTGAATTCCGGATTCTTCGCATGATCATCTCTACGGGTGTTTGCTCACCCTGCCTTACGTTGCAAAATCGGAGATATTTCTCGCCCCCCGGCCCGAGTCACAGCGCATGAGAACTCCTCCCGCGAAATCCCGCGGGCGTCGTTACTTCGCAATGTCGAGCAACTCGATGTCGAAGACCAGCATCCCCTTCGGAGCGCCCAGCGGCGGGGAGTCGCCGTATGCCAGCCCGGCCGGGATCCAAAACCGCCGCGTCCCGCCGACCCGCATCATCTGCACCCCTTCGAACCACCCCCTGATGCAGCGATTGAGCGGAAGCACCTGCGGTTCGCCGTTCGTGAGGGAACTGGCGAACACCTTCCCGTCCGTCGTCCAGCCCGTGAAGTGCACCTTCACCCGGTCCGTCCCCTTCGGCCGGGGGCCCTCCCCTTCCTCGATCACCTTGTAAACAAGGCCGGAGTCCGTCTTCGGGGCGTCCTCCGGAGGCCCCGCGATGTTCTCCGGGGTCGGATGGGGACGCAGGACGCGCAGCAACTCCACGTCAAACACCAGCATCCCCCCCGGCCGGCCGCCGCCCGGATCCTCCCCGTAGGCAAGATCCGCCGGAATCCAGAAGCGCCGCTTCCCGCCCTCCGCCATCATCTGCAAACCCTCCGTCCAGCCCTTGATCACCCCGTCCAGCGGAAACTTGCTCGGCTTGCCGCGCTTCACGGAGCTGTCAAACATCTTCCCTTCCGTCGTCCATCCGGTGTAGTGGACCATCACCCGGTCGGTGGCCCCTGGTTTCCGGGCGCCGGTCCCCTCCCGCAGCACCTTCCATGCCAGACCCGACTCGCTCTTCTGAGCGTCCGCGGGAGGCGCCGCCACGTCAGCCGGCGCATCCAAAGCCGATCCCTCCGTCCCCTCCTTCCCGGCCGGTGGCGCTGCTTCTTCTTCCTCGGGCTCGCCGGGCTCCTCCCCGGCCGGTGGCGAAGTCTCCTCATCAGCCATCGCCGCACCTTCTTCCTCCGCCGGCGGGGCCGCTTCCTCTTCCGCCGGCGGGGCCGCTTCCTCTTCCGCCGGCGGGGCCGCTTCCTCTTCCGCCGGCGCCGCTTCCTCTTCCGTCGGCGCGGGTTCTTCCCCCGCCGCCGG
>Ga0180436_10005498_pt1 | contig 11195 bp, 10 predicted proteins | sample SS_ome_2_FD_132434 | JGI IMG/M metagenome (GOLD analysis project Ga0180436, IMG submission 132434) | Hypersaline lake sediment archaeal communities from the Salton Sea, California, USA - SS_3_S_2 metaG | ecosystem: Environmental > Aquatic > Non-marine Saline and Alkaline > Hypersaline >...
TCGCCGCGGATCTCCGTGGAGTTGACAGCCACGGTGTCGCCCGGTTGCGGCGGTATGTGCGGGGCCTATCACAGGGGATGATGCTGCCGGAACCGGATGTGCAGATCGTGACTGAGACGCCTGCAACGGCGCTGATCGATGCAGGCGGGGGCCTTGGGCAGCCCGTTTCTTACCGCGCAATGGAGAAAGCCATTGCGAAAGCCAAAGAAGTCGGTGCGGGCTTTGTTACTGTACGCAATTCAAATCATTATGGCATTGCCGGGTATTATGCGATGATGGCGTTGGAACATGACTGTGTCGGCATTTCAATGACGAATGCCAGCGCTTTGGTTCTTCCAACCTTTGGCCGCGATGCGATGTTGGGCACGAACCCCATTGCCGTGGCGGCGCCTGGTGGTGAAGAATGGCCTTATGTCCTCGATATGGCCACCAGTACCGTCCCACGGGGTAAACTCGAGGTGTACAATCGCCTTGGCAAGCCGATACCGTTGGGTTGGGCCACGGACGAGATGGGAACACCGAGTGCTGATGCAGCTCAAGTGCTGGACAATTTCGACAGCCATGCAGGCGGCGGGTTACTGCCTCTTGGGGGGGCAGGCGAGTTGATGAGTGGTCACAAAGGCTATGGATTGGCGTTGTTGGTAGAGGTGATGTGTGCGGCATTATCGGGATCGGCTTTCTCCAGTGGTACGTATCCCAAGGCCGCTGATGGGTCGCCGCTGCCTGCAGATATCGGTCATTTCTTTGGTGCCTGGCGTGTCGATGCATTTCGGCCGATCGCTGAGTTCAAGGCTTCGATGGATGGATTGCAGCGCCAACTCAAGAATGCCCCTAAGGCGGAGGGAGCGGAGCGTATCTACGTTCACGGTGAGAAAGAACGGGAGAAGAAAGAGCAGCGATCTCGGGATGGTATCTCTCTCAACCCGAAGGTCTATGCTGATCTTCAGGCGATTGCGGCAGAACTGGATGAATCTTTTGCTGCGTAATGTTGTGTTTTGCTGGTCGCGCTGATTCTGTCTTAAGAGGAGTGTCGTGTTCAGTCTTCCGTATAGCAGGTCGACGATAGAGTTCGAGCTTCCCCATCCCATGAGCGGGGATGTGCTGGTCTCTCAGCCATGGCCATTTCTTTCAAATGTCGAAGACGCTATTCAGGAAGCCCTCGACAATCCTATCGCATCGCCCTCACTGGTATCATTGGCTGGGCCTGGAACGCGGGTATGTATCGGTTTCACAGATATCACACGCGTATGTCCCGATCGTCTGCTAGTACCTGCGATTCTGGATCGTCTGGAGCACGCGGGAGTCAGGGATGAGGATATCACCCTGTTGTGTGCCATCGGTATGCATCGTCCCTCGACTGATATTGAGAAAATCGAGAAGCTCGGTGCAGAGGTCGTTGCTCGTTATCGCGTGATCGACAACGAACCGCAGAACTCCCAGGCGTTGGTGGACTTGGGGATAACGGAAGGTGGGGTGCCGGTGCTGGTGCATCGGGCAGCTGTCGAGACAGATCTATTAGTATCAACCGGGCTCGTCGAGCCGCACCAGTATGCGGGATACTCTGGCGGACGCAAGACTGTGGCTGTGGGGGCTGCCGGTGAAGCGCTGATTGCATACACTCACGGCCCGGCATTTCTGGATCATCCGGGCACGCGTCTGGGCAGTATCGTCGGCAACTCCTTTCACGAGGCAGTGAGTGAGGCTGCGCGTCGTGCAGGTCTGCGGTTTATCCTCAATGTAGTTCTGGATGATGAGAAACGGGTTCTTAAGGTAGTTGCCGGTGAGCCAGCGGCAGCATTCGAGAAATTGGTGAGCTTTGCCAGGTCCGTCTATGAGGTGCCGATCACGCAGCAGTATGATGTCGCCATCGGCGGCGTTGGCTACCCCAAGGACAGCAACCTTTATCAGGCCAGTCGAGCAGCATCCTATTTGTTTTTTGCCCCGACGCCAGTTGTCAAGCCGGGTGGGTATCTGGTGATCCCTGCCCGGTGTGAAGAGGGAGCTGGTGAGGGTGTCGGTGAGCGGCGTTTTCTGGCAGCGATGAGAGATGCTTCGGATCTCCAGGCTATCCTCGAAGAATCTCGCCGGAACGGCTATCCACCTGGACAGCAGCGGGCTTTTGTTATGGCGAAGGTGCTAGAGCAGGTCAACGTCGTGATTGTGGGTAGCGAACACCCAGACGTCGTCGCTGCTTGCAAGATGATTCCTGCTGAGACTATGGACGATGCACTGGCGTTGATCGCCCGTGATCTTGGAGTGGCTCTGGACGTATTGGTTGTTCCCCATGCATTATTGACGCTGCCGGTGATTCGCCTAAGAATTGATTGAACAGGGGATATGAATGGTCGCAGCAGAAGGGCTCGCCCCCACCAGGTCTACAGAAGAGGAAGTTCGGCACTGTGCGCGGTGCGGATTGTGTCTCTCGGCATGTCCGGGATATCGACAGAGTCTGTCTGAAACAGACTCCCCACGGGCGCGCGTGGCGTTGCAGAAGGCTCTTCGCGAAGGGCTTCTGGATCTGTCGGATGAAGGGGTTGCGGAGGCTTATTTCCGATGCCTTCTCTGTGGAGCATGTGCGTTTGTGTGTCCAAGTGGTGTGGCGGTCGATAGAATACTCGAAGTAGCTCGTGAGGAGCTGTCTCGTAAAGGATATTTACCGGATACTCTGGCTGAGCTTACCTCCAGGATACTGCAATACCGCAATGTCGCTGCAGAGGAAAACGCAGATCGTCTCATCTGGGCGGAGAACCTGGTGCAGCCCCCCACAGGACTGGGAAAGAACTCAGCCGATGTCGTTTACTTTGTTGGCTGTGTAGCATCTTTCTTCCCCCGAAGTTACACCATACCCCAGTCATTCGTACAGGTTCTCGATCGTCTTGGAATCGACTACGCTCTGTTGGGTGGGTCTGAATGGTGTTGTGGCTACCCGCTGCTTTTGAATGGAGATGTTGAAAGCGCCCGGGAACTGATTCAGCACAATGTTGAGGCGGTTCAGGCGATGGGGGCGAATACAGTCATATTCACATGTCCCTCCTGTGTGCATTTCTGGCGGCAGGCGTACCCACAAGTTTTGCAGGTAGATGAGCTTGATATTCGTATCCAGCATGCCACTGAATTCTTGGCTGACACTTTGGAAACGAACGATGTAGAGTTGGGCGAGATGTCGCTTCGCGTGACGTATCACGACCCCTGTGATCTCGGACGGAAGCTCGGCGTCACTGAGGCGCCTCGCAGCATATTGAGGCGGATGCCTGGCCTTCAGTTAGTTGAGATGCCTGAGAATCGAGAGAATTCCCGCTGCTGTGGGGGTGGGGGTAATCTTGAAAGCCTCTCTCCGGAGCTTAGTGGGGTTATCGCTGCAGAACGTGTCCGTCAGGCGCTGGCAGTGAATGCGGAGATCATCGTGTCTGCCTGCCAGCAATGCGAACGCACCCTGTCTGCAGCCGTGCGTGCACAGCACTTGCGCGTGCGAGTTGAAGATGTTGTGCAGCTGCTTCTGAAAGCGTTGGAGGGTATTGATGCCTGAGTGGCTAGCAGCTCTCAAAACGACTGTGGGGGAAGATCGCGTTCTGGATTCACCTGTGGATCTTGTGGCTTATTCCTACGATGGTACCTTTGGCCAGGGCATGCCGGCGGCTGTGGTTTTGCCTGAGACGAACGAGCAAGTCTCGGCAGCAATCCGAACCGCTGGTCTCTACGAGTTGGGAGTTGTCACCAGGGGAATGGCCAGTGGTCTGGCGGGAGGGTCGATTCCAACTCAGAGAGACATCGTTATATCTCTGACTCGTATGAATCAGATATTGGAAATCGATGAGGAGAATTTGACGGTCCACACTCAAGCAGGTGTTGTAACTGCGGATCTACAAGCGGAGGTCGAGAGATTTGGGTTGTTCTATCCTCCAGACCCCTCCAGCATCAGGCAGTCCACCATCGGGGGGAACGTCGCATGTAACGCAGGAGGGCCACGCTGCCTGAAGTATGGAGTTACGGGTGACTATGTGCTTGGACTCACGGCAGTTCTTGCGGACGGTCGTATTCTGAAGACTGGCGGCAAGCCGATCAAGGACGTCACCGGACTTAACCTTCGACAGCTTTTTGTGGGGTCCGAAGGCACGTTGGGGGTAATCACTGAGGTGTTGCTTCGTCTGATTGGTAAGCCCAAGTATGTCCGTACTGCCGTGGCGCACTTCCCGAGGCTTGAGGATGCAGCGCAGTTGGTGAAGGTGACTCTGAAGCAGGGCCTGGTGCCGGCGACGATCGAGTTGATGGATGCGACTGCTATTGCATGCATTGAAGATGCGATGCACCTGGGTCTCCCCCTGGATATTGAAGCTATTCTGCTGATTGAGTGTGATGGGTTAGATGAGCAGCCTGTGCAGAATGACATTGAGACTGTTGCAGGAATCTGCACCGAGTGCGGTGCAAGCCAGGTAGCTGTAGCCAAGAACGAGGCGGAGCGGGCGAAGCTGTGGCACGCACGCCGTAGCATCAGCCCCGCTTTGGCTCGTCAGGCGCCAAACAAGCTTGGTGAGGATATCACAGTACCGCGCAGTGAAATCCCATCTGTGATCCGTAGTATCAAGCAGGTCAGTGTTAAATACGGGCTGCCTGTTGTGATCTTCGGACACGCGGGTGACGGAAACCTGCACCCCAATATCCTGTTCGACAGAGACAAACCCGAGCATCGCGAGACGGTTGAGTTGATGGCCGCTGAGGTTTTCAAGATCGCGCTGGATGCCGGGGGCACGCTTAGCGGCGAGCACGGGGTTGGTAGCTTCAAGTTGCCATATATGCGACAAGCTCTGGGCACGACCTCTCTAAACATCCAATGGCGTATCAAGCAGGCACTTGACCCTCAGAACATTCTTAATCCTGGTAAGGTAATCCTCCCATCCTGATCCCTGGCGCTCTCCGAGTCATTGCTTTGGGTATTCCAGCAATGTGGTTTGTTGAAGATGCGTCCGAGAGCTCCACGCATTCCTCGGTCGGTTCTTGCACTTCGCGAAGTGAGGCCGGGCCAATGCCAGACCTTGATGCGAAGACGCGACGCTTCGAATGATGTTGTCATATCATTGGGCGCGTTGTTCGGTTCTTGCGTGATGTGCTATAATCCATTTTCGTGCAGCTTTCAGCAAGTATCTGCGCTATCACCAATGTGTCGAATGGCCTGGGCACTGACCTAACGACAGGCGTTCAGTGGCCTTCCCAGAAATCGCGATCATAATTACTCAGGAGGAATGATGTCCAATAATCTGACTAAGGAGGAGCTGCTGGCTAGAGCTGAGAAGCCGTCGAAGGATGCCATGCGCCTTCATCCATTCTATCGTGGTAAGATTCAGACGGTGTCGAAGGTTGTCATCCGTGATGTCTCCGATTTCTCTATCTGGTATACACCAGGTGTAGCGGCGCCATGCCGTGCCATTCAGAAAAATCGCGAGCTGGCGTATGAGCACACCAATAAAGGCAACACTGTGGCAGTGGTAAGCGATGGCACTCGAGTCCTCGGTCTAGGCAACATCGGGCCAGAGGCGGGCATGCCAGTGATGGAGGGCAAGTGCCTGTTGTTTAAGTATCTGGGCGGCGTGGACGCGGTGCCATTGTGTCTCGACACGCAGGATCCCTACGACATCGTGAAGGCTGTGAAGTTGGTTCAGCCATCTTTTGGCGGAATTAACCTGGAGGATATTTCACAGCCGAAGTGTTTCCGCGTGCTCGATATGCTGCGCAATGACCCTGACGTCAATATTCCGGTATGGCACGATGACCAGCAGGGGACTGCGACCGTAATTCTGGCCGGTCTGATCAATGCACTGAAGGTCGTGGGCAAGGAGATCGGTGAGATCAAAGTAGCGTTGGTGGGCACTGGCGCCGCAAACGTAGCCACCCTGCGGTTGCTGTTGGCCAGCGGTGTGAAATTTGGGAACGTGATCGCAACGGATAGCAAGGGCATTCTTCATCCTGGGCGTCAGGATATTGCAGCGCGCAAAATCGAGGCCGCTGAAAAGTGGAATATCTGTGTCAATAGCAATGCCGAAGGACGTCAGGGGAGCGTCGCGGATGCTTTGCGAGGAGCTGACGTGTGTATAGCCTGCAGCACGCCAGGTCCAGGCACGATCCTTCCCGAGTGGGTGGCCACGATGGCTGAGGATTCGATCGTCTTCCCGTGCGCAAATCCGATCCCTGAGATCTGGCCATGGGAGGCCAAGGAGGCCGGCGCGCGGATTGTTGGGACGGGCCGCAGCGACTTCCCTAACCAGATCAATAACTCATTAGGTTTCCCAGCGATTTTCCGTGGTGTGCTTGATGTGCGAGCAACCACAATTACCGATGAGATGGCTATTGCGGCAGCAGAGGAGCTCGCGCTGTGCGCCCGGGAGGATGGCCTGGACGAGGAGCATATCGTGCCGACGATGGACGACTGGCAGGTCTTCCCGCGAGAGGCTGCGGCAGTTGGTATGAAGGCGCAAGAGCAGGGGGTCGCTCGTCTTAGCGTAAGCCATGACGAATTACTCAGCCAGGCACAGTCGATAATCGGTGCAGCGCGAGAGCTAACTCGCTTTATGATGGATAAGGGGTTTATTCCGCACGCTCCTGAGGAGTAGACTTCGTTCTCCCGACTAACCACGGTCGTCTGGTTGAGAAATACTGCCGGCGATGGCCTTTAGACTGAGCCATCGCCGGCGAATCTATATGGTAGGTATGCGTACCGTTTCCCGCCGCCGGAGGTGATTCATGTTATCGCGCGCGAACGAGATCAAGGACCAGCTTGTCAACTGGCGTCGAGACTTTCACATGCATCCAGAACTTGGTTTCCGTGAGTTCCGCACTGCAGCTCGTGTTGCCGAGGAACTCGTGGATTTGGGCTATCGCGTGAGAACAGGCGTCGGGCGCACAGGCGTGGTCGCTGAAATCGGGGGCGGTCAGCCCGTTGTGGCTATTCGTGCGGATATGGATGCCCTGCCAATTCAAGAGCGGAATAAGGCCCCCTACGCCTCCCAGATGACCGATGTGATGCACGCCTGTGGTCATGATGCTCATATGGCGATTGCTCTGGGTGCAGCTGCGTTGTTGGCTGGTGAACTGTCCGGCGGAGCTGTACGGTTCCTTTTCCAGCCTTCCGAGGAAGCGGCGGACGATGAGGGGCAGAGCGGTGCAATTCGATTGGTGGAGGATGGTGCGATGGAGGGCGTCCAGTCAATCGTTGCACTGCATGTGACACCGGATGTGCCATGTGGTGATGTCTCGATAGTGGCTGGGCCTTGTTTTGCAGGGGTCGACACGTTTTACGCGACTATCCTGGGGTGCGGAGGCCATGGGGCAATGCCGCATACCGTAGTCGATCCTGTGTACTTGGCTGGACACGCGATTCTTGCCGTTCAGGGGGTCAAGTCGCGCAGGCTCCATCCAACGGCGGCAGCTGTGGTAGGCATCAGCACAATCCACGGTGGCAGTGCTCCGAATATTGTGCCGGATCGGGTGGAGATTTCGGGAACCATTCGCTTCTTTACAGAAGCCGTCCGTCGTCAAATCCACGAGGAACTCGAAAGAGCACTGCAGGTCGTTCGGCCCCTGGGTGGCGATGTGGAGCTTCGTCTGGAGCTGGGTGGTATGCCCGTGGTTAACGATGTCCGCGTAGTTGCGGTTATTCGAGATGTGGTCGCCGATTTGATCGGCCCTGAGCATGTGGACGCGCCTTTGCGCCCGGAGATGGGCTCGGAGGATTTTAGCGTGTATACCGAAATGGTCCCAGGTGCAATGCTTTGGTTAGGTTGCAAGGCGCCTAGTGAAACGCATTTGTTGCACAGCCCGACTATGGATATCAATGAAGGGTGTCTACCTGTGGGAGCAGCGGTGCTGGCTGAGACGGCCCTGCGTCTCATAAGGCGTAACGTGCGGTGATGATGGTTAGCTCACAACGCTCCAAGTAATGCAGCGACAGCAATCGCCAGCGCTGCAAACAGCAGCCCTGCCACGGTAACAACAATCATCGGTCGGGTGATCTCCTCATGGAATCGTCCGGTCGCCCACAAAAAGAGTCCCGCAGCCAGCGCAATGCCCACCAATACGCCTGCAGTATAGGTGAAGGCTGTTGTCATTAGCGCGGGGAGGTCAACGCGCACGATCAAGTGGCCAAACACAGCAAGTGAGAACCGGCTGCCGAGAAATACATACGCCGTGCCGGTCAGAAGCCCGATTGTCATCAGGACAATTCCCAGGAATCGCCTGCGTCGATTCTCGAGCCACGTTGTGATTGCACCGAGGACAGTTGAGGACAGCGCAAATGTGAGTACGACAATGGATATTAGCTCGATCATTGTCCGCCTGATAGTTACCTGATGCGATTCTGGATCAGAACAAAGTCAACTGCTGGGCCTCGGATTCCATCTCTGTTTCTACGATGGCTGCGGTGCTATCAAGCAAGTCTGGTATACGCTTCATGTCGTCTTTCACCACTTGTCTCAGGCTAGGCTGATGTAACGCAGCGGCCGGGTGGTACATAGGGTAGTAGATTACCCCATCAATCTTCCTTGGTGTTCCGTGAATGCGGGAAATGCGAGCATTGGGGAAGGCCCGGGCCATTGAGAAACGCCCCAGGGTGACGACGATTTTCGGCTGAATCAGCTCGATTTGCCGATCCAGGTAAGCTCTGCACGCCTCGATCTCTTCCTGCCGGGGCTCACGATTGCTTGGCGGGCGGCACTTGATGACGTTAGCAATGTACACATCTTCGCGTTTCAGATCTACGCTGTCCAGCAGTTCATCCAGGAATTGGCCAGCTGCCCCGACGAAGGGGCGGCCTTGTTGGTCTTCGTGAAATCCGGGGGCTTCGCCGATGAACATGATCTGGGCATGCTCGGCGCCTTCTCCGGGAACGGCTTTGGTACGGCCAAGATGTAAGGGGCACTTCGTGCATTGCCTAACCTCTGCTGTCAACGATTCCAGGTCGGACATGCGTTTCCTCCTAGTTTGTGTATAAGCCGGATGACGCATCCGGTGTGTCAAGCCCATGGGTTTGAGACCTGATGTGCATCTGCTTGTCTGGGTATTGATATGTCAATGTAAAAACCAAACGGAGAGTAGCAATAGCTACCGCTTGCGGTGAATAACCATGCACAAATGTCCTGTATAGTGGGCCTCATCGCTAGATGGATCTCAATCGGGCGATACCTTGGTGATTATATCGTACCCGAATTTGTTTGTCCAACTGTTGGATGATTGGCGCGAAGTCGCTGTTCTGATGCGTGGTGCATTTTGGCTAAATACTGCTGAAATCTCGGGCCAGTGATTTCCAGGGCCATCAGCCACGCATCTTCCCCATCTCGATAGTAGCCGCAATGAGTGCCCGTGAACCGGAATCCGAACTTACGATAGAGGTTCTGCGCGATTGTGTTTGATGCTCGTACCTCAAGCGTTATTCTGGGGACTTCCTGTTCAAGACCCTGTTCTATCGCCTGTAGGAGTAGATACTCACCCAGTCCTTTACACCGCCAATCAGGATGTATTGCAATTGTGCTGATGTGAACGGACTCTTTCTTGCGCCGGATTCCCAAGTAGCCAATGATATCCCCGCTATCATGAATTACTCTTGCGGATCGCCGGAGCCAGTTGTGCCATTTTGATTCTGCAGGCGCGGACCTCGCAGTACCCGGCCGGAGCAGAACATAGTAGCGGGAGTCTTTGGCGAAGTTCAACTCATAGGCATAAGCAGACGGTGGCCAGGGTGTAGGAAAAGAGAGCCGGTCAATCGCAACCACCGATGGAATATCGCCTGGCTCCATAGGACGGGTGATATAGGGTAGAGATTGGATCATTAGACAGGATATTGAAGGTATATCGGCGCCAAGGTGGCAGGATCGTCCACATCATCACGGTTCAATCGCTGCCAGCCCAATTCGGCAAGGTAGCCAGCGCGTCGAAGCCGCGCCGCACCGGGTACCAATTCGGCCAGTTTGCCCAGCGAACGAAGTGTTTCCAGACCATTCTTGTCGATTTCACCGCAGAAACGGGTGGCCGTATCTGTACCCTCGACCAAGGCCGACCAAGTGGTCAGGTAGGGCCCTTCAGTGGAGATCCATTCCTCATCTATCCAATTGTAGATGGCAGCGCAGATCCGGCCGCGACCTGCCTTGAGCACGGCGCAAAGCGGGCGTGTATCTCGATCCTGGGCGTATGCGACGACATCCAGGGTGGGAATGCCCACAATTGGTATCCCACGGGCCAATGCAAGGCCTTTCCCAATAGCCATCCCGACCCGAAGCCCAGTGAACGATCCTGGACCGCGCGTGACCACAACGCCGTTGAGATCATCGGCGCTGATCCTCAATTGGTCAAATGCGGTGGCCAGTCGAGGCAGCAGCTCAACCGTGTGGCGCCGAGGGGCCTCCCAGGTGTGCTCTACACGCAGTCGGAACCCGTCGTGCAAGGCAAGGCTGGTGGTATCAGTGGATGTGTCAATCGCGACCAACATATCTGATCATGCTCCAAATGCTGCCCGACGAAACTGGCGCAAAAGCTGCGTGTGTCGTTCACCACGCGCGAGGAAGTGAAGATTGCGGCGGTGGCGTCCGGCAAACTCGAACTGGACCCAGAGATGCTCAGGTGGAATCAGAGACTCCGCCCGTTCTGCCCATTCGATGACGCAGACGACATCGTCGCTTCCCAGAAGCTCATCCAGACCTAGCGTTAGTGTCTCCTCAACGCCACCGAGTCGGTAGAGGTCGACGTGATGAAGCTTCGCTGCATCTTCGTGACGATCGTACTCGCGAATAAGGACGTAACTTGGGCTGACGAGGTTTTGCCGGGCACCCCAGCCGCGCCCGATGCCCTGGGCAAGGTGTGTCTTCCCTGAGCCGAGTTGGCCCTCAAGACAGATGATATCCCCTCCCTGGAGCAGGGTACCCAGCCGGGCGCCCAGTCGCTGAGTCTGTTCGGGGCTACGGCTGACAAATTCCAATGTGTGTTCGTCAAGAATCGGAGCCATGTGTGCCTGTCTCTGCTTGTGTTCAAGTTTTGCGTGTGTGGAATTATACAGCTGTTGGGCCTGCTGTACAAGTTGTCGTTCCAGATTTTCACTCCTGGACAAGGATCCTCCAAAGGTATATAATTGACCAAATTCACTGGAGCCAAGACGCTGTGCATTGTTTGATCGTGTCCGACATTCATGCTAACCGGGTAGCCTTCGATGCTGTGTTAGA
>Ga0180436_10005500_pt1 | contig 11189 bp, 8 predicted proteins | sample SS_ome_2_FD_132434 | JGI IMG/M metagenome (GOLD analysis project Ga0180436, IMG submission 132434) | Hypersaline lake sediment archaeal communities from the Salton Sea, California, USA - SS_3_S_2 metaG | ecosystem: Environmental > Aquatic > Non-marine Saline and Alkaline > Hypersaline > Sediment...
CTCGGGCAACAGGACAAGATCCGGGAAATTCAAAAAGAAGCCACCATCAAAGGTGACTGGTCTGCCGACGTCAGTAACAGAAACACCGTTAATGCCATGGTGGCGGACATAGAAAAGCTGCATGGCAACATCGATATTCTCATCAACAATGCCGCTATCAGCAACCCCAGCCCCTTTCTGGAAACCGTTGAAGCCGACTGGGATGAAGTAATAAATACCAACCTTAAGGGTACCGTTTTTGCCAGCCAGGCCGTGATTCCTGGCATGCTCAAAAAAGGAAGCGGCTGCATCATAAATATCGTTTCCGAACTCGGCTACCTGGGGCGCGAAAATTTTACCGTTTACAGTGCTTCCAAAGGTGCGCTGATTACCCTGACGCGTTCTCTTGCCCGCGAATTCGCACCTGTGATACGTGTCAATGGCATTGCACCAGGCCCGGTCATGACCGACCTGCTACGCGGTGAAATAAAGAATGATCAGGACCTGCAAAAAGAAGAGGACATTCCATTACAACGCATTGCAGAACCCGAAGAAATTGCCGGCACTGCTGTTTTTCTTGCATCGGATTACGCCAGCTTTTATTGCGGCGATATCCTTAGTCCCAGCGGTGGGGCCCTAATGAGATAAGATGAGATGAACACAATGAATGCTGAAATGATGTCCTGGCCGGAATATGAGGCACGCATTAAATCAGGAGCACCAGTGTTTCTGCCCGTTGGCGCGCATGAGCAACATGGCCCGCACCTCCCCATAGCTACCGATGCGATTTTTGCCCAGGAATTTGCCGAGCGCGTTGCGCAAACTCTGGGTGGAGTGGTTCTTCCCGTTGTGCGCTATGGCTATAAATCGCAAGCCCGCTCTGGTGGCGGCCAAACCTTTAGCGGCACCATCAGTGTTGACGGCGCAACACTCACCAGCCTGGTACTGGATATTTTGCGCGAACTTTCCCGTCATGGTGTTTCGCAATGTATCGTTGTCAACGGCCACTATGAAAACCAGTGGTTTCTGACTGAAGCCATTGAGTTGGCACAGCGTGAGCTTGCGCTTTCACAAAATGCCATGAGCGTGATACGTACCGAATACTGGGATTTTACACCGCAACAGGTTTACGATGAAATTTTCCAGGGAGAATTTCCTGGTGTTGATCTCGAACATGCGGCCCTGATCGAAACTTCAATGATGCTCTACCTGCATCCGCAATGGGTGCGGCAGGAACTGATCCCGGATGATCCGTTAGCGCAGTTTCCTGCCCATGACACTTATCCTCAAAGTGGCGAACTTGTCCCACAAAGTGGCGTACTGGCACCTGCAGGAAGAGCCACTGCAGAAAAAGGTGAACTCCTGGTGAATTCCATTTGTGCAAATATGTCCCGGGAACTGAGCAAAGCACTACAACAGGACTCCTAATACGATGTCTCAAATATCACTGCCCGTTATTGCGTTGTTCATCAGTTCCATCGGCTGGGGCCTGACCTGGCTGCCGCTGAAATTCCTTTCTGCACAAGGCATGCAAGGTTTACCCTTGATCCTCATTGCCTTCGGCGCTTCTGCGATCGCACTGATACCGTTCACTTATCGTGAGCGCAGTCGCTGGCAAGGTCACTTTCATCTTTTGCTGTTAATCGCCTTCTTCGGCGGTTTTGCCAACCTGGCATTCCAGACAGCTATCTATCACGGCGATGTCATCAGGGTGATGATACTGTTTTACCTGTTGCCAGTATGGAGCGTACTCGGCGGCTGGTTGTTCCTCGGAGAAACTCTTGATTTAAAACGAGCGATTGCGGTCATCGCTGCTTTAAGCGGTGCCTTTCTGATTCTTGGTGGTCCACAAATTTTCAACAGTCCTCCTGGCTGGATCGATTTGCTTGCCATCGGCGCAGGGTTGAGCTTTGCATTGAATAACATTGTGTTCCGTTATGCTGAACAGTTACCACTGACAGGCAAAGTCAATGCGGTTTTTGTCGGCTGTGCGCTGATGGTGCTGGTTTACCTGCTGTTATTGCCCTCCTCCTTCACCAGTTTATCGTCAAGCAATATCCTACTGACCATAGTCTATGGTATGGGTTGGATCATGCTGATTACATTTGGCACACAATGGGGTGTTGAACGCCTAGAAGCCGGCCGGGCAGCTATTATTATCATTATGGAACTGGTCGCCGCAGTACTGTCTGCTGCAATGATTCTCGGAGAAACACTGCAAGGTATGGAACTGATCGGTGGACTGCTGATCCTAGCAGCCGCACTGACCGAGATTTTTCGCGCTGAACCTCAACAGCCGTCGCTACAGCCCGAGGGCTAATGCTGGCTACTGTTTTTTATTCAGGTATTCGCGCCAACTGTGCAAGTGAGTAATATCTTCGGCTTCTGACAGGACATGAGACTCACACACAAATCCCTGCGACCATTGCCCTGTTTCGGTTTCAACCATACCAATACCCAGCGGGTAAGGAATACCGGCAACAAAGGAACCAAACTGAGTCAATGGAATCGCCCAGATTTCGATTTCAATGTTTTCACCTGCTTCGGCGCGTACCATACCAGGCCGGTATGGCGGTCCACCAGGCAAGGCATACAAACGGTAATCAGCACTGGTCCTGGTTGTCTCGAGCAGGTAAGCCCCTCGCTCGTTCAACTGGTAGTTTAGCGGCAGTCCTGAAAGGTGTGCGCCGCAGACGGCAACCGTGGTCCAGCCTTCTGGTAATGTTTGCGATGAATCATTTGCAACAGGCAGTGGTAAACCAGTTGCCCCTTGAGTCGTAACCAATGAGCGATGCAGGCGGTCACCAACTGTCATCAACGCTCGATCCGTATAGGCGGGTGCAAAAAGCGTCACCCCAAAAGGCAGTCCATTTGATTCAAAACCCGCCGGTATCGCAAGCGCACTAAAATCCAGCAGGTTCATGAAATTGGTGTAATAACCCAGGTTACTGTTCAGCCTCACCGGATCAGCCTCGACCTCATCAATGGTGTAACAACGACCAGCCGTTGGGGTCAGTATGAAATCCAGCACATCCCAGACGGATTCTGTCTGGCGGCGCAGTTGCGCCAGGCGATATTGCGACCTAAAAGCATCTGCAGCCAATGGATCAGCGCCACCGCCAATAATACTTTGCGTAACTGGATGCATTGCATCCGCTTGCTTTTGGATAAAAGACTCAATGGCAACATAACGTTCACTCACCCAGGGCCCCTCATACAACAGGCGTGCCGCCTGCAGGAAAGGCTCAAAGTCAATTTCCTGTTTCGCTCCACCCAGTGCTTCAAGCTTGGTAACGGCCTGCTGAAACAGCCCCTCTCCTTCAACATTACCAAAAAAGGCCAGTTGATCTGCCCGTGGCACGCCGAAACTGAAACTGCCGGGTCTAATACTGGCAGCATCAAAAGCCGGCTCACTGGCGGGCGGCCTTCTCGCATATTCATCATCACTATCAAAACGTCCGGCAACCTCCAGCACCTGTCGTGCATCATCACTGCACAAGGCAAACACCGAAACACAATCCAGTGAACGGCAGGCTGGTACGACTCCGGTAGTACTGAGCCAGCCCTTGGTTGGCTTCAGGCCAACCAGGTTGTTAAAGGCTGCTGGTACACGTCCGGAACCGGCGGTATCTGTGCCCAGTGAGAAACTCACCTGTCCCATCGCCAGCGCCACGGAAGAGCCGGAACTGGAACCTCCGGAAACATAGTCGGGGTTAAAACTGTTTTTTCCGGCACCGTAGGGCGAACGGGTACCCACCAGGCCAGTGGCAAACTGATCAAGATTAGTCTTGCCAACCGGAATAGCGCCCGCATCAATCAGGCACTGCACCACGAAGGCATGTTTGTCCGGTGTGTAACTGTACTCCTCACAAGCGGCCGTGGTAGGCACCCCGGCCAGGTCAATATTATCTTTGATCGCAAAAGGAATGCCGTATAACGGCTTGCTGTCAGGATCGAATTCTTCCAGCTGATCAACGTAGGCCGCGATCTGTTGTTTTGTAAGGCGGGTAATCCAGGCATTGTGGTTGGGCTGACTGTCAATGCGCTGCTCAACGAGGTCGAGTACATCCTGCACGGTGAAGCTTTTATCCCGATAGCCCCGCAGCAGCGTATTGATATCCAGACTGGTGTTAGCTATATCCATAACGTGCTCCTCCAATTCCCCTTCAGGCTTCTGAGTTTTCAGGGAGGCGCAGTATGACCAGTGCCTGCCCGGCAGAAACCGAACTGCCCTGGGAGCAGAGTATCTCTTCCACCACACCGTCTTCATCGGATTCAATATCGATTTCCATTTTCATTGCCTCTACAACGAGTAATTTGTCTCCAGCTGCCACACGATCTCCGACTTTCACGGCAATTTGCCAGACGCTGCTGGTGACCGGAGAAGCCACAGCAATACAGCCAGTGGGAATGTCAAAGGGTGCATCACTAGCGGACACCTCATCCGGCAGCTGTTGTTCAAACGTTGCCTGACCGCTTGCTTCCCAGCGCTGGCGCTCAGCATCGAAGGCTGCCTGCTGTTTCTGTTTAAAGGCATCGATCTCCGACTGGTTGTCCTGCAGGAATTGCTGGTACTCACGTAGCTTGAGCGTGGTCTCTTCGATTTTCAGATTGACACGACCAAGCGGGAAGTCTTCACGCCACTGCTGAAGTTCCTCTTGGCTAACTTCGTAGAAACAGATTTGATCAAAGAAACGCAGCAACCATTGTTTACCATCCCTGAAATCCCGGGTCTGGCGGTAACGGTTCCACATCTGCACCGTACGGCCAACAAACTGGTATCCTCCCGGACCTTCCATGCCATAAACACACATGTAAGCACCACCAATACCCACTGCATTTTCAGGCGTCCAGGTGCGTGCCGGATTGTACTTGGTGGTTACCAGGCGATGACGCGGATCAACCGGCGTAGCAACCGGCGCACCAAGATAAACATCACCGAGCCCCATAACCAGGTAACTGGCATTAAAGACAATATCACGCACATCCTGGATTGATTCCAGTCCATTGATGCGTCGAATAAACTCGATATTGCTCGGACACCAGGGAGCATCGGGACGTACCGATTGCATGTACTTGTCGATGGCCAGCTGGGTAGAAGGATCATCCCAGGACAAGGGCAGGTGGATAATACGGCTGGGTACTTCCATGTCCTTGATATCGGGCAGTTGAGCCTCGGCCTTCTTCAGTAAATCGACCAATTCCGCCTGAGTGATTTGCTTACTGTCGTAATGAAGCTGCAAAGAACGAATGCCCGGGGTCAGGTCAATAATACCGTTGATGTTCTGAGCCTGAATCCATTCCATTAATGCATGGGCGCGGAAGCGCAAATTTAGGTCCAGCACCAGAGGACCGTATTCAATCAGCAGGTAATGATCACCCGCCTGGCGATAACAGACAGCAACAGATTCTTCTATGGCTTCGCTGCTATAAAGAACAGGGGTGGCAGACTCATTAGGAACAAGTCCCGACAACTCAACCATTTCAGGTGCATCCAATGTTGCGATCAGTTGTTGCTGTGCCTGTTCAAGCGCCATTGCCTCATCAATTGAAATGCAATGAAAGCGAACTGTATCACCCGGTTTAAGCTGTCCCATCTTCCACAGTTCGGCCTGCACGATGGTTGCCGGGCAGACAAAGCCCCCCAGGCTGGGTCCATCAGGACCAAGAATAATCGGCATGTCACCGGTAAAATCAATGGCGCCAATAGCATAGGCGTTATCATGAATATTCGAGGGATGCAGTCCGGCTTCACCTCCATCCTCACGGGCCCATTCTGGCCTTGGCCCAATGAGACGAACACCCGTGCGACTGGAGTTATAGTGCACCTCGTAATCAGTATTAAATAAGGTTTCGATATCACTCTGGGTAAAGAAGTCCGGGGAGCCATGCGGACCATACATGACTTGGATATCCCAGTGATTGCCATAGTCAGGAATTAACGCTTTTGGAACGGCAGCGCAGTCAGACAGCTCACTGGAAGTCTGATATAAACGCATCACATCACCGACCTGCAGGGCGCGTCCGGCATGACCACCAAACTGCCCCAGGGTAAAAGTCGTGCGACTGCCCATGTATTCAGGCAGATCAAAGCCACCCTTGACTGCCAGGTAGGTACGGTTACCCGTACCGCTGACACCACGCAGCTTAAGTACACTTCCAGCCTTTACAATAACCGGCTTCCAGTAGGCGATCTCCTCGCCATCCAGCAGGGCTTTCATGCGAGCACCGGTCAGGGCTATCACACTATCGGCATTAAACTTAAGACTTGGCCCGGTAACTGTCATCTCAAGTCCCGCGGCATCCTCTGTGTTCCCCAGTATGCGATTGGCAAGCCGAAAAGCCAGTGCGTCCATCGGGCCTGAAGGTGGCACCCCGATATCCCAGTAACCAATACGCCCCGGGTAGTCCACCACAAAACTCTGCGTACCGGGTGAAACGACATCAATCGTCAGCGGCTTGAATTCAAACTTATCCAGGTATCGCGTGAAGTGTTCAGCTTTAACAAAGGTCTGGTCATCAAGAATCTGTTCAAGATAGGCCAGGTTCGACTCAATGCCATAGAGGGCCGTATCCTTCACTGCATTGCACAGTTTATTACGCGCCGCCTCACGATCATTTTCATGGACAATGAGCTTGGCAATCATGGGATCGTAAAAGGCCGACACTTCACTACCCTGCTCTACCCAGGTATCGACACGTACCCCAGAGGGAAATTGCATTTCGGATAACAAACCCGCACAGGGCTGGAAATTCTTGCCCGGGTCTTCCGCATAGACACGTAACTGCATGGCACAGCCTGAAGGAGCATGTTGATAGCTATCGATAAAAGCGCTATCACCCGCTGCTGCGCGCACCATCCATTCCACCAGGTCGACACCGGTGACTTCTTCTGTCACCCCGTGCTCAACCTGCAGGCGCGTGTTGACCTCGAGAAAATAGAACTCGTGTGTCTGGCTATCGAAGACATATTCAACCGTACCGGCAGAACGATAATTCACGGCCTTGCCCAGACTGACTGCTGCCCCCATCAGGCGCTCACGCAATTCTTCACTGATACCCGGTGCCGGCGTTTCCTCGATGACCTTCTGGTTACGTCGCTGTACAGAACAATCGCGTTCACCCAGGGCAACGACTCCGCCTTTGCCATCACCAAAAATCTGTACCTCAATATGCCGTGCCTTCTCGACATATTTTTCAAGAAAGATACCACCCTGGCTGAAATTGGAACGCGCCAGGCGCTCGACTGAGTGAAAAGCATCTGCAAGTTCTTTTTCTGACCAGCAAAGCTGCATGCCAATACCACCACCGCCAGCGGTACTCTTGAGCATCACCGGGTAACCAATACCAATGGCCTCGCGCTGCGCATGTTCAAGATCATCCAGCAGCCCGGTACCCGGCAACAAGGGCACATCGTTGTCAGCCGCAAGCGTGCGTGCCGTGTGCTTAAGTCCGAAGTCACGCATCTGCTGTGCGGTCGGACCGATGAAAGCGATACCTTGCTGTTCACAGATTTCTGCAAACTCGGCATTCTCACTGAGAAAACCATAACCAGGATGAATCGCCTCGGCACTATGCTCCCTGGCAACGGCGAGGATCTTTTTATAATCCAGGTAACTTTCTGCAGCCGGCGACGCCCCGATACAGACAGCCTCATCGGCCTGGCTCACATGCAGTGAAGCCTTGTCGGCCTCGGAATACACAGCCAGCGAGCGGATACCCATCTTGCTGAGCGTGCGGATAATGCGACAGGCAATCGCACCACGGTTGGCAATCAAGACTTTGTTAAACATTGGTTTAAATCTCGGGCGTTTTTATCTTTATGGTGGCGAGTCGTCTCGCCGTTAACACCAGGTCACCGGGTCGTCCCGATAACTTAAATAACTTAATCCCAGAAACCTAATCCCAAATAAGGACCTCAACAGGCGTTGGGTTATACGCATTACAGGGATTGTTCAGCTGCGGACAATTCGAGATGAGCACAATGACATCCATCGCAGCCTTCATTTCAACATACTTGCCCGGTGCAGATACCCCGTCAGCAAAGCTTAGACCGCCATCAGCCGTCACAGGAACATTCATAAAAAAATTGATGTTGTGCGTAATATCACGCTTGGTCATACCAAACTCTTCATTTTCCGCCACCGCCAGCATCCAGCTGTCACGACAGGCATGCATGCATTTCTTTTCCAGGGCATAACGCACCGTATTACTCTCTGTAGCACAGGCACCACCTACGGTATCATGCCGGCCACAGGTATCCGCCGTGATCTCGAGCATCAGGTTTTGTTCATTGGATAGCAAGCGCGTTCCAGCTGATAGATAAACATTACCCTGCTCACGAATGGTATCCACTGCACTATAACGTTCACTTGGGTCATTAGCGTTATAAAACAGAGTATCTGCGGCCTGGTTGCCTTCAAGGTCAAGGATACGAAAAGTTTGCCCGGCCTTAACCACTTTCATGTAGTAGTCACCGGCCGGAACAACTTCACGATCGATGGCATCTTCTACATTGAGCGAACTTTCCTTAATCATGGCAGCACCCCGCACCTAGATGAAAAATTTCGTTGTTTTTAAAACCGCGTTGGTTCTCTTCTCTGAGGTTCCTGCAGTAATCATCATTGGCAACCTCGGCGGCCTGACGGATCTGGTAGCTAATCGCCTTGCGTGGATATTCTTTAGCAGGACTCAGCGGATGAGGACAGGTATGCATCAGCACCAGCGTATCCATTTCGAAACGCAATTCGATGTAGTCACCTGCCTTGCTGTTATCTTCAAGATATTTCAGGTTGCCTTCGTCATCAACACCAACAGCACTAAACAGGTTGAGATTGGCCGCCATATCCTTTTTACCCAGACCGTATTTGGCGAGTTCTACCAGGAAGCTGTTGTAACCATTCTGGTTCCAGTTATTGTGATGCTCCTGGTAAGTACGCTCACCCCACTTTTCTTTCACCATCTGCTTGGTGGTGTTACCACAGACAGTCTCATGCCAGCCTACCGAGTCTTCCACAATGGAGCAGAAGATGCGTCCCATATCGGAATAAAGGCAGTTCCCTTTCGTTAGTTTAAAGGTATGCTGACACTTGAGGGTATCGGGCGCGTTGTATCGTTCAAGCAGATTCACGGGGTTGTAAAACAACATACCGACATTAGCACCACCCTCTTTGTCGATCAGTCTCAAGGAGGTGCCTTTGCGCAGTTGCATGGACCAGTGACAGGCACCGGCCAGTTCATCTTCATACAAAATAGTTCCTGGTTCTGGATGTTGTTCTTGCATATTATTGTTCCACTTCGTTCTGTTGTTGTGCGTCAACCGGCTTAACTGCGCCTGGCAATGGATGTAGCTGCGGGAGAATCGCTGCAGACATCAACAGCCTGCCCGATATCACACCGCGACAGGCGTTCATGCGGTTGACAATCATTTTCAGTTGACTCGCCGGTCCCTGAACCAGGATAACCGAGAGGGTCTGTTTTTGTTCGAGATTAACATTCAGTGAGCTGATCACCTCGTCGATATATTCATGCTGCAGATCAGATAATTGCCTTTGCACACCCGGAATAGAGTGGTCGTATACCAGGTTAATCGTTCCTGCCATGATATCCTCACCCACTTCCTGGCGATGCTCGGTAAGCTGGTAATGAATCATTTCAGCAATCGCCCGGGAACGGCTACCATAACCTTTTTCGGTTACCATTTCGTCCAATTGATGCAGTAACCCCTCCGGTAGAGAAATACTGATTCTGTTGACGCCATTACCATGAACTGTCTCTGCAATATTCATTAATAGCCTGCCTAGAACAAATGGCTGTAGCGTTCAATTTCCCAGTCGGAAATGGTCTGGTGATAGGCATTCCACTCCTGTCGTTTATAGCGAATAAATTCATCTCTCAATTCTTTTCCGATTGCCTCGACAACAAAAGGATCCGACTCGAAAGCATCGACAGCCTCGAGCAGGTTTTTGGGCAGAAACTCTATGCCTCTTTCCTGCCTCTGCAACTCACTGAGTTCGTAAAGATTGTCTTCCTGCGGACGTCCAGGATCAATGCCTTCCCTGATCCCTTCAAGGCCTGCCGCCAATGCCAGCGTTGCCGCCAGATAAGGATTAACAGCACCGTCGGCATTGCGTGATTCACAGCGACCACCGTTCATGGGCACACGAATCGAATTTGTCCTGTTGTTGGATCCGAAAGAATTGAATACAGGTGCCCAGGTAAAATATGGCATATCTCCCTGGCGTACCAGGCGTTTGTAACTGTTGACCGTCGGTGCAAACGCCGCACACAGTGCCTTGCCATGCTTGAGAATTCCGCCGATAAACTGATACCCAAGCTCTGTCAGCCCAAGCCCCCGGGGATCATCAGCCGGATCACAGGCGAACAGGTTTTCACCGGTTTCCAGATCAAAAAGAGACATATTAAAGTGAGCGCCATTTCCGGTTTTATCGGCAAAAGGTTTGGGCATAAAGGTCGCTACCAGGTTCTCTTGCTTGGCATACTCCTTCGCCATGAGGCGTAGAAAAACAAAACGATCACAGGTGGTTAAGGCATCAGCATACATGAAATCAAATTCATACTGGCCGTTGGCATCCTCATGATCGAAAGAATAAAGATCCCATCCCAATGCCTTGATAGTCGAGGCCATCTTGTCGAGCCAATCAAACTGGTCGAGAAAACCACGCGCATCGTAACAGGGCTTGGTCAGCTTATCATCAGGGTTGGGGACTGCCAGCGAACCATCCTCGTTTTGCCGCAGGACAAACACTTCAGCTTCAATCCCCAGGTTAAAACCAAAACCCATTTCCGCGGCCTTTGCCTGCATATTTTTCAATGCGACACGGGTATTGAGTGCATACGGTTCACCCTTGAAGGTATTGTCTGCCGGCATCCAGGCAACCTCCGGCTGCCAGGGCAACTGGATGATATGGTCCAGATCCGGCACTGAGGCAATTTCGTCATCATTGGGCGCCTGGCCCAGACCGTCGAGCGCATAACCGGTATAGAGTTCAGAACCATGCGCCATATGCTCGAGGTGCTCAAGTGGCACCACCTTTCCCTTAGGCACGCCATGAATGTCCACATAGGCACCCATGCAATACTTAACACCCCGGGCACTTAATTTATCCTGAATTTCCCTGATTTCCTGTGAACTTTTCATACTAGCTTGCCTTGCTGTTATGCACTGTTTCATCGTAACCATAAGGCAA
>Ga0180436_10005501_pt1 | contig 11189 bp, 10 predicted proteins | sample SS_ome_2_FD_132434 | JGI IMG/M metagenome (GOLD analysis project Ga0180436, IMG submission 132434) | Hypersaline lake sediment archaeal communities from the Salton Sea, California, USA - SS_3_S_2 metaG | ecosystem: Environmental > Aquatic > Non-marine Saline and Alkaline > Hypersaline >...
GATCCCACGAAGGCGCTCACATTGTCGATCGTCACCTCGCCGAGCTGAATCGGGGGAAGGCGTCGGGTACCGACAAAGAACGGTTGAAACCGGATGCGCACCTCGTATCCGTCCGCCCGCTGGACGATGAATACATCGATGACCTCTACCCACGGGAGCGACGGGAGCGGTTGCGTCGCATCGCGCTCGGGAACGACCGTGCCCCGCACCACCACGCGGGCTTCCACGATATCCCCGGCGTAATACTGCTGCGGGAGAAAAACCGCCTGAGAGACGGTCTGCGCCATCGCGCCGGCCGCGCAGATAAGGCCCAGGACAAGGAGAATCCCGGTCGGCACGATCCCGCGGACGATCGGGTTCACCGCCGGGCCCTCCGCCGTTGAAAAAACGAAATCAGGCGATCCGCCACATCGTCGATCGTACGTATCTCGATCGCGGAGATTCCGCGACGCCGACACTCCCGTAACCACTGCTGGCGATGACGCCGCCAGAACTGTTCAAACTCGAACCGAAACCGTCGCGAGCGGCCGTTGAGCCAGAGAGAACGTCCCGTTTCCGGGTCGGCCACGCGCACCAGCGGAAAAAGAGGCAGCTCTTCGCTCACCGGATCGGAGAGGCGAATGGCGATCACGTCGTGTCGTTTTGCCGCCAGCGCGAGCTCCCGCTGGTAGTTGGCGGTCTGGAAGTCGGAGATCACCACCACCACACCGCGTCGTTTGAGGGATTCGCTCACCGACCGCAGAGCCTGGGCGAGGTTTGATCCGCTCCCGGTGGGCTTTGCCGAAATGATCTCCTGCAGAAGCCGCATGGCATGACTCCGCCCCTTGGCGGGGGCCACCCAGGATTCGATCCGGTCGGTGAAGAGCGCACCGCCCACCTTGTCGTTGTTCTGCACCGCTGCCAGGGTCAGGAGTGCCGATGCGATGAGAGCGGTCTCCCGCAACGTCCTGTCACCCGTGCCGAAGTCCAGGGACGCCGAGAGATCCACCACGAGAAAAAGCGTCATCTCCCGTTCCTCGCGGAACGTCTTGGTAAAGACGTCACCGAAGCGAGAACTCACGTTCCAGTCGATCAGCCGCGCATCGTCACCCTCTACGTATTCCCGGACCTCGTCAAACTCGATTCCGGGACCGCGAAACACCGAACGGTAGTTTCCCGCCAGAAGACTGTCGACGAGACGCTGCGCGATAATCTGCAACCGCCGGAGCCGTGCCTCCGTCGGCAGCTGCTCCAGCGGGTTGAACCGTCGATCCGACATCAGGGTACGGGCACGGAGGAGAGCAGCATGTCGACCACGTCGTCGCTGATGAGATCTTCGCTGTCCGCCTCGTAGGAAAGGACGATCCGGTGTCGAAGTACGTCGGGAGCCACCGCCTTCACGTCCTCGGGGATGACGTAGGATCGCCCGTCAAAGACGGCGCGTACTTTGGCGCATCGGTAGAGGTAGATACTCGCCCGCGGAGACGCGCCGAACTCGATATACCGCAGGGGCCCGAGAGCGCCGTGTTCATCGTCGTTACGGGTAGCGGTTACGATCTCCACCATGTACTCGGCGATCCGGTCGTCTACCTGAACGCGGGCGATAATCTCCCGCAGTTTTTTTATGTCGCCCCGAAAGAGCGTGTTTTGCAGCTCGATCGTGCTGGGGACACCCACTCGTCGAAGAATCTCGAGCTCCTCCGATTTGTTGGGGTAATACACGAAGAGCTTGAGCATAAACCGGTCGAGTTGCGCCTCCGGGAGGGGGTACGTGCCTTCCTGTTCGATCGGGTTTTGCGTGGCCAGGACAAAGAACGGTTCCGTCAGGGGATAACTCGTGTCCCCGATCGTAACCTGCCGTTCCTCCATCGCCTCCAGCAGCGCGCTCTGGACCTTTGCCGGGGCGCGGTTGATCTCGTCGGCGAGAATCACGTTGGCGAAGATCGGTCCCTTGCGCGGAACAAACTCGCCGGTCTGCTGCCGGTAGATCATCGTACCGATTAGGTCCGCCGGAAGCAGGTCCGGGGTAAACTGGATCCTCCGGAACTCCGCGTCCAGAACGTCCGCGAGAGACCGCACCGTAAGCGTCTTGGCGAGACCCGGAACGCCCTCGAGGAGAACATGCCCACCCGCGAGAATACCCGTGAGGAGGCCGTCGATCATTCCGGACTGTCCGACGATGCGCCTGCCGAGCTCGGTTCTCGCTTTATCCACTAAATCGCGTGCCCGCTGAACCTGTACGTCCAGGGCGCTTTTCTTTTCGATCTGTTCCATGGTTGTCCTCTTTCGCAAACCCGAATCAGGTCCGGTATTCCGCGTTTTCTACGATGTACTGGTGACTGAGATCGCTGCCGTACAGCATTACCCCCGCCGACGACGCCGACCGATCAAAGTCCAGGCGTATCCGGACCGGGTCGACCTCCTGGGGATACCCGACAACGGTGGGATTCATCTCGAGCTCCCGCAGCCTGCGCGACAGTTGATCTTCGATGGCGGCATCGAGGCGAAATGCCCCGTCCGAATAGACCCGGGTGCCGTCGATCTCGATTACAAGTCGCTCCGTATCGGGACGCCGGGACGCGTCCATGGCGGAGAGCTCCGACCCGAGAGCCGCGATAATTCGACCCAGGTTGGGATCGTTCCCGTTTATCGCCGTCTTGACCAGCGGCGAGTTGATCACCGCCCGCCCGAGCCGGTCAGCGATCGCCTCGTCGGTGATACCGGACACCGTCACTTCCAGCAGGTGGGCGGTACCCTCGCCGTTCCGCACGATCTCTCGCGCCAGGTCCCCGCAGAGACCGGTGAGCGCCTCCTCGAGCTGCGCTTCCGTCACCTCCACGTCGGAGGCTCCGTTGGCGATGATCAACACGGTATCGCTGGTACTCTCGTCTCCATCCACGGATATCCGATTGAACGTCCGTTCCGCAACGCGGGAGATTACGCGCTGAAGCACCGACGATTCTACCCTTGCATCGGTCATAAGAAACACGAGCATCGTCGCCATATGGGGCTCGATCATGCCGGCGCCTTTGGCAACGCCAAGGATCGTGGCGCCCCCCGCCTCCCGTACGGCCAGTTTGGGATAGCGGTCGGTGGTCATGATCGCCTCGGCGAGTTCCCGGGGCGAACAGGACCGTCCCGGCAGCGACGCCACTTCCTCCACCATCCGATCGTCCGGAATCGCCCAGCCGATGATTCCCGTGGAGGACGGCAGGACCTGATCGGAGTCGAGGCCAAAGGCGGCGGCCGCCGCGGATGCAACACGGCGAGCGCGTTCGACTCCTCCGGGAACCGCCACGTTGGCGATCCGGTTGTTGATAAGAATCCCCCGAAAACCGGACCCGGCGAGCATCTCCCGCGCGATCAGAACCGGTGCGCCCGGAAACCGGTTCCCCGTGGTAACACCCGCCACGGCTGATTCCGGCCCCGCGTTGAGGATCATCGAAAGGTTCATGGTCAGAGGTTTCCCGGTGGGACGCTCCACCGGAGAAAACTCAAAACTGCTGCGGTAGAACGAAAATCCTTCCGGTGTTCGGGCGATCCGATCGAGAAGCGATCGGTACGATGCGGCATCCACGGCCAAACTGTACCGACGCATACTCGCTTGTGCAAGAACCCGTGCGCCGCGTAGCATGGCGGCATGGACTCCGTCGAAACCATTCTCGCGATCTACCGCGAACTGTCCGACGCGGTGGACACTTTGCCCGTACCAAGCGGCGCAGCTGTTGTGTACAACCCGCTCGTCTACGCCCGGCGCCCCTGGGAGCGCTACCTCCGCCGCTTCGCCACTCCCCCTAAGCGGGTGGTCTTTCTCGGTATGAACCCGGGCCCCTGGGGCATGGCTCAGACCGGCGTGCCTTTTGGAGAGATCACCGCCGTCCGCGAGTGGATGGGGATCGAGGAGGCGGTGGACCAACCACCCGCGCCCCACCCAAAGCGCCCCATCCAGGGATTCGCCTGCCCCCGCAGCGAGGTGAGCGGTCGTCGCCTCTGGGGCCTCTTCTCCGAGCACAGCGGCGATGCGTCAACGTTCTTCGCGGACCACCTCGTCCTTAACTATTGCCCGCTGGTCTACATGGAGGAGAGCGGCCGCAACCTCACACCGGATAAGCTCCCCGCGACGTACCGGCGCGATCTCTACACGCTGTGCGACAGCACCCTTCGCCGGGTGGTGGAGATTCTCTCGCCGGAGTGGGCGGTCGGCATAGGTGCGTTTGCGGAGACCCGGCTGAAGGCGAGCCTTGACGGCGCCATAGGGCGGGCTCCTCGCATAGACCGGATCCTCCATCCGAGCCCCGCCTCGCCCCGGGCAAATCGCGGCTGGGCGGAGGAGGCGGCGGGTCGTCTCAGGGAGCTGCGGGTCTGGAGCTGATCTCCACCATCACCGGCAGGTGATCGGAAACACCGCCCCCGGAGGAGCTCCAGGACCGCGGAATCCCCTCCTCGTCCACGGCGCCTTCCAGGCGCATCGGTGCAAAGCGTACCACCTCGAGTCCCGCCCCGTCCGCCAGCGACGGCGAGTAGTAAATGCCGTCGATCCGCTCCCAGTGGTCCCGGTAGTAGTAGGATCCCGCCTCATCGATCGAGGTCCAGGGGTCTACAAGGATGCACCAGGGCGACCTCTGCACATCGCCGGTACCTGACGACGCCGCTGCCGACGACATCGCCGCCGTCGAAGACAGCGCCGCCGCTACCGTTCGGGCGCTCGCTCCGTCCGGCGCCAGGACGAGCCCCGGCGTCCCTCTGCGGTCCATCAGTAACGACAGCTCCTCCGCCGCCGGGGCGTCCGTTGGGACACCGGGTATCACCTCCCGGGCGGCCTCATCCTCGGCGCCGATCGCCACCGACGCCACCCAGTCCGCCGGGAGCAACGCCGTGATGTACGCGCCCTCGTTGCGCGTCAGCTCGTGGGGCTCTTCGTTAAAATCCCCGATCACCAGGAGCGGCACACTTTCACCGGCTTCATGGAGCGACGCGCAGCGGGAGGCTACGATCGCCGCCTGGGCGCGGCGGAGCGGTTCCGTCGCCGCGGCTCCGCCGAGCTTGCTCTTCCAGTGGTTGGCGATGATCACCAGCTCCTCGCCGGCCAGGTCGACGCGCAGCTCCACGGCGGGCCGCAGGGGAGGATCGCTCCCGGCGAGGGCGAGCAGGCTCCGCAGCGCCAGTACCGGATAGCGCGAGGCCACGCCGATGCCGGTAGCACCACCGTCGGCGCCGACAAAGGCGTAGTATTCCAGCGAGAGATCCGGCAGGTAGTCGGCCAGAAGATCTTCCAGAACGTGACGATTTTCGATTTCCGCAAGAATAAGAATATCCGGTCGCGGCCGCGCCGAACTGAGGGCGGCCCCCAATCTGCTCAACCGGTCTCGATAGTCCGCCTCGGTCCAGCCGCCGTCGAGCCGGTACTCCGGGTATTCCGTACCGTCGTCGTGGGCGTCAAAGAGATTCTCCACGTTGTAAAACAGAATCGTCGCCGACGGATCGTCCCGCAGAACGATCGTGCAGGTCACGAGCGATCCCGTCGCCGCAATCCCGAGTACAACCAATAAAAAAACGGTCCGCTTCATGCACCTACCGAGCGCACGAGGCGGACCGCTGCTTGAGCAGGAACGAGATTATTTCTCGAGCTCGCTCCGGTGGCTGATGATCCGCGAGACAAGGCCGTAATCCAGCGCTTCCTGCGCGCCCATCCAGTAGTCGCGATCGGTATCGCGGGCGACCTTTTCCAGGTCCTGCCCGGTCTCGTCGGAGATAAGTCTGTTGATCCGCTCCCGCATCCGTTCGATCTCCCGAGCGTGGATCTCGATCTCCGTCGCCACGCCGCGCATCCCCGAGAGGGGCTGGTGGATCAGGTAGTGGGAATTGGGAAAAGCCAGACGCTTGTCCTTTGAACCCGCCAGCAGGATCAGCGCGCCCGCGCTCGCCACGAGGCCCATACCGATCATCGTTACCTCGGGCTTGACGAAGCGGATCGTGTCGAATATCGCGTACCCCGCGTCGGCGTCGCCGCCGGGGGAGTCGATGAACACCCGAATCGGATCGTCGCTCTCCTGTTCGAGGATAAAGAGCTGGCGCACCACGCGCTCGGCAAGCTCCTTGTTGATCTCGCCGGCGATCAGGACGCTCCGGGTCTTGATCATGCGATCGAGAAGCGCCGGATTCTCCTTCTTCTCCTCGTTCTGTTCTTCTTCGTTCTCGTCGAACCGTATACCAGTCTGCTGCATAGTCGCTCCAAATTGCGTAGGTTGTGAACTCTTGCCGCTGAATATACTATCAAGCGCGGTGAACAATCAAAGCCCCGACTTTGTTAGTGGGGTGGCCGCCCTGGTGGGGCGACCATCCTCGGGAAAATCAAGCCTCGTGAACGCGCTCTGCGGTGCAAAGGTCTCGATCGTATCGCCGGTGCCGCAGACCACGCGCAACGCGATCCGCGGGATCGTCTCCGACTCGCGGGGACAGATCGTGCTCCTGGATACACCGGGCTACCATCTCTCAGAAAAGTCGATCAACCTGCATATGCGCTCGCTCGTGGACGGTACCGTTTCGGAGGCCGACGCCCTGCTCTACCTGATCGACAGTTCCCGCATGCCCGGTGACGAAGAAGAGGCGATCGCCCGACTCCTGGCGGAGCGGGCACTCCCGACCGTTGTTGTTGCCACCAAGTGCGACCTGCCCTCCCGAATCGACGCCGCCTCGTTCTGCGCCGAGCACGGGCTAACGCCGAGGGCGATCGTGGAGACCCGGGGACTCGATGATCCCGAGACTGCCGATCGCGGCGCCAGTGGGGTCGCGGCGGTGGTGGACGCCGTGCTCGCGATTCTTCCGGAGGGACCACCCTGGTACCCGGAGGAGTTCTACACCGACCAGGACCCGACCTTTCGGATCGCCGAGATCGTCCGGGAACGGGCGATCCTCAGGACGCGAGACGAGGTACCCCACGCGATCTACGTGGAGGTGGCGGATATCGAGGAGACTGAACGGGAGTATCGAGCCCGGGTCTTTTTGTATGTCGAACGGGAATCGCAAAAGGGTATCCTGGTGGGACGCGGCGCCTCCGTGGTGAGCGCGATCCGCACCGAGTCGCAGCGCATCCTGGGCGAACTTTTTCCCAAGCCGGTGCGCCTCTCGCTGCAGGTAAAGGTGCGCCCCAAATGGCGTCACAACGAGGCGCTCCTGAAAAAGCTTATCCGATAGGTGCGCGGCGCCCCTACTCCAGCGTCTCGATCCGGCCGTCGCTGTGGCCGATGATCACCATGGGACGGACCTTTGTGAAGATGCCGTTTTCTACCGCGCCGGGAAAGAGGTTGAGCTCCCGCTCCAACTCCACCGGATCAAAAGCCTCGTTAAAGTACAGGTCCAGGATCACATTGCCCTGGTCGGTGTAGACCGGCCCGGACTTCTTGACCGCCATCCGGAGCTCCGGGCGCGCGCCGAAGCGCACCACGGCTTTCTCCAGCGTCCGTCGCGCGGCGGGAACGACCTCCAGGGGGATCGGGTAGCGCTCGCCCAGACGCGAGACCATTTTTGACTCATCCACGATCACCACAAGCCGATCCGAGTTGTACTCCACGAGCTTCTCGATGAGAAGCGCTCCGCCGCCGCCCTTGGTGAGGTAGCGGTCGGGGTCCACCTCATCGGAGCCGTCGATCGAGAGATCGAGATGACCGTCGATGTCGGGATCGTTGAGATCGCGCAGGGGAATCCCGAGGCGCTGGCATTCGATCCGTGTTCCAAAACTCGTGGGCACCGCGAGGATATCGGTCAATGTCCCCCTCTCCATCAGTTCCGCTACGCGTCGTACCGCATGGACCGCGGTGGAGCCCGTACCGAGCCCCAGTTTCATGCCGGACCGGACCGTCCGGTCCACCGCCTCGTATCCAACGCGCTGTTTGATTTCGGTTGCGTCCATATCTCCGTCCTGCCTCAATACCGATCAAATATCGCCAGGAGCCGATCGCGGCCCAGCGTCTTGAAGAACCCGCCCAGTCGCGGCCCCTTCTCGGCGTCCACCAGTACCCGATACAGCACCGGGAAGAACTCTTTGGGCTCGATCCCGTTCTCCCGGGCGATCTCGTATATCCCGTTCTGAATCTCTTTCTCGGTGAGATCATCGAGCCGGTCCGCCACCATCCTGCGCAGTCCGCGGATCGCCGCGCGTTCCTCCGGGGAGATCTCCACCGGTGGTGCCGCCGGATCGACCACGGTAAACCGAAAGTCCTCCGGCGCAAACTCCTGGACCCACGCCCAGGCGCAGGCCGCCCGCGTCCGCGCGCGCTCCCGCAGATCCTCGTCAAACTCCGCGTATCCCGGCATCGATTCCAGCGCGGGTTTGATGTCGCCGTCGTTGATCAGCAGCATATTGCACAGATGCCGAAACGGGATCTGCGCCGGCAGCGCCGTCGGTGGCTGGTGTACCTGGGAGAGCTCGTAGATCCGTCGCTCCTTGTCCGCCCGCTTCTCCGCGACCTCTTCCTGACCAAAGTAGATGCGCTCGCAGCGGTCGTAATCCTCGTAGATCTTGATTACGTCGAGATCGAAGGAGATCGCAAACTCGGTGTTGGGCCGCGTCCCCGCAAAGAGATACCGTACGATCTCCGGCTGGTACACCTCGAGAACATCCCGCAGGCTGATCACCTCTCCGGAGGAGCTGGACATCTTTCCGCCGCGCCCCTTGATGCTGATAAAGTCGTACTGAAACGTAACCGGCGCCTCACCGCCGTAGACCTCGCTCACCACGTGGCGCGCCGTGTCAAAGCTGCCACCCTCGGAGTGGTGGTCCTTTCCCGCGGGTTCAAAGTCCACCGACTCGGCTTTCCAGCGCATGGGCCAGTCTATGCGCCAGGGAAGCTTGGCGTACCCCTCGCTCCTGAGGTCTACTGTGTCTTCGGTACCGGTATCCTCGCATCGGTAGCGGACCCCCCACTCGCCATCCCAGCCGAGGACGGTGGTGTTGTCGCTGTCGGTAAACCTGCTGAACACCGAAACGGGCCACCACTCCGCCGGCAGCGGCGAGGTACGAAAGCGGTTGAGAATCTCCCGGATCGTTTCGCGCTTCTCCAGGGCGACCCGAATCCCCTCGGCGTAGGCGGAGGCGCGGTAGCGTTCGGCCTGGTAGATATACTCCGGATCGATCCCCACCCGGTGGAGCTCCCGTTCCAGATCCGCCTCGTTGGCGCGGGCGTAGCTCTCGTACTCCCCGCCGGGATCGGGAACGAGTGTGATCGGTCGGCGCAGGTACTGTTCGTATTCTGCGGGGTTCGGCACGTTTTTCGGCACCTTGCGGAATACGTCGTAGTCGTCCCAGGAGTAGATAAATCGAACCCGGTGTCCCGCGTCACGGAGCGCCCGAACCACCAGATCCACCGATATGATCTCACGGAAGTTGCCCACGTGGACCGTACCGGAGGGAGTGATCCCGCTCGCGCAGGTATAGACCGGCTTTTCGCCCTTCTCGCGGACCACCTTTGCCGCGTTGATGTCTGCCCAATGTGTCATGCGTGCGGGAACTATACCGGTCGTGAGGTAAATTGACAACAAATGTTTACCGATAGTGAGCGTATGAACCGGGTCTTTCTCCTGCGCGCCGCGATCGTTACGGTGCTTCTTGTACACATTCTGGGTGACACCGTACTCGTAGCCGATGAAGCGGCTCTCTCCGGCCACGCCCTCGAGGGCTACGCCTCCTGGTACGGCGGCAAGTTCCAGGGCCGCCTCACGGCGAACGGTGAGGTTTTTGACACCAACGAGCTCACGGCGGCCCACCGGACGCTCCCCTTCGGCACGATCGTGAGGGTGCAGAATCTCGATACACAGCGGAGCGTGGTAGTACGCATCAACGATCGGGGCCCCTTTGTGGACGATCGCGTGATCGATCTCTCCCGTGCCGCCGCGGACGTGATCGGCCTTACCGGTGCCGGTATCGCGCCGGTTCGCCTGGAGATCATGCATTACCAGGAAGAAAGCGACCTGCGGACGTTACAGATCGCGTCGTTCTCGGTTCGCGGTAACGCGGAGGCGCTGGTCAACCGACTGGCCGATTACGACATCCCCGCGGCGATCGAGACAAATATCGAACGCGGCGTCCATCGCGTTATCATTCAGGGTGTCCCCGAGTCGGAGATACCGGAGCTGCGCGGACGGCTCGCAGGACTCGGATACCCCAATCCGCTGGTTCGGCAGAAATAGTATACGTCCCGTGATTTGGCGTTCGTTCCATTTCTTACTATTTTAGTGACGTGGCAGAAACATTCTGGAACAGCGTATTCTCCAAGCCGGAATACCACTACGGCACCAGTCCCAACGATTTTCTTCGGGATAAAGTCGAACACTACGTTTTAAACGGCCAGTGGTTCGCGATTCTCGGTATCGATCTTCCGGAAGAACTCCACGTTGTCGAGTTTGCCGCCGGAGAGGGCCGCAACAGCGTCTGGCTGGCGCAGCAGGGTTTTCAGGTCACCGCCTTTGATCTGAGCGACGTCGGCATGAAAAAGGCCCGCGAACTGGCGCGCCAACACGACGTTGTGATCGACACCCGCACGGACGACGCGATCGATCTTGGCCTCAACGCCACCGGCTGGCGCGATTCCGCGGATGTGCTGGTGAGCACTTTTTTTCACGTATCGCCGGAACGCAAGCGAAACCTGCTCGCGGCACACCGCAATATTCTCCGTTCCGGCGGAATCCTCATCGCCGAGTGGTTCCATCCGGATCAGCGCCTCCACAACCATTCCAGCGGCGGCCCCGGCTCGAGCGAAATGATGTTTACCGCCGCAGAACTCAGAACGCACTTTGCGGACTGGCTCGTCCTGGAATGCCGGGAGACCACCAGAACCCTCGCCGAGGGCGACGGCCACCAGGGTACCGCCGCCGTGACCCAGCTCGTCGCGCAGAAGCGCGGCATGTGGTAGGCATTTCTCACAATATCTTGACAAATCCGCCCTCTCTCCGGCATGATGCCGCCCATACCTTGAGGCACAGGAACACCACCTGCTTCGCAACCCGTCAGACATCGGTATTCCTGTGCCTCTTCAAGGGCCCATAGCTCAGTTGGTTAGAGCAGCGGACTCATAATCCGCGGGTCTTCGGTTCAAGTCCGAATGGGCCCAACAAACAGACGGGAACGCAGTTCCCGACAAACGAATTCAGGCCCAGTCGGACTTGAAACGAGCGGGCGGCGCGAATACCTGGAGCGCCGAGGCACAGGATGTGCC
>Ga0180436_10005503_pt1 | contig 11188 bp, 10 predicted proteins | sample SS_ome_2_FD_132434 | JGI IMG/M metagenome (GOLD analysis project Ga0180436, IMG submission 132434) | Hypersaline lake sediment archaeal communities from the Salton Sea, California, USA - SS_3_S_2 metaG | ecosystem: Environmental > Aquatic > Non-marine Saline and Alkaline > Hypersaline >...
CAGCTCAGTCTGCTTGACGTCGGCAAGGATGCTTGCAGCCTTCTGCTCAGCGCGGGCAACAATGACGGCAGCTTCCTTCTTGGCAAGAACAACGCTCTCGGAAGATGCGACGACGGCATCAGCGGCAATCGGCTTCTCTGCAGCCGGCTCCTCGGACTCGCTCCTCGAATTCTCGGGCGGCTTCGATTCGGCCGCTTCCTCTTTGATCTTGGCGGCCTCGGCCTCTGCTTTGGCAACAGCTTCGCGAGCTGCGCTGCGAGCTTCCTCCTCGATCTTGCGGGCGCGCTCGTTGGCGCGGTCGATGATGCGTTCCTTGGCGGCAAGCATCGATTTCATCTGCTCATCGTCGTCGTCGGCCTTCGCCACGGGCTGACTCTCGATATGTGTCTCGAGATCAGCTATCCGCTTGGTCGCCTCGTCGAGTCGGGTCTCGGTTTCCTCGAGGCGTGCCGTTGCATCGGTCAGTCGACGTTCGGCGAGAGCGGCGGACGACGCAAGCTTGTCGTTCGTCGCTCGCATCTCGTCGAGATAGGCTTCCACCTGTTCCTTCTCGAAGCCACGTCGGGCCGTCGAGAACTTGGGCCGCTGGGGGCCGCTGGGGGCATTTGCGCTGTTCATAAGGCTTTCTATCGGCCCGTGGAACTGCCGCTTGACGCTTATGTGTCACCATTTGCTGAGCTTTTGCGGTGGCTAGTCACTTTGCGGCACCGCGGTGGTGCACCGCTCGGTTCTGCCCGATGAATCGGGGCTTGGACAAGGAAAGAACTCCGTCTACAAGACGGAGCGGAGCCGCCGATCGCGATAGCCCTCTGCCATGGCCACCAGATCGAATACAACCTTGCCCGCTGCCTGCAACTCCACCAATTGTCGCGCTTGAGCCAGCGGCAAGGGCTTGGCGAAGTAGAAGCCCTGGCCCGTTTCGCAACCGAGAGTGCACAGCTTCTCCAGCTGCTCTCTCGTCTCGATTCCTTCGACGATGGTCTGCAGCCCCAGCGCTTGTCCCAATCCGACCATCGTGCCGACAAAGGGCGACGCATTGTCTTCTTCGTCGGTGATTCCCTGGACGAAGACCTGATCGATCTTGAGAACATCCAGCGACAGTTTGTGCAGAGACGCGAGCGACGAGTACCCGGTCCCGAAGTCGTCGATGGCGAGAGGAACACCCAGCGCCCGCAGATCGTCGAGACGCTCCGGGGCGGCATTCATCATGGCAGTCTCGGTTATCTCCAGGACCAAGAACGCTGGATCGATGTCGAGCTCGTTGATCACCCGCCCGACCTCCTCGACGATTGATTCGTCGTCGAGCTGGCGGGCGGAGAGATTGACTGTGACCTTGAACTCGCCCGGCTCCGGTGTGAGCAGATCCAGCCAGTCCTTGCAACGACGCGCCGCCTCCCAGAGAACCCAGCGCCCGATATCGTGGATGAGTCCGGTCTCTTCGGCAAACGGGATGAACGTCGCCGGGCTTTGCCAGCCCTTCAGCGAGTGTTGCCAGCGAACTAGGGCCTCGAATCCCAGCAGGGAACCATCTTGGAGATTCACGATGGGCTGGTAGAGCAGACGCAGCTCCTGGCGGGCAATCGCCGCTTCGAGATCCTCCCGAAGCTTGAGCTGGGCAAGCACCTCAGCATGCATGCTCGACTCGAACACCCGGAAGGTGCCCTTGCCGTCGCTCTTCGCTGCGTACATAGCCGCGTCGGCGTTACGCAGGACTTGGTTCGAAGTGTCGCCATACCTCCCGAAGGCAATCCCGATGCTGACCGCCGCCTGGATGTCTCGGCCCGCCACCCGCAGCGGGCGTTGAAATACGTTCAGGATCTGTTGCGCGACTTCTGTTGCCTCGTGGACACCAGAGATCTCCTCGAGCAAGACTCCGAATTCATCGCCCCCGAGCCGGGCCACGGTATCTTTGGGGCGGCAGTGTTCGCGCAGCAATTCAGCCGCCCGGAGCAGCAACTCATCACCGGCGGAGTGGCCAAGCGTGTCGTTGATCTCCTTGAAGTCATCCAGATCCATGAACAGGACGGCAATATCGCCGCCCGTGCGCCGAGTCATCTGCAGCGCATGGAACACGTTCTCGCCAAAAAGCGACCTGTTGGCCAAGCCGGTGAGCCGATCGTGGACTGCTTGATGCTCCAGCTCGGCCTTCAACTCGGTGAGTTCAGCGAGCGAATCCTCCAGCTGACCATTGTCCACGGCCACGCCGACCTGCTCAGCGAGGGCGGCCAGCAGCTGGAGATCGGACTTGGAGAAGAGGGAAGCGTCGTCGATAGGATTGGCTACTACAACCATTCCGATGTGAGTCTCACCGACCCGCACCGGTGCGACCATGGCAGCAACAATCGGGAGTCGTCGATCCCCCGCTGATGAAGCCAACGATCCGGAACGATCGATGATGAAAGGCGTAGCTGCTTCCGTTGCCTGATTCCAGATCAGCTTCCATCGCTGGAGGTCGATGGGATCCATAGCTTGCGTGTGATCGCCGGGACCCACGATGGTGCGGAACCCATTCCGCTCGCCACCCAGCTCGAGGACTATCTCGCAGAATTCGGAATCAAACATCGTGCGGGCGTGCTCGCCGGCCGTAATGAGTGCCTCTTCGAGTTGGGGGGAAGAGTGAATGTCGCGGGTGGCGTCGTAGAGCGAGCGCAACCGGAGCCTTTCATGCCGGGAACGCCCGTAGGCGCGGAAGCCCCCGTACAGGGCGAACGCGGGAACGACGGCGAATATGGCCGCGCGCGGTTCGGAGAACAGAGCCTCGGCGATCAGAGCGCCGAGGACGGCATTGATCAGGTTGACGAACGCGCCGAATCCATATGCCTCGACCGACTCACCGAGGGATGAAGAAAGCCCCTGAATGGAGGTCGCCAGCGAGTGCAACAGGTGACCGACCGTGAAGGCAGCGACGGCGGCAGCCATGAGGACCAGCCACCCGGACGGCCCGAATGGATCGGCCGGCGCCCCGGCCAAAGCGAAGACGGCAAGCGCCGTGGCGGCTTCGAGCAGTCGACGAGAGACGAGCAGAATCAACATCACCAGCGGTTCCCGCCGTCGCGAACCGGCGAAAACAACGGTGGCGAGCGCGACCACTGCAAGCAACTCCACCGGGGTGATGACAAGCAGTCCGACCACCAACGCTATCCCACCCATAGTGAAGGAATGAGACCGCGCCCCGTAGCGCATCGTCACGACAAGCCACTCGGCAATGTACAGGCCGAGGAGCAGACCCCACCAGGCGAGGGGGCTCTCAATGACCTCAGCCCGGTCCCACAGCCACCAGCCGGCCAGACCGGCGGCAATGAACCCGGTTGTTGCCAGAACCCATATCCACAGGGCCGCGCGCCGGGCAACGCGTCCACGCTGCATCCTTCGGGCCGCGCGCGCCGCGATGGTCAGAGCCGACGTCCTCTTGGTTCCAAGGGTCACCTCTCCACCACCGGGTTTGCTCCTAGCTATGTCTTCCCTTCACCTGCAAGGTAATACCAAGGCGTGCAAAATCGCGGGTAAATCGCGAAATGAGGCGAGCGACCTAGGTTGCCGCACACACGAATTCTGCGTCACCACGGCACGATGAGTGTGCAAGTATGCATGCCAATGAGCGAACAAAGAGCAAGAGCCGACATCGGGGTCATCGGGCTGGCCGTCATGGGCCGGAATCTGGTCCTCAACATGAACGATCACGGATACAAGGTTGCCATATTCAACCGGACAACCAGGAAGATCGACGAGTTCCTTGCCGGCGAGGCTGCCGGTACGAACATCGTCGGGGCCTACGATCTCGAGGAGCTCGTGTCCTCCCTGGAGAGCCCGCGCAAAATCCTGTTGATGATCAAGGCAGGACCGGCGGTAGATGCCCTCATCGATGATCTGGCTCCCCTTCTCCAGCGAGGCGACATCATCATCGATGGCGGCAATTCGCTGTACACGGACACCATTGAGCGGGCGGCCCGGCTCGAGGCACGTGAGTTGGCCTATGTTGGCGCCGGCATCTCCGGCGGCGAGGACGGCGCTCGCAATGGGCCCTCGATAATGCCGGCCGGAACCGCAGCTGCCTGGACCCACATCGGCCCAATCTTGCAAGCTATCGCCGCACAGGTCGATGGCGTGCCGTGCTGCGACTGGATCGGACCGAACGGGGCCGGCCACTTCGTCAAGACCATTCACAACGGCATTGAGTACGGAGACATGCAGGTCCTGGCCGAAGCATATGATCTGATGCACCGGGGACTCGGGCTCTCGCACCGCGCGATGGCTGATGTGTTCTCCGAATGGAATAGTGGCCCGCTGGACTCGTATCTGGTCGAAATCACCGAAGTTGTCCTGCGCGCCGTCGATTCCGATGACACTCCTTTGGTCGAGCAGATACTCGACCGGGCGGGCCAGAAGGGCACCGGCAAATGGACCGTCGTTTCATCGATGGAGTTCGGCCAGCCGACGACACTGACCGCCGAGGCTGTGTACGCCCGGATTGTGTCCGCGCTGATCGACGAGCGGCACGCCACCGCTGAGGTGCTGGAAGGCCCATCGACCCGCATCAGTGACGACCCGGCTGCGGTGATTGCTGATCTGCATGATGCGGTCTATGCGTCCAAGATCGTCTCCTATGCCCAGGGATTCATGCTGCTGCAGGAGGCATCCGATGAGCACGGCTGGGACATCGACCTGGCCTCCATCGCTTCGATGTGGCGAGGCGGATGCATCATCAGGTCTCGTTTCCTGGGCGAGCTGATGGAGGTTTTCCGCAAGGACGCCGGCCTGAGCAACATCCTGCGCAGCGACTTCTTCGCCGCTGCGGTGCACCGATCTCAACCTGGGTGGCGCCGCACCGTCACCAGAGCGGTCGAGGCCGGAATCGCCGTGCCTGCCTATAGCTCGGCGCTGGCCTTCTTCGATGGCTTCCGGTCCCGGAGGGTGCCGGCCAACCTTATCCAGGCCCAGTGCGACTACTTCGGTGCCCATACCTATGAGCGCATCGACCGCCCTCGCGGTGAGTTTTTCCATACCGATTGGAACTGAGCCCACAAGTAGAATCCCGACATGGCGTCAGTAGTTGCGTTCGCCAATCAGAAGGGCGGGGTCGGCAAGACCACGACAGTGCATACGCTCGGCGACGCCTTCACTGAGGCCGGTCGATCGGTCTTGCTCGTCGATCTGGATCCGCAAGCATGCCTTACCTACGCCATGGGCATAGATGCCGACGATCTGGATATGACTCTGCACGATGTGTTTGCCGGGAGGACCGCGGCGACGAACGTCCTCATAGAACAGTCCGACGGCCCCGACCTGCTCCCGTCCGGCATCGATCTGGCCGGCGCCGAGGTTCATCTGCTCACCAAGACGGGGCGAGAGTTCGTACTTGCCAAGGCGCTCAAACCCATCAAATCTACCTATGAGTTGGTGCTGATCGACTGTGGCCCTTCGCTGGGAATCCTCACGATCAACGGCCTCACCGCCGCCGATTGGGTTGCCATCCCATTCCAATGCGACACCCTCAGCCACCGGGGCGTCGGTCAACTGCTGGAGACCGTTGCCGACGTCCGGTCGTTCACCAACGATCGCCTAGCGGTGCTCGGGGGTATCGCCACCATGTTCGACGGTCGGACCCGGCTGGCGCGTGACGTGCTGGAGGCGGTGCGGGGCGAGCACGGGATCGATGTGCTCGAGCCACCGATCCCCAAGTCGGTGCGCGCGGCGGAGGCCCCGGGACGGGGCCGGTCGGTCCTGACCTATGCCCGCAAGTCAAAGCCGGCCCTCGCTTACCGCGAACTAGCCCGCGCGATCGGAAGGGTGTTATGAACAAGCGTGACCCACTCGGCAAGAGCGCCCTCTTCTCGCCTCCGCCGTTGCTGCCGCAAGAGGACCTGCTACCTGAACCGCACGAACGACCAGAGGGCAAGACCGCCCTATACAGCTCGGGACCGCGCCGTCCCGGAACGGTGGTCGTCGAATGCTCCCGCTGCCTGAATCACAGCCGCATGACCACGATCGAACTCGGCGTGAGGATCGCCTTCCTCTCACTGTGGATTCCGGGGAAGCGGTTCAGCCGGTGGATGCAGTGCCCCGAATGCCAGCGCCGCACCTGGTGTCGGGTGCACTGGTTTGGCTAGACATCCAGCCACACCCCGAGCCCAGTCAGCAGTACGACAACCAGTCCGGTGACGATCTGGGTCCACCCGATGGTGTTCGCCGCCACCGGCGGGTGGCGTAGCGACACGTAAGCGAGCGCGGCTATGCCGAGGATGGCGACAACAGATAGCCAGGGAACGGCCCCGAGTGCCGCCGCGACAGCGATGCCGGCCAGGGTGGCCAGAGCGACTGTGTAGATCCCCCGCTCTCCAACTGGCTTTCCATGCACCCGGCGTATCTGGCCTCTGACCAGGATGATTGTGGTAACTCCCCTTGCGATCAGCACCAGCCACAGACCGAACGCATCCACAGCACTCCAGCCGTCGGCCAGTGCTATTGCAGTCGCGGTCGAGCCCATGGCGGCAGCCCCGGCCAGTTCGGCAACCAGCGCGCGGCTCTTGCTCCGCGCGTCCGCATTGAGCGCAACCAGCGCAAACGGAGCGGCGGCGAAGTAGGCAATCAGGAAGCGGGGGCCGGCGGTGACGAGTGCGCCGAGCAGACCGGCGAGGGCGAGAATGCCGTAGAGACCCGCAAACCCGAGAGCGACCGTGCTGCGCGGCAGCCACCGCCGGCGGACTACGTCGGTCGCCACCAGCTTGAAGGGGCGTCGCGTCAGAAAGACGGCGAGGGCTGCCACCGATAGCTCCCAGGCAGCCGCTGAGTAGGCAACCAGCAGACCGAGCAGCACGGGCTCGAGTGTGAAACCCCACCCGCCGTGCTCGATCGGCAGCGCAATCGAACGGTAGTTGACCCGAGGTCCTCCTGGTAGCGCCGGTGGTGGCTGCTGCGACATCGGCGGCATACTATCTGCCCTGATCGCAGGGTGATAGTCTCAAGCACAATTGACTCAAGACATATTGATCTATTATGGTCCGCCAATGGACCGCATAGGACGAGCCAAGCTCTTCGCCGCCCTCGGTGACCCCGTGAGGCTTGCGATCATCGAGGATCTCATGGTTTCCGATGCCGCGCCGCGGGATCTGAGCGAACGCCACGAGTTGCCTTCGAACCTGCTCGCCCACCACTTGTCGGTGCTCGAAGACGCAGCTCTAATCGCTCGTTCCGTATCAGAAGGGGATAGGCGGCGACGGTACCTGACCCTTCGCTACGATGCGCTCGCAGGTCTCAATCTCCAGCCCGCCGCCCCCAACGGACCGGTCCTGTTCGTCTGCACCCGCAACTCCGCTCGATCCCAACTTGCCGCAGCCATCTGGAACAGCCTGGCTGATTCGCCCGCGGCCAGTGCGGGAACCGAACCGGCCACCGCAATCCACCCGGGCACCCTGAGTGCCGCAGCACGAGCCGGTCTCGATCTATCCGGCGCCACGACACAGCACTACGACGAGGTCGACGTTGGATCCACCCAGATCATCACCGTGTGCGATCAAGCGCACGAACACATCGAGCGGGAACTGGGCCACTGGCACTGGTCGACACCGGACCCGGTAGCCCGGCCAACCGCCAAGTCCTTCGACAGTGCTCTGCACAGGCTCAAAGACAGAATCGTCGCAATAACCGGAGTAGAACAATGACCAAACCAGCCGTACTCTTTCTCTGCGTCCACAATGCCGGACGGTCGCAGATGGCAGCCGGCTGGCTGCGCCATCTGGGGGCCGGCGAAGTCGAGGTCTACTCGGGAGGATCGAATCCGGGTAGCGACACCAACCCCGCAGCGATCGCAGCTATGGCCGAGGTTGGGATCGACATATCCTCGTATGCACCGCAACCCTGGACCAACGACATGGTCAGGGCCGCCGATGTCGTCGTCAGCATGGGCTGTGGCGATACCTGCCCGGTCCTTCCGGGCAAGCGATATGAGGACTGGGAGCTGACCGACCCGTCCGGGCAACCGCTTCAGGTCGTCCGAGGAGTGCGCGATGAGATTCGCACCCACGTGGAGGATTTGATGAGCTCACTAGGCCTGAGCCCCGGGGCGTGAGCACACCTTCTCCCGCTCGACAAACCGGCCCGACTCTCACCAGGCGCGTAGCCGCCGAGTTCATTGGGACCGCCTTTCTGCTGGCGGCGGTAGTCGGCTCGGGCATCATGGCAGTTCGGCTCTCGGAAGATCCGGGGCTGCAGTTACTGCAGAACGCTTTGGCAACTGCGGCGGTGCTGGCGGCGCTGATCCTCGCACTCCAGAAAGTGTCTGGTGCCCACTTCAACCCGGCAGTGACAGTTGGCTTCCGAATCCTGGGCGAGGTGGACAACCGGGAGACGGCCGCCTACATCGCAGCTCAGCTCGGCGGCGGCCTAACCGGGGTCATGCTGGCCAACCTGATGTTCGAACTCAGCCCGATCACGATGGCAACGACCGACCGTGCCGGTTCCCACCTGTTCCTCGCCGAGGTCGTGGCGACAATCGGCCTGCTGCTGATCATCTTCGGCCCGGTCCGGACCGGACGACCCAATACCGTTGCCTTTGCCGTTGGTGGCTACATCGCGGGCGCCTACTACTTCACCTCATCCACGAGCTTCGCCAATCCGGCAGTCACCATCGCTCGGACCATCACCGACACATTCGCCGGAATCGCGCCGAGCTCCGCTCCAATGTTCATCGCGGCCCAGCTGACCGGCGCCGCGCTGGCTGCGTTGGTTGCCCTGGGAGTGCTCACGCCAATGCAGGATTGATCCGCCCGGGCCGATCGGCGGCGCTATCGCTCTGGACCGTTCAGCCCCGTTGCGCGTCTCTTCCCGCGACCTGTGCTTGCCCGGGCAGTTCGGCGGTGACAACGTAGGTGATGTGCTCGCCGATGTTCACGGAATGGTCGGCAATCCGCTCCAAGAAGCGACCGACTCGAGACAAGCCAATGGCAGATGGCAGGCCTATTTCGCCGCTGTGGAGCCCCACTGCGCTGTAGAACCGGCCGACGAGATCGTCTATCTCGTCGTCGGCCCGGTCAATGGCAACGCCGGCGTCCGGCCGCATCTCATCGAGGGCATCGATCCCCATGGCGAACACTTTGCAGCTAGCCGATATCGACGCCTCGAGTAGCGGTGTAATCGCGGCGTGGTAGGGGAAGCCGTTGAGACGCTCCAGCATCTTCATGCAGTTGAAAGCCAGATCGCCAGAACGCTCGAGCTCGTAGAGGATTCGGGTGGCAGCCACGAGGAACCGGAGATCGCCGGCAACGGGTTGCTGTCGCGCCAAGGTCTCGAACGTGAACTTCTCAGTCGCAAGATACAGCTCGTCGATTCGATCGTCGGCCTTTCGTACCTCTTCGACGAGATCCAAGCGGCCCTCGACCATCGCATCTCCGGCAAGGCGAACGTTCTCCAGGACAAGCGAGCCCATGGTGACCAGATCCTGCTGGATCTTGTCGAGCTGCTCTTGGAAGTGATGGCGCCCACCCTCGCTCAACGAGGAGACGGGAACGGATGTGTGGTCTGTAGTCATTGATTACCCCCTGCTCAGCCGAAGCGGCCGGTGATGTAGTCCTCAGTGGCCTTCTCGCGCGGTGATGTAAAGAGCACATCGGTTGGGCTGAACTCGACCAGGTACCCGGTCCGCTGCCCCTTGGTGTCGAGCGCAACGTTGTAGAAGGCTGTCCGGTCGGAAACGCGGGCCGCTTGCTGCATGTTGTGTGTCACAATGATGATCGAGTAGTTCTCCTTCAACTCGAGCATCAGCTCTTCGATGCGGAGCGTTGCGATCGGATCGAGCGCCGAACAGGGCTCGTCCATGAGGATCACGTCGGGCTGAGTAGCAATGGCGCGGGCGATGCAGAGCCGTTGTTGCTGCCCACCCGACAGGGAGAGACCGCTCTCGGAGAGTTTGTCCTTGACCTCATCCCATAGCGCCGCCTGCTGCAACGAGGCTTCGACCAGGTCGCCCATATCTGACTTGGAGCCCTTGAAGCCGTTGATCTTGGCTCCCCAGGCGATGTTGTCGTAGATCGTCTTGGGGAACGGGTTTGGCTTCTGGAAGACCATGCCGATGCGGCGACGGATCTCGACCGGGTCGACGCCGTCCTTGTAGATATTGGCACCGTGGTACCTGACCTCGCCCTCGACTCTTGCGCTTGGGATGAGATCGTTCATGCGATTCAACGCACGCAACACCGTCGACTTGCCGCAACCCGACGGGCCGATCAGGGCGCTGATCTCGTTGAACGCAAACGTCATCGTGACGTCGGCCACCGCCTTGAAGTCTCCGTAGAAAACATTCATGTTCTCGGTTTCGATGACGCCGGGACCCTGTGGCTCAGGGGGCTCGCCCGCCGCCGGATCGGGTGCTGTGCTCGACCCAATCGTGGGCGGCGTCACCAAAGTGGTTTCTGGTATGTCGGTCATCAGGTCAGTCTCCTCGAGAAACGGTTGCGCGTAAGCACGGCCACGGCGTTGAGTGTGAGCAAGAGCACCAGGAGGACGAGGCTCGCCGCCGCGGCCAGGTGCCGCCATTCTTCTTGCGGTAGCGATGTCCACTGGAAGATCTGAATCGGCAAAGCGGTGAACTGCGAGAACGGCCCCGAAGGGCTGACCGTGATGAACCCGGCGGCGCCAACCAGAATCAGTGGCGCCGTCTCCCCGATGGCCCGGGCCACCGCAAGAATCGTGCCGGTCATGATGCCGGGTATTGCAACCGGTAGTACATGGCTACGCACCGTTTGCCACTTGGTCGCGCCCAAGCCCATTCCCGCCTGGCGGAGCGAGTTCGGCACCGCCCGGATGGCCTCTTGCGAACTGATGATCACAACAGGCAGCGTCAACAATCCCAAGGTCAGGCCGGCGGAGAGAATGGTCCTCCCATTCGGAGCTCCCTCACCAAACAACGAACCGGACGTTATCGGTTCCAGGATCCGCACCAACACCGCCAGCCCGAGCATGCCGTAGATGATGGACGGCACACCGGCGAGGTTGTTGATATTCGTCTGGATGAAGTCGTTGATCCGGGTCGGCCTGGCGAACTCCTCCAGGTAGATGGCGGCGCCAACGCCGACCGGGACGGCGAACAGAACGGTGATTGCCACCAGCCAAATCGAACCCAACACGGCGGTGCGGACACCGGCTATCTCAGGCTTATCGCTGGCCGGGCTGGTGATGAAATCCCAGCTGAACCATG
>Ga0180436_10005506_pt1 | contig 11182 bp, 13 predicted proteins | sample SS_ome_2_FD_132434 | JGI IMG/M metagenome (GOLD analysis project Ga0180436, IMG submission 132434) | Hypersaline lake sediment archaeal communities from the Salton Sea, California, USA - SS_3_S_2 metaG | ecosystem: Environmental > Aquatic > Non-marine Saline and Alkaline > Hypersaline >...
ACTCAAAACATTGTCAAGAGCAAATGTTTCCCCTTAGTGGCTACATCTAGCCACCCAAAAAGCACCTAAACCCTTGAACTTCCAGAAAGTACCTCAAAACTACGTCAGGAACTTCGGGCTAGAAGATGCCCTGAAGGGCCCGGAAGCTGTCAACCGTCCGCAGCCGGCGATGGTTGTTGTGAACCGGCTCCCGCTCTAGATGCCAGGTTCGCTCGTGGGGAACATAGACGGCGCCAAGCCCGGCGGCGAGGGCCGGCTTGATGTCGGACTTGGGTGAGTTGCCGATCATCCAGGTGCGTTCGGGATTGAGGCCCCGCTCTTCGACCAGTTTCCGGTAGGAACTCACATCCTTCTCTTTGACGATCGCCGTGTGGCCGAAGAAGCCGCCGAGACCCGAGCGGTCGATCTTGAGCTTCTGCTCCTCCGGGTGGCCTTTGGTGAACACGGTCAGATCGTGACGCCGGCGCAGATAGTCGAGGGTCTCGGGGACGCCCTCTATGAGTTCAATCGGCTTCTCGAGAATGCGGCGGGCAATCGCCATGACGTTGTTGAGATCGTCCTCTTGGAGGTGGCGCTCGGACAGGCGAACATAGCACTGGCGCATATTGCGGCCGAAGTTCAGCGCGCCATATCCATGGGTCTTGATGTTGACCAGCTCGATTTCGTCGAGGATGGAGCGGATCTCTTCATGCGAGAGCGTGGAGTGATCGAGGAACTCGACGAATTCCGCGAAGGCCTCCTCGAAGTAGACGTTGTTCTCCCAGAGCGTATCGTCCGCGTCGATGATCAGGTTCTGTCGCATCGCGGGACGGGATCAGGGGACAATCGAACTCGGGCCATGTCCGTTCGTCGGCGCCACTTCCTTGATATGGGCGGCGTGGCGTTGCTGGTCGATGTGCTGGGGAAAGAACTCGGCCAGCATGGCGATCCGATCCGCTTCGGAACGGCAGACCAGGAGCCGCTGCCGGAACTCGAGGTCCGGAATGAGTTGGGCCAACTGGAAACTCAACTGGGGATCGTTCCACTCCGGCTCGGAGGACGGCTGCTCGTGAAGAAGTCCAGCGAGCTTCCGGAAGCCGGAAACCGCCTTCTCCAGATCGTCCGCTTCGGCGCGGTTCGTCTCGTCGTCATTGAAGAAGCTGACCGAACCCCGCAGCAGAGGCTTCTCGGTGTTCAGGTCCAGGATCTCGAACCGTCTCTTGCCCCGCACCACAATATCGAGGCGGCCGTCGGGATAGCGCTGGACCACCTTTTCCACGATGGCGGTACAGCCGCAGTCCGCCACGCCGTCCTCGGCGGACAGGACAATACCGAATTCACTCCTGCCGGGGATCGCCTTCCCGATCATGTCCTTGTAGCGCTCCTCGAAAATATGGAGGGGCATCAGCACCCTCGGGAACAGCACGACGGTCAGCGGGAAGAGCGGCAGGAGATCGGGCTGCATGATACTATTATCCACCTGACCGCTGTTTTCGCGGCAGTCAAGAAGGGAGACGGGGCGTTCGCGGCGCCGCCGCGGCAATTTTGAGACATGCAACTTGACGGCAAGACTGTTCTTGTAACGGGGGCTTCGGAGGGGATCGGAGCTTGTTGCGCCGAGGCGTTCCGGCGGCGGGGAGCGCGCGTGTCCCTGGTGGCGCGTTCGCGCGAGAGACTCGAGAGGGCGGGCGGGGGAGACGCGGTGATCACCGCCGGCGATTTGCTGGAGGAAGAGGTCCGGCGGCGGGCGGTGGAGGCCACACTCGAGCGTTTCGGATCGATCGACGTCCTGGTCAACAACGCCGGGGTGGGGCTGTACACGCCGAGTTGGAAGGCGGCGGAGGAAGACGTTCGATACATGGTCGAGCTAAACCTCATGGTCCCGATGCAGATGACCCGGCTCGCCGCTCCGCACATGGTGGAGCGGGGCAGCGGGATGATCGTGAACGTAGGGTCCATCGCCGGCAAGGTGACGCTGCCGTGGATGACCGTTTACTCGGCTTCGAAGTACGCCATCGGATCCCTGACTGACGGACTCCGGATGGAGCTGGCGGGGACCGGCGTCAAGGCGATGACGGTGTGTCCGGGTTATGTGCGAACCGGCTTTCACGAGCACCTGATTTCGGGACGGGTGCCGGAGTCGATACAGCGCTCGCGGAAGTTCGCGATCACACCGGAGCAATGCGCGGAGGCTTTGGTCCGAGGGGTGGAGAAGGAAAAGAGGACGGTGATGGCGCCGGCGGTCGGCTGGCTGCTGGTGGGATTTGCGCGGTTGTTCCCGTCTCTGGTGGACTGGCGCCTCCATCGGATGTATCGTAGTGCTGGGGAGTGGTAACTCGCCCCGTGGACAATCCGTTGTGAGCGGCGAGGAGCACAAAGGATGTTACTCAAACTGAAACGAACTCCCGGCATATTCCTGGTGGGATTCATGGCCTGCGGCAAGACGACGGTGGGGAAGATGCTCGCCGGGGAGTTGGGCTGGCGCTTCATCGATATCGACGATGACATCGAAGCCGCGGCCGGGTGCAGCATCAACGAGATCTTCGGCCAGAAGGGGGAGGCGGAGTTCCGGCGCGTGGAACACGCGGCGATCCTGTCGAGGGTGCATTCGATTGAGAGCGGACACCCGACGGTCGTGGCTCTCGGCGGAGGCGCTTTCGTCCAGCGGAACAATTTCGAGTTGGTGTCGGCCAATGGCGTCTCCATCTGGTTGGACTGCCCTCTCGAACTGCTCCAACGCCGCGTGGCGCAGGCCACTCACCGGCCCCTGGCCAGAGACCCGGAGAAATTCGCCGCGCTCTACGAGTCGCGGCTCGAGGGCTACGGCCGGGCGGACTTCCGGCTAGAGATCAGCGGCGACGATCCCCAGCCCGTGCTGGCCGGCATCTTGAAGCTACCGATTTTCTGAGAGAGAGGTCCCCCAGTCGAAATGGAAAAACGACTCCGCAGACAAGCTGTATCCATGTTCAAAGAGGCGCTGAAAGCAGCCGACCCCGTGCAGGCGATCCTCCGGAATGTATCGGTGTCCGGCGACAACCTGTTGGTCGGAAAGCGCCGCTACAAGTTGGGAGCGTATCGCAACATCCATGTGATCGGCTGCGGCAAGGCCGGGGCCTCGATGGCGAAGGCGCTCGAACGCCTGCTCGGCTCCCGGATCACGTCGGGCCTGGTCAATGTGAAGTACGGCCACCTGGCGAAGCTGAAAAGGGTGGAGTTGAACGAGTGCGGGCACCCTGTCCCGGACGAGGCCGGAGTCGAGGGCGCCCGCCGGATTGCCGAAATCGCGAAGGCGGCCGGCAAAGACGATCTGGTCTTGTGCGTGATCTCCGGCGGGGGCTCGGCGCTGCTGCCGCTGCCGGCGGCCCCGGTAACTCTCGACGAGAAGCAGGAGACGACAAGGCTGCTGCTGAACTGCGGCGCCACAATTCACGAGATCAACGCGGTGCGGAAGCACATCTCCGAGATCAAGGGCGGGCAGCTTTCCCGCCTGGCCTGGCCAGCGACGGTGGCGTCTCTGCTCTTGTCGGACGTGATCGGCGACGATCTTGACGTGATCGGTTCGGGACCGTCGGCTCCTGACGTCTCAACGTTTGGACGAGCGAAGGAGATACTGGATCACTACGGGATCTTCGGCAAGGCTCCGAAGTCCGTGAGGAAGCGGATTGAGGAGGGGATTGCGGGCAAGTTACCGGAGACGCCGAAGCCGGGCGCAAGAGAGCTGAGCCGGACGCAGAACGTGGTCGTGGGAAGCAACCGCCTGGCGGTGGACGCCGCGGTGCGGAAGGCGAAGGAACTCGGCTTCCGGACGCTGGTGCTCTCCACGTTCGTTGAGGGCGAGACGAAGGATGTGGCGCGGGTCCACACGGCGATCGCCAAGGAGATACTCGCGTCGGGACGGCCGCTAAAGACCCCGGCATGCGTGGTTTCGGGCGGTGAGACCACGGTGACGATTCAAGGCGGCGGCCTCGGCGGAAGAAACCAGGAGTTCGTGCTGGCGGCGGTTGCCGGTATCGCCGGTCTTGAGAATACCGTGGTGCTGAGCGGAGGCACGGATGGCTCGGACGGACCGACCGACGCGGCGGGAGCCATCGCCGACGGCAAGACGCTGGGGCGGGCGGAGAAGCTGGGCCTGAACGTGAACAGCTATCTGGCGAACAACGACTCGTATCACTTCTTCGAACCGCTCGGCGATCTGGTCAAGACGGGGCCCACGAACACCAACGTGATCGACGTACGGCTGTTGCTGGTGGGTTAGGACGCCACGGGCTAGGCGGCGTCCGTTTCGAGACGCCGGGGCGCGTCCTCGTCGGAGGAAGTCGATCCGCGCCGCACAATGATGTCGCCGTGGCGGGTCTTCAGGCTGACCGCCGGCTGCGCGCCTTCGGAAGTTGTCATTCTGGCGCCGCGTTCGCCGACGACCTCTACGGAGATTGCCGGTCCGTATTCGTTGATCCCTTCGCCTCGCTCGGTGACGGCTTCCAGGCCGAATGCGGCCGCTTCAGGGACGGCCAGCAGAATGTCACCGGAACGGAGTTGCACGCTCACGGGTGAGACGGCAACGCCGGACCGGATCTCGACATCGCCGCGGTCGATGACCAGGTCGAGACGCCCGGTGAAATTCGAGAAGCCGACGTCGCGGGACGTCGTTTTCAGACGGATGGGGCCAACCAGGTTTGTGGCTTCCAGGTCGCCCAGATCCATGCGGATCTCGCCGGGAACCCCTTCGACGTAGAACTCGGTTCGCTTGCTTTCGAATCTCAGCGGTTGAGCCAGCTTCCTGAGGAGAAGATCGCCCGAATAGGAGCCGCTGATCGTCACTTCGCCGCCGACATCCTCAAGCTCGACGTCCTGCCCGCGGCCCCTCAGATCGGCGGAGCCTTTCATCTTCACGATGCGGATGATGTCGCTGCGGCGAAGGTCGATCCGGGCGCCGCCTCCGATCTGGGTGAGGCGGATCCCGGCATTGTCGCTGTTGATCTCTACGTCGCCGTCGATGTTAGTGACGTCGAAGTCGCCGTAGCGGCCGCTCCCCTCGATGGAGGCGCCCTTGGGAACGGTGATCTCCAAGTCCGTCGTTATCTTACTGGTGTTCCCGAGGCGATCCTGGTTGGTGCGAATGATGATCTGCTCCCCTTGCCGAACGATCTCCAGGGGGCATTTTTCGTGGGCGGCCTCGGCGTCCGCGCGTTCGAAGGCCTTGACCGTGGTGCGGCCCTCAACGACGATCCCGGTGGCATCGGAGCCAACGATCCGCGCATTCCCGCGGAGGTTTTCGACGAAGATCCGGGGCGACTCACCAGCCTCGTGGCGGCCGGCAACCGGAAAGTCATAGGACTCGCCGAATAACTCGAGCCCTTCCAGCGTGATCCGGGGGTGAGGCCAGTGGGAGCGGGCGTAGTTGGCGCCGCTGCCAATGAAGCAGATCAGGATGACCAGCGCCCATTCTCCACCGGAGACTCCCGCGCGGGGCAGGGGCTTGCCGCCCGAGTGAGCGATGAGCAATTCGACAAGCCGGAGCCCGCCCCAGAGAATGAGGAGGAATGGCCAGTAGGCCATGGTCATCTCGAGCAGAGAGAGGTCTGGCCGAAGGTTGTTGACCAAGAGAACGGCCCCGACCGCGATCAGCAGGAACGGCCCAATTAGAGATCCTCTTCGCATGACTGTATCTCTCCGCTTACGCGCCTGCGTCCGGCTGTCTGGCCGCGGCGCGTTCCATCAGCTTCAAAGCGCCGAAAACGATGATGAGTATGGGCCAGGTGCTTTCGAATCCCACCGAGCCAAACTGGTCGACGGCAAACAGCACCCCTAGCGTGATGAGCATGAGCGGTCCGCGAATCGCGGCTATCAGTGGCGCTCCCATCGTTTCCTCCTTATTGATTCGCGTCTCCACCGCCCATGCGGCGCGAGTAGAGCATCCACGCGCCCAGAGCGATCAACAGCACCGGCCAGAACCGGACAACTTCATAAAGCCTGATGAGGTCCAGGTTGACCAGAAGAAAGAACGCTCCGGCGACGATCAGGATCACGGGTCCGGCCAGAGAGCTGGTGGAACTCTTCATGGGAATCAGGCTCGAGAACTCGTCCACTGTCTCGCCATGCTGCCGTTTCTTGGCGGTGTGATAAGCCTCAAATGGCATGTAGAAGATCCAACCGATCAGCAGAGGAACGAATAGCCCCTCTGCGCCTCCGGAACTCAAGATGCTGATAATCAGCCCGAATATCACGACATGGATGAGCCCTTTCGCGTACTGCGCATTGTAGATGGCGCCCACGCCGGGAATTAGCCCCAAGAGAAAGGCCAGCCCCGGTGAGATCGCGGAGGTGTCCGTCACACCTCTAGCCCAGTCGGAGTTCGGCGGAGGTGGGGGAGTCTGTTCGGACGGAGGCGGGGCCGGAGCGTGCTCCGCGCAGAAGATCGTGCCCTGGGCGAGATGCGCCTCGGATGCGGACAGCGCTTTGCCGCAGACCCTACAGTACCCCGTTGGCTTGGATTCCGCGCCGGTTTCGGCCGTGGCCGCGTCCCGCGGATCCGTTTGGGTCTCGTTGATGTCGTTCGGATTGATGTCGCTGTTCATCGCGCTTCACTCCCTTCAGTGCTTTCCCCGGCGGACTGGCCGTCCGGGGCTATCGGACTCAGCTCACTTTGCGGGCTATTGGCCGCCGGGGGCTCTGGCGCCGCCGGGGGCTCCTCCTCACTCCACTCACTCAGACGGCTCTGGATCTCGTAAACAACCCTCAGGCTGTCGTAGTACTTGACAACTTGATCGAGCGCCCGGTTGAAGCGGTCATCCACCGCGTTCCAGACCTTGACGGGATGAAGGTCCGCCGGGCTCAACTGGCGCTCCTCAATGCCGGCAAACCTTGCCAGAAGAGAGAAGGAGAGCACGGTCATCGCCATCCCCATGGCGAACCGGGGCTGAAGAACCGGAGCGAGCCAGCCGGTAAGCAGTCCGCGGATGCCGGCCCGTTTCGCTCCCGTGCCGGCGCGGGGCGCCTGGAAAAGCAGCCGCGTGACCAACTCATCCGGAGGCTCCACTGGAGGAACTTTCCCGGTGAAGGCCACGACGGCGGAGATATCTTCGGCCAATTGCGCACAGGCAGCGCATGCCGCGAGATGCTCTTCAACGGCGGCCTTTTGGTCACCGGTGAGCGTCCCGTCGGCATAGTCGCAGAGCAGGATTTCCAAATCTGCGCACGTCATCGCGCTACCTCATTCATTCGCGAAGGCTTCAAACCACGACATTCTGCCTTCTCAAGATGCGGGCCAGCTCCGCCCGTCCACGGTTAAGCCTGGACTTGATGGTGCCCTCCGGCGCCTTCATGACCGCGGCGATTTCCCGGTACTCCAACTCCTCCAAATCTCTTAGGATCACGGCCTCTCGAAGATCCGGTGAAAGCCTCTGCAGCGCCGCCTGGAGGATCTCACCGGCCTCGCGTCCGGCGAGCAACGCGTCGGCTCGGGAGGTGATAGACTCCTTAGCTTGCATCAGCGGCAATTGGTCTTCGATAGAGTCCGTCGATCGATCCATCTTGCTTCGACGATAGTGATCGATCAGCAGGTTACGGGTCAGCCGGCTGAGCCAGACGACGAACCTTCCCTCGGAAGCCCGGAAACTCTTCAAACTCTTGAAGATCCGCAGAAAGACGTCCTGGGTGATGTCCTGGGCCTCGGTCTGACTATTGGTGAACCGGTAGCAGATCGCGTACACTCGCCGGGTGTGAGTCCGGACCAGGTCCTCCCAGGCGGCCTCATCCCCTTTCAAGCAACGTTCTACGAGCCTAACGTCTGGGTCCAAGATATCTCCCGGCAAGCTCGGGCGGGCGGGCTCGGCCCTGACCGGCCACGCTCTGCCGGTGGCTCCGAACATGGTAACCTGTGCAACTGTCGCTATTGCCGCCATTTCTCACCTGGCAAGGAGTTTCGGAATCCGGCCATTCCCGAGGTCTGCTTCGGGACGGCCCCGATACCGCCTTCCAATATGAGAAACGAGGATCTATCATGAGAAGTTCATTCAAAATGCGTTTCGGCCGGGCGGCGTTGAAACGGCGTCCTCACCGCCGGGCTAACCGCGTAGATACTTATTCTAGCGCTGAGAATGGCCCGTATGACCGAAACCGGCCGTTTTTGGCGGCTTTTTCAGCCGCTGTGGAGTCCGTGGAGGAGTCATAGGCACGAATCGAAATAGAGGCCGGCTCGGGTTGATCCTGCTGGCGGGGGTGACAGTCGCTGCGATCGCGATACTCGCGTACCGCTGGCGCGAACTTGGCTTCGAATGGCAGGAGTTCAAGGACACGTTCCGGATGGTCCACTGGATCTGGATCTTCGGCAGCGTTGTTCTGGCCTTGAGCACCTACTTCGGGCGAGCGCTCCGGTGGCGAGTGCTGATTCGTGGCGTGAAGCCAGAAGCCGGCCTGTGGAACCTAACATCGGCAACCGTGATCGGGTTCACCGCGTTGGTGCTGTTTGGACGGGCCGGGGAGTTTGTCCGGCCCTATCTCATTGCAGTGAAGGAACGTTTGCCGTTCTCATCGCAGGCGGCGGCGTGGCTGATTGAACGTATCTACGATCTACTGGCGGCGGTGTTGCTGTTTGGCTTTGCACTGAGCCACGTGCAGGCGGCGAGCGTGACCGTGGGTCCAAACCTGGGATGGGTTCTGCGAGTCGGGGGCTACGCCGCCGGCGCCATCGGGCTCGCCGCGTTGGCGATCCTGGTTCTGTTCAGCCGGTATGCACGAACAATGGAGGACCGGCTTCTGGATGCTTTGGCGTTCCTCCCGGAGTCGTCGCTCGGGAGGGCGCGGCAGTTCACGGGAGCCTTCCGGGAGGGGATGGAATCAACTGGACGCCGGGACTCGGTCTATCTCATCTCGGCCTACAGCGTCCTGGAATGGACCTTGATCGCGTTGTGCTATGTTTGCCTGTTCCGGGCCTTCCCCGCGACAGCGGAGTTCCGGCTTACCGAAGTCCTCGTCTTCATCGGGTTCGCCGCCTTCGGGGCGGTTGTCCAGATTCCGGGAGTCGGCGGGGGGATTCAAGTGGTGTCAGTTGTCGTTCTAACGGAATTGTTCGGCCTGGGTTTGGCCGAATCGAGCGGAATTGCCCTGATGCTCTGGCTGATCACCTTCATGGCGGTTCTGCCGATCGGATTGCTGCTGGCTTTCCACGAGGGGGTCAATTGGCACAGGCTCAGAACGATCAAAGGAGAGGTGAACCTATGACGTGCCCTTTCTGCGGTTTTCGCCAGGACCGGGTGATTGATTCCCGGGAGAGCAAGGAGGGCGACCTGATTCGGCGGCGGCGCCAGTGCGTGTCCTGCGAGCGGCGGTTCACGACCTATGAGCGGATCGATGAGATACCGTACATGGTTGTCAAGAAGGACGGCAGGAGAGAGAAGTTCGACCGGCAGAAGGTGCTGAATGGGCTATTGCGGGCGTGTGAGAAGAGGCCCGTCAGCATGGCGAGTCTGGCCACGCTAGTGGATGAAGTGGAGGCTCAACTCTCGGAGGATCCGGACCGGGAGATAACTACTACAGAAGTAGGAGAACTACTCATGGAGCGTTTGAAGAGCCTCGACAAGATTGCGTATGTGCGGTTCGCGTCTGTATATCGGGACTTCCAGGACGTCGCCGCATTCTTCTCCGAGCTCGAGGAATTGGTGCGCCAGAAGCGGAACTGAAATACACCACCGCCAGGTGGTGCATTTCCCTTCCACAGCGTCGATGAAACCAAAAGCGCGCCGAAACATCTATCAAACTAGGACTTAACATCCACCAAGCTTGATGCTATAATCATCTGGTTACTGTCCGGAAGAGCGCCTCCTATTAACCGGGCCGTAACCTGCAACCCATTTCCCGATTTACCCCGGGCTCGGTGGAAGAGCCAGAATGCGCGCGTAACGAGCCTTGGAAGGTGACCTAGAGTGGATCGATTCGAAGACCAATTTCTGCCGGGCGGCCGTCGGCCTGTGAATCTTCCTTTCGACGAAGATGCGAATTTCTTCCATCCGGAGGAGCTTCACGACAGCGACGAAACCCAGACTACGCAAAGGCCGGAGGAGTCGATCTACACTGACGACCCGGTCCGGGTGTACTTGCGTGAGATGGGTTCGGTTCCTCTCCTGACGAGGAAGGGCGAAGTCGGGTTGGCCCGCAAGATGGAGCGGGGAAAGCTGCGAATGCAGCGGTCGATAAGCCGCGCGGCGATGGTCCAGGCCGTAGTCGCGGAGTACTGCGACCAGCTCAAGAAGGGCGCGGAAGAGATCGAGACCTACGTCAACTTCGGCAACAACCCCGAGGAAAGCGCGGCCGCCTTGGCGAAGCGCAAGAACGGTGTCCGGCAGATATTTACCGATTTGATCGCCCTGCAGAAGCGTCTGAAGCAGGTTAGCGACAAGCTGGACAGCATTCCGCTGAGCAACAGGAAGTTACGGCGGCGGTGGAAGGGTAAGTACGCCCGCGCGCTGGTCCAGGTTTCGATCACGATCCGTTCGATACCGTTCCGGCCTGTTTACTGGAGACAATTCACTCGCGAGATCGAGCGCGCCTACGAAGAGCTTTCGCACCTGGACGCCGAGTTGCGCCGCGTCGAAGAACGGGGCGGGCCTCATGCATCCAGCCGCATTCGAGAACTGAAGCGGGAGATCCGGAAGCGGGAAGGCGTCGCTGGAGCGACTCTGCCTTCGATTCGGCACAGCTTGGCACGAATTCGCCTCGGCGACCGGGAAGCCGAGCGGGCCAAGAAGGATCTTGTGGAGGCCAACCTCCGCCTGGTGGTGTCCGTAGCGAAGAAGTACGTCAACCGGGGACTGCACCTGCTGGACTTGATCCAGGAGGGTAATATCGGGCTGATGCGGGCCGCTGACAAGTTCGAGTACCGGCGGGGGTACAAGTTCTCGACGTACGCTACTTGGTGGATTCGCCAGGCGATCACCCGGGCGATTGCCGATCAATCCAGAACGATTCGTATTCCCGTTCACATGAACGAGAGCATGAACAAGTTCCTTCGGGCTACGCGTGAGCTCGAGAAGGAGCTTGGGCGCGCTCCGACGAACGACGACATCAGCCGGCGGATGGACATCCCGGTCGAGAAAGTCCAGAAGCTGAAGACGATCTCGCGGGATCCCGTCTCGCTCGAGACGCCGGTGGGACGTGACGGGGAGTCGGCGCTTGGGGATTTGATCGAAGACAAGTGGGTCGGTTCGCC
>Ga0180436_10005507_pt1 | contig 11182 bp, 12 predicted proteins | sample SS_ome_2_FD_132434 | JGI IMG/M metagenome (GOLD analysis project Ga0180436, IMG submission 132434) | Hypersaline lake sediment archaeal communities from the Salton Sea, California, USA - SS_3_S_2 metaG | ecosystem: Environmental > Aquatic > Non-marine Saline and Alkaline > Hypersaline >...
AGGTTACACGACCGGTGGCATCATCCCGAAGATCCTCAACCCGGATCGGCGGTCGGGATACCGTGGATATGACCGAATACCCCGCGGCTCGAAGAATTTCCAGGTGAAGCGTCGCATCGGAATCAAGGGACAGATCGCTTTTGTTTACAACGATAACCGTGTCGATTCCGCCGAGCTCCGCCATAACCAGGACGCGATCCACAAACTGCGGCCGGTATCGCGGGGTGCCCGCGTTTCCCACCACGTAGAGCCGATCTATATTGGCCGCCACCGTTTGCAGTCGGCGGCGCTTTCGATTCCAGCGCGTCACGGCGTTGCGACGATCCAGGCGACGCTGAACCACATATCCCGAACCGCCGTCGCCTATCTCCACACGATCACCGGGAGCGAGCGGATTGTGGGCGTCCTCGTCGATATCTAGAAGTTTTCCCTTGATACGAAGATGATCATGAATGCCACCCTGATCGTCTCGAACGGTAAAGATGTTTTTTGCGCCCCAGAGGACGACCGCCTCACGCGGAATCATACCGACGGGACCCGCAACGATCGAAGATCATAACGATTCCGCAGGCACGGATACGATGCATCCAGGGGTACCGTGGAATAAAAGCGGGTGCGACCTTCCCCGGAGGCGTACCCGGCGGCACCTTTGGGCGGCGGAAGATCCACGGGAGCACCGTTCTCGCGATCCAGCAGATATTCGATCCGTCTTACCACCCCGTCCAGAGAATCCACCACCGCTACGCGCTCCCCAAAAACCTGCTCAAAGGAACGACGGTACCGAACAAAATGGGTACAGGCGAGTACGACCGTGTCCACCGAGCCGGGAATCGCCGGTCTCACGTCGCGATCGATCTCCTGCACGAGATCCGATTCGTCGCAGAACGCACGTTCGGCCCGATCCACCAGATCCGGGAGCCCCACCGCATGAACGTGATAGTACTGCGCAAAGCGCTCCACCAGGTCCCGCGTATAGGGATCGTTGGCGGTTCGATTGGTTGAGAGAATCGTCAGATGACCACTCCGCGTCCGCGCGGCCGCCGGTTTAACCGCCGGGACGACCCCAACCACCGGATAGGATACCTCCCGGCGGAGCCGCGCCAGGGCAACCACCGAGGCGGTGTTGCAGGCCAGCACCGCCAGATCCGGTTTCCCGTCGTCGGGAAGTGCGGAAAAACACGCCACTACCCGTTCTTCAACCTCCCGAGGATCCCGCTCACCATAGGGAAAAAACGCGGTATCTGCGATGTAATCGGTTGCCACTGCGGGATTCCGCTGCGCAAAGGCTTCGAGATAGACGAGACCGCCCACGCCGGAATCAAAAAAAACTACCCGGGGAGACCTATCGCCCGTGGTCTGCTCAGGAAAAGAGTGCATCAAAACGATCGCGATGTGATGTACCGTCGTTGCCGGACGAACCGTTCGATCCGGAGGCGGCGACTCTGGTATTCAATCTGAAGTAGTCGCAGAAATTGGACCGTTCCTTGTCCATGACCTGGTCAGGAACCGTCTCCCGGCAATCCCAGTGCGCGCCCGGCTCGTAGAACGTGCAGTTCTTGCAGCACCGTACCGGCGCGGAACAGCTCGGGCATTCGAGCGATCGCGTAACGACGATATCCCGCGGGAACTCCGCCCCGCAACGGTGACAGGTTGCCATTGCGTTGATTGTATGCGTCCCCTCCTCCCTTGTGCAAGGCGATGGCCCGTCCTACACTTGATACATGTTCTCGCGATCACTCGATCCGACGATGCTTTTGCCGGACCATATCGGCGTCGGAAAAGCGCTCCGACACCTGGATGGTTCCGGTCGCCGGTTTACGGATATCGACTTCAGCGGTACCGCCTTCGAGTGGGTTCGACTTACGGGAGCATCCCTCACCAATTGCAGCTTCTCCGACTGTACGTTCGTCGGCCTTATTGCCGATTCCGTAACGATAACCGATTGCAGTTTTGAGAATACCACGATCGTCTCATCGGTATTTGCGGGTGCGCAAATCGTGCGGAGCAGTTTTCTCGGAGCAACCGCGGATCAAATCAATTTCAACGGGATCGAGGCCGAAAACACCGATTTCAGTGATGCCTCCCTGCGGGGAAGCCGGTTTCTCGGTGCGCGTCTCACGGCAGTTCGATTCGTCAACTGCGATATCAAGGGAACCTTGTTTCGGTACAGCGATCGAAACGAGGTCAGCTACAAGCACTCCAACCACGAGGAGGCGCATTTTTGAGTCCCTCGATCCACGTCACACCGGTGTTTTCCGAGTCGAGCGAAACCACGGGATACCTGGTGCACAAACCTGAAACAAAAGCGGCCATTTTTGTAGATCCCGTCCCGATGACCCGTGACCTATACTCACTGATTCTCAGCCGCGAACTGGAGGTCGAGACGGTTCTGATAACCCATCTCGAACCCTACATGGACCACGCGCTGTCCACGCTCTCGAAGATCTATCAATTTGAAATTTTCGCCGGCAGTACCGATGCATACGGTCGCCGGTGTCATGTCCTCGGCGAACTCGAGACCGTTAGCGCTGCAGGTCTGACCGTTACGGGGATACACGCCTTATCCCATTCCCGGGAATCGTGTATTTTCCAGATCGACGAGCTGCTGTTTTCCGGTTCCATCGTACAGGCAGGAACGCTCGGCGAGACCCCCAACGGATTTGCCGAGGAGCTTCTCATCGCAACGATCAAGGACTATCTGTTTTCCGACGGCGGGAACAGGCTCCTGTTGCCCTCGGTAGGACCTCCATCGACGATTTCCGCGGAACGAGAGCTCACGCCGTTCTATGACGATTCCTTTGTAGGAGTCGAAGACGTCTGACCGTCGTCACAAATTGTGCCGGCACGGGCGCAACAAAGCGGCGCGTCGGCGTATCGGGCTCAATCATTATCTCCAGCGACCAGGCGTGAAGCATAAGCGTCGCCTCCGGGAGTTCCCGATCGCGTCGCGCGTAGATCGGATCGCCCAGGATCGGTGTCCCCAAAGAAACCGCGTGAACACGGATCTGGTGGGTTCGTCCAGTTTTGAGTCGGACGCGCAGGAGCGAGTACGATCCGTAGCGATGTAGCGTCTCGTATTCTGTGAGAGCCGGTTTTCCCTCGCCGAGGGATCCCGTTGTAAACCGGAGCCGGTTGTGCGGATCGCGCACGATCGGCCGATCGATCGTTCCCGACGGCGGACGCGGAGTCCCTTTTACGACCGCCAGGTACTGTTTTTTCACCGTTCTCGACGAAAACTGATCCACCAGAAACGCATGGGTCTTCTCGTTTTTTGCGACGATCATGACGCCGCTTGTGTCTTTGTCCAGGCGATGCACGATCCCCGGTCGAATATCCTCGTGGTCGTCGGAAAAATAACCGCTGTCGCCGTACTTCCAGGCGAGTGCGTTCGCGATTGTGCCGGTGCGGTTTCCCGCACCAGGGTGTACCACCGTTCCCTGCTCTTTATTGATGACGAGCACATTGGCATCTTCGTACAGCACAGTCAGGGGTATCTCCTGAGGATCGACACCGATCGGTTCCGTCGGGCGCAACGTCACTGAAATACGATCTCCCTGTCGAACCCGGGTGGAGAGTTTTGCGGACTTTCCGTTGCACTCCAGTACGTCGATCCGCCGCTGTAGGGCGCTTCGCTGGGTGATCTGTTCGACCTCGGCGAGATATCGATCGATCCGCATGTCCTGCCCATGTTCCAGCCGTACCACCACCGACAGCGATCGCGGGTCCACCGGTCTACTCCCGCGCTTTTTCGCGCCGTCCGAGGACGTAGTCCAACAGGGCCACACCGATACTGAGGGTCGCGGCGGACACGATTAATCCGATCCGTTCCTCGTTGTTGTAGCGTGGACCCGTGCCCGTAGAAAAGAACCAGGGAGCGTACTCGCTCCGGGGCTCCCCCGATACCGCGCTCTGGTACGCAAACCGGCCGAGTTGATAGGTCAGTCCCGAGAGAATCATCGTAATGGGAAACGCGCCGAGAGCGATGATCTCACCGCGACGCAAATCCCGACTCCACGCGGGAAACTCTGCGGGATCATACGGAAGTGGCGCATCCGGCGCATCGGCCTCGGCACCGTTTGTCTCCCCGGTCGCTTCGCCCGCGGTGTCTCGGTTGTCCCCATCCTGCGAATGTAACGGAATCGGCGGAATCACAAAGGATACCGCGATCAGGAGTAAGAGGAATGAGCCGAATTGCCGTGATATCATCGCGTACGCGGTCCAAAAATGGCCGTACCGATCCTCACCATAGTGGATCCTTCCCGTATCGCGTACTCGAGATCGTCGCTCATTCCCATGGAGAGCTCCAACGGTGCGGTCTCGCGGTATCGGTCCGCCAGACGATCACGAAAATCACGCAGCAGCGCAAAGGCTCGGCGAACCTCCCCTTCCGACTCGCTAAGCGGTCCGATCGTCATTAACCCCCTGAATCGTAGCGTCGGTTCTTTCATGATCCGATCCACCAGCGGCGGAAGCATATCGAATGTGTGGACGCCGTACTTGCTCGCCTCCCCGGAGCTGTTCACCTCGAGATAAACGTCGATGCTGCGATCAATCGACTGAAGATGCGGGCACAGGGCATCCAGGGTACGTTCCGAGTCTATCGACTGAATCGCGGTATACAGACGCGCCGCGTCTTTTGCCTTGTTGCGCTGGAGATGACCGATCAGATGAATCTCCGCATCCTCCGGGAAAAGCTCGATCCGGTCTCGTGTTTCCTGAACGAGACTTTCACCGAACAACCGGAGACCGTTCACCAACGCTTCCTGCACTCGCTCATCGGGCTGGCGTTTACTCACCGCCATGAGCGTCACCTCTGCGGGGTCCCTCCCGGCGGCGATGCAGGCGTCCGCGATCTTTGTCGTAATCATGTCGAGTCGGCTGCGCATATCGGTCATCGTTTCTACTCTACCACTCATGGAGCGTGTTGACGATAGTCGCACGGGGGAGTACGTTTGCGGGTAGTAATCTCGCACAGAGGAAATACAATGAGCGATCAATTATGGTCGGAGCGCCAGACCTCAACATGGCGCACCAAGGTTGGTTTGGCGGAGATGCTCAAGGGCGGCGTCATTATGGACGTAACCAACGCGGAACAGGCAAAAATCGCCGCCGACGCGGGAGCACAAGCGGTGATGGCGCTGGAGCGCGTTCCCGCGGATATCCGCGCACAGGGTGGCGTCGCTCGCATGAGCGACCCGGCGATGATCGAGGACATTCAGGAATCGGTGACGATTCCGGTTATGGCGAAATGCCGGATCGGCCACGTTGTGGAAGCACGCATTCTCGAGTCGATGGGAGTGGACTTTATCGACGAGAGCGAGGTTCTCACGCCGGCGGACGATGCGTACCACGTGAACAAACACGAGTACAAGGTTCCGTTTGTATGCGGATGTCGCGGTCTCGGTGAGGCCCTCCGCCGTATCGGAGAGGGCGCGGCGATGATCCGCACCAAAGGTGAAGCGGGAACCGGCGATATCGTGGAGGCGGTGCGACACATGCGCACCCTCATGGGTGAGATCCGATCCCTCCAGCAGACCCCGCCGGAAGAGCTGATGACCAGAGCAAAGGAACTCGGCGCACCCTACGATCTCGTCTCTGAGATTGCGCGTCGCGGACGGTTGCCGGTGCCCAACTTTTCCGCCGGTGGTGTTGCCACTCCCGCCGATGCGGCACTGATGATTCATCTCGGTGCGGAGGCGGTGTTTGTGGGCTCCGGCGTATTCAAGTCCGATAATCCGGCAAAGCGCGCTCGGGCGATCGTCGACGCCGTGGCGTACCACGATGACTACGACAAGCTCGTTGAGATATCCCGCGGCATCGGCGAGCCGATGACGGGGATCAACGTTTCTGCCATGGCGGAAGCGGACAGAATAGCCGGTCGCGGCTGGTAGGAAACGAGCGGTACCACGCCGCGGGCGGCCGCCGGGCCGCCCTTCGTATTCCATGTTTGGTGTCGTAAGCTATCAGGGAGACTTTCAGAAACACGTGGCGGCACTCCGCTCTCTTGGCGAGACGGTTCGGGCGGTACGTGCGCCGGAGGATCTGGAAGGACTCATGGGGCTTGTGATTCCCGGCGGCGAAAGCACGACGATCGGCACGCTGATGTCGAGATTCGGACTGCTCCAGCACCTGCGCGCCCGGATCGAAGACGGACTGGCGGTGATGGGGACCTGCGCCGGGGCGATTCTGCTCGCACGGGAAATCGAACGGAGCACCCAGGAACGAATCGGATCCCTGGATATGACCGTTCGTCGGAATGCGTACGGCCGTCAGATCGACAGCTTTGAGGCACGGCTGGATATACCGGCTATTGGAGCGGCTCCGTTCGAGGGAGTATTTATTCGTGCTCCCATGATTACCGGCGTCGGCCCCGACGTGGAGGTCCTGTCGCGGTTCGAGGATTCCCCGGTTCTCGTACGACGGGGACGCCTGCTGGCGCTCACATTTCATCCTGAACTTACCGGTGACACGCGGATTCACCGATTTTTTGTAGAATCGGCTAGACGCTCCGCGTAAGGTTGTACTCGAGAAGCTTCTCCAGGCCGGCCCGTCGATCCGCCGGGATTTGCAGACGCTCAATCAACCGGCGCGCCTGCGCCGCCTCCGACTCTACGAGACTCTCTACGCGATCGATAATACCCTGGCGCCGCAGGTAGTCCCGAAGATCCTCCAGCTCATCGGCACCTACGGAGTCACTACCAAAGAGGCGCCGGTACCGACCGTCACGATCGTTTGCAAAGACGTGGTAGCGGAAGAGCGTTTTCTTGTCCTCCCGGATGTCGCTTCCCGCGGGTTTCCCGATCGTTTCGGTGTCGCCAAAGATGCCGAGCTGATCGTCGCGAATCTGAAATATCCGTCCCAGCGATTCGCCGAGCGCACCGAGCGTCTCGATCCGCCGGGTCTGCGCATTTGCAATCATTGCACCGATCGATAAGGGCAAACTGAAGGTGTATCGCCCCGTTTTGTAGGTGTACACGCGAAGTATCGCGGTCTCATCGGCGTCATCCACATAGCCATGGTGGACATCCTGCATCTGAGCGAGCCCCACCGCGGTAATCTCCCGCGACACCATCGCCAGAATCGGCATCCGTCGATCCGCCGGCAGCTCGAGCGAGCCGAGAACGTCCATCGCCATAAACGCCGAAACATCGCCCGCGCAAATTCCCATGGATATCCCGTACAGTTCCGAACGTTCCCTGTCGTCGCCGACAGGACTGGCATCGATATACTGGGCGTGAACCGAAGGGCCTCCGCGCCGGACCAGGTCCTGATCCATGATATCGTCGTGGATCAGGAGAAAAGACTGGAGGAGTTCCATCGCTACACCGGCATCCACGCATACCTGCGGGACCTCCGGATCATCGGCAAACAGCGCGTATCCGAGGCTCACCATCGCCCCGCGCAGCAGCTTTCCCCGCCGTGAATAATCGGAGAGCCTCGTCGCCAGATCCGGTCCCCAGGGGGGCATATCGAGTATTCCTCCGTGCCGTGACGAAAAATACGCTACCAGCGCGGCTCGAACCCGTTCCTGTGATTGCGAAAGTACGTTTTCCATCAGTGGTTTTGTCCTAGGCAGTGAGCATATTCATCAAACCCGCCAGAACAATACGCGCCTTTCGCGGTTTGATTTTTTTGTCGAATACCACAAACGGGTTCTCGGCGATCTCGTGGCCGGTCCATTTGTACATGTCTCCGGCGGTCTTGATCGGTACGCGGTACCGCTTGGGTATATACCGGTACCCCCGTTCCGCCTCGGATTGCCATACCATGTATCGGTCCAGCTGTTTCGCGATGAAATCGCGAAACTCCTCCGGATGCGCCCGCACCTCCGCTTCGTCCAGCGACGAGAGAGACGATTCCGAAACAGGCAGATACAGGCGTCCGAGCTTGTTGTCCTCGGCGATATCGCGAATGAAATTTATGTACTGCATCGCCCGTCCGAGCATCATTGCCGACTCGTACGCCTGCTCCGGCAGATCCATTATCCGCGCCATAAACAGCCCGATCACTTCGGCGGAGCCATAGATATACTCGAGTGACTCCGGAAGCGTAGCGTGCCTGCTCTTGACGAGATCAAGCCGCATCGAGTGGAGAAACGCTTCGGTCCAGTCAGATTCAAAATTTTTACGTCTCGTCAGGTCGACATAGCCGTCGATAATCGGGTCGTTTATCGTCTCCCCGGAAAGCGCCCGACGGTACGCATCCGTGAACGACTCGAATCCCGCCGCATCCTGCGGAACCCGGTCTACGAAGTTGTCCGCGACCCGTACAAAACCGTACAGCAGGTAGACATCCCGTCGCACATCCGATGGAAAAAACCTGCTCGAATTGTAGTACGTCTTGCTTCCCGATTTGAACGTCTCGTAGTGTACCTGTTGCAGATCCGCCATATCTCCCTCGTTGTTTATTAAGATACTCCGAAAAAAGACGATCGGAAATACTCTTTTCTTTATTAAAAATTCGCCCGGTTTTCTGTTTATGCAGTTCATATTGTCGTCTGATGCAAAAAAAATAAGGACGTACATCGCGCACGCAGGCGTTTTTTGCCGTATTCATGTGAACTTTTCGTCAGATTTTTTGATGAGCGCTTGACCTTTGCAGAAAACTACGAGAATATTCGCGCTCCGGATACCATCCGGACATAAAAGGAGAAGAGGATGTACAGGAAAACCGGCGCTGAGATTATCGTGGACATGATTCAGCACCACGGTGTCGAATACATTTTCGGCTATCCCGGTGGTGCCGCGATACCGATCTTTGATGCGATCGTTGATTCTCCGGTAGAATTCGTCCTGACGCGCCACGAACAGGGCGCTGCCCATATGGCCGACGGATATGCTCGTGCTTCCGGAAAGCCCGCGGTTGTGCTGGTTACCTCCGGTCCGGGTGCGACCAATACGATTACCGGTATGCTCACGGCGCTTATGGATTCGATACCGATGATCGTCATTACGGGACAGCAGACGACGTGGAATCTCGGGCTCGATACGTTTCAGGAAGCGGACGTCTCCGGTATCTCCTATCCTGTGGTAAAGCACTCCTACCTCGTGAAAGACGCCCGGGACCTCCCATGGATCATGAAGGAGGCGTTTTATATCTGTCAGACCGGTCGCCCCGGCCCCGTTCTGATCGACGTACCAAAAGACGTGTCAAGTGCCACTGTCGAAACCGATTACAGCGAGAGCTTTGAACTTCCCGGATACAGTGTCCCTGCAGAAGGGGACCCGACGCTGGTGGAACGAGCGGTCCGCATGCTCGGTCGGGCGCGGCGTCCGCTTCTCCTGGTCGGGCACGGCGCCGTCATTTCCGGTGCCGAGAAAGCCCTCCGCGTACTCGCGGAAAAAATGCAGATTCCGGTGGTGAACACACTTCTCGGGAAAGGCGCGTTTCCGGAGTCACACGCACTTTCTCTGGGCATGCTCGGCATGCACGGCACCGCCTACGCAAACAAAGCGGTGGATGCCTGCGATTGCATCGTCTCGATCGGATCGCGCTGGGATGACCGCATCGTGGGTGATCCTAAAAGATTCTGCGTCAATGCGGAGAAGATCCATATCGATATCGACGCGGCAGAGTTCGACAAGACGATACCGAACGATCTCTCGATACAGGGGGACGCCAAGCTCGTGGTTGAACAGATCGCGGAAGCGGCGGAACCGGGAGACACCGCCGACTGGCTGGCGCAGATCGAGTTGTGGCGCCGCGAGTTCCCGCTCAAATTCAAGAAAAGCGGTAAACTCAAAGCGGAACATGTGATCGACGAGATCTATCGCCAGACCGAGGGGCGTGCCTACGTGGCAACCGACGTCGGTCAGCACCAGATGTGGGCTGCCCAGTACTACCTCATCGATCATCGGTTTCAATGGATTACCAGTGGCGGTGCGGGAACGATGGGATTCGGCCTCCCCGCGGCAATCGGTGCGCAGTTTGCCCACCCGGAAGACACGGTTGTGGCGATCGTCGGTGACGGCGGGTTTCAGATGACAATGTTCGAGCTCGCGACGGCGGTTATCAACAAGCTTCCGATTAAAGTTGTTATCATCAACAACGCCTATCTCGGTATGGTGCGGCAATGGCAGGAGCTCTTTTTTGAGAACCGTCTCTCCGGTGTGGATATGCACGGCAATCCGAACTTCGTGAAGCTCGCGGAAAGCTTCGGTGTCAAGGGCTTTCGTCTCAAACGGAGCGCCGACGTAAAGCGCGTGATAACGGCGGCGATGGAATACTCCGACGGTCCCTGTCTTATCGATGTGGAGGTTGCAAAAGAAGATAACGTGTATCCGATGATCCCCTCCGGAGCAGGATACGCGGACATGCTGACGGAAGCACCCAAATTAAAACTGGCCAAACCTGTGGGGAGTACGTGATGAAGAGTGGAACCGCTACACAAGTAATCGAAGAGAAAGTCGCCGGGTACCGAAAGCACACGATCAGCCTTCTGGTCGCCAACCGGCCGGGCGTACTGATCCGGATCGCCCTGGTATTCGCGCGGCGCGGGTACAACCTGGACAGCCTGGTCGTCTCCCCCGCAAGCGATCCCGCGTTTTCCATGATGAATATCGTCGCTTCCGGCGACGAGAAAACCCTCGATCAGATCCTCAAGCAGCTGAACAAGCTGGTTGATGTGGTGCATGCGTCGGACCGTACCGGAGAGGATATCATCCAGCGCGAACTCTGTCTGATCAAGATTAGCTGTACCTCCACGGAACGATCCGAGGTTCTCCAACTCGCCCACGCGCTCAAGTGCGAGGTGGTCGATCTGGACGACACCAGCGTGACGATGCAGGTCAGCGGCACTTCCGAACACCTGGACAGCGTCAACCGTGTATTCGCCGACTACGATGTCATCGAACTGGTCCGAACCGGTAAGGTTCTTATGGTTCGTGGCAGTAAACACACCGCATAAGGACGATCAATGAAAAAGAATCTGTTTAATACCGTTTGGGATTTGCATCGCGTGGCCGAGCTCGAGTCGGGACAGGATCAGCTCTTTATCGGGCTTCACCTGATCCACGAGGTAACCTCGCCGCAGGCGTTTCAGATGCTCGAGGAACGGGGTCTTACGGTGCTGCACCCGGAACGCACCTTCGCGACGGTAGATCATATCGTCCCGACGGCGGATCAGACACGTCCCTTTAAGGACCGCCTCGCCGAGGAAATGATCCAGGCGATCGAGCGGAAC
>Ga0180436_10005508_pt1 | contig 11176 bp, 3 predicted proteins | sample SS_ome_2_FD_132434 | JGI IMG/M metagenome (GOLD analysis project Ga0180436, IMG submission 132434) | Hypersaline lake sediment archaeal communities from the Salton Sea, California, USA - SS_3_S_2 metaG | ecosystem: Environmental > Aquatic > Non-marine Saline and Alkaline > Hypersaline > Sediment...
GTGGCGGAAGGACTTATCGCCCTGTATGATCGTCAGAAAAATAAAATCACACCCATTATCGACCGGGGATTCGACGAAGAAGCCCTAAACGCGTTGCACCAGGCGTGCGGCCAATTTTTTCGTAACACGGATCTTGGACCTATCCAGAGTGCCGAATTTCGTTCAAATGCCGGTGACTTTCCCCCAGAAATAAAAACATTGGTTCCATTCGGATTGGACCAATTGGCCAGCGGTGTTTTGCTTTTGGGCGATAAACTAAGTGCCCGGGAATTTGAACAAAAAGATGTCGATCTGTTGTTGACCCTCACCAATCATCTGATTGTTGCTTTGAGAAATGCGAATATTTTACAACAGATGGCCAGCCTCAACCAAGACCTGGAAAGAAAAAATCTGGATCTTGAAAAAGCCTTCGCGGATTTGGATCGCCGTGTCTATCATCTGAAAACCCTAAACGACATCAGCCGGGATATTTTCAGCACGGTGGAATTCGAGGCCATCATCAATCATTTTTTACTTATGATCATGGGTAATTTCGGTGTCATGCAGGGCGTTGTTCTCGTGTTGACCCGGGAGACCCACGAGATCACGTTTTTTAAAAGCATGGGCTTCGACGATGCCGAAGAGACCGTGCTAAAACAGGGCGTTGACTCGCTGGTGCGGCAATTCAGTCTGACTGAAGATGTAAACGTGCAGGCCATCATGATGGATCCAGAAGAACTGGATCCTCTGACGCTATGCGTGCTGCCATTTCAGGTTTCGGGAGACGCCATGGGGTGCCTGGCAATGGGGGCCAAAATCATCGGTGAGCCCTTTAATGACGATGACAAGGAACTCATGGTGACCCTGGTCAACAGCCTGGTTGTAGCGTTAAAAAATGCGCTGAGTTTTGAAAGCATCAAACAGCTCAACCAGGATCTGCTAGACAAAAACACCCAACTGGAAGAGACTCTTGACGAGCTTAAAACCGCTCTCAGAAAGATAGAGCTTCTGGAGAGCATCAAGTCGAACTTGAGCAAATTTGTCCCCACAGCCGTTACCCGCTTGGTGGAAAATTCGTCGTCTTCCGAGATCCATGAAGCCCAGGAGCAGGATATATCCGTATTGTTTCTGGATATCGAAGGCTATACAAAAATTACCAACGACATCGGGGCGACCAATGTCAACACCTTGATTGAAAAGTACTTTTCGGTATTCATGGATGCCATCTATGCCAACGACGGCGATGTGGTTGAAACCGCCGGCGACGGACTCATGGTCTTGTTTTTGTCAGAGGACCCAACAAAAAATGCGCTTCAGGCGGTGCGTGCGGCCCAGACCATTATCGAAAATGCGTGCTCCATCAACGACGCGTGCACCTTGGATTCCGAACGTTGTCTGGTGAATGTGGGGGTTTCTTCGGGAAAGGCGTTTGTAGGCGCTGCTAAATTTGAAAGCATCACCGGTTCGCGTTGGACCTACACGACCCACGGCAACATCGTCAATGTGGCTGCCAGGTTATGTGGACAGGCCAAGGGCGGCGAGGTCTTTCTGTCCGCCGAAACTGTCCAGCGCACCCAGGATTTCTTTCAATTCACATCATTAGGAAAATTTGCGCTTAAAAATTTAGCCGAAAAAGTGGAAGTTTTTATCTTCAAACAATCATAATTAGTATAAGTCGTTATTTTTGGTTGACATGGCTTGTACTTTTTTTTTAGATTGGAGATCTTCCGTTAGTATTCGCAAAGTTATCAAAGTCTTAGAAGATCGGATATCCATAAAAATGCCGGAAAATCAAGCTGATAGCAGCGTCGAAATCATATTGGCCAATCAAATCGGCTATGAGCGCTTGGCCATGGCGTGCTCGGCCTCATTTGCCAAAATGTTTGGCTTTTCAAAAGACCGTATCGAAGACCTGAAAACCATTGTGGCCGAAGCGGCCATCAATGCTATGCAGCACGGTAACAAAGGGCGGCGGGATGCCAAGGTCCGTGTTTCCCTGGGTTACAGCGACGGCACCATTCGGGTCAGGGTCACCGACGAAGGGGAGGGCATCGGTGTAAAACCGCCCAACCCGAACATCAGCAAAATAATCGAGGAAGATGGTGCCATATGCGGGTTCGGCTTATTCCTAATTGAGCAATTAGCGGATCAGGTTGAATACAGAAAGAATGCCCATAAAGGCCATGTGGTCGAGATGGCCCTGAGGATGAAAGCGTAGGCTGGATATGCAAAACAAGAATGAAATAGCACTCGAAAAACACGGTTCGGTTGTCATGCTGAACATACAGGGCGACATCACCTCTTTCTCGGAACCATTTCTCAATCAAGCCTATTCAGATGCCAATGACCAGGGGGCTGAAAAATTATTGCTCAACGTCGAAGACGGCGCCTACATCAACAGTGGCGGCATCGCCGTACTGATTCAAATATTGGCTCAAACCAAGAAAAACAGCCAGCAGATCTGTATTACCGGGCTGTCCGATCATTTTAAGAAAATATTCAACATGGTGGGTATCACCAAGTTTGCCGACATATATGAGGACGTTGACAGCGCCATCACTGCGATGTCTGGATAATTCGTCCTAAACCATCAGAACCAAATCCTACCGACAAACTAAGAATTCAGTAAAATGTGTCTACCATAACTTTTTTGTAACAGCTGGTTTTTTAAATTGGGTAATTTTTTTCACAATAAAGATGAATCGTATTTTAAGGTGAGGATCTGGTGGTATAACCTATCAATATTGATGATGATATTTGTTTGTTGTAAAAACGTGCCCTGTGCATGATTTTTGCATTAATCCTATGCGTGCCTATCTCCAAAGCTTTCATTTTGATCCATAAAACCGCATTTTAACGTAATACACGTTTAAATATATTAGCGGCAGTAGGAATCTTCCGCTGTGTTGCAGATCGGATCTTGCTAGATCATACGAGCTTTAAATACATAGCCAACCCATATCTATCAATAATGGTGAGAAAATGAAACGCATCATTGGCATTCTGATCCTTCTGATTGTGGTCATGTCTATTTATGCCGGGAAAGCCGCGGCAACCTATTACGAGGGATTCTTTCCGGAACGCATGGACACAGTCGAATCGTTTCTTCTTTCCGATTATTTCAATGAGGATTTTCTCTCTCAAATCGATGAAATGGTATTCGACGGTGTGTGGGCCTACACGGCCATCGCCTATGAATCCGGTCATACAAATGTCACAGAGGAAAAGGATGGGGGTGTCATTGAGGTTACATTCTCAACAGCAGACCAGACTAATTGGGGAGATTGCCGGCATATCGATTTTGACCGTGGCGGGCAGCTCTACTTCAAGGTTCTCAATCACAGTATCATCGAGTCTCTGTCTCCCTATAATTTTAATAACAAATATTTGTGGAAAAATCAGTTGAAGCTCTTTGAATTGACGGCCTCCTCCGAAGCGCTTGACTACCTTGGAGATGATTTCATACTTCCACCGGAGACCATCGTAGCGGGATTTGATGACCATTACTGGTGGTGGGGTGACATGGATTTCGACGATTTGATCGTGGCCATGTTTCGTGACACCGACCGGGATTGTGTCCAGAATCGGGTGGATAACTGTGCGGCATCTTACAACCCGGACCAGGCCAACCTGGATGGAGACGCGTTCGGAGATGCGTGCGACAACTGCCCTGGTACGCCCAATGTCGATCAGGCGGATACGGAGATGGACTGCGATTATACACCAGCGGACGGTTTCTCCACGGGTATTGGCACGCCGGTTGTCGACGGGATTATGGACGAAAATTCAGATGGGATCATCGACAAAAATTTTGGAGAGTGGGCCAACGCTGCTCGCTTCGATTTCGATCTGAATTTGCCGGGTTGCGGGTCGGCTCCTGCGACGCTTCTTGTGATGAACGATGCCGCCAATCTGCATTGGGCCGTAACCGTCGAGAGCAACTGTGTCGATTATATCGAGGTTGCCCAAATATACATCACCCTGAACGGGGGCGTTGCCACCATCGATTCCGGTTTGCTGGAAGAGTCTTTTGGTATCGCTTACGAAGCATTCCTGCCGTTGGCGGCCATCAACCCAACCCCCGAATGTGGGGCACCTGTAGGAATTGACCTGCAGCTCAATGTCGTGAAGAACGAGGCTGCAGTTTTAACGGATTTGTCTGCGGACGGATACCTGGATTTTCAAATTACGCCGGCCGGCGACGGTGTGGGCGATGTGTGCGACAACTGTCCAGATACGTACAATCCTGAACAGGATGATGGTGATGGGGACGGCGTAGGTGATGTGTGCGACAACTGCCCTGAAATGAGCAATCCCATGGTGGCTTATGTATTAGGAGACTCCTTGAATGAGTGTGCGGAACCCAACGCTGAGGGTATGTGGCAGCCGGACTACGATTGCGACGGACAACAGACGGATGACATAAACACCGGGGGGGATGTCTGTGACGAGGACGACGACAACGACGGGTTGCCGGACTGGTGGGAAGAAAAGTTCTTCCAAAACCGGGTAAGCCCTCTTGGTCCGGATAACGATCCTGACCTGGACCACCTAACTAATATGCAAGAGTTTGAAGTATACAACTACGTTGAGGACGACGGACCAGATCCAACCAAAGCGGACAAGGATCTTGACGGTTGGAATGATCGGTTGGAAGTACAGGCTGGCACTTTTCCTTTCGATGATAGCACATATCCTGATTTATCAGTATTTGAAAACGGTATTTTTGTTGACAAAGCAGGTGGCGATGATCGTGATTTGGGCACAGCGGAATATCCAGTAAAATCGATTCACGTGGCAATCGAACGTTTAAACCTGCTGGATCCTGTCGACATCCCCTACGAGATAAAATTTATAACGACAGGAACATATAAAATTGGGGAGACAGATTTAGACGGCCCAGAGGCAGATACACCGTTGGTTATCAGCCAAGATGTGATTATACATGCTGATGATGTCATTTTGGATGGAAATGGCGCTGCAAATTGGAAACAGGGGATTGCTTTTTCGCCCCTGGCGGACAATGTCACCATTGTGGGCCTGGTTATCCAGAATTTTAAACAGGGCCTTGTGTTCCAGAACAGTGGTTGCGCCAGGTTGGACCGGGTTCAGATTATTGGTGGTGAAGTCGGCATTCAGCTCGTGGAGGCCTTTTCTCTGGATTTGGACCTAAGCGGGTCGACACTTTCCGGCAATCAGACCGGTATTGAAGTAGAGACAGAAAGTTCGGACAATATCATACGCAGCGGATCTATTCTGAGTACAGACATCGGTGTGGCGGTCAAAGGCGGTAGCGGCAACAGTATGATCAATCCTTACATCAGTGATCCTGGTTATGATGGATCCTATGGGGTGAGCGTATCCAACGGGGCCGAATCATTTGCCATCAGCGGAGGGGCCATTGAATATTATGACGTGGGGATCGGATTTAAAACCGATGGGTTCGACCTAACCATATCAGGTAATACCACGATTCAAGGGTGCCGTGCCGGCATCGAATTTTTAGAAAATTATCTTATCCACGTAAATATGACGGGCAATGATCCGGTTACTGAACCGGTCATCACGAATTGTGATTATGGCATCCTGTTCACGGCCGGCAGTGCCGACAACCAAGTCTCATATGGCAGTTTGATGGACAATGTTGAAGGTATTGCATTCATGGCCTGTGATGGCGATCTGGATGGGGAAGTGCCGGATGATAACACCATCATGGGCATCCGTATTCAAGATAACATGATAAACGGTGTATCATTTTATCGTGGGTCCGGTAACTTGCTCCAAAACTGCGTCATCAGCGGCAATGCAATCGGGGTGGCGTTTCTGGGTGGATCCGGCAATCAGTTGGTGTCCAGTACCGTCACCAATAATGACATTGGCGTACTCATAGCCAGGCACAGCTCTGGGAACATCATTCGCGGTAAAGATGAAAATGATGTGAATGCAAAGGTCGAAAATAATATAATCGACAATTTCCAAATCGATGGCGACAACAACCTGATAGAATATATTTCCCTTTCAGACGGCAACAGCTTGGGGCATATCTCCGGCATTAATAATTCATTGTCGGGCATAAGTATTTATGGCAATGGCACCGGTATTGGTCTGGTGGTACCCGGTGGCGACGTACATCTTGATGCTGTCAGTATCGCTAATTTCAATGTGGGCGTCGGTTTTGAATTGGATGCGGCTTGCCTGTCCTTCAGCGGTGCGAGCAGCGTTAACGGATGCGATACCTGTGAAGCCGGAATCATGATCGATGAAAAATACATGCTCAACATCGATCTGGGTGATACGATCATATCCGCATTTGAAAGCGGTATTAAACTGCTCGGCGGCAGTTCTAACAATTCAGTCCGAGGCGGGCTTCTCACCCAAAACCGGGGCAACGGCATCCACGTGGAACCAGGCAACGAATACCCGTCGGAAAACCGTTTCGTCGATATCGAAATAATAGATAATGGCTTGAACGGTATTGCCTTACGGGGTGGTTTTAACAATGATGTCATTGGCTGTACCATCAAAAGCAACAACAATAATGGGGCTTCAGAAGGATACGGCGGCATCGTTATCTTGAATGGGTCCGGAACTGTGAAGCGCAACCGGATTGCCAATAATGGATGTACCGGGGTTTATGTAGATGAGGCGACTGATGTTGCGATTGAAGGCAGCCTGATTTACGGCAGCCCAGAGGGTATCCGCCTTGGGTTTGTTTCTAATGTGACCATTTCCAGCAACACGATCAGCGACAACCTCGCAGGCCTCGTGATTGGAGATGGTGCCCTTCCTTATGTTTATGGTAACATTTTATATGGTAACGGTGCATCAGGAGACTGCCCCTATGATATCTGCCTCGAAGGTGTTTTCGATCCGACGAATCTGGTAGAAAACAACATCGGTACGGTCAACAAGATCAATCTACCACCTACCAATATCTCGGTTAATCCCGATTTCAACATCGATGAAGATGGTGTGGAAGATTTTACCTTAAAATCGACTTCGCCCTGCATAGATGGCACATCATTTGCTGAGTTAGGCCAGGATCTCAATGGCAAAATTCGGCCTAAGGGTTCAACCTGGGATTTGGGGGCCTTTGAAACATCCGCTTTCAGGGATGAGGATGAGGACGGCATGCCGGACTTCTGGGAGGATTTAATTGTAAGCACCTATCCTGAGTATAATAGCATTGAGGATGTTCTGCCGGAGGATGATGCCGACGGTGATGGTATCAGCAATATTGATGAAATAAATGAAGGTTCCGATCCAACCAATCCTGTGTATGTTCGCATAACCATGCCGGACTCCAGCCCCTATCCAACGAAGAACGATACGCTTACGCTTGAAGGTTTTTCAAGGAATGCCGCATTGTTGAGCATTAGCGTTAATGGCGTCGACCAGACTGGCGTTTACCTAAACGCGGGCACGGTCACATCCTGGAGATATGAGCATGTTCCGCTTACCAATGCTGGTAACTACGTTATCGCTATAACAGCCTCTGAGTCTCCAGGATCCCGCAGTGCCAGCGACACGGTTGCGGTGGTAAAAGATAATAGTGGGCCGGTCATTACAATCATCAGCCCCACATCTAGTGGCAATTATACAACCGCCTTAGATTCAATCACTATCAGTGGATTTGCGATTGACGATTCGGAAATCGAACTTGTCACCTGGTCAAATGGTAACGCCACTGGTACTGCGGTGGGAACAGCTTCCTGGAATACTGGACCCATCAACCTAGTAGAAGGAATAAACACAATTAGCATTACAGCGAATGATGCACTACTCAACTCAAGTTTTCAGGAGATTGAAGTTGTCAAACAGGCCGCCGAGAGCATCGAAAATGTGGAGGAGGATCTTACTGAAGAAGAACCCACCTACGTAATGGACGAACTGGATGCTGATGGTGACGGTTTTGCTAACGATGATGAAATAGCCTGTGGATCAGATCCATATGATGCAGATTCGGTACCTGACCTGTATTCAACAGCGAATCAATATGCGGATGGCGAAAAAGAGGGTCTATTTATACCAGACTGCCTGAATCCGGACATCGATGGTGACGGGCTTCCCAATTGGTGGGAAGAGGAGTATTTCTCGGGATCTCCGACGGCCGCTGTGGCTGACGAAGATATAGAAGACAATGGCCTCGGTGATAGCTGTGACAATGCGTGCGAATACGAAAGAGGTACGGACCCCAACACCCCTCAGACCATCACTTTCACCCTGGCGGTGACGGGTACCTTCGACGATCAGGGCAATGCCTACCCCTACGAACCAGATGTATGGCTGCCGAAGTTCGGCCACACCTTAGAGGTGACGGCCACGTGGAACACAGCGCTTGGGGATCCACCTGCTGAAGCAGTATTCGACCTCAATCAAACTTCCAGCCATGCAGGAAGGGTGGTGAACGATCCCAATCCAGCCGATATGGGAGGCAATGACGGCTATCCGGATTGGTACTACGATGCCAGCAACAACATCGACCAGTTCAATGGTCCGGACTATGGCCTAAGTGTGACTCCGTTGACCGCGTTATCCGACTGCGGCAACCTAAATTGTTTTAACCAGGGCACGGTGTCTGTTGAACCAGTAACGCCGGATGGCAATACATATATTGTTTACATACATTCTTGGGACTTCGGCGGTCGAACGAACCTGATTGTAACTGACAACATGGAAGGGAACAACATTGGGCAGAGATGGATACCAGAAGGATCGCAGAAAAATGGTATTGCAAGCAACTGGGATATTGGCAAAGACACAGATGGAGATGGTGACCGTGACGTAACCATACTGCCAGGGACGCTCGATCCCAATGCCGATCTGGATAAGATCATTTTTGAAACCCAGGGTTCAGCGCCATTAGGAGACGATTTTAGCAATTTCGAAGAATACCGGGGTATTCTGTATGAGGATCCCGAGACAGGAGATCTCGTGCATCTGCGGCTGAACCCGTTCCGAAAAGATCTCTTTGTCCGTGCCCATGGATTCACAGACGCTGCCGGTGATCCCTATGGCGATATAAGCCAACCGGGAACATATTCTTTCCGCATCGGCAAGGCTTTTTACCGGGCAGGTATTGACGTCCACAACACTACAGGCTGGGGGCACGACGCCACTGAGGATGGATCTTTTTATGTGTATTATAGAGAGGGGACCGCGACTGCAGCCGGAAGCAAGGTCGTTAGCGGCACCGGAACGAACTGGTCTGGCGCATGGCCTAAGCACGAGTGGGAGTTCAAGCTGGATGCGGATCCGGATGACAAGTGGGTGCCAATTGGATACTGGAGTCCGAACGGCGATGAGCTGGGGCTCGATTTTGCGTACGCTAGCGTGGACAGCGGCAGCTATCAGATCCGTAAACCTGTACCACACATCAACATCTTAATCGTTCACAACGACCCGATTGGGACATATGGCTCCCAAAACGGCCACATTCAGTTTATATCAGCCAGCCCGCCCACGCCACAAAATCCCTCAGGGACACGCTACTGGCGGTGGTCTACGAAGGGATATGCCTGGTGCCAGACCACCAGCAACCAGGAGACCATGTATGGGCTTGCCGTTACGCTGGCAGATCCGCTTAGTAATTATTTTAGTGACAGGCCCTATCTGGATGGAAGCACTTGGGATGTTTCCAGCTGGATTGCCCCGGATAATAAGCTCAATCCTTTGAGCTTGGTAGAGGACCAGGCAGATCAACTCAATCCCATCGACGGTATCCTGGGAGATCCACCAAACGGTATTTGGGATGGTGATCAACGCCTAACTGGATTTAATGGTGATCTCAGTCCTTTCGACATCAATGGCAATGGGCTCGTGGAGCTGCCTGTTGTATCTGAGATCGCTAACATCGTTGGTGAATATGATTTTACCAATGTAGGTATTCACACCATTACCCATGAGATTGCGCACGCACTGGCCGGACCAACGCACACCAGCGATCCACAATGTCTCATGTACAAATATTCCAACAACTGGAGCCGAGCCGATCATTTAAGCGACATTTATCGATCTCTGTTAAGGATTCACAACATAACGAGATAGGCCGAGAGGTTTTCAATGAATCGATTTACTAAAATCAGACTAGCAAAATGTCTTAGCATTTTGGCGGTGATACTTATCTGGGTAGGCTTCGTGTTGCCAGCTTCAGGCTGGGGCCGTTCTTCCGGCTTGAGTCTCAATATTTACAGAGTTGACCCGGACTCGGAATATTTCATCACCGAAGAAATCGGTTTGATCGGTGTTATTAAAAATGAAGTGGACTGGTCAATTAACACCAGCAGAGGCATGCGGGAATTAGAAATAGAGCGATTTTTAATCGCGACCGATCCATTTGGGGTGAAACACGTGGCCGTTCAGGAAGGCGAATCACCAGAAGACATGCGACCAACCCCCTCGTGGAGAGAGTATGAGACCGTCCCGGCCGATGTACTCGAGCCGGATTTCATACGCTCAGTAAAAATAACTGATCTTCGAACACTTTTCCCAACCATGCTGCAAATCCCAGGTGAGTGGAAGGTTCAAGCCGTTGTAACGATCTCGCTATTTCCTTATACGGTTCAAACGGCTGAAGGGGTGAGCGGTGTTCTGGATGATAGGGCTGAGAACGAGACACTCACATCAAATAAATTAAGGCTTACGATTGTTCCCGAGTATGGTGCTCGTTTGCGTGTGCGCATCGAAGATTTAAGCAAACCGGATATTCAGGCACAACCTCAGGTTCCGGTAAGAATTTATAAAGTTAGCGAGAGTGATATCGGAGAGGATGGATTTGCATCCGCAAATGCCTGGAAAGATTTAGACCCCCTGGTCAGCGCAGAAACCGATATGGGAGGTTGGGTGACGTTGCCGGCTGGAGCGTCCTGTTTGCCACAACCCGACTCCGGTGATGTATACGTTGCCGTTGCACAATATGAAGGCCAATACAAGGAGGCTCTATTTGAAAGTGATGCCGATGGCTGGACAGAAAAATGTAGTGGCCGCCTGGAAGAATATATTTTCTTTAATGAGAAAGCCCCGGAAACCCAAACATTTTCAGTTTTTGGGTTGAACCGTGTTCGCTTGAAAAACAAAGTCAGAATTAAAAGTGGTGATGTCGGTGTTCAATCAACCAACGCGTCAGACGTGGAAGTGGCATTTGAAACTGGCGTGTGGTTAGCTGATGGTACGACCATAAAAGCTGATAGTGTCGATA
>Ga0180436_10005509_pt1 | contig 11175 bp, 5 predicted proteins | sample SS_ome_2_FD_132434 | JGI IMG/M metagenome (GOLD analysis project Ga0180436, IMG submission 132434) | Hypersaline lake sediment archaeal communities from the Salton Sea, California, USA - SS_3_S_2 metaG | ecosystem: Environmental > Aquatic > Non-marine Saline and Alkaline > Hypersaline > Sediment...
CCGTAGTAGTACTGCGGTATGCCGCGCATGGTTGCGAAAAAGACCATCGCCATGCGCCACAGCTCAGGGTCCTCGTTCAGCTGGGTGAAAATCCGGTCCATGTCGTGGTTGTCCGGAAAGATGACCAGGCCGTCCGCGTCGGGATAAAGAAAATCCATCGCCAGCGCGCGGTAAATGCGCTCGAGGCCGCCCGGGCTGTGATCGAACAGCCCCTCGCCGTCTTTGGTCGTGAGCCCCAGCCAGACCGCTTCCTGCAGGGGGAAGTCCATCAGGCTCGGCAGCTCAGTGGCGAAACCGTCCAGGTTTTTCTTGCCGCGCTGCCAGTAGGCGACGATCTGCGGGTCGCCCGACCATTCCTCGCCGACGACATTGAAACCGGGGTACTCGTGCATGATGCGCCGGACCCACTCCGCCATGTAATGCTTGTCCGGGTAGGGCCAGGTGTCCATGCGGATTCCGGCCAGCCCGAGGTACTCCACCCACCACAGCGCGTTCTGGGTCAGGTAGTCGGCCAGCAGGGGGTTGCGTTGGTTCAGGTCCGGCATGCCCGGCACCACGAACCAGCCGTCGGAGTAGGCGCGGCGGTCGGCTTGGGAGGCGTTCGGGTCCTGGTTCACATAGCGCTGGTGCGAGGTGACCTGCGGGTCCTCGATCATGTTGATCCAGTCCCCGGTCGGCAGATCGTCCATCCACCAGTGCGTTTCGCCGGTGTGGTTGACGATCATGTCCATGATCGTGCCGATACCCATTGCTTTCGCGGTCTGCACCAGGTCCCGGTATTCTTCGTTGCTGCCGTAGCGGGCGTCGACGGCATAGAAGTCGGTCGCGCCGTAGCCGTGGTAGGAATAGGAGGGCACGTCGTTTTCGAGCACCGGGTTCAGCCAGATGGCGGTAAAGCCCATGTCCTGGATGTACGGCAGGCTGGACTTGATGCCGGCGATGTCGCCGCCGTGGCGGCCGCCCTTGTTGTCCCGGTCCAGCTTGTCAGCCATACCATCGACCGAGTCGTTGCCGGACCGGCCGTTAGCGAATCGATCGGGCGTGATCAGGTAAATCGCGTCGGAACCGTCGAAACCCTTGGTGTGCGCGGGGTCTTCGTTCTTGCGCTTCAGCGTGTAGCGGTGCACCAGCTCGTCGTCGCCGTCGCTGAAAGCGATATCGAACGCGCCGGGCCCGGTTGCCGGGCCGATGTCCAGGTAAAGGAAGAGGTAGTTCGGGCTGTCGACGGTCTCGACGCGCTCGATCCTGATGCCCGCATGGTCCACCGCGGGGGTGTAGCGTGAGATATCCTCGCCGTATACCAGCAGCTGCAGCCCGGTTTCCCTGAACCCGGTCCACCAGAACGGGGGCTCCACGCGCTCGATGGTTTCAGCATTGGCCGAGGCCTGCCAGGGCAGGGCGAAAAACAGTACCAGTAGCAGAGTGATTCGTTTCATGTTCATGATTCTAGAAAAAAGTGGCCGCGTTGTGTTCGTCTGAAATCGTATTCACCTACTGTAGTGTGGAATTGGAATTGCGGGTCGATTAGCTTTTCACTTCTACCCGTCTGGAATAAATTCAGGATCGATATCGGGGACCCGGGGATTACATGAGAATTATAGGCACCATCTGCGTCAGCCTGCTCACCATGGCAGCGGTTCTTGCCGCACCGGCGCTGTCGGCGAACAGCCAGCCCACGGTTTCGTCCGGGGAACTCGTCGTGATCGGCGATTTCGATTCGCGGTTCGTGCCTGCGCGTGACGTTTACGTCTGGCTGCCCGACGACTTCGATGAAAACGGCGAGTATGCCGTTCTGTACATGCACGACGGGGATATGCTGTTCGACGCTGCCGTGACCTGGAACGGACAGGAATGGGGTGTCGACGAGGTTGCCTCCCGGTTGATGGCGGAGCAAGCGGTGCGTGACTTTATCGTTGTCGGCGTTCCGAACGCCGGGCAGGAGCGCAATGCCGAGTACTTGCCCGAGCAGCCCGTGCGGCAGATGGAACCCGCACAGCGAGAGGCCTGGATCGCCGCCGGTGGCGACGTTGCCGCGGAATTGCGCGATACACTGCGCTCCGACAGCTACCTGCGCTTCCTGGTCGAGGAGCTCAAGCCCTATATCGACCTGCGCTTCCCGGTGCTGTCCGATCCCGGGAACACGTTCATCATGGGCTCGAGCATGGGTGGGCTTATCTCGATCTACGCGCTGGCGCGCTACCCCGACGTTTTTGGCGGCGCGGGCTGCCTGTCCACGCACTGGCCTGGCGCCCTGCCGGGGCGGGAGAGCCCTTTCCCGGCGGCGATGCGTGACTTCCTGGCCGGATCCCTGCCGGGCGGAAAGCGGGTCTGGTTCGACCACGGCACCGAGGGGCTCGACGCGGCCTACCCGGAACTGCAGCGCGGCGTAGACGCGGTGATGCGCGAAAAAGGCTACGAACAGAATAACTGGGTAACGTACGTGGACCAGGGCGCCGACCACAGCGAGGACGCCTGGCGCGCGCGCCTGCAGTTGCCGCTGACTTTCCTGCTGGCTCCGCCCGAAGACCGTTCCCTGGCCACGGTGTCTTCTCCGGATGGCCGCCTCCGATTCACGCTGAACGAAGGCCGCTTCGGCGACAAGACTTACTCGCTTACTTTTGGCTCCGAGACCATTGTCCGCGACGCCCGGCTCGGCATGCGTTTTGCCAAGCAGCACGGTTTCGACCGCGGCCTCGAGCTGGTCAGTGTGAATACGAACAGCCATGACTCGACCTGGGAGCAGCCCTGGGGCGAGCGCCGGGTCGTGCGCGACCGGCACGAGGAGCTGCTGCTGTCGCTGCAGAATCCGCAGGGTGGGCGCATCGACCTGCGTGTGCGCGTGTTCGACGACGGCCTCGGTTTTCGCTACGAGGTGCCGGAGCAGGAAGGATTCGGAACGCTGCATATTGTTGACGAACTGACCGAGTTCGCGCTGCCGCAAGACTCGACCGCCTGGTGGATTCCCGGGCGTCGCTACAACCGTTACGAATACCTCTACCGCATGACCGGTCTCGAGGGCATCGAAACGGCACATTCGCCATTCACGCTGCGCACGCCGCGTGGGACGCACGTCAGCATCCACGAGGCGGCCCTGGTGGACTATGCGGGTTTCGTGCTGGACCAGCGCCGGCCCGGCGTCTTCCAGGCAAACCTGACGCCCTGGTCGGACGGCGTGCGCGTGAAGACGGCCGCGCCGTTCAAGACCCCCTGGCGGACCATCCAGGTCGCAGAAGCGGCCACCGGCCTGCTGAATTCCAGCCTGATCCTGAACCTGAACGAACCGAACGCGCTGGGTGACGTCTCCTGGGTGCAGCCGGGCAAGTACGTCGGCATCTGGTGGGCGATGCACATCAAGCGGAAAACCTGGGGCAGCGGAATCATTCACGGCGCCACCACCGCAGAGACGAAGCGCTACATGGACTTCGCCGCGAAGCATGGCTTCGACGGTGTGCTGGTCGAAGGCTGGAACGTCGGCTGGGACGGCGACTGGTTCCACAACGGAGACCTGTTCAGCTTCACCGAGAGTTACCCGGACTTCGATATCGACGAAGTCACCCGCTACGGGCTGAAGAAAGGCGTACGCCTGATCGGTCACCACGAGACCTCGGGCAACATCAGCAACTACGCGAGCCAGATGGCGGACGCCTACGACCTCTACGAAAAACTCGGGGTGAGCCAGGTCAAGACCGGTTACGTGGCCGACGGCGGCGATATCCGCCGGATCGACGAAAACGGCATCGCGCAGTACGAATGGCACGATGGCCAGTTCATGGTCGGCGAATACCTGCGCTCGGTCACCGAGGCGGCGAAGCGCCGCATCAGCATCAACACGCACGAACCGGTCAAGGACACGGGCCTGCGCCGCACCTACCCCAACTGGCTGACGCGCGAGGGCGCCAAGGGTCAGGAATTCAACGCCTGGGGCAATCCGCCCAACCCGCCGAAGCACACCGCGATCCTGCCCTACACTCGCCTGCTGGCCGGCCCGATGGACTTCACGCCCGGCATTTTCGACCTGACCTTCGACGGCCTGGACTGGCGCCACCGCGTGAACACCACGCTGGCCAAGCAGCTGGCCCTGTACGTGACGCTGTACAGCCCGGTACACATGGCGGCCGACCTGCCGGAAAACTACGAGGCGCGCCCGGACGTATTCCAGTTTATCGTCGACGTCCCGACCGACTGGGAAGAAAGCATCGCCGTGGCCGGCGAGGTCGGCGAGTACGTTGCGTTTGCGCGGCAGGAGCGCGGCGGGCCGGACTGGTACCTCGGCGCGGTCACGGATTCGAATGAGCGGGACCTTTCGATTGCGCTGGATTTCCTTGAACCGGGGCATGTCTACACGGCGCATGTCTACCGCGACGGCGCGAGCGCCGACTGGAAGAACAATCCCTACCCGGTCGATATTGAAAAGCGTGCCGTCACGAACGATGACGTCATGGAACTCTGGCTGGCGCCCGGCGGCGGTGCCGCGGTCCGCTTCGAGGCTTCCGGGGATACCGTTCCAGTGAGTGTTGACAGGCCCTGATGGTGGCACGGCAAAAACCACAGCTCGGTTTCTGGCAGATCTGGAACATGTGTTTCGGCTTCCTTGGCATCCAGTTCGGGTTCGCCCTGCAGAACGCCAATGTCAGCCGGATCTTCCAGACCCTCGGCGCGGAAATCGAGGACCTGCCGATCCTGTGGGTGGCCGCCCCGGTCACCGGCCTGATCGTGCAGCCGATCATCGGCTACATGAGCGACCGCACCTGGAACCGGCTGGGGCGGAGGCGTCCGTTTTTCCTGGTCGGTGCGATACTGGCCTCGCTGGCGCTTTTCGTGATGCCGAACTCGCCCACGCTGTGGATCGCGGCGGGCATGCTCTGGATCATGGATGCCAGTATCAACATCTCGATGGAGCCGTTTCGCGCCTTCGTCGGTGACAACCTGCCGCAGAAACAGCGCACGCTGGGGTTTGCGATGCAGAGCTTCTTCATCGGCATCGGCGCCATCGTGGCCTCCGCGCTGCCGTGGATGATGACCAACTGGTTCGACGTTTCCAACGTTGCAGGGCCGGGCCAGATCCCGGACAGCGTGAAATGGTCGTTTTACCTCGGCGGCATCGTGTTCCTCGGCGCAGTGTCCTGGACCGTGTTTTCCAGCCGCGAGTACTCGCCCGAGGAAATTGCCGAGTTCGAGGCGGACAGCGATGAAAGTGAACTCGTGGCCGAGCGCGAGCCGCGACCGGCGGCGAAATACCGCAACGGCGGGCTGGCGTGGATCGCCGCCGGATCCGCACTGCTGGCCTGGATCGTGGCCGCCGGCCTGGACAAGCAGCTGTACATCCTGTCCATCGGCGCCATTGCCTTCGGTCTGCTGCAGATCGTCACCGCGATGATGCAGTCCGCCGGAAACGTGGCGAACGGGCTCTACGAGATCGTCGATGACCTGTTTCACATGCCACGCGTGATGAAGCAACTCGCCGTCGTGCAGTTTTTTGCCTGGTTCGCCCTGTTCGCGATGTGGATCTACAGTACGGCGGCCGTCACGGCATTCCATTTCGGCGCCAGCGATGCCTCTGGCCAGGCCTACAACGACGGTGCCAACTGGGTGGGCGTGCTGTTCGCGGCTTACAACGGCTTCGCCGCCCTCGCCGCCCTGTTCATTCCCCTGATGGCGCGCCGGCTGGGCTGCCGGGTCAGCCACATGATCAATCTGATTATCGGCGGCGCCAGCCTGGTCAGCTTCCTGTTTATCCGCGATCCCGCCTGGCTGATCCTGCCGATGGTCGGCGTGGGCATAGCCTGGGCCTCGATCCTGTCGCTGCCCTACGCCCTGCTGTCGGACGTCCTGCCAACCGCGAAGATGGGCATCTACATGGGTATCTTCAATTTCTTTATCGTCATTCCCCAGCTGATCGCCGCCAGCGTGCTCGGACTGGTGCTCAGGGAATTGTTCGACGGCCGGGCGATCTTCGGGCTGGTGATCGGCGGCGCGCTGATGGCCCTGGCGGGCCTGGCCACGATGGCCGTGGACCGCGCAGCGGAGCCGGGACAATGACCAGGACCATTCTGTTGCTGCTGGGTTTGCTGCTGGCCCTGCCAACCGCTGCCGATAACGAGGCAAAACCTTCCATGGACAAGCGATTCGATACGGGCCCTTTTGTCCGGCTCACGCATCCCGAATGGAGCCGGGACGCTGCGATCTACCAGCTGAACACGCGCCAGTTCACACCGGAAGGCACGTTTCGGGCCGCGCAGGAACAACTGCCCCGGCTGCGGGACCTGGGCGTGCGTATCGTCTGGCTGATGCCGGTCCACCCGATCGGCGAAAAGCACCGCAAGGGACCGCTCGGCAGCCCGTACTCGGTTCTCGATTACTACGGCGTCAATCCTGAATTCGGCAGCCTGGACGATCTGAAGGCCTTTATCGCGGCGGCGCATGAGCTCGGGCTGTACGTGATCCTCGACTGGGTGGCCAATCACACGGCCTGGGACAATCCCCTGGTCGAACAGCAGCCGGACTGGTTCAGCCGAAACCGCGCTGGTGAGCCGTACCCGCCGGCCTGGACCGACTGGTCGGACGTGGTGCAGCTGGACTGGAGCCGGCCGCTGCTGTGGGACTACATGGCCGACGTGATGGCCTGGTGGGTCAGAGACGTGGGCGTGGACGGTTTCCGCTGCGATGTCGCCGGTTTCGTGCCGGTGGCCTTCTGGGACGCCCTGCGCGCCGAACTGGAACGTATCAAGCCGGTGTTCATGCTGGCCGAGTGGAAGACGCCGGGGCTGCACGCCAGGGCCTTTGACGCAACGTATGCCTGGGAGTGGTACGAGACGGTCCACCGCATCGCCCAGGGCGAGACCGACGTCTCCGCCCTGCACGTTTACCACTACGAGGAAGAGGGCAGCTGGCCGCTGGACGCGATGCGCATGCTGTTCGTCAGCAACCATGACAAGAATTCCTGGGAAGGCACCCAGTTCGAGGCGTTTGGCGATGCGCTGGAGAGCGCCATCGTGCTCTCGGTGGTCAGCCGCGGCATCCCGCTCATCTACAACGGCCAGGAAGCAGGCAATCCGAAAAGGCTGGCGTTTTTCGACCGGGACCCCATCGACTGGCGGGCGCACCCGGTAGAAAATCTGTACCGGCGCCTGTTCGCGCTCAAGAAAAGCAACAGTGCCCTGTGGAACGGGGCCTGGGGCGCTTCGATGGAGCAAGTCTTCAACGACGCGGAAGACCGCGTTTTCAGTTTTTTGCGCGACAACGGCAAAGACCGCGTGTTCGGCGCTTTCAATTTGTCCGACGAGGCCGTGTCCGTGCAGTTCAAAGGCGGGCACCTCGCCGGGCGTTACCGCGATTTCGCCACCGGCGGGACCGTGACTCTCGAAGCGGACCCTGGCGTGAAGCTCGCGCCCTGGTCGTACCGCGTGCTCGTCGGTGAACCCGGACAGAAAGGGCAAGAATAAAAATGAACAATCCTTCAACCACGCCTTCCTACCTGCAGGAGATGGGCCGCAGCGCCGGTGTGCTGATGCATGTGAGCGCGCTTCCCGGCGAGCATGGCATCGGCGACATCGGCGAGAGCGCGCATGCCTTTGTCGATGCCCTGGCCGACATGGACATTTCCGTCTGGCAGTTTCTCCCGCTGGGCCCAACCGCTTATGGCGACTCGCCTTACCAGCCGCTTTCAGCCTTTGCCGGCAACGCCAACCTGATCGGCCTGCACCAACTCGTGGAACTGGGTTTGCTGCACGAGCCGGAGCTCGCGCCGCTCAAAGCCCTGCCCCGGGACCATTGCGATTACGGGCGCCTGATTCCAGCCAAGCGTGCGCTGCTGAAAGAGGCGGCCGCTCGTCTTTCCGCCCGGCGCGGCGGCGCGCTGATGACAGAGTACGAGGAATTCCTGCACAGGAACGGTGACTGGGTCCAGGACTATGCCCTGTTTCGGCAGCTGAAGACGATGCACGGTGAACGCCCTTGGCCGGAATGGGACAGGTCTTTCATTCGCCGGGACGAGCCTGCGCTGCAGAAGATTCGCGATCAGCACCGCGACGCGATCGTGGCGACCCAGGTGACCCAGTTCCTGTTCGACCGCCAGTGGCGCGAGCTGCGCCTGCATGCGACCGAGTGCGGCATCCAACTGTTTGGCGATATTCCGATTTACATCGCGCTGGACAGCGCGGACGCCTGGTCACATCGTGAAATGCTTCTGCTCGATGACGACGGCGTGCCCTCGCACGTGGCAGGTGTTCCGCCGGACTATTTCAGCTCAGACGGCCAGCTCTGGGGTAATCCGCTTTATGACTGGGATTATCACGAACAAACCGGTTACGCATGGTGGATCAAGCGCATGCGCCACATGGCCGGGCAGTGCGACTTGGTTCGCATCGATCATTTCCGCGGCTTTGAGTCGTACTGGTCAGTACCGTATAGTGAAACGACCGCGAAGAACGGCGAGTGGGTTCCGGGACCGCGCGATGCATTGTTCAGGGCAATGAACCAGGCCCTCGGCCCGCTCGGTATCGTCGCCGAGGATCTTGGCGTGATCACGCCGGAAGTCGATGCGCTGCGCCTTGGCCAGGGCTTTCCGGGCATGGTCGTGCTGCAGTTCGAGGTGGGCGATCCCGACTTCGATTTCGATGGCATCGATGAAAACAGCGTGTGCTACACCGGAACGCACGACAACGACACGACGGTCGGTTGGTTCCATGGAACCGGCAGCGATACGCGAACCGCCGAAGAGGTCAAACAAAGCCAGGCCCTGGTGCTCGAAAGAACCGGCGGCAGCCCGGAAACGATCCACAGCGACATGATCGAACTGGCCTTTTCAAGCAACGCCAGCCTGGCGGTCGCGCCCATGCAGGACTTTCTCGGCCTGGGCTCGGAAGCGCGTCTCAACACGCCGGGAACGACCAGCAACAACTGGCGCTGGCGCATGCAGGAACAGGACATCGATGCCCGTCTCGCGGAGCAGGTGGCGGCCATGGTCGAACGCAATACGCGGGTGCCGGGCTGATCCATGGACAGTACGATGATCGAGAACGGTGACTACAGTCGGCTGGGTGCGACGGCGCTCGAAGGCGGCGTCAACTTCGCGCTTTACGCCAGCCAGGCCGATGCAGTCGAACTTTGCCTGTTTGACGAGGCGGGAGAAACCACCGCCCGCCATTTCATGCCGGCGCAGCACAACGGCGTCTGGAACGGCTTTGTTCCCGGCTGCCGGCCCGGGCAGCGCTACGGTTATCGCGTACACGGGCCGTGGGACCCGGTACAGGGCCTGCGCCATAACCCGGCCAAGCTGTTGCTTGATCCCTATGCGCGCCGCCTCGAAGGACGTTTTCGATGGAGCCATGCGCTGTTCGACTACGATGTTTCGAAGCCGGACGAGTGGATCCGGTCCGATGCCGACAGTGCAGCTGATGTTCCGTTCTGCGTGGTCGAGGATGCCGGAACCTGTTTCCTGTTTCGCCGTCCCGTGGTGCCCTGGTCGTCGGCTGTCGTTTACGAAGCCAACGTGCGCGGCTACACGATGCGGCACCCCGATATTCCGGAAGAAGAACGCGGCCGCTTTCGCGGCATGTGCAACGCCAAGATCCTGGAATACCTCAAGGCCCTGGGTATCACGTCGCTGGAACTGATGCCGGTTCACACGAGGGTGGACGAGCAATTCCTCGTCGAGAAGGGCCTGCGCAATTTCTGGGGCTACAACAGCATCCAGTTCTTTACGCCCGAGGGGCGACTGGGCGCAAGCGACCCGGTGGGCGAGTTCCGCGAGATGGTCAACGCGATCCACGACGCGGGCATCGACGTCATCCTCGATGTCGCTTACAACCACACGGCGGAAGGCAACGAACGCGGGCCAAGCCTGAGTTTTCGCGGTATCGACAACCAGGCCTACTATCGCCTGGCGCCCGGCCAACCGCAGCATTACATCAACGACACCGGTTGCGGTAACACGCTGAATACAGAAGACATCCGCGCCCAGAACCTGGTGCTGGACAGCCTGCGCTACTGGCATGCCGAGATGGGTGTCGACGGTTTCCGTTTCGACCTGGCGACGGTCCTGGGCCGAAGCCGGCACGGATTCAGCAAATCGCACGCGCTTTTGAGCCGAATCAGCTCGGATCCCACGCTCGAGTCCGCGCGGCTGATTGCCGAGCCCTGGGACCCGGGTCCCGGCGGATATCAGCTCGGCCGTTTTCCCGCAGGCTGGTCCGAATGGAACGATAAGTTCCGTGATTCCGTGCGCCGTTTCTGGCGCGGGGACGACGACCAGGACAGCGAGTTTGCGCGACGCATCCACGGCTCGGCGGACCTGTTCGAAACAAGCGGCAGAACACCCACCGCCAGCGTCAACCTGGTCAGCGCACACGACGGATTCACGCTGATGGACACGGTTTCCTATGAGAAACGGCACAACCAGGCCAACGGTGAAAAAAACCGCGACGGGCACCGGCACAATTTCAGCTGCAACTACGGCGTCGAGGGGCCGACGGACGAGCCGGAAATCAATGATCTGCGTCGCCGTCAGCGCCTGAACATGCTGGCCACGCTGCTGTTTTCACAGGGTGTTCCGATGTTGCTGGGCGGAGACGAATTCGGCAACAGCCAGTCAGGCAACAACAATGCCTATGCGCAGGATAATGAGACCGGCTGGCTGGACTGGACCGGCGCGGACGCCGACCCCGGTTTCCTGCAGTCCGTGAAAGACCTGGTGCACATTCGTCATCGCTTCCCTCTTCTCAGGCAGCCCCGTTTCATCCACGGCCGCATGCCGACCGACACCGGCTGGTGCGATATCGCCTGGCTGCACCCCGATGGCAGGCCGATGCTCGCGCGCGACTGGAACAGCGGCCGGGTGCTGGCGCTGGTTTATTCGAACCACCCGGACCAGAAGGACGACAGCCCGATCAACCACGCGGTTGCGGTATTGTTCAACGCATCGAAAAACGATGTTGAGTTCGAATTGCCGCTGGACCTGCCGGAGGACCTGGACCTGCAATTTTCCAGCGATCCTGCGAACCACCGCAGGAACGGCTCGGGTGTCTGGTCAGTCGCTTCCCGTTCGCTGGTGCTGCTGGCCAGCCCGGTCGAATTCTGAGCGGTAAAAGCTCATGGCGTTGTCCGACAGGACGCGCCGCGCACCGGTCTCTCCGAGCGTTTCGATGATCAGCGTCAGGTCGTGGTCGCTGTAAGGCC
>Ga0180436_10005515_pt1 | contig 11168 bp, 12 predicted proteins | sample SS_ome_2_FD_132434 | JGI IMG/M metagenome (GOLD analysis project Ga0180436, IMG submission 132434) | Hypersaline lake sediment archaeal communities from the Salton Sea, California, USA - SS_3_S_2 metaG | ecosystem: Environmental > Aquatic > Non-marine Saline and Alkaline > Hypersaline >...
AGGAGTATTCCGGCTGCAGCTCCCAGGAAGATAGGAAGAAGAAAAAGAAAATATTCCTTCCTCTTTTTTTTATTGGTTAAAAACCTGCCGATGGCCTCTACCAGTCTTTCATATATTCCCATAACCAGGGCCATAGTCCCGCCGGATACCCCGGGGACCAAATTCGCAATACCGATAACCAATCCCTTGAAAAAATTGATAACAGGTTCTAGCTTCTTTAGCATATCACGACCTTACCTGGTAATATTTTTTGATGAAAGACACTGAAAATGGCTCCGTTTCTACTTTTTATTTTTTTAGTCTTTTGTGTTAATATTTGACAATCTTATAAGCTTTGCCAAAAATTCTAAATATTATATAAGTTGAGTATTTTACAGTCAATCATTTTAGGAATAATTCAGGGTATTACTGAATTTTTCCCTATTTCCAGCTCGGGACATCTGGTGATCGTGCCCTATTTTTCCGGATGGGACTATCCGCCCCTTTACTTTACAGTAACCGTACATTTTGCAACCCTCCTTGCCGTGCTTTCCGTGCTTTACCATGATGCCTGGAGGATCATAAAGGCTGTGATTCTGGGCATATTTAATAAAAATTGGCGCTTAACTTATGAGTTCAAGACCGGAATCTATATAATAATCGCTACCATACCGGCGGCACTGGTTGGATATTTTTTAGACGATACCATAGAAGGCTTTTTCTCAAAGCCACTGGCAGTAGCTGTATTCCTGCTGCTGACAGCATTTATACTGTGGGGCAGCGAATTCAGGGGAAGCAGGACAGGCCAGAAACCCCGGTTTGGCTGGCTTTCCTCACTGGCTGCGGGCATAGGCCAGGCGCTGGCAATTTTCCCCGGTATATCAAGGTCAGGTTCTACAATAGCATTTGCCCGCTTTTTTGGCATCAAAAGACAGGAGGCAGTGAGGTTTTCCTTCCTGCTCTCCATACCCGTAATACTGGGTTCCTTTATTTTCGAGATATCAAGGTCGAAAGAAATAATATTTGGAGGGGGAAGCCAGATATTATGGCCCCTTGTTGCGGGATTGGCATCAGCCTATATCTCAGGCTATTTTGCCGTAAAATACCTTCTTTACCTTACAAAAAAGAAGAATTTGAATATATTTGCAATATATTGCATTTGCCTTTCTGCAGCTATTTTTATATTTTATATAATTAAGAATATTATTTGAAAGAGGTGTTCTATGAAAGGTGTTATTCTTGCCGGAGGACTGGGCACCCGCATGATGCCCTGTACAAAAGTTACAAATAAGCATCTTCTGCCAGTATACAATAAGCCTATGATATATTATCCCCTGCAGACACTGGTTAAGGCAGGGCTCGAGGATATAATGATCGTTACCGGCGGAAATAATGCCGGGGATTTTTTAAGGCTTCTGGGAAATGGAAGTGATTTTGGACTTAAGGATATCAGCTATACCTACCAGGAAGGCGAGGGAGGCATAGCAGAGGCGCTAAAGCTTACAGAGAATTTTGTAGATGAGGAAAAAGTAGTGGTGATGCTGGGCGATAATATAATAAAGGATGATATATCCCAGGCAGTTGAGGATTTTGAAGATCAGCCCCAGGGGGCCAAGATATTCTTAAAGGAAGTCGAAGACCCGGAAAGGTTCGGGGTAGCCGAAGTAGAAGACGGCAAAGTGGTAAATATTGTAGAAAAGCCGAAAAACCCTAAGAGTAATTATGCCGTTATCGGGATATATATGTATGATAACCAGGTATTTGATATAGCCAAGGATCTTAAGCCTTCTGACAGGGGAGAGCTTGAGATAACCGATGTCAATAATGAGTATATAAAGAGGAATTCCATGACTTATTCCATTATTGACGGATGGTGGACCGATGCCGGGACATTCGAATCGCTTTACCGGGCCAGCCGGCTGGTGGCAGAGGATAAGATATAAAAAAATAACCCCGCTATGGGGTTATCTTTCAGCGACAATACCTATACAATAACGATATTTGTAGACTGGCATTCTGCACAAGACCTAATCTCGTGAAAACCCTTCCAGGAGCCTTCTGAGGCCAGATATGCCCAGGTAAATTCATCGCTTCCCCCATTATTCTGTATGGCCCAGAGCTTTCCCCTGATAATATTATCAGCCTGCAGAGGATCACCAGGCTTCTGGGAAGTGGAGCCTCCGCTGCCAACAGCAGCAAGCTGCCTGCGAGGCACTGGCTCAACCGCTTCCCTTATATTCTGGTATATAAGGGCATTACCCTGTTCCTTTACCACACCATAAAACTTATCCTCATTACCGCAGTCAAGGCACTTATACATCTTAACCTCCATATATTTTTTCAGTTATTATCGGTTATTCTAGTATATTACAAGTAAATATCAATACAACATAATAGAATTTTATATATATTTCTAATACTAATTTAAATATATATTAAAAAATACAGATATAATCTAATAAGAGTTCATGTTGCAATTGACGTAAGAATTACCCTTTGCTATATTTTCTAAAACTCTGCTATTATAGTAGAAACAAATTTTGTCCAAGGAGCATGTAGCATGGTTCACATGAGAGTCCCCAAGGATCAGGTGCAGGTCAAGATCAAGACAGAATCAGCCATTATCAATGGTACAGTCCATACTCTTGTAAACGGCAGGCTTAGCGATTATATGACATCCCAGAAAGGCAAATTCCTGCCGGTCACCGATGCCGAAGTATACTATCTGGATAAACCCGGAAAAGATATTGCAGAAAATGGTGTTAAAAGGGAGATAGTATTCGTAAATACCGAAAAGATAGAGATGATCGAATATATTTAGAAGCCTGTCCGAAAACCGGGTTAAGGCCTTCAGGTTGATATTTTTAATGAGGTCAAGGCAGGAGGAATAGGCAGTATAGGATATTGTTAATGGCGAGCAGAAAATGGATAATTAAAGAACAAATATCTATATTGCAATATTCTAATATATAGTATAAAATATTGTAAAATAAAATGTTTTAGATCAATTACCAAGAAAGGAAATTATGTCAGACAAGATAGTAGAGCTTACAGATGCTAACTTTGAAACAGAAGTACTGCAGTCCCAGACTCCTGTACTTGTTGATTTCTGGGCAGTATGGTGCGGCCCCTGCAAGATGATAGCTCCCGAGCTGGAAAAGATAGCCGATGAAAAGCCGGCAGATGTATTAAAGATAGGGAAAGTCAATGTAGATGAAAACAGGGACACCGCTATAAAATATGGTATTTCAAGCATACCGACGCTTCTCCTGTTTAAAGACGGCGAAGTAGCAAAGAAACTCATAGGCGCCATGGGAAAAGACAGGCTGCTTGATGAGATAGGGGAATTTATTTAATTAATGCCTCAAATATATATAGGTACTTCAGGGTATAGTTATGCTGACTGGAACGGCATATTCTACCCTGAAGGCCTAAAAAAGACAGGCCAGCTAGAGTTTTATGCCACCCACTTCAATACGGTAGAGATAAACTTCACATATTATGCCATACCCAATCCGCATATTTTTGACAGTATGGCTTCAAGGGTACCCCGGGACTTCTCATTTGCGGTAAAGGTCCACAGGTCCATGACCCATACCCGGGACTGCTCCAAAGATGATTACTTCTCTTATGTGGAAGCCCTGAAGCCCCTTATAGAATCCGGAAAGCTGGGACCGCTTCTCATGCAGTTTCCCTGGGGCTTTAAGTTTTCCAGATCCAATATGGACTACCTTGAAAGCTTAAAGGAATATTTCGGCGGCCTTGATATCGCGGTTGAGTTCAGGCACCAGAGCTGGCTTAGGGATGAGGTCATTGATTTTCTAGAGAGCCAGGAACTGGGCTACTGCAATGTGGACCAGCCAGCCCTGAAGACTCTTCTTCCTCCCACGGATATAAATACCACAGGTACCGGGTATATAAGGTTTCACGGCCGCAATTATAAACACTGGTGGAAACCCAGGCAAGCTTATATGAGATATGACTATATGTATGAGCAGAAAGAGCTCATGGATTGGATTCCCCGCATAAAAAAAGTATCGGAAAACACTAAAAAGACCCATATATATTTTAATAATCACTATAAGGCCCAGGCAGTAAGATCCGCCAAACTTCTTCAAAGCCTGTTTGACTAAAGCCTGCCTAGAGCAGTCAGGCCGGATCATACCAGATGCCTCTGCTCATGCCATATAATGCTTCACAAAAAAGGCCTAATTATATAAAATCTATAGGATAGTTTTGGCGGGTAAGAGCCTTTCTATAAATATTATCTGATGAACCGATAGGAATAGCAGCAGGATAGATTATGTTTAAAAAAGTTGAAAGTAAAGTCGACCTGGTAGGTCTTGAAGAAAAGATACTGGATTTCTGGAAAGAAAAAAACATATTCGGCAAGACCCTTAAAAAGACTGAAAAGGGCAAAAAATTCGTATTCTATGAAGGGCCCCCGACCGCCAATGGAGCCCCAGGCGTCCATCATGTGCTTTCCCGGGTATATAAGGACATATTCCCCAGGTTCAAGACCATGAAGGGCTATTATGTATCCAGGAAGGCCGGATGGGACACCCACGGACTTCCGGTAGAGCTGGAAATAGAAAAAAAGCTGGGAATAAACTCCAAGGACGAGATCGAGGAGATAGGCATAGAGAAGTTTAACCGCCTGTGCCGCCAGTCTGTCATGAAATATGAGGAGGACTGGAAGAAGCTTACCGAAAGGATAGGCTTCTGGCTGGATACCGATAATGCATATTTTACCTTTAAGGATGAATATATAGAGACCGTATGGTGGATACTGAAGACCATATGGGACCAGGGCCTCTTATTTGAAGGTCATAAGATCGTGCCGTACTGCCCCAGGTGCGGAACCCCGCTGTCCTCCCATGAGATAGCCCAGGGCTATAAGGAAGTGGAGGATTATTCGGTAATAGTAAAGTTTGCCTTAAAGGATAAGGAGAATACATATCTACTGGTATGGACAACCACGCCCTGGACACTGGTTTCCAATGCCGCTGCTGCCGTAAGCGCTGCCTCCACCTATGTGGAAGTTGAATACAGGGGGCAGAACCTGATACTGGTAAAGGACCTTGTAGAAGAGGTATTTTCCGAAAAAGTTTATAAGTTAATAAAAGAATTCAAGGGAAGCGAACTTGTAGGACTTGCATATGACCCCATTTACGATTATGCCGGGGGAAATGATAAGGCCTTCCATGTGATAGCCGGCGATTTCGTATCCACCGGTGAAGGTACGGGAATAGTGCATATAGCCCCAGCCTTTGGTGAGGATGATATGAAGGTGGGCAGGGAAAACGGGCTTCCCGTGATACAGATGGTTGACCTTACGGGACTGTTTATAGATAAAGTTGATAAATTTGCCGGCATGAATATAAATGAAGCCAATCCCCGCATCGTGGAAGACCTTGACGGCAGGGGAATTATGTTCGAGGAGAAAAAATTCAAGCATTCATATCCCTTCTGCTGGAGGTGCGATACCAGGCTTATATATTATGCCAAGAGGAGCTGGTATATAGCCACATCAAAGATAAAGGATAAGCTCCTGGCCTCCAATGAGGATGTAAAATGGTATCCGGACCATATAAAATACGGAAGGTTCGGTAAATGGCTAGAGAATAATATCGACTGGGCCCTTACCCGGGAAAGATACTGGGGTACACCGCTGCCCATATGGCAGGATGAAGAAGGCCACAAGGTATGCATAGGAAGTGTAAAAGAGCTGGAAGAGTTGGGACAGGATGTTCCGGCAGGGCTCGACCTTCACCGCCCATTCGTGGATGATATAGTGCTTACCTGTCCCAAGTGCGGAAAAGATATGAAAAGGGTTCCTGATGTAATAGATGTATGGTTTGACTCGGGCTCCATGCCTTTTGCCCAGCATCATTATCCATTTGAGAATAAAGAGCTTTTTGACGAAGCCTTTCCCGCAGACTTTATCTGCGAAGCCATAGACCAGACCAGGGGCTGGTTCTATACGATGCTTGCCATAGCCACTATGATAAAGGAAAAGTCCAGCTTCAAGAATGTCCTGGTACTGGGCCTTATAAATGACGAGAATGGACAAAAGATGTCCAAATCCAGGGGAAATGTGGTAAAGCCCTGGGATGTGCTAAACAAGCAGGGAGCAGATGCCTTAAGGTGGTATTTCTTTACCGGAGTATCGCCCTGGCTTCCAAAGAACTTTTCCTTTAAGGCAGTGGATGAAGTCATCAGGAAATTCATACTGACACTGTGGAATACATATTCATTCTTTGTTATATATGCCAATATAGATAACTTTGACCCGTCACAGCACCAGCTGAAGGTAGAAGACAGGATGGAGATAGACCGCTGGATAATGTCTGAGCTTAATAAGACCATAAAAGATGTAAACAGGCTCCTGGAAGACTTTAATGTAACAGAAAGCGGAAGGCTGATACAGGATTTCGTGGATAAGCTTTCAAACTGGTATGTAAGAAGGTCCAGGAGGCGTTTCTGGAAGTCTGAGGAAGACATAGATAAGATAAGCGCCTACCTGACCCTGTATGAATGCCTGCTGACCGTGGTCAAGCTTACAGCGCCCTATATACCGTTTATAAGCGAGGATATCTATAAGAACCTTACTGCAAGCATAGGCAAGGGAGTAGAGAGCGTACACCTGGAGGATTATCCGGAAGCCGACCAGTCCCTCATAGACGAGGACTTAAGCTTTAAGATGAATGCTGCAAGGAAGGTAGTGGGGCTGGGAAGAGCCGTGAGGAATAAAATAAATATTAAGACCAGGCAGCCGGTGGAAAAAGTATCTATATACTTTGACAGGGACGGCAGGAGAAAAGATGCCGTAAACCACTTTGAGAATATCATCCTTTCTGAGCTTAATGCCAAAAAGATCGAGTTTACTGGGAATTTGGATGAGCTGGTAGCTTATGATATAAAGCCAAATCTTGCCATTTTGGGCAAAAAATACGGTCCCATGATACCTGGCATCAGGAAGGCGCTTTCCCGGTCTGATGCCGCAAAAATAGCGCTTAAGGTAAATAATGGCAAGAATATTAAGATTGTTATAGACGGAAAGGACCTGGAGATAGAGCCGGAAGAGCTCCTGGTAGAGATAAGGAATAAGGAAAATATGGGCGTGGAGACTGACGGAGAGTTTACGGTAGGCCTTTCCACCGATATTTCAGAAGAGCTAAAAGCGGAGGGATTTGCCAGGGAGCTGGTGCACCAGATCCAGAATTTGCGGAAGGAAGCCGGTTTCCAGATAGAAAATACCATAGATACGGCTATAGAAGCCCCGGAAGAACAGCTTAAGTTAGTTGGGGATTTTACCGATTATATAAATAAGGAGACGCTTACCGGGAATATGCTTCAAAGCTTCTCTGATGATATGTTTGTAAAGGAAGTAAATGTAAATGGCATAATGGTAAAGATCGGCATAAAGGTAGTTGGGAGCATCGTATAATATGAATAAGACCAAGAGAATGGTACTTTTAAATGTTTATTTCTTGATATCGGGCATAGCTGTGCTTATGCTGGACCAGGTAACAAAATACCTGGTAATAACAAATGTACCAGAGGGAACGTCCAAGACGCTAATAGATAATTTCCTGTATATAGTAAATATAAAGAATACGGGAGCCGCTTTCGGCATGTTCCAGGGTTATACCGGGATACTTACCATAATTTCCTTTATAGCCATAATCCTTATAATAATCCTAAAGATCATCCTTAATCTTGATTATGGTTTCTATAATGTAGTCCTGGGTTTTATACTGGGAGGGGCTATGGGAAATTTGGTGGACCGCTTCTTTGTAGGGGAAGTCACAGACTTTATAAGCTTTACAATATTCCCGCCTGTCTTTAATATTGCAGACAGCTTTCTTGTAATCGGCTTCAGTCTGATTATAATATTGATATTAAGGGAATATTTTAAAAAAGGTAATACCGGGGGAGCTTGAGTAAAAAAGACGCCGACGGACGGACCTTTTTAACTGATCCCGCCCAGGCGGGTCAGAGGGTAGATAAGTTTCTATCTGAAAATTTAAGGCATATATCACGAAGCCGCATACAGAAGCTCATTGGCGAGGAAAAGGTGCTGGTAAACGGCAGTGCTGTTAGCAAACACCACAGACTCTCCCAGGGCGACAGCATCGAGGTCTCAGGCCTTGACGAAGCCGCAGGCCAGGCTCATATAGATCCTGAAGCCATAGACCTTAATATAATCCATGAAGATGAAAATATTGCTGTCATATCCAAGGAAGCAGGTATGGTCACCCATCCCGCCTCGGGAAATAATTCCCATACCCTGGTAAATGCTCTCCTGTATCATTTTAAAGACCTTTCCCGGCTTTCAGGAGAGGAAAGGGCAGGCATAGTACACCGCCTGGATAAGGACACATCAGGGCTCCTTGTAGCTGCCAAGAATGAGAAGGTGCATTACCTTCTTTCCGATATGTTTAAGGAGCGCACCATAAAGAAGACCTATATTGCCCTGGCAGAGGGAGTATTCGAGGAGGAGAAGGGAAAGATCGACCTTCCCATCGGCAGGTCCCGCATAGACAGGAGGAAGATGTCTGTATCCATAGATGCCGGCAGGAAGTCGATTACCCATTTTGAGGTGAAAGAGGAGTTCAGGCAGGCAGCCCTTTTGCATGTCTATCCCATGACGGGAAGGACGCACCAGATAAGGGTGCACCTGTCATATATAGACCATCCCATTATCTGTGACGAAGTATACGGAAACCGCCATTCAGCCAGGCTGGCTAAAAGGATCGGGCTTAAAAGGCAATTCCTTCATGCCTGGAGACTGGAATTTGTACATCCCATTACCAAAAAGAAGATGGAATTTGAAGACCCTCTTCCAGAGGACCTTTCGGTACCATTAAAAAAACTGCAAGGAGAGTAAAAAATGTAGACCTCAAAGCCAAAAGTGTATTAGAATATTAAGTGATCAAAAAAAGGAGAAAATAAATTGGCTAATATCAGAAGAATCGTACTTGATGTATTAAAACCCCACGCGCCGGGCATACTTGAGATGGCAACAGACCTTGCTGACCTAAAGGGCGTGGACGGCGTAGATATATCCCTTATAGAGATGGACCAGAAGGTAGAGAATGTCAAGATCACCTGTGAGGGCGATTCTATAAAATATGAAGAAGTTGAAGGCGTGATAAAAGAACATGGTGCCTCCATCCATTCTTTAGATAAAATTTCAGTAGGCACCAGTCTAATCGAAGAAGTCATTACCCATCAGGACTAGCTATATTAGGTAGACCTGATCTCCTGCCTCATAAATAATATATATGACAGTGCAAAGCATATGATGGCCAATGCTATGATAATTACCAGCTGGGGCCAAACCTGTATGAGGCTCTGTCCCAGTGATAATGGATTGGCGATCATATTAGCTATATCACTTTCAAATACCGGCTGCAGCATAAAATGGCCTCCGGTAGGAATAAGCAGTATGGCTATTGTCTCCGTAAACAGCGTTGACGGCGATATCCTTAAGATCCCCTGGTTAATGGTATAGTTCTGTATCTGTACTGCACTCGTAGCGCCCTCCAGGGGAGCCACAGCATTAGCTATAGCATTGGCTATAATGGGCAAAAAGAACATAAAGAATATCCATATCGCAATAGCTGTAAGTATGGATGCCGCTATCTTATCCATTATTACAGAGAATAGCAAGGAAAGCCCCATCCAGAAACCGCCATAAAATACGCATATGAATATGAAGAAGAATATCCTTAAGATCTCTTCAGAAGTGGGAGGAACTCCTATGGAGGTAAGTCCCACGCCGGCTATGATAAAAGCGATGCTGGCAACGATGATGGAAAGGGTGGTTACCCCTGCCAAAAACTTTCCGTTTATTACGCTGTCCCTGTATATGGGCTGCGACATAAGACGGGAAAGGTTCCCGCTGTTACGCTCGCTGTTAATAGCATCAAAGCCGAATATTATACCTATAATTGGTATAAAGAAGGTTATAAAGGATATAAATGACGGGAGTACGTCTCCGCCTGTAGTATAAAGCCTCAAGAATACATGCTTATCCAGGGCACTGGCCACATCGCTTATATTCTGCAGAGCCACATAGGTAGACGCCAGTCCTGCAATATATATAAGGGCAAGAAGGATTAAAAACTTCTTAGATGAAAAGTGGTCTGTAAGTTCTTTTCTAAATACGGTTAATACGCTTCTCATATCACTCCTCTTCCTTAAAATACCTGAGATAGATCTCCTCCAGGGCGTCTCGCTTGATATCCATACCAGTCATTATGATGCCTTCTTTGGCAATGACTTTGGATATCTCTTCCCTGAGATCCTTGTCACAGGTAACGGTTAACTTGTTCTGGTCTACTGCTACATTAAGCACCTTGTCCATCTTCCTTATATCACCCACTAGTTTGTCGGGGACCTTAGCCAGCTCTATCTCAATACGGAACTTGCCTCCGCCGAATATATCCCTGCCCATCTGGTCGATGGAGCCGGAACCTACCAGCTTGCCCCTGGACATTATGCCTACCCTGGGGCATATTTTCTGTACCAGGTTTAACTGGTGTGAGCTCAGCATGAAGGTGATGTTCTTTTTCTTGTTAAGGTCCAGTATGGTCTGGAGGATCTGGTTTGCTACCTTGGGGTCAAGTCCCTCTGTAGGCTCATCAAATATTACCAGCCTGGGATTCTTAACAAGGACATCAGCTATACCCAATCTCTGCTTCATACCTTTTGAGAATGTCTTTACCAGGCCCTTTTTCCTGTCAGACAGGTTTACCAGGTCAAGCACCTCGTCGATCCTTTCAGGTATCTCCCTATAGGGGACATTATTGAGCTCGGCTGTATACTTTAAATTGGCATAGGCAGACATATCTTCATAAAAACCTATTTTTTCAGGCAGGTATCCGGTTATGGATTTTACCTTAAGCGGTTCCCTGGTGGAATCAAAGCCGTCCACACCTATGTTTCCTGAAGTAGGTTCAGTCAGTCCCAGAAGCATGAGTATGACAGTGGATTTGCCGGCACCATTCGGTCCCAGCAGTCCGAAGATCTCTCCTTCTTTGATATTAAGATTAAGGTGGTCAACAGCAGTAGTTGTCTCGTTATATATCTTTGTCAGGTCTTTTGCAACTATTATGTTGTTGTTATCACTCATATTTTATCTTCTTCCTAATCTTGCAAATATAATGGCTACTGCTACG
>Ga0180436_10005516_pt1 | contig 11166 bp, 13 predicted proteins | sample SS_ome_2_FD_132434 | JGI IMG/M metagenome (GOLD analysis project Ga0180436, IMG submission 132434) | Hypersaline lake sediment archaeal communities from the Salton Sea, California, USA - SS_3_S_2 metaG | ecosystem: Environmental > Aquatic > Non-marine Saline and Alkaline > Hypersaline >...
AAGTGGGAGATTTCGCCCAACTCGCGCTTGACCATGCGTGCGGACAACTCCGCACGTTGCGCCGCCCGGGCAACCAGGTCCGGTGTCAGGCGCCCATCAACCAGGGGCAACCCCGCGCGCAAAGCATCTGCCGTGACCTGGCGGCCTTCACGCCTGCCCAGAATGACCAGGCAGTCGGTCAGTGGATCGGCAAAGGCATCCCCGCCGCCGGCAAATTGCCACTCCTGTGTAGCCTGATCGGGCGTTGGATTTACATCGCTAGCCAAGGAAGATGACCTCAGAAAAACTCAATGTCGACATGCTCTGTTTGTGAATTATTTTCGCGACCCCAGGTCAGGAATCGGCGAGCAGCCCCTATACTTTAAATTAATTCGCAGCCAGATTAGTCATCTTATTCGGGTTTAGAAGCAAAACGAACAGTTCATGCTAACTATGAGTGACAGTTCAAGTTTTGATCCGCGTGGCCGCAAGAACAGGCACCCGACTACTGGATAAAACGCTATGCCTTTCGTCGAACGAAATAATGATGGGCGCATCGTCGCACTCTACGAAACGGCCACCGAGTCCGCCACCGAACAATTGTCGTTCAATAACGACGAAGTGATGGCCTTTCTCGGCGCCGATGCCTCGACTGACGACGTCAAACGTCTGCTGTCAGAGTCGGACGCACATATCGGGCGGATCCTGGAAGACGTCATCAATCTGCTGGTGGATAAGAACATCCTCATGTTCACAGACCTGCCAGTCGCGGCGCAGAAAAAGCTGCTCGCACGCAAGAGCCTGCGGGAGAACGTCGGGCAGAATGATTTCACCCTGATCGACGACGACACCATCCTGTAGGCCCTCGCTCACCGTTGACACTGGACGGTTACATTCAGTCTTGGTTCAGCTTGCCCCCGCTACATTCACTGACACACGGATAAGAATTCCGAAACCAGTAGCGTCAGGAGAATCAAGATGAACAAGTTGCTGAACAGCATGGTCGTCGCCACCGGGCTGCTTTTGGGCACAAGCATTAGCGCGCATGCCGGGCACAATTTCTACGAGGAATACGCCAGAGTCATCTCTGTAAAACCGATTTACGAGGATGTCGAGGTAATCACCCCGCGCCGTGAATGCTGGACAGAACGTAGGGTCAGCCACGGTGACCATCCGCACCAACATTATGCCCGCCGGGACTCTTACACCGCTCCGCTGGCAGGAGCCCTACTGGGTGGCGTCATCGGCAACCAATTTGGTGGCGGTAGCGGCCGCAAGGCCCTCACGGTTGGTGGCGCCTTGCTCGGCGCCTCGATTGGCAATGATGTCGCTGGCAAACATCGCTATCCGCTACCTCAGGACCACCCTGCCCGCTTCGAGAATGTCGAACTTTGTGAGACCGTGGATCACATGGAAATCCGCGAGGAACTGGTCGGTTACCGTGTAAAATACCGTTACAACGGTAAAATTTACCGGACTCGCATGGACAGCCATCCTGGTGACACGGTACGTGTCAGTGTTAAGGAGCGCGTCCGTCTGATCGACTGAACGATCACGGAGAAACGACATGAAAATCAAGCTGGTAACCACCGCGGCCCTGCTTCTCGCCAGCAGCCTTGTGCTGGCCGGGCCTGAGCGCCGTACCAGCTTGGACGAAGCCGTTTCCGAGGCACGCGAGCGATACAACGGACGTGTCCTCTCCGCGGAGACCAGGCGCCGCAACGGGCATGAAACTCACAACATCAGGATCCTCACGCGCGACGGACAGGTTCGACGTTACCGCGTCGATGCCGATCGCATGCCACCACGCGGTCAGCCACAACGACGCCACCCGCCACCCCGTGACTTCCGACGCTGATCATGCGCATTCTACTGGTCGAGGATGAGCCCCAACTGAGGGAACAACTGAGCGAGCAACTGCAGCGCAAAGGCTATTCGGTCGACGCTGCGGAAGATGGTGAAAACGGCCTGTTTCTCGGGCGTGAATATCCCTTCGACCTGGCTATCGTCGACCTGGGCCTACCCCGCATGAGCGGAATGCAAATGATCCATGAACTGCGCCAGCTCGGTCGCGACTATCCGATCCTGATTCTTACTGCCCGTGACAGCTGGCAGGACAAGGTAGAAGGGCTCGAGGCCGGCGCGGACGACTACCTCACCAAGCCGTTTCACCACGAGGAGTTACTGGCACGCCTTAATGCTCTGCTGCGGCGCTCTGCCGGGCATGCTTCCCCGGTCATCGAGTACCACGGCATAACACTCAACACGGCCGAACAACGCCTGCAGCTCGACGGCAGTCCAGTAGAACTCACCGGACACGAATACCGGGTGATCGAGTACCTGATGACGCATGTGGGGAAAGTGGTCTCAAAGACCGAGTTGACCGAACACATTTACGATCAGGACTTCGATCGCGACAGTAATGTCCTCGAGGTCTTCGTCGGGCGGCTGCGCAAAAAACTCGACCCCAAGGGGGTTCGCAAACCCATTGAAACCCTGCGAGGCCGCGGTTACCGTTTCCGGGAAAGCGTTGAATGAGCGCCTCGATTTCGCGCCGCCTGCTCGGTGGCAGCGCCCTGGTGGTGTTTGTCTTTCTCGGGCTGGCCGGCGCATCGCTCGAGCAGGCCCACCGCGACAGCACGGAGAGAGCCCTGCAGGACCAGCTGCAAGCCCATATCTACTTGCTGCTGGCGACCGCCGAAGAAGACACACAAGGGCGCCCGCGCCTGCCCGAGATACTGTCTGCCCCTGGGTTCAACCGCCCCGACTCCGGCCTGTATGGCCAGGTCACAGGTGCCAAAGATGGATATCGCTGGCGTTCAAACTCACTATTGGCACGCCAGCTGCCGCTCTTACCCCGGGCACCTCCCGGTAAAACCCGCTTCACGCACACCGAGGGACTTCTCATCCTCCAGCAAGGGATTGGCTGGGAAGATCTCGAAGGTATCAGCCTGCCTTACGAATTCATTGTTGCCCGGGATGCTTCTTCCCTGGCCGCCCAACAGCGCGTCTTCCGCACTACCCTCTGGAGTTGGCTGGGTGGAATCGGCGTCCTCCTCCTGTTGATTCAGCTGGCAGTAACCCGTTGGGGGTTGCAGCCGGTGCTACGTATTGCCCAGGCGGTACGAAGTATCGAACAGGGCAACAAGGAACAGATCACCGGTTCGGTACCCCGCGAACTGATACCACTCACAGACAACCTGAACTCGCTGATCAGACAAACTCAAAGACGCCAGGAACGCTTACGCAACACTCTGGCGGATTTGGCGCACAGCCTGAAGACACCTCTGGCGGTGCTGCGTGGCGCCGTAAGAGACCAATCGAACAACGAACTGGCCGAGCAGATCGACGAGCAAACCGAACGCATCGACCAAATCGTCAGCTACCAACGCCAACGCCTGGCTGCCGCCGGCGGCAACCCGCTGCTACCCCCGCTGCCTGTGCAACCGATCATGCGGCGTATCTGCAATGGCCTGCAGAAGGTTCACCGCAACCGGCACATGCAATGCCGGTTTGATTTTGCGGAAGACTTCAGCCTGCGTGCCGACCAGGGTGACCTGTTCGAACTATTCGGCAATATCCTCGAAAATGCCTTCAAGTACGGTAAAAAACGTATCCTGATCCGCGCAAAGGACAACACCGTGTTGATCGAAGACGATGGCCGCGGGATCGATGCCGCAGAGGTGCGACGCCTTCTGCAGCGAGGCCAGCGTGGTGACCAACACCAGCCCGGCAGCGGTATCGGCCTGGCGGTAGTCAGCGAAATCGTCGCGCTCTACGGCGGCTCCCTCGAGATTACCCGTTCGCAGCTCGGCGGCGCCTGTGTTCAGGTGACATTCGGCTGATCGGCTTCAAGTTCAACCGCGGCTTGCCGCTACCCATAACGTTTCTTAAGGAAATTCTGGGGAATTAGATGCCCGACAAGCCGAGCACCCAACCTGACGGTGCGACAAGCACGGCCGAGGAAGAGCCACTGATTCGTTTTGGGGACAATTGGGTCCCAGCGCATCGAGTGTGGAAGAAAATGGAAACTGCTTCGGCCGTCGCGGACGTCATCGAACATTTCAACACCCACTTTCCGCACTTGAGCAACGAGCTGACGCGCAAAGTGGTCCCAACCGTACGCCAGCGTCTGAAAGACGTGGAAGTGCGAATGCCGAAGAAAACTGAGGCCCCTGATTTCGCGTCGGTCGCCGCCGACTTGCTCGATCACATGCCCCCGGAAGACGTGCTCGACGAACTGGCCAGGGACCACAACCTGCATACAGACCTGCGCGACCTGATTGCGATTGCCGGCGAGGACGCCTATCTACAAGCGTTACGCCGCGAGGCCCTCGAATACGAGCAAAACCGTATATTGGCGGAACAGACCTCTCTCATCTGGAACGAAATGTCTCGCCCGGCACCGGGTGGCGGCCTGTGGAACCAGCAGAAGGTCGAACAGCTGATCAGCGACGGTAATCCCAACTAAGCAGGCGTCTCAATCGCCATCGCGCTCCAGTTTCAGCGAGACGGAATTGATGCAGTAACGCAGCCCGGTCGGCTGTGGTCCGTCCGGAAACACGTGCCCCAGGTGGGAACCGCACTTGCGACAATGCACCTCGGTACGGGTCATGCCGTGGCTGCTATCGAGTTGAGCCTCCACCGCCTGGTCATTCAACGGCTGAAAAAAGCTCGGCCAGCCAGTGCCCGAATCATACTTGGTATCCGAAGAAAACAACGGTTCCCCGCAGCCGCTGCAACGGTAGGTGCCGCTGGCCTTGCTGTCCCAGTATTCGCCGGTAAAGGGGCGTTCCGTGCCATGCTGACGACATACATGGAATTGCTCGTCGCTCATGCGTTCTCGCCACTGTTGGTCGGTAAGATCGATTTTCTCACTCATGCCACCCTCCCGGACAAGCCGTAGAATTTTTAATGATTTAACGCTTGCTCCGCGCTTTTTCCCCTCAATATACTCGTCGCCTCGCTTTTTTGAACCCAACAGCAGGCCTTCGTATGTCCGACAATGCCTTCCACCCGCCGCAACGCACCCTGATGGGGCCCGGCCCTTCCGATGTCTCACCCCGTGTCCTGGAGGCCATCGGGCGCCCGACCATCGGCCACCTGGATCCGGCCTTCGTCGGCTTGATGGACGAGATCAAGGCCCTACTGCAATACGCCTTTCAGACCGAAAGCCAGCTGACCATGCCGATCTCCGCGCCTGGGTCCGCCGGCATGGAAGCCTGTTTCGTCAACCTGGTTGAGCCGGGTGAGAAGGTCATCGTGTGCCAGAACGGCGTTTTCGGCGGTCGCATGAAGGAAAACGTCGAACGCTGCGGTGGAGAGGCGGTCATGGTTCAAGACGACTGGGGCAAGCCCGTCGATCCGGCCAAGCTCGAGGACGCACTCAAGGCCAACCCGGATGCCAAGGTCGTGTCCTTCGTGCATGCCGAAACCTCCACCGGGGCTCAATCCGACGCCAAGACCCTGGTCGAACTGGCACATAAACACGACTGCCTGACCATCGTTGACACAGTGACGTCACTCGGCGGCACTGAGCTACGCGTGGACGACTGGGGTATCGATGCCATCTACTCCGGCACCCAGAAGTGCCTGTCGTGCGTACCGGGGATCTCCCCGGTCAGTTTCAGCGAGCGCGCCCAGCACAAGATCGCCAACCGTTCTACCAAGGTCCAGAGCTGGTTCCTGGATATGAACCTGATCATGGGTTACTGGGGTGGCAGCGCCAAGCGCGCTTACCACCACACCGCACCGGTCAATGCCATGTACGCGCTGCATGAATCCCTGCTGATTCTCAAGGAGGAGGGCCTGGAGAATGCCTGGAAGCGCCACCACAATAACCATCTGGCACTACGTGCCGGCCTTGAAGCGATGGGTCTGAGCTTCATCGTCGACGAGCCGTACCGCCTGCCCCAGCTCAACAGCGTCACCATCCCGGAAGGCGCCGACGATGCCGCCATACGCACCCGCCTGCTACAGGAACATCACCTGGAAATCGGTGCAGGCCTGGGTGACCTGGCCGGCAAGATTTGGCGCATTGGCCTGATGGGCCACGCCAGCAAGGTGGAGAATATCACCCTGTGTCTGGGCGCACTGGACGCTGTATTGACCGACATGGGGGCCAATATCAACAGTGGTGCCGCCCTGCCGGCTGCCGAAAAGCACCTTTCCAACGATTGACCAGCTGCAATGCACTCCGCCGGCAGCGTTTCTCACTGCGCGCCGGCGGGGGAACTTTCCCTTTCAAGATGCGCAGAAATCGACCACCTCGCACGCCCCTTCAGCGCTTTGCCATCATCAGCGTGGCCTTGTGCACTTTGCTGATCGGTTACTACCTGGGCAACCGCTACCAATTCAGCGAGCTGCAAAACTCCGCGGCCATCTTGTACGAACAGCCTATCGAAATCGAAACAGCCGAGCTGCCTCAACCTCTGAGCGAGCACATTGAAGCAGAGAACCAGTGGATAATCCTGCTGGCTGGCAAGCATGGCAGGAGTTGCGATGCGCTGCTGGACCACTATATCGAGGTGGTCAACCGCCTGGCAGCCTGGCCACAGATCCAGGCGCGCATCAGCCTGACCCTCATCGAAACCAGCGGCTCCGCCCCAGGGGTTGCCTGGAGCAATGTCAAATGGGCGCATGTGCAGCCCATGACCGAAGCGCAGATGCTGCAACTGACAGGCAAACTGGGGATCGCCCCCCTGGGCAACCGCTGGTGTGAAGATGTGCAGGCAACCGCCGCCGTGATCGGTCCCCGCAACCAGACCCGTGCACTGCTACCACTGGACAATCCCGCCGAGATAGCCGAGAGTCTGCGCTTGATTATTGAAGCCTTTGATCCCGATGTCTGACAGTACCCCCGCCGCCCCTGGCTTATACGATCGTTTCACTACCGCACTGCTGCGCATCCTGCCGCAACATTTCTTGTCGGGTGTCATGTACACAATCGCACGCAGCGAAGCGAAATGGCTGAAGAACGCCATCATTCGCTTCGTGATCTGGCGCTTCGACGTGGACTTGCATCTGGCAAAAAACGAGGACGCTCTGAGCTATCCAAGCTTCAACGCCTTCTTTACCCGCGAGCTGAAATCCGAGGTGCGTCCGATCTCCTCTGAAGGAGTGATCAGTCCGGTAGACGGCAAGGTCAGCCAGTGTGGCCGTATTGCTGCCGACCGCCTGGTTCAGGCCAAGGGCCATGACTTCAGCCTGTATGCCCTGCTCGGCGGAGACAGCAGCAGCGCACAGTTATTCGAGAATGGCGACTTCGCCACGATTTACCTGTCGCCACGTGACTACCACCGCATTCACATGCCCTTCAGTGGCACCCTGCGCGCAATGGTGCATGTACCGGGAGACCTGTTCAGCGTCAGCGAAGCCACCACCCAGCTGGTGCCTGGCCTTTTCGCACGCAACGAACGGGTAATCTGTCACTTCGACACCGAACGCGGCCCGATGGCAGTCATCCTGGTCGGTGCGATCTTTGTCGGCAGCATGCAGACCGTGTGGCACGGCGAAGTACAAGGACAAGGGGGGAAACCCAAACGCTGGGAGTACGAGGGAGACGATGCGCCCCGCTTCGAGAAAGGCGAAGAGATCGCCCGTTTCAACATGGGGTCGACCGTGGTCCTGCTGCACCCGCAACACGCTACCGATTTCCATGCCGACCTGGCGGGACGCAACGTGGTGATGGGCCAGAAGATCGCGGACTGATCAGATCCGGGCCAGGGAAAAGCTCAACACCTCGTCGATATCTTCGACACCGAGCGCGCACATCAACACGCGGTCCAGGCCGAGCGCCACACCACTGCAATCTGGCATGCCACTCTGCAGGGCACCCAGCAAGGCCTCGTCGACCGGCATCGGCGGCTGTCCTTTGGCCCGGCGCGTACAATTTTCATGTTCGAATCTTTCCGCCTGCTCCTCGGCATCGCCCAGTTCCTCGAAACCGTTGGCCAGCTCTATCCCTCGGTAGTACAGCTCGAAACGCCCAGCGGTACGTGGATCCCGGGGATTGATACGTGCCAGTGACGCCTGCGAGGCAGGGTAATCGGTGACAAAGCAGAGCCCGTCCTTACCGAGCTCGGATTCAATCAGGCTGCCCATCAATAGGTTCAGCCAGCCATCGCGATCCAGCTCCAGGGTTTCGGCGCCCAGCAGGTTGCGCTTGCGCGCAAACATGGCCAGCTCATCGGCCTGGGCCTCGAAAATGTCCAGCTGCAGCTGTTCTTCGAACAACTTTGCGTAAGAGACGTACTGAACGGGCAACCCTGATTGACCCAACAAGTCGACCACCAGGTCAGCGACTTCCTGCATCAGGTCGACCCCACTGAAACCGGGCCGATACCACTCCAGGACAGTGAACTCGGGGTTGTGTAGGCGTCCCGCCTCGCCGTTACGGAAGGCCTTGCAGACTTCGAATATAGGCCCGCTGCCATTGGCCAGCAGGCGTTTCATGAAGAACTCTGGGGAACTCTGCAGGTATAGGGCTCTACCCTGCGCATAACCCGGACCGGTGAACTCGCTTTGCAAGGGCTCAATCGAAGGCTCTGTGCCAAAGCTGGAACTGAGCAGCGGGGTCTCGACTTCCAAAACTCCACGTTGCTCGAAGAAAGCACGGATGCGCGCCAACATTTGCGCGCGTGCCAGCAGGACTTCTTGGCCGCTTCCAGGGCACCAGTCGGACACGTGTCGTCGCATAGTTGCAGGGAACAGCCTCTCCCAAAGCGGAAGAGGCAGAAGGTTCAGTCTTCTTTGGCGCGGCTGACGTACTCACCGGTACGGGTATCAACCTTGATCTTCTCTCCGGTCTGGATGAAAAGGGGCACGCGCACCACGGCGCCGGTCTCCAGGGTGGCAGGCTTGCCGCCACCACCCGAGGTATCACCCTTCAATCCGGGATCGGTCTCGGTAATTTCGAGCACGACAAAGTTTGGCGCCTCAACGGCAATCGGGGTCCCGTTCCACAGGGTAACGTTGCACTCGTCCTGTTCCTTGAGCCACTTGGTCGCCTCACCCATGGCATTGGCATCCGCCTGGCACTGTTCGTAGGACTCGTTGTCCATGAAGTGCCAGAATTCACCGTCGGTATAGAGATAGGAAAGGTTACGATCCATGACATCAGCCGCTTCTACCGATTCACCGGACTTAAACGTCTTCTCCAGCACACGACCGGTCTTGAGGTTGCGCAGCTTTACGCGATTGAAAGCCTGGCCCTTGCCCGGCTTGACGAACTCGTTCTCAATGATGGTGCACGGATCGCCATCGAGCATCAGCTTGAGACCGCCACGGAATTCGTTGGTATTGTAAGTCGCCATATCGTCCTCTTTCGAAGGCAGAATTCAGCCGTCTATGATAACCCCTTCACCCACTTCGCTGCAGCACGATGACTGGCAGAAACAACTCGCCCAGGCAATTTCAGACCCGGCGGAACTGATCAAGGCGTTAGGCCTGCCCGAAAACCTCATCGAGGGTGCCCTTCGGGCTTCCGAGACATTCCCTCTACGGGTAACCCGGCACTATCTGAGCCTGATCCAGCCAGGGGACCCCGACGACCCGCTGCTGCGGCAGATCCTACCCCTGGATACGGAAACCCACAGTACCGCAGGATTTTCCACCGATCCGGTGGGCGATCACAGCGCAGCCCTCGGCGCCGGAGTGCTGCACAAATACCAGGGGCGCGCGCTCCTGATCACGACAGGAGCCTGCGCCATACACTGCCGTTATTGTTTCCGCCGTCACTACCCCTACAGCCAGGACAATGCCGTTCGTCATTGGGACGACATGCTCAGGACCCTGCGTGAGCAATCACAAATTGACGAAGTCATCCTCAGCGGGGGGGATCCTCTCAGCCTTTCCGATTGCCGGCTACGCCAGTTGGTCGAAGAGTTGGAAACCATCGACCACATCAAGCGCCTTCGGATCCATACGCGCCTGCCAATAGTGCTGCCCACGCGCATCACCACCGACTTGTTGGAATTGCTCTCGGATACGCGCCTGAGCTGCAGCATGGTGTTGCATTGCAATCACCCGGATGAACTTGCAGCTCCTTTGCGTACCCAACTGGTTAAATTGCGCTCGGCTGAAGTCACGCTGCTGAACCAGGCGGTTTTGCTGAAAGGCGTAAACGACAACCTGGAGACCCAGGCTGCGCTGAGCGAACGCCTGTTTGAGTTCGGCATCCTGCCCTATTACCTGCACCTGCTCGATCCAGTCGCGGGGGCTGCGCATTTTGCGGTGCCGGATGACCTTCCCGGTCAAATCCAGGCTGGACTGGAGGCCAGGCTACCTGGTTACCTGGTGCCCAAGATAGTTCGCGAAGTCTCTGGCTCTGCCTCGAAAACCCCGATTCATCGATTGCATTCGCCAGACACCTTCGCCCTCGACGGCTAAAATTGTGTCGAACAGGGTTTTGAGCGTATTTTCTCCGGCTCCGGCATGATAAATTCCAGATACACGTACCTCGCAAACCGGGGATTGTACGGCGCATACAAAAGCTCTAACAGCGGACCCAACCAAAGGACATGACAGACAGCAAATTGCAAGACTCCACCGGCATGCAGTCGCCGACTGCGGGTTCACTTGGTTTACGCGTGCCTGAGCAGTTGCCTGCACCTGCAGACAGCTTTTTGCTCGACCCACGCGACACAAGTAAATGGATTGAGAGCCTACCGATGGCCAACATCGGAGAAACTGCCCGCCGCGTGTATCGCACACTGATCGATTTCAACCGCTACGAACTGCCGGAAATGCTGCGCGCCAAACTGGTGGAGCAGTTTCGAGCGCCTACTGAATACGTATGCAACAATCTCAAGCGGCACTACATGGACGTCAGCTTTCCCCTACCGGAAAAGTCCTGGAAGACGGCCTCGCTGAACCGAGAACTCAACGCCGAACTTGCCATCTCCTACAAGATCGTCATTGAGCGCATGTTGGCCGGGGAAGCAGACCGCTTTGATCGCAAGCTCCTGGTCATCGCGATGCACCGCGCCATGTATTACCTGGGCCAAGTCCTGTTGCAGACTGCGCTGATCTACGCTCCCTGGATCAAGGGCATGTGGAAAGAAGTCAACACCTTGTTCCTCTTTGCCCAGCAAAACAAGGTTCACCAGGTACCGATCAAGATGAAGCTCGAGAATCGCGAGCTGGTCACGACGATTGAAGAGCAATACAAGGCGTTACTGTTGCTGG
>Ga0180436_10005517_pt1 | contig 11165 bp, 11 predicted proteins | sample SS_ome_2_FD_132434 | JGI IMG/M metagenome (GOLD analysis project Ga0180436, IMG submission 132434) | Hypersaline lake sediment archaeal communities from the Salton Sea, California, USA - SS_3_S_2 metaG | ecosystem: Environmental > Aquatic > Non-marine Saline and Alkaline > Hypersaline >...
CTTCTTCATGTCCCATATAAGCACATAATGCAACAGTATAACAATCAGTACCTGCACGGATCATTCTAAGTGAAAGGTTTGCATAGTGACAGTGTACACCTACAAAGATACAAGCCTTGATCTTATTATCCAGGATCGTTAGGTTCGGGTGATTTGGGTTGATCTCAGCCTTAACATCAATTTTTGGATATTTTGGTCTGTAGTCAGGCATTGGGATGATCTTACAGTTTGGAATCTCAGATGCAAGTTCTAAGATCGCTGCAGATTTTTCAGCAACATCTTCTTTCCAGTCCCAAAGAACTTGAGGACCAGGGAAGATCGTTGGATTATCCTTTGTAAGTAATGCTCTAGCAGCATCTCTCATTGCCTCTTCTTCAGAAACAACATTTCCGTAAAGTAAAGCTTGACCTTCTGGCGCAAGCTCAACTCCCATCTCCGGTGCCGACTGTGGCATATACCCAGCAGGACCTTCTGTTACTATTTTCGTCATTGTGACTCCTTTTATTTATAAAAAAGTTTCGAAAAAATACACTAATTAGTGTATAAAACATTTCTAAATTCATTGTCTTTTTAAAATCCATTATCTAATGATAATTCCTAAAATCAGATATAAAGCTTTCAAGACAGAAAGTATCATGCAGATACATCCTATTCATTGAGAAACATGAATTTGTGTCTTATAGTAGCGAATATTATTTAAATATGTAATACTTGAGCAATATGAAACCCCCTATATGATACAAAGAGTTACCATACGAAGCAGCAGTATTTTAAGTAAAAATAAAAATAAAAATATTTAATAAGTAATAATTATAACTATAGATAGTTTTACTCATACTCTTATATTTCATATTAGTATACACTATACCTTACAGTAGTGACGGATAGCCCTACTTATCGTAATGTGTATGTTTTATACAATCTGATTACTAATAGAATAAATATACCTATTTTTTAAATTTTGATTTTGATAATGGCTACTAAGAGTGTTACATTTTATACTAAAACTGATTATCTTTTATTTTTGAATGTTTGTATGAAGAATTAAGAATAGGGAGTTGCATGTATGAATAGGTCTTTTCTCTTAAGACTTATTCATTTTAGAGAGGCTTATACGAACAGATCACTTGCTTCAGGATTTTTTTCCTGATACTTTACTATATATGAGCACTGAGCGACTGCTTTCTTATTTTGCTTTTTGATCTCTTGCAGTACATCTTCCAAAAGCATTCTTGCAAGACCCTTCCCTGCTAATGCATCCGGTACTATTGTATGCGTTAAATGCATGTTTCCATCTTGATCATCATATGTAATATATGCTACATATCCATCTATATGGTATTCGTATTTACACTCATCAGCATTGTGAATTAATGTATGTGACATAATATTTTCCTTTAATTTTTTGAGTATTCTATCATTATTTGCTCTTCAAATGATTAAAATATGCTACCTATGGTTATATCTTATTGTCAGGTGTCACAAGTTTACCTTTATCGTATACACAAACATCAAGTATAAATAGATAGAACAAGATATAATTACCCGTTTTTCAAAATACCTATCTATATTTTGAAAATATTTAAAAGATTATGAAGGAAATAGTATGAGTGAACAGTCAAAAATTATTGCCCAGATTGGTGAGATCGTCATGAATGTTTTTAAAACAGGGTCAGTGACCATGGAAGAGAGTGTGAAAATGCAGGAACTTGAAACATTATTGCACAAACAAAGATGTTTTAAGGAAGTTGAACATACTGACCATACCTATCAGGGAGAAGAGATCGCAAGCCTCTTCTTTAATGATAAATACACTGAAGCCATAGACAAGATGTATGAGTATAAGATCACCCCTGAAGATCTTTTCGGCTTTGTTGAGTATCACTATGATGATGAACATGAAGATGAAGAGAAAACTGAAATGTTTACACATGCATTTATTGATAATGTGACTCGAGATTACCTCTCTAAATGTAAATCCTGATATAATTAAGAGTAAATTTGTCTTATTTTAAGTTTAATTGTTTAATATTACTTTAAAACATATATTAGAATTCTAAAATAAGTATGAGGTAAAAATAATGGCTGATAAAGATACAAAACGCTATATGGAAATGCAAATGGATGAAATGAAAGATTTTCATTCAGAGAACAATGAAGAAAAAGACTCTACTCCCAAAAAGCGTAATGATGACAGAGAAAAGCATGCTGAAGTCGCAAAACTTTATGAAGACCTTGCAGAATATGAAGAAGATCTGAAATGTTTTGAAGATGAACTAGAAGTTGTAAATGCCAATGAACTTAAAGATATTGCTGCATCATTAACTCAAAAGTTACCAGATGAAGAGAGAGACTATGAAAAAGAGTTAAAGGCTGTATTGGAAGCTGGATGGACATTTATGGTAGAAGTACAAAAGACGCATCCGAAAGAGCAGTTGGATCTTATTAAAGATAGTGATCTGTCTGATGTGGTAGAAAAATTCAATAGTACTTTCACAGATTATGTGGGTGATTTTGAAACAGATGTGAGAAATATTCTAGTTAAAAGATGGGAAACACTGATAGCTATTAAAAAAGAGCATATCAAGGAAGAGATCACTGAGATCAAAACGCTGGGGCTTAAACCTAATTATGTGAAAAGAGCTTATAAAATATACCACGGTATTGAGTAGTATCTTATATAGGCTGAAAACTTTCAGCCTATATTGCAAGAGTTGGGCTTAACCCATCTCTACAGAGTCGATCTCTGTTTTAAACTGTTCGATAGAGAAAGTAACCAAATTCGCTATCTCTTCAGGTGAATTTTGAAGATAAGTATTTGTCAAACGTATCTTACGTGTCGGTCTTGTGTATTCACTCACAACATAAGTCACTTCAATATAAGGGTCTCCAGAAACATCACAGGTATCTGATGTTGTTGCTACATCAGGTATACAATATTCAATATCAATGTCTGGATCTGCATTTGCATTATTGACAACAGCTACGATCTGTTCAAGTTTCGCTTTAAGCTCTTGCTCTGCCAGCTCAATCTCTTCTGGGTTCTTTACAAGTGCCAAAATTTTTCCCAGTTTCTCTCTCACTTCATTTGCAGTTACTGTAGTATCTGTATCATTCATCAGTGCAACAAGCTCTTCTAATTTACCTTTTACTTCTTTCATAATAATAACTCCTAAAATAATATAGCTTATCATTTCCAATGAAAAGCATGAAGCATGATGGCCTATTATTTAGACCTTATTCACAACCTCATAATTCATTATATCATAATAAAACAGAGGTTTTATAGAAAAACTTAAAATAATCTGTAAAGACGATTTTATAGGTATTTTTCCTCATTCAAATTTCTATTTTCTATTTCGAATGAAAAGGAACTTCATCCAATGAGAATGCTTTCAACCTCTCACTTATCCATTGAAATTCTTCAGAGTCCTCATCCATAAAAAGGTAGATCCCCTCTCCGTCTTCATCATTTTTAATGAGTAGCCCACAGTGGTTCTCATTTTCCCAATCAGTTAAGGAGCCATACGCTATATACTCTTTTTGCATCACATAACTTTGCAGTGTGATCGCTTTCTCCAGAGAATAAAAAAGAAACCTATTGGAAGCAACTTCATCAATATCTACAGGAACATCAGTGTTTAGTTTATAGATCCTGTATCCGAAGTTTTCTAAAAAATCAGATATGAATTCTTTTGTAAATTTGACCACTGCTTTCATACATTTGGATGTTTGGGGATCTTTATTGTCTCTGTCCAGATACGCTGTATTGTAATCTTTACAGATGTTGCTGTAGTCTATACCTATACCTATCTTTTTCATTTTATGCCTCTTTTACTACAGTGACATCATTTCCGACTGCGATGCCACCATACTCGACAGCTTTAACAAAAAGACCTCGTTTCCCGCTTATAAGATCAGGGACCTCCGGTACAAATGCATACAGATAACGATAATCCTCACATGCTCCCTGCACTTCAAAAAGCACATCACCAATCTCTATGATCGATCCTTTCTTAAGATGATAAAGATCAACATCTACATAGATATTCTCGAGCAATAGACCTCTATCAACAGCTATATCAGCCTCATCGATGATGTCATAAGTCTTTTTTGATACCAGAAGAAGCAGTTTCTCCTCTCCATCATCATAATCATTACTCCCTACAATTCCAGTTGGGTCACAGGCAAATTCATCACACTGCATACGGTGACCAGAACGCATCATATCAGGTATGGTCATATATAGCGATAATACTTTTCCGCTTGTCATCAGTTATCCTTTATTTGATTCTGTGTGATACTAGCATAATTTGTAACGCAAAACAACATTTATTTTAGAATACACAGAATCCAAACTATCTGTTGTAACCAAATACGATAATGTGTTCTCTATTCCGGCAGATACAGAGAATCATCCTAATCTAAATAGTGATATAATGCAGCAAAAAATAAAGTGAGCGTTATACAATGGTAAATAAAGATGAGAACTATGCATTTCCATGGGGATTTCATTTAGGAGACTTACATAAAGAGAATGAATCCATTCCTTTATACACGAACAGCAGTGATGGCGGATTTTGCCTCTTGTATGATAAGGTCTCGGAACCAAAGGCTGACAAAATGCTGGAGAGCCTCTGTTTAGAGCTACTCTCTACAATGCCTCATGAGAGTTTAAGGGTTGATCTTTTTGATTTTGGGAAAAAGAAATTCTATAACCTCTCACCTTTGCAGTATCTCCAACTCTATACCACAGCTTATGACCCTAAAATGATGTCTATGCTGTTTGAAGAACTTGAAGAGACGATCTATACTCGCCATAAAGATATACTTTGTTGTAACAGACCTACGATCAATGATCATAATCAGAAATCCAAACTGAAAAAGAAGTATCATCTTGTACTGATAAATTTAGAAAACTTTCCGACAGAAGAGTTTGAACTGCGAAGAATCAAAAATTTTGTAGAGTCGGCTTTTCAAGCAGGTGTCTATGTGATCGCATTTGCCAATCAGGAAATAGAACAAAGCAAAAGTGAAACTACGCATACGATTTTGGACTATTTTAAAACGTTAAGGGTGACCCAAGGAGAATTTGAGATCACAAAAGAGATCTTTGAATTTGTAGAACTGCTGGAGGATCACCACTTCAAATCACTTGACCTGGACAAAGGCCAATTATTACAAAAGACACTGGCCAATGCAGATCTAGATAACATGATGAACCCTGAAAAGATCAAATTAGAAGAGAATACAAAAGTTTAATAAGACCCATAAGATGTCTATAGCTTAATTAAGATCAGGGTCTTTCCAGTATTTTGTTCCGCCTATACTTGCTTTTAGCATTACTCCTGTATCGATCAATTGATAGATCTTAGTTCCGTCTGCCAATGTTACACCCAATTGCTTACTGTCATCACCACCGATAGCACTTGCATCCGCGTCTGCACTCCAACCATCATTTATAAAGTTAGTCAATGCGATCTCAGTAGGAAAAACAAATATGATCTGGAGATATTTTATTCCTCCGCCTAAGTTTGCACCTCCACTAGCCATTTTCATATAAGTTCGGCTACTATTGATCTTATTTACTGCGACACCGGCACCAAAACCTGTTTTGATCAAAAAAGCAAATTCACGAGAATCAAATACAGCATACCCTGCTGCATTCTCATAAAATTCTTGAGCCTCATTTGATTCTCTAAACAATCTTGAGAGTGCTTTTTGTGCATTATTATCGATCTCTTGTCTCTGTTGAACGTATGAGGCTTCATCATTGACCATCTCGCTTGCAGTATCACCTACTTTTCCTGCAGTATCTACTACAGCATCACCCGCTTTTGATGCAACACTCTTCACATCATCCCATAGACCAGCTTGTGAAAAACTCACTATGGTAGAAACAATTAGAGGAGTAATCCATTTAGTATTAAATAACCTGTTCATCTTAAACCTTTATCTCTTATGACATATTTAAATTATATCACACTGTATAAATTAAAACTGTTGCTCCATTTCACTATGCTTTTTTGATGTAAGTTTCATAGCTTGCCACTTATAATCGGCATCAAATCCATGTACAGTTTTATTTTCAAAAGCATTCTTACATGCGATCAGTACTACATTTTTAGTATCACCACTCTTTGCAAGCTCCGTTGCATCACTGTATGGTACTGTGTAGTTAATCCCTTCAACAATGCCAAGTACATAGGTATTATCCATCATTGTACCATTGCTATTTATTATATTGCGACATTGTTTCTTTGCCATTTTGTCTACTGGAGTTGCATTTACAGAAACACTAAGGACAACAATCATTGCTAAAGTTGAGAGTATCTTCATCCATCTATCCTTTCAATTTTTAATAGTATATAATAAATATTATTAATGTTATTCTATCTCTTTAATATATTATATATCATAGATTTTGCAAATGATGTAAGTGCATTATTGCATGGTGTATAACACTACAAGAAAAGAAATGGTAATTATATTTGTCCCTAGGAAAACCAATGCAAGTAGCTTATCTTGTTTATACCAATTAGATATTGCCTTTATCTTCTTCCTCATACCCAGCTCCCCAGCTTTCAATAAGTCATTATATCAAGAAGAGGTCACATTGATGTCACACTGTTATCTAGCTTAAAAAAGTCATTCAACATGAAAAACATCATGTAAAAGTAACCCATGAATTGAATCATCTATGTACTCAGGAGCTATTGAAGTCATTATTATAGAAACTATGTGTGTCAGTCCATTAAATTCTTAGTGATTTATCATTTTCATACTTTACTTTTATATGGTATTTATAATATGATATTAGAAAGTGCTATAACAGTATTAGATCAATTTTGGAGCAAAGTAATGAAAAAGATAATAGTAACAGCACTGCTTTTGAGCGGACTGAATGCAGAGATCCCTTATATCGTAGAAAAAAAATGTAAACAAGGCAATACAACTGATTGCTACAATATAGCTCTAATGTATTTAAGAGGTGAAGGAGTACCTCAAAGTACTTACAAGTCTTCTAAATTCTTTAAAGTCGCTTGTGAGAAAGGTGAACCAAAAGATGTATCGATGAAAGCCTGTTATGAACTGGGTTTCATATATTATATTGGTAATGAACATGGATTAAAACAAAATTATGACTATGCAGTAAAACAATTTTCTAAAGTATGTGATGGGGGAAATTCTCAAGGTTGTTATCAACTAGGTCTTATGTACCAAAATGGCGAGGGCGTCAAGAAAAATGTAGCTACTGCAAAAGAGTATTTTGGTAAATCCTGTAAACTTGGTTACGATGACGGATGTAAAGATCATGAGAAACTGGATAGGTCACGTTAACGTCCGTTCAAATACAGAGGTTTTAATTAAGCAGTTGTGTAAATATTATTTTACATAACTGGTATGATTAGCTATTCCATATATATCATTCAACTGTCAGTCTAATCTTACATACTTTAAAAAAACTTTTTGATATTATATTCAAAATAGAGGATGATCTGATTCAATATGAAGTTTCGTATCTAATATAAAATTACTCCATTTCATATATATTGATAACACTATGCTAGTAAACACATGATATTCACATACAATGTTCATCTGCAAAAGATATCAATGGTATAATATATCCAGTTTAAAGGAAGTTGAATGATCAAGGTACTTGGTGCAGATGGCAGTTATTCTGATAAGCATAAAGCCACATCATTTTTAATAGATAAAAACATTGTTATCGATGCTGGTAATATCATTGAAAGTATGGGAGATGAATGCTGTAGACTTGAACATATTTTTATTACTCACACACATTTTGACCATATCATAGATCTTCCATTTATCATTGAAAGCTACTTTGAACATAGAGAAAAACCACTCAAAATCTATGCCCTAAAGGAAAATATACAAATTCTTCAAAAGTATCTTTTTAATTGGAGTATCTGGCCAGACTTTGTACAGATAGTACACAATGGAGATAAGGATGAATCTGCATTGCAACTTATCCCAATAGAGTATGAAGAATCAATCTATATTAATGATATTGAGATCACTCCTATCTTTGCGAACCATTCTACACCTGCTTGCGGTTTCAAAATTAAAAGAAATGATCACTCTTTTCTCTTTAGTGGTGATACCTATGTGAATGATAAACTTATTGAACGGATCAATATGGATATGAGTATCTCTTCCTTACTCATTGATGTCTCTTTCTCTTCAGACGCAGAGAAACTTGCTTCAACTTCTAAACACTTAACACCTAAACTACTGCAGAAGATGTTGGGTTCTCTTAAACGTGATGATATAGCAGTCTACACATACCACCAAAAACCTTCGTATATTGAGAAGATCGATAATGAACTCTCCGATATGAACTTGCTCAAAAATGGAGGTAAGCGACTTGAGACAGGTGATGTGCTGGATCTTTTTAGTCCTGTCAGTAGCCGTAAACGTGTAAAAAGCCTAGAGTTTCATTACGACAATGAAAACTACTTTAAAGACCTGTTTCAACTCTTACAAAAGATACAAACAGAAACAGACCATACCAAGCAACTTAATATAGTTGTCGAACAAACAATGAAATTAACCCATGCGGATTCAGCTGCACTCTATCTTGTAGACAATGAGAAAAATGAATTAGAGTGCAATATATATTTCAATAATACACTAAACATTCACAATAGCAACCTCAATGAGATAGAATTAAACAGCTGTTTTGAAGAGATGAAACCAGATAAAGAGTTCCTCTCTAAACTTCATAGTTGCAAAAAAGAAGATCTCATTATAAAGAATATCTATGAGGATAACTATTTTGACTTTAATTGGCTAAAACAGTTTGACAAAAGCACTGGATGCTGTTCAGCCTCTACTGTCATGGTATCTATGACTGATCATAAGAACGAGATCATAGGCATCTTACAGTTGATCAACAAAAAAAATATTCATGGGGAAGATATACCTTTTAACGACTTTGACTACGATGTTGCTCAAACTTTAGTCTACCAGGCTTTGAGTTCTATAAAGCATTAGACTGATACACATCAGTTGAATACACTAATCATACTTTCGATCACACATCGAATTAATAGATCACATCAAATACCTTCTTAGGATCTTCTATATACTCCTTGCATCGATCACAATAGATACTGTACAATGTGTCCTTATATCGATCATATAGAACCTTAAACTCATCATATGCTTTTTCTATTTCTCCATTTCTAAAGAGTGTTAACGCTGTATCGTAGTGTCCCAATTCTTTATTTAATGTAGTATCTTTACCTAAGGAGATAACTTCAAACAACTCTACAGGGTCATTCTTCCCTTTAACCCGAACAATGTCTAAAGAACGTAACAGATACTCTTCTTTTAACTGTTTTCTAGTATCTTCAGAAATAATTACAGCACAATTATAGAACTTGTTTAACTCTTCGATCCGTGAAGCAAGATTGACGTTGTCCCCGATGATCGTATAGTCTGAACGATTAGTAGATCCTATTTCTCCAACTGTTACACTTCCTGTATGAATTCCTATACCAACTTTTAAATTAACACCAAATTTCTGATATAGATATGTGTTAAGTTCTTTAAGTTGTTCAATTTGCTTAAGTGCTGATATGACTGCTTGATCTGCATGGTTGTTCACATGATTTGGTGCATTCCAATATGCCATGATGCCATCACCGATAAACTTATCTATCGTACCACCGTGATTTGATATCTCTTCTGCCATTGGAGTGAGGTAGTCATTCAATAATGATACAAGTCTTGAAGAGTCATTTATTTCCTCAGATATAGTCGTAAAATTCCTTATGTCACTAAAGAAGATCGAAACTTCTCTCTCATGTACTTCTAACAGTGAATCATCCTTCTCTTTGATCAGATCAAGCATAACAGCTTTTGAAACTTTTTTTTCAAAGATACGCTGGATATACTCTTTTTGTCGTAAAGAATCCAAATAATCCAAACTCACAACCAGTATCAGAGTTCCTGTAAAAGCTAAAATCGGAAAAAGAAGATTTAATACAATACCAAGAACAAAGAGTAAATAAAAAAAGATTTGATAAAGTAAAATACTTGATACGACAACAGCAGGTAAGAGTATCCAACTCTTCAAATATGAAAAAATGACAGAAAAAACAAGAACGATACAAAATATGATCAACAGATCATAGATGACTGCGTTGATCGGTGTATATAAATAGTCACCTTGCAGTATATTATCTAAAACATTTGCCAATACTTCCACACCGGGAACAACATTATCCAGAGGAGTAGCTCTCAGATCAGAAAGTGCAACAGCAGATGTACCGACCAGAACAAACTTGCCTGTAATATCCGTGACATCAAAATCACCATTGAGTACATCCTTTGCACTAATATATTGAAAGTGTCTGTTTCCTCCTCTAAAATTGACAAACAAACGACCCATGTGATCTGTCGGTATAGTAAAGTCTCCAAATTTTATCTTTTCTACCCCTATTTCATCACCATATATCTCTACATTAGACACATTACTGTATATACGCAGCATCTCTAAAACCAGGGAAGGATAAATGATCCCTTGATATCGCATAATTAGAGGTACTTGGCGGATCACTCCATCAATATCCGGTGTATTGTTAAAAAAACCGGTAGAGTAGAAACTCTCCTGTAAGATATCTATATTCAATACTATATTTTCAGGATTCAATATACTCTCATTGGACTGTAGACCCTTTTCTAAAAATACTGCCGGGATCAATGGGCCCCTATGCTCACTTTGACCCTCAAATTTAAAAATGTATCCACCTATGGTAGGTGTAGAAGAGAAAGTTTTTGCCAATATTTGGTCATAGTTTTCCAAATTAGAAGTATCCATATTTAACCTGGATGCGATCATGTGAGGTGAAGTCTGATCCGCTTCAGAAAACACGATATCCAAGCCAATGATACCAGCTTCTGCATCGTTCAGTTTTTTTACCAGGTCAGAAACGACAGAGCGTGGCCATGGCCACTGTCCATATTGTTTTAACGAGTCTTCATCAATATCTATAATAACGATATCTTTACTTTGAGGCAATTCACCTCGCATATTGAATAGGTGATCGCGCAAGTTATTATCAAGGGAGAAGAATGATTGATGCGTAAAAAGGTATGTCCAGGAAAGAAATAGAGCAAACATCATTATA
>Ga0180436_10005520_pt1 | contig 11160 bp, 6 predicted proteins | sample SS_ome_2_FD_132434 | JGI IMG/M metagenome (GOLD analysis project Ga0180436, IMG submission 132434) | Hypersaline lake sediment archaeal communities from the Salton Sea, California, USA - SS_3_S_2 metaG | ecosystem: Environmental > Aquatic > Non-marine Saline and Alkaline > Hypersaline > Sediment...
AAAACAGAAGCGCTTGATAACACAACTATTTCCCTAGACGAACTCAAAATATCAAATAATCTCCCGTTGTCAACACAATTCCTCAAAATATACAAATACGAGCAAGAGTAGTAAGAAGAATAGGGTTGAGGACGGTCTGACGAGAAGGCCCTTCAAGCTTGAGTCAAGGGTATGCCGAAGGGCGCTGGCAGCATTGTCCTAACTCACGGGTTGGTTCGGGCAAACCTGGTCGTGACAAACACAGAGGGTGAGGAGAATGCTCCCTGGTGATACCGGCCGCCGCCTCGACCTTGTCTCGGTTCCTCCGCGACTTAAGACTTCGGAAATGGGTGCCAATACCTACCGAAAACTACACTACAATAGAGCAGCGTAGTGAATAAAATCACAAGCATGACTGCTTGGATTGGCCGACTGGGGGGAGGGGCGTTGATCCTTGCTGCTCAATCCTGGATCGGCTGAGGACTGTTTGGTGGCGACCCGAATGTGGACAACAGAAGTCCAGTTGTAAGAGCGTTGAGGCTCGACTACATATATTACGGGAGCGTCTGTCGAGTATTTCATCGAAGGGAACGTATATTGGCGTGAGTCTCGAATCTAGACAGGCGACCCGGGTGGGAGACTATTGGATGCTTCGTCTGGCCCGGCTATGAGTAGCGGCGGGGATCACGGTGGAGGAGAGAATATGCCCAGAAGAGGGGCTGCCATAATGGCAGTGAGACTAGAAAGTATAGGTCAGACTGGAGGTGAACAAGTAGAGTCGGGAGTTCTCCTCGGAGGCGTCGTGCCACTCCCATTCGGCTGAAAAGAGAAGGTTGAAACTAAGCGCTGATGCAATCGCAATATCGCCCAAAGTGGTCAATCTATAGTAGATGAATCCCGATTGAAACTCCGACTCAGAGCCCAGTTCTCGCAAACCGAGGTCGGACTGAGTAGAGACAAAGGCACGGCCGGCGTCGATATAATCGAAGCCAAAAACAGCACCATATTCCCAGTAGTTTTCATTGCCCTCGAGTTCAGCTTTTTCTTCTGCCAGGCGCTCAATAGCAGGTCCCAGGGCCAGGGTGGTGCCGCCGAATTCCAGCCCGAAAGAGGCCCCCAGTCCGAAACGGGTATAGTCGAAGTTGACCGGATCTTCGGGACTGAAAGCCACCAGCTCGAAGTCCATTTCCTGACGCGCAAACCAGAATCCGCCCAATCCGGTGCGGTTGTGTCCGGACAGATCGAATCGATAGTGGTCGTCCTGGTCATCGTCCTGGCGATAGTTCTTGCGCTCCAGACGGGCTGAGAAATCGAGATTTCCCTGATCGTAGAAACCGTAATAGGATAATTCGAGTCCGGTATTGACATAACTCAATTCTGAGGTATCAGGGACGATTCTGGCCTGAAGCGAGGCGCTCACCGTGGCGAAAGAGAAGTCGGGGAAAAGGCGTTCAAACTCGAGTGAGCCGCCGATTCGGGTGTAGTTGTATTGATAGCTGGAGGGGTCCTGGAATTGGACGCCGTCCAGGGTCATTTGTGACGACCAGGATACAGAGTTGGAAATCGGGCTGGTTATGCGGATTTTGCCGTAACCCCGGATGTAGTTTTCGCCGAACTCTGAGACTCCCCTATAGCGGGAGCGGGACTCCAGTTCGCCGTCGAACTTGAGCCTGCTTTCGCCCAGATTACTTCGGATCAGACTCCTGGCACGAGCCCGGATGAACTCGGAAGATTGCTCGAAAGAGGCCCCGAGGAGGGTCTCCTGGGCGCCTTCTCGCGGCCGGTAGTCGAGCGCGATTCTGGCTCGGAAGTCGTCCAAATAGATTGTTTCCAGGGCCCAGTTGGAGAGCAGTGAGTCGGCCCCGACATCAACCAGCGAGTCAAAGAAGTACTCCTGGGAGATGAATTCATAGCCGGTCCCCACCTTCAGACTCCAGGTCTTGGACTTTGCCGAGTCGGTTACAAGAAGCAGCGCAGCGGTGACTAGAATCACGGCTGCGCCAATTTGGACACAGTGGGTGAGTGGCCGCGGGAAGCTAGATTTCACCTGTTCGCAGGTACCTTTCCAGTTGCTTCATCGACAACTCAGCCGCTTTAAGCGAGGCTACTGCCGACCGTGGTTGTTCCAGAGTGATGTATTCGGCCGACAGCCGGAGCTGGTCACGAACCGTGGCCATCAAGCGCTCGGCAGTGCCGTCGCCCGGTTGGATTTGGTCGGACAAACGTTCAGCTTGAGCCGTAAGGCGGTCGAGTCTTTCCTGGATCCGCTCGCCACCCTGGCAGTCGCGAGAGGCCTGGTCGCCGAGCCGCTTGGCCTGCTGAAGGGCTTTTAGAGCCGGCTCATAGCGGCCTTCGCGGGCCAGTCGTTGGGCTCTCTGTAGCGACTCTTTGGCTTTCTCAAGCAGTTGCTTGCCCTTTGGCGAGTCGCAGTCAGCGATGATTTGGTCGGCCCGGTCGAGCCAGTTCTGGATCTGTTCCATCCGACGTTCGTACTCGCTCTCACCTAATCCAGCTCTTTCGGCGGCACGGAGAATCTTCTTGGCTACGCCCTCGGTTTGGTTGGCCAGTTTCCAGGCAGGGCGGTACTGTTGTTCACGGTAGAATTCCCAGGCTCGTTCGAGATTAGTCCTGGCCGATTCGAGCATGTTCTGGAGTCCCTGATCCTGATGATCACCGGCGATGGAGTATGCCTTCTCCAGAAGATCTCGGGCGCGCTCCAGTTTACGAAGAACAGCATCCTGGTTTTCCTCGGTACGTCGCGATGCCGCGATCGCCTTCTGGGCGTTTTGTTCGGCCGACTTGGCCAGCTCTTTTGCCAGGCGGTAATTGCGTCCGTGGAATCGTTCCCAGGCTCGTCCCTGCAAGTCGACCGCCTGTTTGAGGGCCAGTACCGCCATTGGCACGTTGGAGGCGTGCACCGACTCCCTGGCTTTATCGATTAGCCGATCGTTCTGCTCGAGATGACGGCGGACGGCGTTGACGGTGGCATCGGTCGCCCCTCCCTGGGCCTGGACGACTCCAGACACGAAGATTGAGAGGGCGATTGCCGAAAGTATTATCTTGATCGAGAGTTTCATATACTGGGCTCCTGAGTTACGTTCGGAGCAATTGTAATCAAACTGCGTGCCGCGAATTGCATCGCCATGTAAAGCATTGCATGGCAACGCATTTCACGCCAAAGCGAGTTGTCTGCAGAATCTCCATCTCGACAATCTGTACCTTCTGGTACGGATCGGCGAACCGACAGGCGCATCATGGCTTTATTCCGTGTACTTTCATACGGCTGTAAAGGCGGCGCCTGCTGATTTTCAGCAGCTTGGCCGCCTCTGTCTTGTTGCCGCCGGCGCGCTCCAGGGCATCCATTATCATTGCCTTCTCAGCCATCTCGAGGCCTTCGGCAGCCGACATCCCGGCGGCACCGGAATCGACCAGCGGTTCGTCATCGACTTCGAGAGAGAAGTCCTCGACTGTAATAGGTTCGTTCCCGGCCAGGATTGTGGCTCGTTCCATCACGTTCTTGAGCTCACGGATGTTTCCCGGCCAATCGTAGGATTCGAGAAGCTGCCTCACGTCGTCCGACATTTCCGCGTGGCGGTAATTCAACTGGACGAGAAAATGTTGCGCCAGGGGTACGATATCGGGGCGGCGTTCGGCCAGATCGGGCATACGCACCGGGAAGACATTCAGGCGATAGAACAAATCCTCTCGGAATTGTCCTGAGGAGATTTCCTCCTTGAGATTGCGGTTGGTGGCGGCCAACACGCGGACATCGACTGCAACCGGGTCGACACCGCCGACGCGGAAGAACTGGCGTTCCTCCAGAACCCGCAGAAGTTTCGATTGCATTCCCGGTGAGGTTTCCCCGATTTCGTCGAGGAATAAGGTACCGCCGTCGGCCAGTTCGAATCGGCCCCGTTTCTGAGCAGTGGCGCCGGTGAACGAGCCCTTTTCGTGTCCAAACAGTTCCGATTCCAGGAGATTTTCCGGCAGGGCGGCGCAGTTGATAGCGATGAAGGGCCTTTCGCTTCGATTGGACCGGTCATGGATAAGTCGGGCGGCCAGTTCCTTGCCGGTGCCGGATCGGCCGGTTAGCAAGACGGTCGTATCCGTGGCTGCAACCTTGGTCAAGAGGGCTTTGGCCTGTTCAGCAGCGGCGGAGGAGCCAATGAAGTCGCCAAACCCCCCGGCCTCGGCAACCTGAAAGTGCTCGGCTAGATCCTGATTCTTGCGCTTCTTGACCAGGCCTGCGACGGTCATCTCCAGTTCGTCGAGGGAAAACGGCTTCAGGATGTAGTCGGCCGCCCCCTTCTTCATAGCTTCGACAGCGGTCTCGGCGGTCCCGTAGGCGGTCATCATGACAACATCGCAACCGCCCTTGGCGAGGGCAGCATCCAGTACGTCCATACCGGAAATCTCGGGCATTGAGAGGTCGGTAATAACGACATCGAAGGAGTGCTTCTTGATTAGCTCCAGAGCCTCGGCCGGCGAGGTCGTAGTGGCCACCTGGTGACCGGCATCCTCCAACTGGCCACAGACCAGGGAAGTCATTTTGGGTTCGTCGTCTACTACAAGAATATGAGCCATGCTATCGATTTACTTTCCTGGGCAGGGTTAATGCGATTTTGGTGCCTTCGCCGGGCTTGCTGTCAATATCCATGCTGCCGCCCATTTGGACAACGATTTTCCGACTGAGGAACAGGCCGAGCCCGGAGCCCTTCTGCTTGGTTGTGAAGAACGGATCACCTACCTGTCTCAGTTGCGATTTGGCCATGCCAGGGCCTTCGTCTGATACCGTAAGTACGAGCTTGTCTGGCTTGTCGGATATCTCCAGTCCGAGCTTCACCGGCAGCTTGGCTGACTGACAGGCTTCGGCGGCATTGATAAGCAGGTTCAGGACCACCTGCCGGAGCGCGGAAGTGTGGGTGTCGAAAGATGTACCCGGTGGGATAGGGGTATCTGTCCATTGTATTTCTGTTCCGGCCAGCTTGTCTTGTATATGTCGCTTGATGTTTCCCACAAACCCCGCCAGGTCCACGGTTTCCGATTTGCCGGCGACGTAGCTGTCCTCGGAGCCGCGGGCAAAATCCAGATATCCGGTCACCAGGTTGTTCAACCGATCGATTTCCTCGACAATGAACTCGCTCTCCGGTGCCTGGTGCTTCTTGCCGATCCGCTCGGCTGAAGCCCGGATGATCATTAGCGGATTGCGGACCTCGTGGGCGACCACTGCCACCATTCTTCCCAGGTAGGCGTGGGTCTCATTCATAACCAACTGTCTCTGCAGGCTTCCCAGACGTCTTTGCACTATTAGAAAGAGGAGACCAAAGAGCACGCCACCGGCCAGGGAAATGGCCGTGGAATAGTACAGGTTCTGCTTGAGATCTCCCAATGAATCGAAGTAGTCAACGTTGGCCTCGACTCCGATAACGGCGGCGATGCGTCCCTCGGGATCAAACAAAGGTGCAAAAGCAGACTTGAGAAACAAGTCGCCGGTCGGATAGGAGGGAGTGGCGATGGCGCGTTCCTCCTCGCCGAACAACACCGAATCGATATACGGCCCGTTCAGGGCGGCCAGAAAGTAGAACGAATCGGCCTCGAAATCGGTGGTGGCCAGATAGCGAAAGTCGGGATCCAATATAAAGAGCTCAGAGAGGGAATCGGCCTGGCGGGCGCGCTCAAGAAGATCGACCGTCTCGAAGTAGGCATCGAAATCGTCAGCTTTTAGTTTATCCACGATCTCGGGTGTTATCGGCGCCGAAGCTGCTCCGGCGACGGCTACCAGGCGGCGAGAGAGTTGATCGTCGAGAAGAGACTCGGTTCGTTGATAGAAGATCCACCAGGCGAGATTGACGCCAACAATCAGCAGGACTACGAACAGTGCTGCCAAGAGCATTCTTCGTGAGGAGGAGACCATGTTGGGATTATCGGCGGGGTCGGCCAGATCGGCAAGGTTTTACTGGGGACGGCTGACTCGACCAGTATGCTTTCGTCTATACAGAGAATGCGAGCAATCGCCCCCACGGTCTGATTCGTTGACAAAATCGGCAATCACGCCTATTTTGAAACAGAGAGGTACGAGAATACCAGTAAGTGATCCCACAACCACTCACGGTCCCTACTCGCAGGCTATACAGATGAATAAAGAGAGCCGAATCTGCACTCCGGGGAGGAGTCATCCGATAAGAAATACATACATCCAGTTTGGGGAAATATGCTGATGAAGAAGCTGCTATTGATCGTTCTGACCCTGTCGATCCTGTCGGCGGGCGCCTTCGCCGACGAACTCCTGAGAGTCGAAGTCAACGACGCCGAAGATGCCGAGATGCTCAAAAGCACCGGCGCGGCTCCGGTTGCGCGTCTAACCGGTGCCTACCTGGTCCTGGTCAAGGAGACTGACCGGATTGCGCAGTCGGGTTTGAAATACAGTTCGATTGCCACCGGAGTTACGCTCGACGAACTGGCGTTGGACAATCGCCTTGACGCTTTCAACGTCGGTCTCTACCCGCTTCTGTACGAAGAGGGCAACTTCCGACTCTACCGCGTCAATCTGTCTGAACCTGCAATCCAGGCCGAGCAACCCTCGCTGGCGCCGGTCAAGAGCAAATCGATTCACATCAAGTACACCGAGCCCAGGGCGATTTCGGTCGAGAAGTTGGGATGGGACAGCCGCGATGTGACACTCGACTCGTTGATCAGCCTGGCCAGTGAGGACAGTCTTACGGCGTGGCTATATCGCCTGGAAGCCTTTTATCGTCGTACCACTGGTTCCGATTCCAACTACGCCTCGCGCGATTGGATCGCAGGTAAGTTCGCCGATTTTGGCTACGACTCAATTATCATCGATAGCTTCCTCTATTCCGGAACGCCGTGTATGAATGTCGTGGCGGTTAAAGAGGGGACCCGCTTCCCCGATCATCAGATCGTTATCGGCGCCCATCGCGACGCTGTGTCCAGCTCTCCCGGTGCCGATGACAACGGCTCGGGTACGATCGCAGTGTTGGAGATCGCACGTATCCTGAAGGACATCGACACCGATATGACCATGATATTTGCGTTGTTCGATGCCGAAGAGCAGGGTCTACACGGCTCGTACCACTATGCCGACGAAGCTGACGCCAACGGTGACAACATCGTCTACATGTTCAACATGGACATGATTGCGTATCTCCCCAACGACTCCGATATCACGGTCTACCACGGCAGCGACACCGAGTATTCGATCCTGTACAACCAGTTGGCCGACTCGCTGGTAGGTATCACTGGCCACCTGGCCGGCAACATCGCAGCTTCCGATCATTATCCCTTCAGCCAGAAGGGTTGGCCGGTCACGTTTCCGATCGAGTACATCTTCTCCAGTGTGTACCACACGTATCAAGATAGCACTACCTACTGCAATTTCGACTACATGACACGCGTCTGCCAGTCGGCCTTGGCCACTTGCTACACCGTTTCCCAGACGGCCGGTCCGGCCCCGGCGGTGGCATTCGACTATCCCGAAGGGCGGCCGGAGATTGTGCCTCCGGGTGGCGTTGCCAGCTTCGAAGTGAATGTCGGATCCCTGTACGACGGTGTACCGGTCAGTGGTACCGGCCAGATCTATGTCTCAGTCGACTATGCGCCCTTCACGGCCACCGCTATGACCGAAACCAGCTCCAATGTTTACCTGGCCGAGCTTTCGGGCGGGGCCTGCAATAGTTTTATCCGCTATTACTTCAGCGCCGAGGAGGCAACTGAGGGGATCTACTACGACGGTAGTGCCTCAGAGCCCTATGTCGCCTATGTTGCAACTCAGAAGGTCACGGCTTTCTTCGACGGCTTCGAGACTGACCTGGGCTGGTCGCTCAACAACTTGTGGGCACGTGGTAATCCCTCGGGCAACGGTGGTGATCACGGCAATCCGGATCCCAACAGCCCGTACGAGGGTTTCTCCGAGCTGGGGTACAACCTCAACGGTGATTATCAGAACAACCTGCCGGAGACTCACGCTACCTCGCCGGCAATCAACTGTACCGGGCTGTCGGGTGTGACGCTTCGTTTCTGGCGCTGGCTGGGAGTTGAGACCGACTCGTATGATCACGCCTATGTCAAAGTAAGCTCCAACGGCGTCAGTTGGCAGACGATCTGGGAGAACGACGGCGAGGTTGCCGACGGTTCCTGGAGCCAGCATGAGTTTGATATCTCAGCCTACGCTGATGGTCAGGCGACGGTGTATATCCGCTTCACCATGGGTGAGACCGATGGCAGCTGGCAGTATTGTGGGTGGAATATCGACAATGTCGAGGTTTTCGCCTATTCCTGTGATGCGGTCGTTCCCAATATAACGACGCCCACGGTACCCGACTGGACCGAAGGGCGTCCGTATACGTTCCAGATCGAAGCTCAGGGCGGGACGGGCAACATCACCTTTGCCGACAAGTACGGTGACCTGACAGGTACTGGATTGGGCCTTGGGGCCACCGGTATGCTTGCAGGTACTCCATCCAGCGCCGGACTGATTTCCTTCACTGCCGAGGCCACCGATGAAGCCGATTCCACTGACGAGAAAGTGTTCTCATTCACCATCAACGATCCGGTGGAAATCACCACTGCCAGCCTACCCGCCTGGACGGTTGGTTTGCCGTACTCGGAGCAGCTCGCTGCCACGGGAGGTACGGGACCGATTCAGTGGGAGGAGCGAAACAATAACCTTTCTGTCTATGGCTTAGGACTCAGCCCTGCCGGACTGGTCTCGGGGACACCGAGCGCATCGGGAACGGTTAGTTTTACGGCCAACGCCAACGACTCGACGCTTTCGCTGGCCTCAGCAATTCTGTCGATAGACCTGAATCCCTGGCCGGTGATTGAAACGACCACTCTTCCTGACGGCGAAGTGGACGAGGCCTACAGCCAGTCACTCACTGCCACCGGTGGTACCGGGGGACTCACCTGGAGCGACAAGAACGGCGATTTGACCGGGACAGGACTGGCTCTAACATCCGGAGGCGTTCTGTCAGGTACGGTAGTGTCTGAACAAACGGTGAGCTTCACGGCTGAAGTCGTCGACAATTTGGGCGCCTCGACAGATCAGGCCTTCAGCTTCACGTTCTCCGTGCCCTATATCTGCGGCGATGCCGACAACAGTGGTTCCGGTCCGGATATTGCCGATCTGGTCTTCCTGGTTGCATACATGTTCTCGGGTGGTCCCGAGCCGCCGCACTGGGAAGCGGTAGATGTTGACGGTAATGGCAACAATGGTGACATCGCTGATTTGGTCTATTTGGTCGCTTACATGTTCAACGATGGACCTGCGTTACAATGCCCGTAGGTACCCGTCTCGAGTAACTACTTCACGGCGGCGGATTGGCATCCGCCGCCACTTTTTTTTTGCGGCAGCCGTTGAGGCAAATAGCGGTTGCATCAGACCCACGCGGCTCTTAGGTTTACAGGCAAATAGGACAATCACTCCTGGCGAATGGATCGAAATGACAAAAAGCGTTCTGGTTCTGATAATGGCTCTCACTCTGGTGATTTCGGCCGGTGCCCACGCCGGCGATATCAAGTATTTACCTCTTGGCGCGGATTCCGTGGCGCTCAGCAAGCACGAAATGGCCAAGGTCATCAGTTACTTCAGAAAAGCTGCCAACCCGCAGAGACTCGAGGCGGCCCACTGGTTGATCGAAAACATGGAAGGTCACAGCTACGTGACTTATCGCCTTTACGATACCAGCGACACCGATGTCGAGCTGGATCCGCTTTCGTTTCCCACCTACGACTCGCTGGAGGCCTGGGCCCGAACGGTCGAGTCGGAACGAGGCGAGATCGACTACGGCCGCAAGGACAAGTTCGAGGATCGCTATTACATCAAGGCCAACTTCCTGATTGGACACATCAACAGTGCCTTTCACGCCTGGCGAAATCGCCCGTGGGCGAAGGAGTATAGCTGGGAGCAATTCAGAGATTACGTGCTCCCGTATCGAGGCAGCAACGAACCCCTCGAAGCATGGCGCCAACCATTCCTGGAGATGTTCGACACTCTAGCGGTCTCCATGAAGGATTCCACTGACCCGGTAGAAGCAGCGGCGCTGATAAACAGCGCCATCCGCGAATGGTTCAAGTTCGATCCGAGGTATTACTGGCACCCGACCGATCAGGGCATGTCCGAAATGCTGGAGTCTAAGTTGGGACGTTGCGAGGACATGACCAACCTGACAATCTTCGCACTTCGGGCCAACGGCATTCCGGTGACTTCCGACTACACCCCCGCCTGGGCCAACACGGGCAACAACCACGCCTGGAATGCGATCGTGCTTCCCTCGGGAGAGGTGGTTCCGTTCATGGGCGCCGAAGCCAACCCCGGCGAGTACGAGTTGGTGAACAAGTTCGCCAAAGTGTACCGTAAGATGTACGCCAAGCAATCGGGCAACCTGGCTTTTGTCGACCACCCTCAGGAGAAGATGCCGCGCTGGCTCGCGGGCAAGAACTACATCGATGTCACCAGCGAGTATGTCAATCCGACGATGGCAGCAATACAGTTCGAGGGGTCGATTCCCGACTCGGTTGGAATCGTATATGCTTGTGTATTCAACTCCGGTCGCTGGCAACCGATCGCATGGGCTGATATCCAGCGTCGGGGCGATAACACATTTGCTCTCTTCAAGGACCTGGCTCCCGGCGTGATGCTGCTTCCGGTCTTGTATCTCAACGAGGAGATCAGTCCGATTGGGCTGCCTTTCGTCGCCGATCATCAGACGACTCTTTTCGGCGTGGAAAGCCAGTCGAAGCGTCAGACGATAGTCATGACTTCCACTACTAAGGGACATTTCGACTACTCGACGCGAAGCGTGAAGGAAGCACCGCTGGAAGACGGACGAACCTACGAACTGAAATGTTGGAGCGGCGCCTGGTTGTCGGTGGGCAAGGCAGTAGCCGAGGGCGGCGAAGTACGTTTCGAGGAAGCCCCGGTGGGATGTATCTACTGGATGGTCGCCGAGGATTCCGGCAACGAGGAACGCATCTTCACCTTCGACTCCAGGACCGGCAAAGTGTCCTGGTGGTAGGACACGAGGAAACTCAAAGCACTGGGAGACTCAGGGATGAGTTGGCTAAGCAGTATCACGGATGATTTCGTCGCGCAAAACAAGATTTCGCTGGACCTTACATACATAGTCAATCCGGTCGACGGAAGGACGTTCATCTCTCGCG